>Ga0181516_10003099_pt1 | contig 11377 bp, 11 predicted proteins | sample PEATcosm2014_Bin_25_FD_121104 | JGI IMG/M metagenome (GOLD analysis project Ga0181516, IMG submission 121104) | Peatland microbial communities from MTU Mesocosm Facility, Houghton, MI, USA - PEATcosm2014_Bin01_10_metaG | ecosystem: Environmental > Terrestrial > Soil > Wetlands > Peat | place...
CGCTGTGGTCGGCCAGTCCAACTTGGGATGGTTTTTTGGTGAAGTATGACACGGTCGGCAGCCTGGCGTGGGCGATAAAATTCGGCGGCGTGAATGATGACCGGCCCGGCGGCGTGGCCGTGGATGCGCAGCATAATTGTTATGTGACGGGGTATTTCATCTCGACCAATTTTTACATCGGCGCCGTGACGCTGACGAATTACGCGCCCAATGGGAATTCGTCGCTGTTCGTCGCCAAGTTCGACGCGGCGGCCAAGCTGGTATGGGCGCGCAGTCCGGGGCCAAGTTACAGTGCGAGCGGTGCCCGCATCGTGGTGGACAGCGCTGGGAACAGTTATGTGGCCGGCAGTTTCAGCGGCACGAATTATTTCGGCAGCACGAATCTAGTCAGCCGGGGATCTTCGGACGTATTGTTGTTGAAGTATGACGCCACGGGGAATCTGCTGTGGGCGCAACCGGCGGGCGGCAATTATTCGGATGGTGCGACTGGTCTTGCTTTGGACAAGGCGGATAATGTTTATCTGCTGGCGAACATCCGCAGCACGAATGCGGCTTTTGGCAATTTCACTTTTTCCGTCAAAGGAACCAACACCTGCCAGAACATGGTCGTGGCGAAATACGATCCATCCGGCACCGTCTTGTGGGCAAAACTGTATGGCGGCACGGACGTTGATGCCGGGACAGACATCGCCATTGGCGCGAACACGAATTGCTATATCACGGGGACGATCCGCAGCACCAACCTGGTCTTTGGCAGCACCATGCTGAGCGCCAGTGGCTTCACTGTGTTTGGCGACATCTTTGTGGCACACCTCAACAGCAGCGGCAATCCGGTGGCGGCCTGGACGGTGCAGGGGGAGAACACGGATGGCAGTTTGGGCATCGCTGTGGATCAGTTTGGGGACTGTTACATCGCCGGCTTCTTCCAAAGCACGAATCTGGTGTTTAATTCCGGCTGGCTGGGGGCGGTAACGCTCACGAATAGTGACGCGGATTATTTGCCGGATGCCGATGCGTTTATTGCCGAGTTCGATGGTTACGGCAACGTAATGCACACGTTTCAGCCGATCGGTTTGCGGGATCAGCGGGCGTTTTCCATCGCGTTGGATGCGGCGGCGACTCCGTATGTCACCGGCTGGACGATGGGAACGAATGTGGTATTTGGTTCTTTCGCCACGACCAATGCCTACCTGGATTTGTTCGTGACGAAGCTGGATCCGAACTATCCGGTGCTGCGGGTGGATGATGGCGACCATTCTACATTAATGCCGGCACCCGGAAGAGTATTGGTGTCCTGGCCGCTCAATCAAACCGGTTCAGATGCCGGAAACGTGGAAGTATCCACCAATCTCATTTCTTGGGGCGATCCGCCCGGGTATGTTATGTCCATCGTGGGTGGCGGACGACGCTGGCTCGAATTTGACAAGCCGGCGGGCCCGGTGTTTTATCGAGTGCGCTTTGGCAACTAATAGATATGAATACGCCGACTTTGAACCCTTTACCCCGCGACCAGCGCAAGATTGATGCAGACCATTTGAATCTGCCCGTCTTCCATTTCGTCGGGGCCGGGCTGGCAGTATGCTAGAAAAATATTTAACATGAAAAAGTGTCCCTATTGCGGCAAGGAATATCCGGACGAGATTGCGGTTTGTCCCATGGACGGCGAGTCGTTGTCGGGTGAACGAAAAAAGGTCACCGGCGTCTGGCGCGGGGTTTATGGTTATGGGGCGCGAGAGAAATTGCCGGGTTTGGTGTCGGCGGCATTCACGCTCAGGCTGAAACAGGGCTGGCTGTCTCATTTCACCGGCGCGGTCACTGAGGATGCCCCGCCGGGAATGCCAGGAACTGGAACCATTGACGGCTATTTCAGTCCTCCGGCCATCGAGTTCACCAAGCAGATGCCGGTGGGTTATGTCATCAAGGAAGATGGCACGCGGATCACCTTGCGCGAACACCTGATTGAAAACGGCCATGCCTGCCAGCATGAATTGCCTTCACCGCCCATTTTATATCTGGGCAGCTTTCTGGATGCGAACCGGGTGCAGGGCACCTGGGTCATGCAGACGATGCAGATTGCCTTGCCGAACCGGTCAAATTTCTCCACGCCACGGCTGTCCGGTTTTTGGTGCGCGGCATTTGTGACGGAAGACCTCAAGGCCGAGCCGAGCGGCGGCCCGCAGGAGCAGTTGTTCGACAAATCCCGGCTTTCGCCGGAAGAACTGATGGATGTGGAGGGGTTGCCGCCTTGCAGCCTGGGCAAGTTCAATGTTGCCGACGCTGATAAATTAATCGCGCGGCTGGCGCACGCGGGCATCCAATGCCGGTTCAGCCAGGATGATTCGGCCATGCAGGAGATGATGCCGATCACGGCTGTCACCGGCGGCTACGGCGGCACGGCGGCGCTCATGGAAATCTTCGTGAACCCGGACGACGAAGCCGCCGCGCAGGCGATCCTCAGCGAGGACAATCCCGTGTAAGCCGATATAAATTTTATGACAAATCCATTAGCCTCATGGCCCCCGACCAGCGCAAGAGGGATGCGGATCATCCGCACCTGCCCGCCAACTTCCATTGCGTCGGCGCGGTGGCGGCTGCGCCGGGAATTGCCGGCAATTTCAAATTTGAAATTTGAGATTTGAAATGATCCTATGACTTATCAGCGGTTTGAAGATTTGCCGGTCTGGAACGAGGCCATCCGGCTGGCGGAAAAGGTTTATCTGCTCACGGCTGACGCGGCGTTTCAGCAGCAATACAGCCTGCGGGACCAGTTGGAACGCGCGGCGGTGTCGGTGTCCAACAACGTGGCGGAGGGGTTTGAGCGCGGCACCACGCCGGAGTTGCTGGCGTTTATTTACATCGCGCGTGGCTCGGCGGGCGAGGTGCGTTCGATGCTTTGCCTGCTGGAACGGCTGGGGCGCTGCGCGCATCTCAAATCTGAAATTTCAAATTTGAAATCATCGGCGGAGTCATGTTCGCGGCAGTTGCGGGCGTGGGCGGCAAATTTACAGGACTCACCCATCGCGGGACAGCGGCGGCTGACATCGGCGACGCGGAACCGCGCGGAACAGCAAAAGCGGGCAGACGCGTTCACCCGGAAATTGAAGGAAAATTTCAAACCGGTTCCGTTTCCAAATCCGCCCAGGACGGAATCTCAAATTTGAAATCTGAAATCTCAAATTAAGCATGAATCCACCACCCCCAGCGCCGCGCGACCAGCGCAAAATTGACGCGGACCATCTGAACCTGCTTGCCATCTTTCATTTCGTCATCGTCAGCCTGGCGTTGCTGCTGGCATCAACCGGAACATTGTCGGCGGCGGAGCCGGTGGCTGGTGTGCAACCACTGCGCGTGCTTTACATCGGCGAGCGGGCAGGCGAATTCACCCCGCTGTTGTCGGCGCATTTTGCCAAGGTGGATTCGGTCACGCGAGCGCAATTTCAACCCCGGCTGGCGGATGCTTTTGACGTGGTGCTCTTGGACTGGCCGCAGAGTCATAATATGCGTGGAGCGTGGCTGGACGGTTCGCCGCTCGGCAAGCGCGAGGACTGGCACAAGCCGACGGTGCTGCTGGGCAGCGCCGGGCTGAACCTCGCGGTGGCATGGAAGCTTTACGGCGGTTCCGGCTGCACCTGCCTCGCGCCGGTGGCCTACAACCTGCGCCCCCACGCCATTTTCAACGCGCCGCTGCCGGTGGATATTTCCGCCACAATCAACATCCCCACGCCGGAGCCGTTCGTGCATGACCTGAAGACGAACGCCACCATCGCCGTGCTGCCGCTGGTGGACGGCATCCAGAATTATCACACGGTCATCAACGATCATGCGCGCGGCTGGTCGTCGCATTACTACGAGTATGCGGACATGCCGGACGTGGAGGTGTTCAGCGGCGGCATCAACGAGCAGACGGCGCGGTCGGCGGCGTTCTGGCGGCAGGGCAACCTGCTGCACTTCGGCTTTGAACAGTCGCCGGCGCAGTTGAACGCAGCGGGACAGGCGATGCTGATAAACGCCATCGCTTACATCAGCCATTTCTCACAGGACCGGCCCATCGGCGTGACGCTGTCGGTCTTCGGGCCGGACCGGGTGGCGGTGACGCGTGAGCGGGCAAACCGTTATTTCGTCCTTTGGCCACGCGATATGACGAATGTGTTCACGGCGGCGACGCTGGCGATGTTCGACTGGCACAATGCCACCAACGCGCAAGCATGGTTTGCGACAGAGCGCAAGTGGATCTCCCCAAATGCGGAGAATCTGCTGGAGGTGGACGCGGAAGCCAAGGCATTGAACGTGGCGTTTGATGCACCGGATTTTTTCCCGAAAACCATCGCCGCATTGCGGGAGGACAAGACGGCCAAGGCGGCGGCCAATGTGCTGGCACGATATGCGCCGGACGGGCCGGGTGCCAGGGCTGATGCCGATGCCTGGGAAAAATGGTGGCACGAGAATTCGCCTTATTTGTTTTATTCGGAACTGGGGGGCTACCGCTGGTATCTGGACCCGTTGGCGAAACAACGCGGCGTCCCGTCGAAACAACTGCGTGGGCCGCTGCGGGCGGACAAGTGAGGATCATTATGAATGCTGACCCATTGACATTGGCACCTTTGCCGCGCGACGAGCGCAAAATTGACGCGGACCATTTGAACCTGCTTGCCAGCTTCCATTTCGTCGGAGCCGGCCTGGCGCTGCTGGGAATTTTGTTTCTGGTGGCGCATTACGCGATGATGCACGCGATCTTTGCCAATCCCAAATTCTTTGAGAACCAGAAACAGCCCATGCCGGTGCCACCGGAGCAGATCTTTGCCGTGATGAAATGGTTTTACCTGGCCGGGGCCGTGTGGTTTGTGGCGTCGGGAATTTTGAACCTCATTTCCGGCATGTGTCTGCGCGCGCGGAAAGGCCGGACATTTTCGGTGGTGGTGGCGGGGATGAATTGCCTGCATATCCCACTGGGCACGGTGCTGGGGGTGTTTACAATCGTCGTGCTCCTGCGTGATTCCGTGCGGGAACTCTTTGCAGATAACCGCCGTGCGACCTCCACGCCGCCCGGTGGGAAGGTCTGAAGGCAGACAATCAACGTATTTGAATTCAAGTTATGAAACAACAACAGCTCCATTACTTCCTGAGCAATTTCAAGAACCTTGGTCTTTTGATGATCGGTCTTTTGCTGGTGACGATTTTTGCCGCCGGTTGCAAACCGAAGTCAGCCGCCGAACCGGCAGGGGCCGGCGGTTATTTTCAGACGCCGTTTCAAGACGAATCGCAATACGTCGTCGAAGCGATTGTGTCGGATCTGGCCGAGCAGATGTTTTACGCCGCCACGCACCGGTTGCCGGATCCGCAGAATTTTTCCGTCATCGCCACGGAACAACCTGACTCGCCAATGGATGTCCCCGTTTACGAAGTGCAAATCAACCTGGGTTCAAAGCAGGCTACACTGATTTGCAATGTGACCATCAATGGCCCCATCTGGTCGCCGGCGGTATATCAGGGCGTGGCGGCGCAATTGGCCCGGGCAGTTGGATTGGGCGCGGGCCATGCGGACGAACGGGAAGACACGACGCTGCTGGCCAAATTGGCCGATGGCACGCCGGAAACCATCGAGCGGGAAAACCAGCGGTTGTCGGCGGCCTTGGAAAGTGATTTTAACAATGCGGAAAAGCATGAACAGGCGGCAATGCTGCTGGGGGCATTCCTGCTCCGCGACCATTCCGGCAATTTCTTTGAAATCCGCGCACCGCTCTCGCGCCTGGCGGCGCACCTGACCATGGCGCATTTCCTGCGCGGCACCGGCGGCGACGGCATCAACGGCCAGATGGCGGAGGCAATGATGCTGACGCTGGTCGGTGATGAGGCGGCCGCGCTGGAGCGGTTGACCGCGGTCGGCACCAATAATGCCGCCGTGGCCCCGATGGTGCGCGCCTTATGGACGCGCAACACGGGGGACTACCGCCTGTTGGACGGGCAGGACGGACTTTCCCGCGTCGAGAGTGTGGCGTGGTTTTCCGCCCGGGCTGATTATGTCAGCACGCCGCTCGCATGGCCGAAGCTGAGTGACGACCAGAAACAGACGATTGATTTCGTCCGCACGGCCAATCAGGAGGATTACTCGGTGGAAATGGGTCATGCCCTGCTGGCCGTCTCCGTTCCGCTCGAACTGCGCGAGATTGCCAGCGTGTATTCATTGTCACACCCGGGGAAATTGACGCGTGATGGGTTGGGGCCGGCCCTGAATGAACTGCCGGAGCATTGTTTCCTCCGAAGCGGCGGGGAAGTTCATGTGCGCATTATTGGCTGGGGACAGTGGGCCAACTTTCTGCAACGGCATCTCTGCCAGGCCATACAGGAGAACTTCTATTTTATGAAATCCAAGTGGGGCGTTCCCGATGACGCCAAACAATTCGCGGACAAATACGGGCAGGTTTTTGACGGGCTGCGTTTGTATCCCTTCGTTCGCCGGTTCACCTGCACGGACGTGGAGTCCTATCACCAAGCCGTGGATGAGAGTTTCAAGGTGACCGTGGCCACGCCCCAGCTTGTCCCGGCGGAATGCTGGAATTACCTTTGTTACAAGGTTTCCTTTGCCCCTCCGTATAATCCCAATCCCAATCCTCACATCAACGAATGGCACCGCCACAACCCGCCGCCGGGAACGCTCTATGATCTTCATCCACGCTTGAATCACCCCAGCTTGATCAGCCGTGCGGATGCCGTAGCGCGCTTCGAGCAGTTCCATGACATGGCGCCCTATGATTGCCGCGTCATCAATTATCTGCTCGACCACAAGTTCAACGGCAAACCATCCTACGAACAGGCGACCAATCTGTTTCAAACCGTGCTGCCCTACAGCCTTTATGCCATGCGCTACGTGGCTTGGACGGTATATGACCAGCCGCAGCAATATCAAAAACTCATGCTGCCGGCGGCGGCGCTCAATCCCGTCTGCTATTACGATTTGGGCGACTATGAAATTGACCGGCAGGAAGAGGATCAGGCGGCGCAATATATTGACCAGGCCTGCGCCGCCGATCCGGACAGTGTTCAGGTCGCGAACCACGCCATCTGGCGCGTGCGCTATTATTTGAAGAAAGGCCAGACGGACAAGGCGCGCCAGATCGCGGATGACGCCGGTGAGGTTTATTCTTCACGTGGCCTTCAGGCCAAGGCGATTTTTCTGGAACAAACGACCAATTATGACGGGGCCTTTGAATGGTTTGCCAAGGTTGAAGAGCGCTATGACGACTCCAAGCCTTTGCTCGATTTTTGCGAGCGCTACAAAAATCTCACCGGCGACACCCGGTTCGAGCCGGAGGTTAAGAAACGTCTGCAAAAATTGTTCCCGAATGGAATCGAAAAGGTTGCCGTTGCTGATTTTCATGGTGCGCCCGCTGACGGCGTCTCTATCCGGCAACAGAACGAGTTGCTCTCAGTGGCAGGGTTGCGGACCGGCGACGTGATTGTGGCGCTCAACGGCACCCGCACCCATACGTTTGTTCAATACATGTTTGTCCGTGATTCACTGGCCGGATCGGAACTGGATTTGATTGTCTGGCAGGGCAGCGCCTATCATGAAATCAAGGCCAACCCGCCGAACCATCGGTTTGGTGTGGATTTTGGGGATTATCGTCCGCAATGAAGTTGGGCGGGGTTGACGTTTTATGGCTTGACCGGCTGCAACTAAATATCGCCGCTGGCGAGGTTCGTATGCAGGTTCGGCAGGCTGTTGGTTGCCGGCGGGTTGGTGATGATGGTGCCGTCGCTGTTCGGCATTGAATTGGTCGCGGGCGCGGCTGGGGAACGGGTGGTGTCGTTTTGATTGCAGCCCGCCAGCAGCATGGCGGTGAGAACGGTGATGATGGACAATGGCAGAATGGGTTTCATAGTTTAATTTTTATTTTCCGGCCGGGTTTTGAGGCCGCCGGCGTTAACGCGGTTTCGCCCGCGCCGGGCGCGGGTCGTTTGACCATTATTGTGCGGGAACAAAAAGAGCAGCACCGCATTCAGGGTCTCGAAGACCAACAGAAAGCCAATGATGTGGACGATGGAATTGACGAGTGATGAGTTCATTTTTCGTGGTCCTTTCTGACGGCCACCTTGCGGATGGCCATCTTAAAAATCATATCTTCAATTCCAATAGCCTTCCGTGAACCGGTAGGCGTTGCCCTGTTGCTCCCAGCGCGGCGCGTTCCACACGGCTTCCGAATTCGGCGGCAGTTGCCAATGGCCGGCCATCCATTCATAGCGGTCATTGCGCCATGACCAGTAGCCGGCGAGCCAGACATATTTCGGGGACGGCTGGGCCAGCACGACTTCTGTTTGCAGCGCGGGCGGGGCCACCGTCACAATGGTGGTGGTGGCGGGGAGGGCCGTCATCACTTCGCCGCTGGCGGGATTGGCGACAAACACGACGGGCGCTTGGTTCGGGGTCGTGGTGGTGGTCGTCGTCGTTATGGAACGGGTGGGCGGGGCCGGCGGCGGGGCCGAAACCACATGCGATTCCGGCTCAGAAGCACAACCGGTGAGCAGAGCGAGCGTGCCGCCACAGGCGATGGCGGCGGCGAACTGCCTTGCCGTTATTGCACGGGACAAAAGACCAATAAATTTTATTTTCATGGTTTAATTTATACCCGCCGCCATTCCGGCACCATGGGGTGTTATGCGTAGGCGGGCGTCCGGGCCTCAGCGCTGAAACCCTGCCAAGGTTAAGGGAAGGTTGGCGGGTGTTTGCCACCGGTTAATTGCATTGACTCGCCGGCTTGAAAAATTTAGTTAGATTGGAACAGCGTGAATGACTTTGACGGCGCTCCGGCCTTTTCCAAAAGGCCGGACGCTTATGATTATGAATGGAACAAGCAGTGAAGCCGGCCATCGCACAACAACCTCCAACTCCGCCAACTGGCAGCGGCGTGATATTTATTTTCCAATCACCATGAACTTGAAATCTTTTTTCAGCCTGCTGGCTGTTGGTTTGACATTGAATCTGGCCGCTGCGGAGGACATCACCACGTTGGACGGCCAAACTTACGGCGAAGTGCGGGACGTGAGTTTGAAACCCGGCGGGCTGTTTTTCGTCGTTGGCCCGGACGCGGCCATGAAGGGAGTGACGGTGCCTTACGCCAACTTGCCGGATGACGTCAAGGAACGGCATCATTACGATCCCTATGAGCTGGGCCTGGCCTATGCGCGGCAGAACCGGCCCATCAATTTGACCAAAAACCTCGCCTTCTCGCTGGATCAGTTGGCGGCGGCCAAGCAAAAGGCCAAGGCGGAAAAGAAGCTGCTGGGTTTCATCATGGAGTGGGACACGTTTTTCATTCCGTCCCATCCGATGAACCGGGGCAGCAACGCCGGGCTGGCGCATTTTTACGACGTCTTTCACGACAACTTGGTGCTGGTGTTTGTGCGGCATGAGAGCGAGCTGGGCTTGGTGCCGGGCGCGGTCGGGCAGGGGTTCAACGGCCCGGAAGAAGGCGGGTTCGCGCCGAACATGGCGGTGGTGACGGCGGATGCCACGCAGTTTGTCTGCGAAATTCCCTACGGCGGCGACCAGTCCAACGGTCAGATCCGGGAAACGATTTTCCGGCAGAAAATTGACGTGATCAAAAAGTTCATCAAGGCGCAGCCCAAAACGCCTTAGGGTCCTGGCGGACGGCCCACCATTGCGGACAGCCATTATTAGAAAAGTTGGTAATCGCGATTTTGCTTTACGGAGCGCGGGTTTTAGCCCGCTTCATTTTAGAGCGGGCATTTTGAGGCTGTTTTTGCCTTTAAAGACCTGAAATGAGCTTGCATTAACGAAATAGCAACTGCTTAAAACGAATTCAGTGTTCGATCCAATTGTCGCCGCACCGGGATGTTTCTGGAATTATTCTCCGTTTATTGACAGGTTATTCACAATTTTACTTGCGTTAATCTTGGTTTTACCGAGAATCCGCAGCGGCAAAGAAAAAAACCTTTGCCAACATTCAGTAATTCAGGTTCCTCACCGCGAATAGCCGAGTCAACCAGCCAACGCTGGTTGAGTTAATCCTATTTTTTTAATCATGACTCAACGTTGTTTGCGGAATAAACTGGTCCGTCGTCTCGTGACCTGTTCACTGGCGGCGGTCTCATATCTTGCTGCCGGACTGCCGTCCCGGGCGGTGAATCTGGTGCAGGAATTTTACCTGCCGATGCCGGAGTCGCAAATTTATCAGGCCAACAACGCGATTGTCAGCGGCACCAGCAGCACCATCAATTCGACCTTTTCCATCGTGGTCACCGGTGACGGCACGGTGATTTATTACGACCAATGGGAAGACGGTTACGAAACCGACCTTGCCAACCCCACGCAATCCACGACGCAAATCTGGGGCGACGGCAACGATGCGCACGGCATCCCGCCGGGGTTTGCGCACAATCCGCTCGGCCTGCCCGCCGGCACGGTCATTACGCTGACGAACAATGTGACGCAGCCGCGCAATCCTGCCCAGATTTTGTGGGATGCGCGCGACCGGATCGCGGCGACGAAGGCGCTGGTGATTTCGCGCGCCGGCTGGCCGGTGAATCCGGGGCCGGTGTTTGCCGGCGCGGTGGGCGTGCTGTCCACCATTGATTACGGCACCAACTACGTCGTGCCCGTCGGGCAGGACATGACGAATAATCTGTTCAAGCGTGTCGGCCTGTTCGTGATGGCGGCGCAGAACAACACGGCGGTGACCGTGGACACCAACGGCACCGGCATTGGCACGCTCAGCGTGGTGTTGAATCAGGGCGAATCTTACTTTCTGGCAAGCGGCATGAAAAAGGGCGGCCGGGTCACGGCCAGCAAGCCGGTGCAGGCGGACATGATTGTGGGGCACGCCGGCGTATCCTATGCGGCGGATTGGTTCACTCTCTATCCGGTGCAGGAATGGAGCAGCAGTTATTACACGCCGGTAAGTTCGGCGGCAAGCGGCTCGCAACCGGCCTATGTCTATCTGTTCAACCCCAACAGCAATGCCATTGTCATCAACTATGCCACCAAGTCCGGCGCCGGCAGTTTTCCCGTGCCCGGCACGAATGGAGTAACGCAGTTTCAAATGCCGATTGGTTCCGGCGCGAGCTTTGTCAATTCCAACGGCCAGAACTTTTTCGCCATCTGCACCGTGGCCGCCAATCCCGCCGCCGACACTTCTTATAACTGGGGTTTCACCTTGGTGCCGCAGACGGCGTTGACCACGGAAGCGGTGGTCGGCTGGGGGCCGGGCAGCGCGGACGGCACGGTGGACGGCAGCCCGGTCTGGGTGACGGCGCTGGCCAACACCACGCTGTATGTGGACTACAAGGGCGATCACGCCGGGCCGCTGGCCTATACCAACAATGGGGTCATACAAAATTACGACACGAATTTCACGGTGAC
>Ga0181516_10003102_pt1 | contig 11364 bp, 10 predicted proteins | sample PEATcosm2014_Bin_25_FD_121104 | JGI IMG/M metagenome (GOLD analysis project Ga0181516, IMG submission 121104) | Peatland microbial communities from MTU Mesocosm Facility, Houghton, MI, USA - PEATcosm2014_Bin01_10_metaG | ecosystem: Environmental > Terrestrial > Soil > Wetlands > Peat | place...
ACTGCTGTGCCGACAAGCGTGAGCTCGGTGTGTTAGCCTGCGAAAACTTGGGCCCCCATTTCAATCCATCGTGTTCGATGACTCAGGAGACGTGCATGCAGAACGGCAATCCTATGGAAGCTCCGCCCAATCCCGGCCTGGTGTTTGAGATGGTGAACGCGCACCAGCGCTCTGCGGCGCTGAAGGCCGCCATCGAACTCGACGTGTTTCGCGCCGTGGGCGCAGGACCGGGAGATGTCGCCTCGATTGCCAAACATTGCGCCGCGTCGGAGCGCGGGACGCGCATCCTGTGCGACTACCTGGTCATCCATGGCGTGCTGAGCAAGGTAGATGGGCACTACAAGCACACGCCGACCAGCGCACTGTTTCTCGACCCCAGTTCGCCGGCGTGTATGGCGTCGGTGGCCAAGTTCCTGTCGAACCCTGCGATGAACGAGTCGTACAACCACCTGGCGGATGTGGTGCGCAACGGCCGCACGGTCCTGCCAGGAGAGGGCAGCGTGGAGCCGGACAATCCCGTGTGGGTGGAGTTTGCGGAGAACATGGCGCCGATGATGGGACCGATGGCCGGTCCGCTGGGCGCGGTGGTGCTGGAGGGATACACCGGCCCGATGCGGGTGTTGGATATTGCCGCGGGTCATGGCCTGTTCGGCATCGAGATCGCCAAACAGAACAGGAAGGCGCACGTTACCGGACTGGACTGGGCCAATGTGCTGAAGATTGCATTGGCCAATGCGAAGAAGCTGGGCGTCGCGGACCGGTACAGTCTACTGCCTGGCAGCGCGTTCGACGTGGAATTTGGCGGCCCATACGACGTCGTGCTGCTGACGAACTTTCTGCACCACTTCGATGTGCCAACCAATGTGCACCTGCTGAAGAAGGTGCGTGCTGCGCTGAAGCCGGGCGGGCGAGCGGCGACGCTGGAGTTTGTGCCGAATGAGGACCGTGTCTCCCCGCCCATGGCAGCAGCCTTCAGCATGACGATGCTGGCGACCACGGCCTCGGGCGATGCCTACACCTTCAAGGAACTTGCGGCGATGTACGCGGAAGCCGGCTTCACGGGCGTGGTGGCCCATCCGATTCCTATGAGCCCGCACACGGTGGTGATGGGCGATGCGTAGGCGGTGACCGGGAACACTGCGCCAGTCTTCTCGCAGACCTAGGCTGGATTCCAGCATGGGTTCGCAGAATGGCGACGACGACACAGGTTTACGAGGCCGAGAGTGTCCGGGCAAAAGGGCCGAGCGCGGCGCAGACCAGCGACGGAACGCCGGTCGTCAACCCCTGGATTGTCGCCATCTCGGTGATGTTGGCGACGTTCATGGAGGTGCTGGATACGGCGATTGCGTCGGTGGCGCTGCCGTATATCGCGGGCTCGCTGGCCGCGTCCAACTCCGAAGCCACGTGGGTGCTGACCAGCTACCTGATTGCCAACGCCGTGATTCTGCCGGCCAGCAACTGGTTTGGGCTGCGGTTCGGGCGCAAACGCTTCCTGATGACCTGCGTGGTGCTGTTCACGCTCTCCAGCTTCTTCTGCGGAGCCGCGCCCACATTGACCATGCTGCTGGTGGCCCGAGTGCTGCAAGGGGCAGGCGGAGGGGCGTTGCAGCCGCTCTCGCAAGCGATCCTGCTGGAGAGCTTTCCGCCGGCCAAGCGCGGCGCGGCCATGGCGCTGTTCGGGTTTGGAGTGGTGGTGGCGCCTGTGCTGGGGCCGACGCTCGGCGGCTGGCTGACGGACACTTATAGCTGGCGGTATGCCTTCTACATCAACATTCCGGTGGGCATGCTGGCGATCTATATGATCAACAGGTTTGTGCACGACCCGCCCTACATCAAGAACGCAAAGGCGGGAGCATTCGACAACCTGGGGTTTGCGCTGTTGGTCTTGTGGAGCGGCTGTCTGCAGATCATCCTGGACAAAGGACAGGAGGACGGCTGGTTCGGTGCGGTCTGGATCCGCTGGGCCACGATGGTACTGGGCGTCTCGTTGTTCTGGTTTGTGTGGCACTGCTGGCGCTCGCGTAAGGCGCTGGTGGACCTGCATGTGCTCAAGAACCGCAACTTCGCCGTGGGCTGCCTGCTCATCTTCATGCTGGGGTTCACCATCTACATCACCATCAGCATTCTGCCGCTCTTCTACCAGGAGGTGATGGGGTACACGGCGTTAGCGGCAGGCATTGCGGTGGGGCCGCGCGGAATTGGGTCGATGATTGGGCTGCCTGTGATCGGCGTCATCAGCAACAAGCTGGATAACCGATACCTGATGTGCGCCGGGTTTACGGCGTTCGGACTATGCACGCTGTACTTCTCGTTTGTGAACCTTGAGATTGGACCCTCCACGCTGCTGCTGCCGATTGTAGTCACCGGCTTCGCGCTGAGCTTTGTATTTGTGCCCATCGCCAGTACGGCCACGTCCACGTTGAGCAACGAGCAGATGGGCAACGGCAGCTGTGTCTTCAACCTGCTGCGAAATATCGGCGGCTCGATCGGGATCTCGACAGCGCAGACCTTCCTGGTGCGCCGTACGAACTTCCACGAGGTGCAACTGGCCGCCGACCTGCCTCGCAGTGGATATCTCTTTCAGCAGCAGGTGCAGCAGACCGGCGTCTACCTGGGGCGGCAGTTGGGGCCTGCGGCGGGGCGGCCCGGCGCGCTGGGGCTGATATATCGCAACCTGGAGCGGCAGGCGCTGCTACTGTCGTTCATCGATGTGCTTCGCTGGACGGCGGTGGTGGCGTTTGCGTCGGCGGCGATGGTGTGGCTGTTCCGGCGCATTTCGCACCGCCAGGACGGCTCCGTCCGGGTGCACGCGGGGCATTAGAGCAGGCGGTTTTCCGAACGGCTGGGGGTATGGTATCGTGCGGCATGCTCCTCGAAATGACGATTGATAGACTGGACCCGGTCACGGCGGCGGTGATCATCAACGGCTCGCTGACCCTGGGAACGAATCTGAAGATGATGGAGGCGCAGGTGCGGCAACTCATCATCGATGGCGTGGACCGTCTGGTGCTGGACCTGACCGATTGTCCATACTCCGACAGCGCTGGGCTGGGCTTTCTGATCCACACCTATGGCCTGATCGGCGAGCGCCAGGGCTCCATGCGGCTGTGCGGCGTGAGCGAGCGCGTGACGGCCCTGCTGCGGATGACTCGTACCGATAAGCTGATTCCTTGCGACCCGACGCGGCAGGAGAGCGTGGAAAAGTTGACAGAGAACGACGCGTAGACGGCGGCATCTCTCTTTCGTGAATATTGAATGAAATGAATGGAGGCAGGACGATGAGTTCTTCGCGAGATTCCGTGCTGGACCGGTGGTGGCCGGGGCTGGTGATTCTGTTTGGGCTGATCTTTGTGTCGGTGCTGGTGTCCTTCAAGCCGGGGTATTGAGGGAATAAAGAAGCGCTACTTCCAGACGCTCCAGCCGCGGCGATTGAGGCTGTAGAACAGCGCGCCCAGGCAGGACAGGCTGAGTGCGATGAGCGCCGCTCCGTGTTCAGTGCGACCGAAGAGGACATCGCCCAGTCCGAAGAGCATGGCGTAGATGAGTGTGAAGCCCAGCACCCAGTGGAAGAAGTTGTAGGCCAGGGTGGAGTCGTGCCGATCCTGTGCAGGGGCGAATCGGCGCCAGCCCAGGGCTGCGGGGCGAACGCGGTCATAGAAGGCCTGTAGCGTGGCGTCGGACTCCGGACGGGTGGCCAGGGTGACGGTGAGCCAGATGGCCGTGGTGAGGCCGGTGGTCACCAGCATCAGCCAGGCAAAGGCGTGTGGGTCGTCCTGGTTCAGCGGGACAAGCGCCAGCGCCGGGTCGATGCCGTGCAACAGACGGACAACAGGCATGCCGAAGCTGCTCTCCAGCGTGAGCGAGATGGTGGCGGCGGCGGTCATGGCGGCGATCTCGCTCCACGCATTGATGCGCCACCAGTACCAGCGCAGGATGAAGACCAGGCCGGCGCCGGCGCCCAGGGCTAACAGGAACTTCCACGCCGTGGCAATGGACGCCCCGTGGGTCAGCATGTAGCCCGTCGCGCTGGCGGACATGACAGCAACCAGGATGGTGGCCATGCGCGAGACGGCGACATAGTGGTGCTCCGTCCGGTCAGGCGCGAAGAAGCGCTTGTAGATGTCATTGACCATGTATGACGCACCTAGGTTGAGGTGCGTGCCGATGGTGGACATATACGCCGCCGCGAACCCGGCCAGCATGAGTCCGCGCAGGCTGGGCGGCAGGTAGTGGATCATCACCCAGACGTACGCGCCCTCCATGCCTCCTTGCGCAGCGGTCGGGTTGGGTAACAGGACGAGGGCGACGAGGGCGGTGAGTATCCAGGGCCAGGGGCGCAGCGCGTAGTGGGCGATGTTGAACCACAGCGTTGCGCCCAGCGAGTGCTTCTCGTCTTTGGCGGAGAAGATGCGCTGGGCAATGTAGCCGCCGCCGCCGGGCTCCGCCCCTGGATACCAGCTTGCCCACCAGTTGAGGGAGAGCAGCACCAGGAAGCTGAGGAAGAACGGCGAGGCGGTGCTAGGAATGAACGCGAGTGTGTCGCGACCCTGGCCGTGGGCCGCGTCGAAGGCATGGACCTGGGTGGCCAGCGATCCCATGCCGCCGACGGCATGCACGGCGAAGTACGCCAGCAGGCAGACCATGCTCATCTTCAGGACGAATTGCAGCAGGTCTGTCCACAGCACAGCCCACAGGCCGGAGATGGCGTTGTAGGCCAGCGTCAGTGCCAGGCAGCAGAACACCGCGGTCAGTTGCTGGCGAGTGCTGGTCAGGCCCAGCGTTAGGGCCAGGATCTTCGCCATGGCCAGGTTCACCCAACCCATGATGATGGTATTGACCGGGAATGCCAGATAGACGGCACGGAAGCCGCGCAGGAACGTGGCTGGCGGACCAGAGTAGCGGAGCTCGGCGAACTCCATGTCGGTCAAGACCTTGGCGCGACGCCAGAGCGGGGCGAAGAAGAATACAGTCAGCATTCCGGACAGCAGGAACGACCACCACAGCCAGTTACCGGCGATGCCCTGGGCGTAGATGAGGCCGGTGACGACCAACGGTGTGTCCGCGCCGAAGGTGGTGGCTACCATGGACGTGCCAGCCAGCCACCAGGACACGTTGCGGCCCGACAGGAAGAACTCCCCGATGTTGCCGGATGCGCGCTTCATGTAGAAGAAGCCGATGGCGAGGTTGACCGCAAAGTATCCCACGATAACCAGCCAATCGAGCGACGTTAGAACCATCGAGCCTCCGGGTGCACAAGCATCTATCCTAGAGCAAGATTGGGTTCCGGTGTCCGATTTGATTGGGCAGGGTAATGCTTGGTGCGCTAGACTCTGCTGGTGACTCCGATGAAGATAATGCGATTTGCAACCTTAGGGCTGGTGGCGTTGTGCGCTGCCGCTCGTGCCATGGCAGCACAACCGGTGGCCCAGCCCGCACCCGCCTATGTGGATCTGAACCAGCCGGATCCGGCACCCTTGAAGCTCGACGGCCTGAATGGCAAAGTCGAAGGGCTGGGCGGCGACGCCATGCCCCGGGTTGCGGTGTCGCTGTTCGCGGAGGACGACCACCATCTGCTGGCGACGACCATGAGCGACCGCGAGGGGAAGTTTCACTTCGACAAGGTGGCCCACGGCCTGTATCGCGTGGTGGCGACGGTCGAGGGACTGTGTCCGGCGAATATCCCGGTCAGGATTGAGTCGAAGCTGCTGCATGCCAAGCTGGTGATCACCATGCGACCGAAAGACCTGGATACCTGCAGCTACGGCATGGCAAAAAAGTAGGCACTCCACGCAGTGTGGACGCTTCGCGCGCAGGGCCGGAATGCGATTCATTCAGGACGCTGGGGGATGAAAAGCTGTAACCTATTGATTGGCAAGGTCGAAGACTTTATCCATGACACCCCATCGCTTGACTGGGTCGGCTCCCGCAGGAACGGCCTGGAAGTTGCCCATCAGGGCCTCCCACTCCAGCACCTTGGGGTTGGCGGCGTCCATCGCGGCCTTCCGCTCGAACGAAAAATCGTCGGCAACGTCCATGATCATGAACATGCGCGTTCCGTGCAGGTAAATCTCCATCTGGGTGACGCCTGCGGCATAGAGGCTGTCGCGAATCTCCGGCCATATTTTCTCATGGTGGCGCTTGTATTCGGCGATTTTGGCAGGGTCGTCCTGTAGGTCGAGCGTAAGGCAGTGGCGTGGCATATTTCTCCGTATTGGTACCGTAGCGGTGGCCGGAAATAGCTACCGTGGTTCCAGAGCAGCGTACCACGCGGCTTGCCGGGAGAAAAGCCGGGACCGCGTGCTACCCTTTCAGGCGTACGGAATCGCGCCTCCGCGACGACCGCACGCGAGCAGGCAACGGGGATGCAGAGCACGACCAACCCAATGCGGAATGCAGCTCGGTCGCATGGCAGCACCTTGCGGCGCCGAGCTCGCTTTGTGGCGGCATGCGCCCTGGTCGGGGCGGCTGTATCCATTGCGGCCCAGACGCCGCCGCTTGTTCTGCCCTCCGCGGTCGCCTTCGACAGGCAGGGCAATCTTTACATCGCAGACACTGGCAATCACATGGTCCGTGAGATCTCCGCCAGCGGTGCGGTAACGGTCGTAGCGGGTACCGGCGTGCAGGGCTCGGCCGGGGACAATGGACCGGCTGCCGCGGCGGAACTCGATTCGCCTGCGGGGCTGGCCGTGGATGCGGCTGGGAACATCTACATTGCTGACAGTCACAGTAATCGTATTCGCCAGATCGCGGCCGGCACGGGCATGATTTCGACCATCGCTGGCACGGGCACAGCGGGGTTCACAGGCGATGGCGGACCCGCAAAGGCTGCGACGCTGGACCGGCCCACCGCGCTGGCGCTTGGCTCGGCCGGCGATCTGTACGTGGCGGATACGGACAATCACCGCATCCGGCGCATTGCTGCCGGCACCCTGGTGATCGCGACCGTGGCCGGCAATGGCGTTGAGGGATTTTCCGGAGACAATGGCCCGGCGACCGCGGCTTCAATCGATTCCCCCAACGGGCTGGCGCTGGATGCAGCAGGCAACCTGTACCTGGCGGACACGCACAATGGACGAGTGCGCGAGGTAAATGCGGCGACCGGCACGATCGCGACCGTTGCAGGCGCGCACGATCTTGCGCTGCCGCGCGGGTTGAGCCTGGATGCAGCGGGCAACATCCTGGTGGCGGATAGCGCGAACCACCGTATCCTGCGCATCTCTCCCACAGGCGCGCTGACGACGGTTGCGGGCGATGGCACACAGACATTCGCCGGGGATGGAGGGCCGGCTACAGCGGCGAGTCTGAACTCGCCACGAGCCGTCGCAGTTTCGCCCTTCGGGTTGGTGACCCTAGCCGATTCCGGCAACCAGCGCGTGCGGCAGGTGGATGCTTTGCCTGCGCCGGGACCGGATATCCATACGGTTCCGTGGGTTGGCACCGGTGCGCCGACTACGCTGGCGCTGAGCGGGGCCTCGGTGGATGTGTATGGCAGCGGCAGCGTGATGGCGAGCATCTCCGGCAGCACGGGTGCTACCGGAGCGGTTACATTGTCCGACATCGGCGGCGGTGCGCCGGTGGTGCTGGGCGCAGCGACTTTGGACTCAGCAGGCACCGCGACCTACAGCACGGGCGCACTGGCGGTGGGGACACACAGCCTGGTGGCCACGTATGCGGGTGACCCAACCCATGTGGCCGCAACCTCCCCGGCGATGGCACTGACGATCACGCCGTTGACTGTGACGGCGACGCCGAACCCGGTCTCCCTGGTGTACGGCCAGACCATTCCCGCTCTCACGGGAGTGCTGACGGGGGTGTTGCCGCAGGACGCAGGCAGCGTGGCGGCGGTATATGCCAGCAGCGCTGGAATACTGCCTCCGTCGGGCGTCTATCCCATTGCAGCGACCTTGAGCGGCAAAGCTGCGGGGAACTATGCGCTCACCGTCGCAGCGGCCAGCGTGACGATTGCGAAGGCGCCCTCGACGGTGACGGCATGGGCCTCCACCGGCAATCCGGCGGCGGGGATTCCGCTCACCTTCAGCGTTCAGGTGGGCAGCGCAACGGCGGGTATGCCGACCGGCACCGTGACGCTGTTGGATGGCACGGGCACGCTCGCGGTGGTCGCGCTCTCCAGTTCCGGTGGCGCCTACTTCACTACCAACTCGCTAGGCTTGGGCACGCACGTCCTCACAGCCGTCTATGCCGGCGACGGCAACTTCCAGGCGAGCACGTCCGCGACTATTAGCATCGTGGTCAGCGCGGCCTCGGACTTCTCGCTGACAGCCGCGGGCAGCAACACGCAGACCGCTCCTGCCGGCAGCGCGGCGACGTTTCGCTTCTCCGTCGCCGTGCAAGGGGCAGGATTGACCAGCCCAATTGTGCTGGCGGTCGCCGGAGTGCCGGTGGGGGTGACGGCATCGCTGGACCCCTCCGTCCTGGTGCCCGGAGGGGCAACGAGCTTTACCCTGACCGTGCAAACCCCGCTGGCTCGGCTCGACGACGCGCCAAGTCGGCGCGGCGCCGGTGGCCGCGCATTGCTCGCGCTTCTTTTGCTGCCCGTGTTCTGGGCGAAGCAACGGCGCACGAGGGTTCGACAGGCAGCCATGGCTACTGCTTGCATCCTGATGGCCGGCGGGCTGACTGCCTGTGGCAACCGGGTGAACGCAGGTGCGGATGCGGCCAACGCAAGGGTCTACACGCTGACCGTAACCGGGACAGCGACGGGCTCAACCGGGACGGCGATCCAGCACTCGGCGAGCGTGACATTGGAAGTTCTCTAGCCGGGGCCCAGCGCGCGCAGCAGAAAGAACAATACAACGCCCGCAAAGAAGACGAGCGCCATCCGGATGCCAGGCTCGCGATTCACCTCCGGCACCAGGTCGGTGGCTGCCACGTAGATGGTGACGCCAGCCGAGAGCGGCAGTCCGGCCTTGACCCAGCCGGGCTCCAGGTTGATGGCGAGCACTCCGAGTACCGTCATGGCGCCCAGAAACAGCGCGGAGTTTAGCGCCGCCTTCTGACCCTGTCCGCCGGCGAGCATCACCGATGCCACCGTGAAGCCCTCGGGAATCTTGTGCAGGAAGATGGCGATAAAGAGGACCCAGCCAAGCCACGTGGAAACAACAAACCCCGAGCCGATAGCGATGCCGTCGAAGAAGGTATGCGTAGCCAGGCCCAGCAGCACGGAGTAGCTGCTCTTCCTGGAGAGGAATTCGTGGTGGTGCGTTTCCTCGCCAAAGTGGAAGTGTGGCACCAGCGTGTGCTCCAGCAGATGCACGCCACAGTAGCCCGCCAGCACCAGCGGTGCAGCCCAATGCGCGTTGATGGCGAAGGCCTCGGGCAGCATCTCCAGCAGCGCGGCCGCCAGCATAAAGCCGGCGCCAAGAGCCACGAAGTAGCGCAGTGCGCGCGCCGAGGGCGACCTGCGAACCAGCAGGAATCCGCCCAGGTAGTCCGCCAGCCCGGCAAACAGGCCAAGCCCAAGGGCCAGCCAGAACCGCGACGCCGACATCATGGTGGAGATCATGGCGTGCTAACCGCTGTGGCGAAGGTGGTGCGCGTCGCCGTCTTTCGCCGGAGTGTTCACAATCGCGGCCCGACCGATGTCTGGCCGCGCCATCCTGCTGGTATTCATGTCTGTTCCATTCTACCCGCGCAAGCGGCTTGCGAGGGCGCGCTTCAGCCCGCTGCGGATGCCCGGTTTTGTTCGTCGATGCACTATCCTGTAAGAGACACCTCTACGATGCAGGATCAAGCTTCGTAACTCTCGCGGGATGACTCTCGAAGGACCAGCCAAAGATGCCTCTGAACTGCGGAATTGTTGGGCTTCCCAACGTCGGAAAAAGCACGATCTTCAACGCTCTCACCTCGGCCAAGGCGCAAGCCGCCAACTATCCCTTCTGCACCATCGACCCGAACACCGGCGTCGTGACTGTGCCGGACGTGCGCTTGGCGAAGATATCCAAACTCATCCAGCCGAAGTCGCTGGTCCCCACCAGCATGGAGTTCATCGATATCGCCGGCTTGGTGGAAGGGGCCTCCAAGGGCGAAGGCCTGGGCAACCAGTTCCTGGGCCACATCCGTTCCACGGATGCGATTCTCCACGTGGTGCGCTGCTTCGCCGATCCTGAGGTGGTGCATGTTGCTGGCGGCGTCAATCCGCTCCACGACATCGACATCATCAATACCGAGCTGTTGCTGGCCGATCTGGACACGGTGGAGAAGCGCTACGCGAAGGTTGAGAAGCTGAACAAGCCGGCCAATGCCGACCACAAGATCAAGACGGAGTTCGCCGCGCTGAGCAAGCTGAAGCAGGCGCTGAGTGAGGGCAAGCCGGCCCGTACCGTCGAGCTCACCGACGAAGAGTTGCCCTACACTCGCGACCTGCATCTCATCACCGCCAAGCCGCAGCTCTACGTGGCCAACGTCGACGAGTCGGGCCTCTCCGGGCACAACCCATGGGTGGATGCGGTGGAAAAGCGCGCCTCCGAGGAGAACTCCCAGGTCGTTCGCATCTGCGGCTCCATGGAGTCGGAGATCTCTCAGCTTGAGGCCTCCGAGCGCGACGAATTTTTGAAAGAGATGGGGCTGGAAGAGCCCGGACTGGACCGCCTGATCCACTCCGCCTACGCGCTGCTCAACCTGATCACGTACTTTACCGCGGGTGTGCAGGAGGTCCGAGCATGGACCATCGTCCGCGGCACCAAGGCACCGGGGGCGGCAGGCGTCATCCACTCCGACTTTGAGAAGGGCTTTATCAAAGCCGACTGCTACCACTGCGAGGATCTTTTCCTCTACGGCAGCGAACAGGCAGTCAAGGAAAAGGGCCTCTTGAAGTCGGAAGGCAAGGAATACGTCGTCAAGGACGGCGACATTCTTTTCTTCAAGTTCAACGTGTAGCCGCTTCCACAGGCCGGGCCGGTCGTCCGTCCTCGAAGCCCATCGTCACCACCACGCCCAGGCCCAGCAACAGCGCCGCGCCCTCGACCTTCTCTGAGATACCATGCAGGCGCTCGAAGTCGACGCGGGAGGGATCGGCTAGCGGCGCAGTATCGATGGCGCCGCCTGCTGCCATGCGGTCGCGTTCCATCGCGGGGATCACACGGAACTGCACGTACGCGGTAGCGGCCATCATCGCGACCACCAGCCACATCTGCACGGTCAGCAGCCGTTGCGGAGCCCGGAACCAGAGCAGCGCCGTCGCGAACAGAAAGACGATGCCGCAGACCAGCCCCATGGGATGCAGCACTGCCAGAGTACCGGCCACCACCAAGCCTGCCTCGTGTGTGGAGGGCAGTTGGTGCTGGTAGGCCAGGTTGAAGGCAACCGGCGCCACCACGAAGGCGAAGAAGGTCAGGCCGCCAACCC
>Ga0181516_10003104_pt1 | contig 11354 bp, 9 predicted proteins | sample PEATcosm2014_Bin_25_FD_121104 | JGI IMG/M metagenome (GOLD analysis project Ga0181516, IMG submission 121104) | Peatland microbial communities from MTU Mesocosm Facility, Houghton, MI, USA - PEATcosm2014_Bin01_10_metaG | ecosystem: Environmental > Terrestrial > Soil > Wetlands > Peat | place...
ACGCTGGCGCGGGGCAGCAGCGACCGAACCACCAGCCACACCATCCACGCCGTGAGCGCCGCATTCAGCGCAACGATGGGCCACGGGCTCAGACCAAGGTTGAAGGGAAAGATGCCCAGCGAGTAGAACTCCGACCGCCCCGGCTCCATGCCGAGCGGCCGATGCAGAAACAGCGCACGCGCCACGCCGCGGCCATCGCCCAGGTAGCTGACGCTGTCCGGAAAGAGCAGCGGGTAGCGGTTGAGGAACGCCGGCCAGCATAGCGCCACGGCCGCGCAGAGCATAGCCAGCGCGGAGGCGCCAGGTGGCGTGTCAGCGAGCGGCACGAGTCTCTTGGATGGCCTCAACGCCCAAATCTTACAGCGGCTTGGGGCCTACGTCGAATCCAGCGGTCAGCGGAGGAAGGAATGGAAGAAGTTGCGCCGGACGAAGTCCACGACCATGACGCCCAGGATCAACGCGCCCATCGCCCAGGTATAGTCGCGGAACACGGCGCTGTGGTCGATCTCGGAGGCAAGGGAGTTGTTCTGGTCGGGATGGTCGGGGTTGTAGCGAATCGGGAATGTGTCGTGCGGTTCCACCTGCACCGTCGAACTGAGCACGCCGGTATATCGGGCGCCTCCGACCATGTAGGCGAAGCCGACCACATAGTGCGGCAGTTGCGGGTCCGGCCCGCCTCCGTCCCAGCGGCGTGTGTCGCCATGCACCCAGCGGCAGTCCGTCACCTCGGCCTCGGTCTCGGGCCAGTGTCTGGGCCAGTCCTGGTACAGCGCGTGTTCGATGGAGGCCACGGACATGGGGAGGATACTAGAGCAGTTTCGCACGTTCTGCGGCCTTGCGGATGCTTGCAAAGGTGACCCCAGAAGCTAGTCGATAAAGTAGCCGATTTCCGTCAGCAGCCGGTCGCTCAGCTCGACACCCAGCAGGCGCGCCTGTAGCGAGCCGTACATGCTGCCTTCAAAGCGCTGCAGCACGGAGGCCGGCAGGTCCGTCTGTTGCCGCAACATCTGCAGCAGCGCCGTGCTGTTGGTCAGGTACTGGTAGTCGCCGGGTAATCCGCAGGCGGGTTTAATGGTGAGGGAGAGCGGAATTGCTCCCTTGCCGGACATCGAAGCTGCAGTGGCGTGGGTAATGAGGTTGACTCGCATGCACAGAGAGTGCCACCGGCATCCGGGTCTCGCCATGCCCCAAACGGGTACCTAGGTAATACAAGTGGGTTATGAAGAAGGTATCAGGGTGCTATGAAGCAGGCAGGCGGATGTAGATGCGCACAATGGCTCGATGGCCAGACGAAGCCGCCTACTTCACCGGCTGCCCATCGTGGTCCGATCCGCCCATCCTGCGGCTGAAGCGGTAGACCGGTGCGCCGATCACATCCGTCGTCAGCACCGGGCCATACGCATCCGGGCCGCTCAGCACGCGGCTGTCCAGGCTCAGATCGCGGTTGTCGCCCAGCACAAACAGTTGCCCCGGCGGAACGCGCACGGGACCGAACGCGTCTGGCGGCTCCGCCCGGCTGTCCGCTGCGCGCGGCGCGAGGTAGGGCTCCGCCAGCGCCGTGCCGTCCACGTCCACGCGACCGCCAGCGCCGTGGACTGTGCTGCCGCCCGTCGCGATCGCCCGCTTCACCAGGATGGACCCCTTGTGGCGGAAGACGACGACCTCTCCGGCGTGGGGCGCGTGCTGACGGAACGCCCGCGTATCCACCATCACCGTGTCGCCAGGACTCAGACCCGGACTCATCGATTGCCCAACGATGGTGAAGACCTGGAAGCCCGAAAGATGCATCCCCAACCGCAGCTCCATGGAGGTCGCGAACAGCGCCGCCGGAATCAGCAGCACCACCCACAGGTTCGCGACAGCGTCGTGCTTTACCCTCGCCAGGATAAACGCGCAGCACGCGCCGACCACGTGCAGCAGGATGCTGGCCAGCACCATGCAGGCGAAGCCAAGATACAGACGCGGCAGCCGCAGCGGCCAATAGCACGCCAGCAGCGCGGCGTAGGCGACCAAAATGTACGCGCCGCGCCGCCTGCCTCCCAGCAGCCAGTCGCCCAGCCCGGGTATGGCCGCGGAGACCAGCGCGCACCCCAGCCGCCGGTACGAACGTTCCTGGAGTACCTCGGCGGCTATGCCTTCGGGTTGCGATTCCACGGGCTGCTCCGTGCGACCGATGGCCGCGTGCTACGCGTTGCGCGCGCGCTCGATGGCCCGCACCACGGCGCGGGCCTTGTTGGTGCACTCCACAAACTCAGTCTCCGGGACGGAGTCGGCCACGATGCCGGCGCCCGCCTGGATATGCCCCTGCTCGCCGTTCATGTACAGCGTGCGGATGGCGATGCAGGAGTCCAGATTTCCCGAAAAATCCGCGTACAAGATCGAGCCGCCGTAGACGCCGCGGCGCGCCGGTTCCAGCTCCTCGATGATCTCCATGGCGCGGATCTTGGGAGCGCCGGAGAGTGTGCCCGCCGGAAAGCAGGCGCGGAACGCATCGATCGGCGTCAGCTCCGCCTTGAGCTTGCCCTCGAGCGCGCTCACCAGGTGCATCACGTGCGAGTAACGCTCCACGAACATCAGGTCCTTCACCTTCACGCTGCCGTACTCGCTCACGCGGCCCACGTCGTTGCGGCCCAGGTCCACCAGCATCACGTGCTCGGCCAGCTCCTTCTCGTCGGCGCGCAGGTCCGCCTCCAGCGCGCGGTCTTCCACCTCGTCGGCAGAGCGCGGGCGCGTGCCGGCGATGGGCCGGTACTCCACATCGCGGCCATGCACGCGCACCAGCAGCTCCGGCGAGCTGCCCACAATGTGTGCCGCCCCGCGCTGGGCCAGCCGCTTCGCAGCCTTGCCCTTCAGCTTTTTGCCGGCGCTGGAGGCATCCAGCCCAAAGCGCAGGAAGTACATGTACGGCGACGGATTCACAATACGCAGCGCACGATACACATCGAACGCGTCTACGCCCGGGACGCAGTCAAAGCGCTGCGAGAGCACGCACTGGAAGACGTCACCCGAGGCGATGTACTCCTTGGTCCTGGCAACCGCCTTCAGAAATGCGGCCTTGGTGGTGCGTGCGGTGAGCTTCAGCTTGGCGGTCGTGGTTCCGGCCGGCTTCTTCGCCGGCTTAGGCAGCGCACGCGCCAGGCGCTTCTCCAGCCGGCCCAGGCGCTTCAGCGCACGGGCGTAGGCGTCCTGCGCCACGGCGGTCGCCATCTTCGCCAGTTGCGCGGCCGCGCCGGTCTCGCCCTTTTGCTCGCTCAGCCCACGCGAGGCCAGCAGCGCCGCCACGGCCGCCAGATCGGCGGTCACGATCAGGTGGATCTCCTTCTTGACGTGGTCGAAGGCCAGCACCTGATCGAAGAACATCAGGCACGCGTCCGGCACGCCCAGCTCGTCCTTGGCCAGCGATGGCAGCCGCTCAATCTGGCGCACCACGTCATAGCTGAAGAAGCCGACCGCGCCGGCGGTGAACGGGGGCAGCCCGGGCAGGCGCGCCGGGGTGTGGCCGCTGAGCGCCTGCTTCAACTCCGCAAAGATGTCGCCCTCGAACGCCCGGCGCTCGCCCCGGTTCTGGTCGGTGATGGACGTGCCGCGCGAGACGATCTTGCGGTACGGCTGGATGCCGATGAAGGTGTAGCGGCCCACATGCTCGCCGCCCTCCACCGACTCCAGCAGGAACGCCTCGGGCTCATTGCCCGCAATGCGCAGAAAGGCGGAGACCGGCGTCTCCAGGTCCGCTGTCACGGTGCGGTAGACGGGGACCAGCGTGTGATCGTGGCTCAGCTTGAGAAACTCGCGGGCGGACGGAGAGGCTTGGGGTGCGGCAGGCATGGCGTGTGCTTCCATCATACGTGCGGAAGGCACACTGGACCTGGAATCCCTCTGCTACGCGGAAAGACCCGCTGCACTCGACGCTCCGCCACTGCTCCTGCGGCGTGCCACGGCCGCCAGAACCAGGATGCCGGTGCCCAGCAGCAGCAGCGAAGAAGGCTCCGCCGTAATACCCGGCGCCGACAGGAACGAGCCGCCGGAGATGTCGTAGGCAAAGCTGCCGGCCTCCGGGTAGACATCGACCTCCGAGATGAAGTCGGTGCCGGAGGTGTCCTGGCTCAGGTCGGGGGTCGCGGGGTCGCCGGGTGCGACAAACACCGGGTCGGTGGGAGCCACATCCGTGGTCGGGCTGTCCGTAAAGGCAGACGCACCGGTGCTGGAGTCGTCGGGCGTGTAGGGAAGGGTTGAAGCGTGGGCAATCAGGCTGGACGCGGCGATCGCTCCCGCAAGGGCAACAAGCTTCAAGTGGCCGAAGTGTTTGCAAATGATCAAGGGAACCGGACCTCAGTGGTGCAAGTTGCAGGTTGCGCTGCACATACAGGATGCCAGAGCTTGGGATGCGATCTGTCCGCAGCCGAGGCAGGCGACGCTCCGAAACCTGATTCGGAGGTCGTTCCATTCTGACAACTGCATGGGGGCGGGGCCATACCAAATAAGTGGTATACGGGCCGGTGGCCGCTCGTGCCCCCTCAGCCTGCCGTAACTTCAGGCTCCACACCCACCGGGAAGTTGACCGAGTTGGCAATAAAGCACTTGGCGTGGGCGGAGTGGTGCAGGTCCCGCGCCAGCCCCAGGTCCGCGCCCGCCGCCACCGTCACCCGCGGCCGCAGCGTGGCGCCCTGGAAGCGGCCGGAGCCGTTGGGCGCCTCCTGCATCGCGCCCTCGGCCTGGTCCGCATAGGCCAGCACCACGATGCCCGCGTCCGCGCACAGGTGCAGATAGGCGAGTTGGTGGCAGGCCGACAGCGCCGCCACCAGCAGCTCCTCGGGGTTCCAGCGGGTTGCATCGCCGTGGAAGGCCCTGTCGGACGAGCCCGGAATCGGGGGCTTGCCAGCCGCGGAGAGCTCGTGGTCGCGGCGGTAGTCGCGGTAGCCGGAGGTGCCGCTGCCGTTGTTGCCCGTCCACTCCAGCGCGACGGTGTACTGGTGGGTTCTGGCCACGGTTTCTCCTTGCAGCGCCCGGCTGAGTGGCCAGTTTAAAGCACCTGCCGCGCCCCGCGCCACAGACCTCTCGCGCCCACAGAAAATCCGCGTGCAGCCGCTGGAAATATATCTCCGGAGAGGGCTGCGCCACGCATCCAATCGCGTGGCGTACAGGCGGGTGGCGCGCATGGTTCGGCGCAGCTTGCCCGCACCCCCGGTGGAGGCCTATGCTCTACAGGTTTGGGTGAACCGCCCCGCAAATTTTGTACCACCCCGATTGGAGAAGCAATGGCAACAGAGCAGTTGATCCCCGCAACCGAACGGCCCGCAGCAACCGAGCGCCGCAAGACTATCCAGTTCGTCCCGCTGATGTCGCTTGAAGAGGAGTTGAACCCCTGGCTGGCCCAGGAGGCCCGCTTTGATTACGCCGCCAAAAAGCTGAACCTGGACGACGGTATCTGGAAGGTGCTGCGGCAGCCCACCCGCGAGCTCATCGTCCACATCCCGGTGGGCATGGACGACGGCCGCATCGAGGTCTTTACCGGCTACCGCGTGCAGCACTCCATCTCCCGCGGGCCGGGCAAGGGCGGCGTCCGCTATGCGCCGGACGTGAGCCTGGACGAGGTGCGCGCGCTGGCCAGTTGGATGACCTGGAAGTGCGCCGTGGTCAACATCCCGTTCGGCGGCGCCAAGGGCGGCATCATCTGCGATCCGCGCGGCATGTCGCAGGGCGAGCTGGAGCGGCTGACCCGCCGCTACACCGCGGAGCTGATCGAGTTCATCGGGCCGGAGAAGGATGTGCCCGCACCCGACATGGGCACCAACGAGCAGACCATGGCCTGGATGATGGACACCTACTCCATGCACATGCGCCAGACCGTCACCAGCGTCGTTACCGGCAAGCCGGTGGAGCTGGGCGGCTCGCGTGGCCGGCTGGAGGCCACGGGGCGCGGCATCTCCGTCGTCTGCGATCAAGCGCTCAAGTACCTCTGCATGCCCGTGGAGGGCTGCCGCGTCATCGTCCAGGGCTTCGGCAACGTGGGGTCCAACGCGGCCAAGCTGCTCTTTGACAAGGGCTACACCATCGTCGGCATCGCGGAGGTCGACGGCGGCCTGTACAACGCGGACGGCATCGACATCAACGCCCTGCTGCGCCACCGCGCGAAGGCCCGGACCATCACCGGCTTTGCCGAGGCGGAAGCAGCCGACCCCGCCGAGTTGATGACCCGCGAGTGCGAGATCCTGATCCCCGCCGCCACGGAGAACGTCATCACCAGCCGCAACGCCGCCAGCCTCCGCTGCCGCATCCTGTGCGAGGGCGCCAACGGGCCAACCACCATTCCCGCGGACCAGATCCTGGCCGACAAGAAAGTCTTTGTCATCCCGGATATCCTGGCCAACGCCGGCGGCGTGACCGCCAGCTACTTTGAGTGGGTGCAGGACCGCATGGGCTTCTTCTGGACCGCGGAGGTCGTCAACGAGCGCCTTGACCGCATCATGACCGAGAGCTTCTCCGACGTGATCGCCTACGCCCAGACCCACGGTGTCAACAACCGCATCGCCGCCTATATGCTGGCCATCGACCGCGTGGCGTACACAACAAGGAAGCGGGGAATGTACGCGTAGAGGCGACGGTCAGTATTCAGTGGTCAGTTGTTAGGGAGCCTCTGATTAAGTGCTGCGAACCAATATGGAAGCGTCATTCTGACCCACACCCCGCGCAGCGTCATTCTGGCCCACACCCCGCGCAGCGTCATTCTGGCCCACACCCCGCGCAGCGTCATTCTGGCCCACACCCCGCGCAGCGTCATTCTGACCCACACCCCGCGCAGCGTCATTCTGACCCACACCCCGCGCAGCGTCATTCTGACCCGATTCTGGGTCAGAATCTCAGTCGTTGGATCGCCGCCGAAACATTCGGACTTATTCAGACGTTCCTTGGGTATCTGTCAACTGACAACTGTCTTAAAGCGTCACGTTCAGCGTGACCGTCTGCGATTCCACCTCGGACGTTCCCGTCGACGTGCCCGTCACCTGGAACGTATAGGTCCCAGGACGGTTGCCCAGGTCGGTGCAGTTGCCGCAGCCCGTCACCTGCATGGCCGTCGCAACCGCAACGATCGCCACCAGCATCCGCAGCCAGCGACGCCGGCCCGGCAGCAGCAGCGCCAACAGACCCGCCAGCGATGGCAGCGCAACCGGCATCAGGCCCGGACCACCGTGGTTGCCTCCCGTGAAGTACGGCTGCGTAGTGCCGCACGCGTGCGGCGCGGAGGTGCCCACAAACAGCGTGGTGCTGCCCGGCGTTGTCGCACCTGGTGTAAGGGTGCTGTTCAGGAAGGTGCAGGACATCTCCGCCGGCAGGTTGGCGCAGGCGAGGTTCACGCCAAAGTTGAACCCGTTAAGCGCGCTCACGGTGACGGTGAGCCCGGAGCTGTTGCCCACGCCAACGCTCGCTGGATTCGGCGACACACTCAACGCGAACGTCCCCGGCAGCGCCGCTGTGATGATCTCGTTGGTAGACGCAACACCCGTGGCAAAGTCCAGAGTCGCGACGTTGCCCACTGTGACCCGGTCGGTGCCGAGCGGCAGCGCCGAGGTGGTGAAGGTGGCCGTGCTGGTGAGTCCCGGGCCCGGCACCAGCGGCGCTGTGCCCAGCGGAGTGATCGTCGGGATGGTCGACGTGGTGTACGTAAAGTTCGCCGTGCCGGTGGGGGCCGCGTAGTTGCCCGTGAACGTCGCCGTAAAGGTAACCGGCTGGCCCAGCGGCGAGGGGTTCGGCGATCCGCTCAGCGTCGCCGTCACCGTGTCCGGCAGCACCGTGACGGTGACCAGCGGCGAGGTGGATCCCGCGTGAGTGGAGTCGCCGGAGTAGGCCGCGGTCAGCATGTTCACGCCCACCTGCGCGCCGGTGGTCGAGCCTGCGGCGGTAGATACGCCTACGGTGGCCGGGCAGGCTCCGCCGTTCACCGGAACCGTGCAGATCACGGCCGGCGCTCCGCCGTTGTACACGTCGTCCAGCGCCACCGTGCCGGTCAGAGCGGTGCCGTCGTTGGCAATGGCATCCAGGATGCCGTTCCAGGTCTGGCCGTAGTACATGGTCAGCGCCGCAGAATACGGCGGAGTCGGCGAAACCACCGCCGGCGGCGCTGGGCAGCCTGCCGCCGGGCCCATGCACAGGTACATATTCGTCGTGGTGGTGCTGTTGGTAATAAAGTGCTTGCCCATTCCACCGTTCAGTGTCAGCGACGAGTTCGCAGCATCGCCGCCGTAGGTCGCCTGGATAGGATGCACGCCCACCGCGTACCCGTTCCCCATAGGGATGGTCACGCTCGCCGTCGACGTGGCCGTGCCCACTACGACCGGGATAAACGAGATGGCCGAGTTCGTCACTCCGTCGATATAGAACGTCACCGTCCCCGTGGGCAGCGCAACGCCCGCGGTCGGCGTCAGCGTGGCCGTCAGCGTGAACGTGGCCTGGTAGGCGCTTGGCTCCGGCGTGGCCACCAGCGTACCCGTCACCGGCTTGGTCAGGTAGTTGTTCAGCAGCACGGTAATGCCGCCGCTGTTGATGTCCGGGTTCTGCGGCAGACTGATCGACGACTGCGTTGCACCGCCCAGCGCCAGCGGGTTGGAGATGGCCGCGCCGCCGTTGGCCACAATCAGGTCGGGCGAGCCATCGCCGTTTACATCCGCCACGGAGAGCGAGTTCACGCCCTGCCCGGCCAGAAAGTGCTGCTCCCCGCAGTTGGCGCCCTGCACCGCCTCGCACGTCAGAAAATCGCTCTTGAAGATCCGGCTGCCCTGGTTGTACAGCACCGTCACCACGGAGCCGTCCGCCAGCAGAATGTCCGGCAGGCCGTCGCGGTTCATATCTCCCACGGCGGCCAGCGTGTCGTTGCGGACCAGGTTGACGACCTGCGGCGTCTGGCTGAACGTGCCATCGCCGTTGCCCCACCAGATGTACAGCTGGCACGGCGCCACCGGCGCGCCCTTGGCGGAGTTGACCGCCGGGTTGTAGTACAGGGCCACCACATCGCCATTGCCGTCGTTGTCGATGTCCGTCAGCAACACCGCACTCAGCGTGAGCAGAGAGGTCGATGGCGAACCGGCCAGCGCAGGCTCCGCGATAAAGTTCGTGCCGGTGCCATCGTTCAGATAAGGGATCAGGAGGCCGCCGCGCTGGAAGATCAGGTCCTGCTTGTTCAGGCGAGTTGCCTTGATGAATCCCGTCGCGACCGGACTGAACTGTTCGCCGGTGCCCGCCACCGCGAACCCACTCGGGAAAGAGCTGGGCCTTGCCTTGGTCCCCGGCGCAACTCCGCTGAGCAGTGGATCGCTCATGGCGAAGTCGGAGATGCCGTCGCCGTTCACATCGGCAATCGCCGTCTCGGCATACTCGTCATTCGAAGAGCCGCCAGGCACAGTCACATTGAAGGTAGATCCCGTAGCCGCAAACGTCCCATCGCCGTTTCCATACTGGATGTAGGCCAGCGGAACGGTCCCCGTCGGCGCAGGCTGGGGCTCGCCGGTGAACGAGTACAGCACATCCTGATTGCCGTCGCCGTCAAAGTCTCCGGAGAAGATGTTGGACCACACTCCTGGGGGCACATTCGCCGGGGTGGTGCCCGTCGGATTGGTAAAGCCGAAGGAGTTGAACGTGCCGTCGCCATTGCCCGTCAGCAGATAGCCCTGCGCGCTGCCGTCGGACACCACCACATCCACATTGCCCTTGGGGTTGTTCGCTGTATTGCGGAAAAGGCCCACCGTGGACGACAGCGCAGTGGACAGCGCCGAGTACGCCTTCGACGTCTGGAAGCCGCCGTCGCTATTCGTATCCGCCAGCGCAATCGCCACGCCCTCCGGCGAGTCGACGGCGAGATCGAGCTGGTTGGTGCCAAAGAAGTCCAGCAGCGCAAACGACGATCGCCCCGGACCGATGTTGTAGATGCTCTGCAGCGTGTAACTCAACGGGCCTTTCGGCGCGGTCAGCACACTTAGACCCACCGGAGTGGTGGTCAAAATGTTCAGCGTGTTGGGATCGATCGCTACCAGGTGTCCGCCGAGACCGCTGTAAGCGCTGGTGGAAGAGGACGTGCCGCCCTCGGACGTCGGCGAAAACGTGCCATCGGCATGGCCTTTGAAGATCTGGATCACGCCGGGGAGAGACGCGTTGGTCTCCACCACCAGGTCCGGGATGCCGTCGCCATCCATATCCTGCACCAGCATGGAGCTCACGTTGGTGGTGCTGTTTTGCAGCAGCAGCGTCTTGGGCGCCTGGAACGTGCCGTCGCCATTGCCCAGGTACAGCAGCGCGGAGTGGCTGGTCTGGTCGTTCAGGATGAAGTCGTCAAAGCCGTCGTTGTTGAAGTCGCCGATGTACACCGGCCCGGCGGAGGTGCCCGCAGGAAGGCTGATGGTGGGCTTCAGACTGAATGCAGGCAGCAACCCATTGCTGCCGGAGGCGCCGCTGTTCGCCAGGATATAGATCAGGTTGTTGGCGCTGTCCTCAATCAGCAGGTTGCTCACGAACCGCGGCTTGAAGGGCAACGCCGCAACGTACGCAAAGTTCGGCGTCAGCGTGCCCGTCGTCGCAAACGCGATGCAGCCACTCTTGCCGGAGGTGCTGGGCGGATAGTAGGTGGGCGGCGGCCCCGGGCCGTTGTACGAGCTTGATCCCGAAAGCACCGTCGCGCCGGACCCGTAATAGACGCAGAGATTGGGACCACCGGCCACAGTGGGCGTCAAGGCAAACGCATAATCCAGATTGCCATCTCCATTGAAGTCGGCGAGTGCCGTCACCACGTTGGATACATTGGGGAAGGTGATCTGGTTCTGCCCGAGATTGTAGAAATTGTCGCCGGCGGCGTTCAGCAGTTCACCCACCAGGATGCTGGAGTTCGGCGCGGCGCCGGTCGCCGCATTGACATAAATAATGTCAGAAAGGCTGGACGTAGTCTGTGTGACCCCGGTGACGAAGCTGGTCACCCGCCCGCCGGTCACGTTCAACTGCGGCTGCTTGAACTGCGGCTTGCCCGCCTGCGCCAACACCGCCCCCGGAAGCATGCCCAGGAGGCAGAGTGCCGAACACCGGAGAGTACAGGAAGAGAGCGACATGGGAACCAGGCAGAGGGGGCTTGATCGCGTTCAGGACACCAGCCAATCTATCACGCGCGAGATACGCTTTACGAGGAGAGAATCGGCAGTAACGACGCGGATTTCGCACCCGATTCCCGCGATGGAAGCACACTCTTCCTGCCGCAGCCCTGCGCGGGTGTGGCAGAATGCTAATGTCTGGCCATGACCGGATTTGGGCGCTCCATCCTGCCGGGAGCCCATCTCTATCGCGTGGACTGCCGTGTGCACCGAGGCCCATGAACCTGCCCA
>Ga0181516_10003105_pt1 | contig 11354 bp, 10 predicted proteins | sample PEATcosm2014_Bin_25_FD_121104 | JGI IMG/M metagenome (GOLD analysis project Ga0181516, IMG submission 121104) | Peatland microbial communities from MTU Mesocosm Facility, Houghton, MI, USA - PEATcosm2014_Bin01_10_metaG | ecosystem: Environmental > Terrestrial > Soil > Wetlands > Peat | place...
CGTCAAAGTTCACGCCCGCCGCGCGTCCCTGATCGAGCGCGTGACTCGACACCTCAGTTATTAGCTCGGTTGCGCCGCGATTCACGCCTTCTGCCATCAGCTCGTACAGGTCACGCGATTCAGGTGTCGTATGCACCGACGGCCGCACCTCGCCCGCTACGTGATATTCAATGGTGCCCACCAATACTGTGATGCGCGAGCCCGCATTCAGGAGGGCTTCGACAAGGAACGCTGTGGTGGTTTTGCCGTTGGTGCCGGTGATGCCTGTAGCCGAAAGCGTGCGTTCCGGATGTAGGAAGAATGCAGCGGAAGCCTGCGCCAGCGCACGCCTGCCGTGTTCTACCTCGAGCACCGGAAGCCCCGGCTGAAAGACGAGCAGGTGATCGAAGGTCTGAGATGAATCTGTAACGATTCCCAGCGCTCCCGACGCAATTGCTTTCTCCACATAACGATTGCCGTCGGTCGATCCACCTTTCATGGCCACGAACACAGCGCCCGACTTAACACGGCGAGAGTCATATTCGATTCCAGTCAACGGCTGAGACGAGTCTCCGGCCGCGCCCTCTGCTTCGACTTCCTCGATCAAATCGTTCCATTTCATATCAAGTCTTATTGTATTTTGCTGAAGCTCAGGGATACATTTCGACGAAAGCGGCGATTCCATCAAAGAGTACCTGGCGTCGATCGACGCCACCCTCAGACGCAGCTTCGAGAATGTCAGACAGCGTTCCGCGCATAGAGTCGTATTGGGCGCACGCTTCAGTTTCATTCTCGAAGAATCGCGTGTGCACCATGTTGCCGTAGATTCCGCACGTAATTGCAAAAGGGGCCGCGCGAGTTTCGCGTTCGAGCGTGATGCGCGCTCCCAGCGGAAACTCTTCATCACGGATCGTAATTCCGGATTCTGATCCCGCGCTTCCGAGGGTAGTGCCGTTGCCGAAGTCGTACCACGAAGTTCCCATGATATTCCGAGCCTAATACACGAGCGCAGGCTGTTGGGCGGGACGTGGAACCAAATAAGATCGAATCGTTGAGAAGTCGCAACTTGAAGGAGAATCCGATGGCTGAATCCGAATTTGTCTATGTCACTTTTATCCGCACGACGCCGGAAAAGCTGTGGCGCGCGCTGACGGAACCGGAGTTCACGCGCCTGTTCTGGCACGAAACAACGCAGCAATCCGAATGGAAGCCGGGCGCATCGTGGCGGCTGGTGAAGCCGGACGGAAGCGCGGCCGACAGTGGAGAAATTGTCGAGATCGATCCGCCACGCCAGCTTGTACTCACGTGGCAGAATCACATGTTCCCTGAGATGACGGCCGAAGGCCACTCGCGCATGACTTACGAGATTGAGCCGCAAGGGGAACTGGTGAAGCTCACGCTGGTACACGGGATGGATAAGCCCGGCTCGAAGCTCATCAAGGCGGTGAGCAATGGGTGGCCGATGATTCTTTCCAGCCTTAAGAGCTTGCTGGAAACAGGCGATTCTTTTGAAGCTACGCGCCACTGGCCGAAGGGGCTTTGAGGGAGAATTCGAGATGAGCCGCTGCCGAGGTTGGGATCGGAAGTTGGGGTTAGTGACCGCACTGAACAACGATGCGCGTGCCGGCGGGGACCATGGTACCGGCAGCGGGCGCCTGCGCACGGACGACTCCGCTGCCGGCAATCTGCACGGAGAGCCCCGCGGCCGCAGCTTGCTCAATGACCTTGCGCAGAGGCAGGCCGGCGAGCGAGGGAACACGCAGCATCTTTACGTCAGCGGCCATGACTTGTGCAACGCGAGGCGCTGAGGAAATTGCCGACTGCGTGGCGGATTGCGGCGCAACAGACGCGGGTTGCGCGGTATCGCCGCTCGCTGGTTCGCTCTGAGCGCCGCCCGTTGGCTGCGATGCGGAAACTGGTGCCGAACGCAATCCGTCGTCGCTGGGCAGGTTGTTGGCCGCATCGAAGAGCGCGTTGATGTCTTCGGTGCTTGCCCCAGCGTCATCTTCTTTCACATGGGCGGTGCTCTTCGCCACGGCTTGCACGGCATGTACCTCGGTGTCATGTGGAACGCCCAGGTACTCCAGCACCTGCTGCGCGACCTCAGCAAATACGGGCGCTGAGACGCTTGCGCCGTAGTAATCACCCTGCGGCGAGTCGATAATTACGGCCACGGCAATGACCGGGTTGTTGACCGGCGCGATGCCCGCGAACGACGCAATGTGCATCGACTTTGAATAAGTATTCGTAACGGGATCGACTTTCTGTGCGGTCCCGGTTTTTCCGCCGGATGAGTAGCCGTTGAGCTGTGCCTCTTTGCCGGTACCGAACAGCACCACGCCCTCCATCATCTTTCGCATCTCGGCCGCGGTCAGCGTGGAGATGACGCGATGCGCGCCGGGAGGCAACGGGTTGGGCAATTCCTCTGCCAACTTCACCGGCTCCGGCACCTGCGGTGCGGCAGCTCTTTGGTTGGGAGCGGTGGAATCCAACTGGCCGGGCATCAGCACATGGGGAGGCAAGTACACGCCGCCGTTGGCGATTGTGGAGACCATCGATACCAGTTGTAGCGGCGTGACCGCAACCGCCTGGCCAATGGCGACCGATCCAATGCCCGATGTGCCCCACTTTTTCACTGGATCCAACAACCCGCGCGTCTCGCCCGGCAGCTCCGCGCCGGAACGCGATCCAAACCCGAAGTCACGGATGTATTGGTAAAACTTGTCCGGCCCGACTTTGAGCGCCAGCTTGACAGCGGCAACATCGCTTGAAACCGCCAGCGCCTTCGCCACGGTCACCGTGCCCAGGCCGCGGTCGCTCTGGTCGTCGTGGATGATGCGGGTTCCGAGTTTAATTTGTCCGCCCTGACAATCGATTTTGTCGTCGGGTGTGACAACATTCAGTTCCAAAGCCGCGGAATAAGTCACAAGCTTGAACGTCGATCCCGGCTCATACACATCGCTCACCGCGTGATTGCGCAACATCTCGCGCGTGGTATGACGAAGCTGGTTGGGATCGAAGCCGGGACGAATGGCGAGCGCCAGAATCTGCCCGGTGTGCACATCCTGGATCACTACTGTTCCGTTTGCTGCCTGGGTCCGCTGCATTGCGTGCTCCAGCGCTCGCTCAGCCATGAACTGAATGTTCTTGTCGATCGTCAGCACAAGGTTTCGGCCGGGCAGGGGATCGGTCTCGCTCGATCCCATAACTTTGCGGCGCGCATCCACGTCTGTGTACATGCGGCCGGGGACACCGTGCAGCAGGGAATCGAACTTTTCCTCTAGGCCGCCAAGTCCGTTGTCGTCTACGCCCACGTAACCCAGCACCTGGGCCGCGATTCGATCGTTGGGGTAGAAGCGCTGGAATTCTTTCTGGAAGTAGATGCCCTTGATTGGCAGTGCTTTTACGCGGGCGGACACATCGGGTGTCACTCTTCGGGCAATCCAGGCAAAGCTGTTGTCTTTTGCAAGACGCACAGCAATCTTCTCTTCGCTGGTCTGTTCGTCGGTGGGGTCGGTGTGCACGATTGCGGCCAATGCATGCGCGGCGGCCTCTTTATCTTCAATTACGTTGGGAGCGGCGTAGATGGAATCCGCCTGCACGGTCATAGCGAGCTCGTTCAGATTGCGGTCATACAGGATGCCGCGCCGCGGCGCAACGTCAAAGGTCCGCTGCTGCTGCTTCTCGGCCTTCTCAACAAACTCGTGGTGGCGCACAACTTGGAGCTCGAACAGGCGGCCGGCTATCAAAAGCATCCAAACCAGAAAGAACAGACAGATAAGCCAGAACCGCGCCCTCTTCAGAGGAATGGCGAGCGATGCGTTCGATCTGCTTCGATTGGCTCGGACGGTTTCATTCATACAAGAACTAGCTCCAAGCTTCTAGCTCCTAGCTTCCGGCTGACAATCCGAGTTCGCACTTCGCCTGCCAAATACACACGGCTTTCTGATTCGGCGACACGAGAGGCTCGGCATTCGCATGGCAAAGCTGGTAGCTGGAAGCTAGTGGCTGGAGGCTGCGTTTCGGTCAGCGCGTGGCGGGCGCGGGAGGAGTTACCTGGGCAAGGACAGGAGCGGCTGCATTCAACGTAGCGCTGGGATGCACAATCTGTCCCGGCTGCGGTTCCGTGAGGCCCTGTGCGCGAGCGATTTCGTCAATCCGCTCCGGCTGCGTAAGCTGCGCCTCGCTCAAACGCAGTTGACGATTCTCTTCGCGCAATTGATCGAGCACCTGTTTCTCACTCTCCACGCGATAACCGCCCTCGATGGCAGAAAAGTGCTGCAACCCGTAGACCATCACCAGCACAAACAAGACGGCCATGGTGACGGAAAATACGCGCATCTGGCGCGCACGCGCCGGGTCAGGCATCTTCACGAGACGCGAGTTATCAAAGTGCTTGGCAAAGTAGAACTCCGGCGGAGGCACACCGCGCCGCTTGCGCGGCTGTTCGGCGAGGCGCTCGGTGTTCACAGCCTCAACCCGCGGGCTCCAGTTTCCAGCTTCAAAAATCGATGGTATGTATGTGGCCATGAGCTCCTCCTTCTTAGCCTCTAGCTTCCAGCTTTTCTGCTGCTCTCAGCTTTGCGCTCCGCGAACGCGGGTTGCGATCGATCTCTTCATCGCCGGCGGTTACCGGCTTTTTTGTTAAAATTTTCCAGATTCCGTTCTGCGCGCCTTCCCTCAGGCTGTCTTTCGCGATACGATCTTCAAGTGAATGAAAGCTGATGACGGTGATTCGAGCCGAGGGCTTAAGCAACTTTGGTGCGGCCTCCATCAATGCACTGATCTCATCAAGTTCACGGTTTACGTAGATACGGAGTGCTTGAAACGTTTTCGTCGCCGGATGAATTTCACCCGGTTTCTTGTAGGGGGAGACCGACATGATCACACGAGCCAACTGCCCCGTCGATGTAATCGGTCTCGCCCTGACAAGTGCTCTGGCGACTGTCCGCGACCTCCTTTCCTCATCTCCGTACTCGTAGATGAGATTCGCAAGCTCTCGCTCGTCCATCTCCCCTACCACTTGTGCGGCTGTCAGCCCCTGGCGCGTATCCATGCGCATGTCCAAGGGGCCGTCGGCCTGAAAACTAAAACCTCTGCGAGCCTCGTCGAACTGCAGGCTTGAAACTCCAAAGTCAGCCAGCAATCCATCCACCGACTCAGGCTCAACATGCCGTGCGATGGTGCTGAATGCCTCGTCAACCAATGTGAGCGCCGGCGCCTCACTACCCATCTCTTCCAAAACTCCATGCAGCCGGGCCGTTGCCAATTTCATTGCCTCAGGGTCGCGCTCAAATCCAATCAGCCGCCCTTGCGGTCCCAGCTGTCTTACCACTGCCTCGGCGTGCCCAGCCATGCCCAGCGTGCAGTCAACGTACGTGCCGTTGGGACGAATCCGGAGAAACTCGATCGCTTCTTTTAAAAGAACCGGCACATGGCGTTCTTCAGCTCTCGTCATGCGCGCCTCCTGGGAGGCTTTTCCCATCAACCCTGACGGCGCGTAATGTTTGCCACCGCCCTGCGTTCTTCAGCTGTCATCTCATAGGCCGGCAGATCCTGCTCGGCGTCCTTCAGGTTTCTCACTTCGAGATAGTGGAGCTTTCCCAGCACCGCGGTGTCTCCGTCCAGCTTTGCCTTCTCCCTCAAAATCTGCGGCAGCAGGACCCGGCCAGCGCTGTCAAACTCCACTTGCTGCCCGTAAAAGCTGGTCAAATTGATGTACTTCTCCACCGCGTCGTCCATCGTGCCGTACTCCGCCAGCCGCTCTTCCTGCTTTTCCCACTCCGCCAGCGGCCAAATCTGGGCGCGTATGCCGTCAATCGACGTGATGTAAAACTGAGTTACATTCCTTGCATCCAGTAGTGTCTTGAAGGCAACAGGGATCTTCAATCTCCCTTTTTCGTCGACCTTCGCCGGATGATTACCCCTGAACATCTTGCCCCTCAGTGCCTTCCGCCGGTGTTTTCCCGTCTCTCCCGGCGGCTTGTTCTCGATCACTCAAATTCGTTTCCCGGTTAGGAGGCTGATTCCCCAGTTTGCTGCGCGTATTTTTGGCTGCGCCGTTTATGAAAATTGCGAGTACACTTGATTTGGAAATTCGGTCCGGGCATTGCCTGAGGCCGAGATTCCTGGAAATGAGAGGCTTACACAAAGTCCCACTCGTTCCCACAAATTGCCACCACGGAGCGATATTAGCGCCCTTTCTGGTGTGAGCCAAGAGAAAAAATTGGTATTTTGGGGCTTATTTTCGGACTAAATGGGTGAATGTCTGGTAATAGTTCAAAATAAATTTTCAACCACAATATCTAGTGTTTACCAGTTCGATTCAGCCCATTAGGGCTATGGACAGAGAGCTCAGGACGTGGTAGCGAACAAAAAGCGAAAGAATTCGTCCATTGCGCCTAAGCCCGGGGCCATCTCCATTTGAGTCGCGCCGAGACAAGCTTCAATAAATATAGAAACACAAGAAGATTGATCGCGAACAGGCTGACTCGGATGATTGTTACCTTGCGGACCATCTCAAGCAACTCCCACGGCAGGAACGAAGCTGAAATGGCCAGCGTCAGGTACTCCGCCCAAACCTTTTCGAGATAAAGTCCAATTCCCTCCAGCGTCCCAAGCGCCGCATAGGAAAAGAGCGCGATGCTGAACCGCCGCAGGATCTGGTCGTTGACGAGCTCTGAGCGGCGCAGGATGAAGGTCACAAAGTGCCATTCGGGATTGAAGCGCAGATGCCGGGCAAGTGTCTCAAGCCAATCGGCTACGTCCTTGTGGAGCAGATGGCGCGCGCCGACGCCGATGGCGATCAACAGCGCCGCCTGCGCCAGCTTGAAGACCGCGATCAGAACAAGCCACTGGTTGTGAGGTTTGCGATAAACGTGCAACTTCAATCGGGCCTTGGTCATGAGTGCGCTGGAAATGGGAAGCCTTTCTATCTGCTTCTACGTTAATTGATTCGTGCTGGTTCACCTAATGGTCGGCTTCCCGCTTCGCGAGGATCAGAGCGGGCGGATCTTCTGGATTGTTCGTCGGGTCGATATACTGGTGCTTTGGTTCATGCCGGTTGTCGGGGAGAATGGGCAGGCCAAACCCTGAGCCTTCTTGAGGAATCGATGCCCCTGGGCAGCAATCTCGATATCGCCGTCGTCCTGCCCACATTCAACGAGCGCGGGAATGTGCAGGAGATCATTCGTCGTCTTTCCATTGCGCTTGAAGGCCTGAACTGGGAGCTGTATTTCGTCGACGACGACTCGCCCGACGGCACCTCGGATGTGGTCCGCACCTTCGCCGCGGCCGACCACCGCATTCATCTGATTCAACGCATCGGACGGCGCGGGCTGTCTTCGGCCTGCATTGAGGGCATGCTGGCTTGTTCTGCCTCTGCCATTGCCGTGATGGACGCGGACATGCAACACGATGAATCGATCTTGCGGCGAATGCTGGAAAAGCTGCGCGTCGAAGATCTGGACATCGTGGTTGCCACGCGCAACGCGGCCGGAGGCAGCATGGGCGAATTCGGCCCGATGCGGGTGTTTATCAGCCGGCTCGGGCAGCGATTCAGCCGAGCAGTTACGCACTGCGTCCTGACCGACCCCATGAGCGGCTTCTTCGTCGTGCGCCGCAGCTTTTTTCTCGAAGTCGTCCGGCGACTCTATGGCGGCGGTTTCAAGATTCTTGTCGACATGCTGGCCTCAGCCACCCGGCCGGTAAAACTCGGCGAGGTGGGCTACACCTTTCGCACGCGCCAGGTGGGCGAGAGCAAGCTGGACCTGAATGTCTCCATCGAGTACCTGATCCTGGTGGTCAACAAGCTCACGCACGGTGTGGCTGCGGCGAGCCTGGTGCTTTTTGCTCTGGTTGGCACCTTTGGCGTGGCCGTTCACTTCGCGTTCCTGTCGGTTCTGTATTTTGGCGCTCACCTGAGTTTCGGCGCGGCACAAACATGGGCAACGTTTGCCGCCATGACCAGCAACTTCTTCCTCAACAACCTGATTACCTTTCGCGATCGCAGCCTGCGCGGAAGCTATCTGTTTTTTGGATGGCTTTCGTTTTGCCTGGCCTGCTCGTTTGGCGCATGGGTCAACGTCAGCTTTGCCGAGACGCTGCTGCACTCCGGCATGCCGTGGTACGTGGCCGGATTTGGTGGCATGGTTCTGAGCGCGAGCTGGAACTACTCCATCAGCAATCTCTTTACCTGGCGCATGCCGCAGTCAAGGCGTCTGACCGCCGCTGCACCGCAGACAAGTTCGCCGTCGGATTCAGTGCCATCGGGCGCAAAGACGCTCTGAGACGCTTCGCGCCTGAAGCGTTGTGTTCATCGCGGGAGGCGGCGTTGAAGGGTTATACTTCCGTCTGGCGCGTGGTGTCTTGAAGTATCTGACTTCGTGCGCCGGGAGGATCGCGAGTGAAATCCATCCGCATGCTGTTCTCGAATATCTGTGTTCTCGTAGTTCTGATCTCGTACACTGCCTCGCTCTGCGCGCAGCAGCCAGCCGCAACGCCCGCAAAACCGAACCCTCACGACACCGAGGTCTGGACACCCGAGCCGAAGATCGTCACGCCGGGCGCTACCGACTCCCAGCCACCCTCCGACGCGATTGTCCTGTTCGATGGCAAGAATCTTGACGAGTGGGTCTCGGCGCAGGATCACACCCCGGCGCAGTGGTTTGTTCACGATGGCATTGTGACCGTGAACAAGGGCGTGGGCAACATCGAGACCAAACGCAGGTTCAAGAACTATCAGCTTCACGTCGAGTGGAGGATTCCTGAGAACATTACGGGCAGCGATCAAGCGCGCGGCAACAGCGGCGTCTTTCTTGCCTCCACAGGCCCGGGCGATGACGGATACGAGCTGCAGGTGCTGGACTCCTACAATAACAAGACCTATGTAAACGGCCAGGCCGCCAGCATCTACAAGCAGAGCGCTCCGCTGGTGAACGCGAACCGCAAGCCCGGCGAGTGGCAGAGCTACGATGTGGCGTGGACCGCGCCGACATTCAATGCCGACGGCTCGCTGAAGACTCCGGCCTATGTCACAGTATTCTTCAACGGCGTGCTGGTGCAGAATCACTTTGAGCTGACAGGCCAGACGCTCTACATCGGCAAGCCGTTCTACAAGAAGTACGATTCTGCGCCGATCAAGCTGCAGGCGCACGGCGACAAGAGCGAGCCGATCAGCTTCAGAAATATCTGGGTGAGGGAGATCAATTAGAGCCCGATGGACGCACTGAGGACCCTGTTTGAAAAGCACTTCCAGTTGCCGCCTGAAGAGGTGCAGCCGCTGCAGGGCCAGCTCGGCGGGTCTGGTCGCGTCATCGTCCGGCTGCGCGGGTGGGGATCGAGTTCGATAGGGATTCTCTATCCTGTGCGCGAGGAGAATGTCGCCTTTCTTGAGTTCTCAAAGCATTTTCGAATGCGCGGATTGCCGGTGCCGGAGATCTATGCCGAGGATCTGAGCAAGGGCGCATACCTCGAAGAAGACCTGGGCGATACGACGCTCTTTGAATTCCTTGGCGAGCATCGCGCGGGCGACGAAATCGGGCCTGAGGCGATTGAGGCATATCGGAAAACGGTGGCCGTGCTACCGCGGTTTCAGGTCGACGCCGGACGCGATCTGAATTACAAAGTCTGTTATCCGCGGGCCAGCTTCGACCGCCAGTCGATTGCCTGGGATCTGAATTATTTCAAGTACTACTTTCTGCGGCTGGCAGGGATTCCCTTCAACGAGCAGGCGCTGGAACTGGATTTCAGCCGGTTCACAAAGTTTCTTCTCGGCGCGCCGCACGACTATTTCCTGTACCGCGATTTTCAATCGCGCAACGTGATGCTGCGCGATGGAGAGCCGTGGTTCCTCGACTACCAGGGCGGCCGAAAGGGCGCGCTGCAGTACGACATTGCGTCGCTGCTCTACGATGCAAAGGCCGATCTGCCGCCCGAGCTGCGTCAGCAATTGCTCGACTGCTATCTCGATTGCCTGGCCGCTCACATCGACCTCAACCGCGATGCGTTCATGGAGCACTACTACGCGTATGTTTACGTGCGCATCTTGCAGGCGCTGGGGGCTTACGGTTTCAGAGGATTTTACGAGCGAAAGCCGCATTTTCTGCAATCTGTTCCCTATGCGCTGAAGAATCTGCGCTGGCTGGCGGACAATGTGAAACTGCCCATCGCGATGCCAGCGCTGATGGAAGCGCTAAAGAGAATCGCCAGCTCAGAGAAACTGCAGGCGCTGGCTCAACCGGCGGTGAGCCTGACGGTGCGCATCTTCAGCTTCTCGTTTCATCGCGAGATGCCGAAGGACGAGGCTGGGAACGGCGGCGGGTTTGTCTTTGACGCGCGCAGCCTTCCCAATCCCGGCCGCGAAGAACAATTCAAGCAATTGACGGGTAAGGACGCGCCGGTGATGGAGTATTTGAATCGCGAGGAGAGCGTGCACCAATATCTTGCGGGCGCGCAATCGCTGGTGGATGCGAGTGTTGCAGCGTTTCAGCGCCGCGGCTTCAAGAACCTCATGGTCTCTTTCGGCTGCACGGGCGGCCAGCATCGTTCTGTCTATCTCGCCGAGCAACTGGCAAGGCATCTGCGCGGTATGAGCGGGGTCGACGTGGTGGTGCGCCACGTGGAGCTTGAAAAGATGGGCCTCGCGAACGCAGCTACCGAGACCGTATCCCGATGAAGGCGATGATTCTGGCCGCCGGGTTGGGTACGCGGCTGCGTCCGCTCACCGATGACCGGCCCAAGGCTCTGGTTGAGGTATGCGGCCGCACGCTGCTTGAGATCACGATTTGCCGGCTGCGCGCATTTGACGTGCGTGAAGCGATCGTGAACACGCATCACTTTGCAGAAATGGTTGAGGACTATCTCAAAGCCAACGGCAACTTCGGAATGCGGATCGAGATCTCGCACGAGGAGGCGTTGCTCGATACGGGCGGGGGCCTGAGGAAGACCGCGTGGTTTTTTCTTGAAGACGAAACCGACGAGCCGTTTCTGGTGCACAACGTCGATGTGATGAGCACTATCGATCTCGGGCAAATGGTCCGATTCCACAGAGAACAGCATGCGCTGGCTACCCTCGCGGTGCAGCAAAGGGAGAGTTCGCGCTATCTGCTCTTCGACGCGCAGGGTCAATTATGCGGGCGGCGAGCAGGGCGCGATGGACAGATCGAATGGGCGCGGCCCTGCGAAGCCCCGGAAGCGTTGGCGTTTTGCGGAGTGCATGTGATTTCTCCGCGGCTGTTTACGCTGATACGCGAGGAAGGCGCATTCTCGATCATTGCTGCGTATCTCGGCTTGGCCGCGCGGGGCGAGAAGATCGTGGCCTTTCCAATCGGCGATGCTTATTGGCGCGATCTCGGCCGGCCTGCGGCAATCGAGGA
>Ga0181516_10003106_pt1 | contig 11350 bp, 11 predicted proteins | sample PEATcosm2014_Bin_25_FD_121104 | JGI IMG/M metagenome (GOLD analysis project Ga0181516, IMG submission 121104) | Peatland microbial communities from MTU Mesocosm Facility, Houghton, MI, USA - PEATcosm2014_Bin01_10_metaG | ecosystem: Environmental > Terrestrial > Soil > Wetlands > Peat | place...
CATCGGCGGCTGGACGTTCGCGCCGTGGCGCGGCGTATTTTATCCGCAGGGTCTGCCGCACGCCAAGGAGCTGGCTTACGCCGGCGCGCGACTGACCTCGATCGAGGTCAACGGCACATTTTACCGCTCGCAGACGCCGGCGACTTTTCGCAAATGGGCGGGCGAGGTGCCGGCGGGTTTTGTGTTCGCGCTCAAGGGTCCGCGCTTTGCGGTCAACCGGCGCGTGCTCAAGGAGGCGGGCGACTCGGTCAAGCGGTTCCTCGATTCCGGCGTGACCGAGCTCGGCGACCGTCTCGGCCCCCTGCTCTGGCAATTCGCGCCGACCAAGACATTCGATCCCGCGGACTTCGGCGGCTTCCTCGAATTGCTGCCGGACACATTCAATGGCCGCGCGCTCCGCCACGTTATCGAAGTCCGTCATGACAGTTTCCGGACCGCCGAATTCGTCGCTTTGCTGCTCCAGTTTGCGATGCCGGTGGTCTTCACCGACCACGCCAAATACCCCAACATCGCCGACGTGACCGGCGACTTCGTTTACGCCCGCCTGCAACGCGGCAAAGACACCGTGCCGACGGCCTATCCGCCGCAAGACATCGGGGCCTGGGCCGGCCGGCTGCAAGCTTGGGCGACGGGCAAGTTCCCGCCCGACTTGCCGCGCGTCGGTCCGGCGCCAAAGCAAGCCGCGCCGCGCGACGTGTTCGCCTATGTCATCCATGAAGGCAAAATTCGCGCACCCGCCGGCGCGATGGCGTTGATCGCCAAGCTCAATAAGACGTCATGACGTTGCCGCGGCGGCCGTCGCAAATTCGAGGCAACTATTTCCGTCCAGTGACGCGTCGCGATTACAATTCCGTGACGCGATCGCGCCGGGTGTCATATTCGGCGGGGGTTGAAAATGCTAACGGCCACGAACGAATTGGCGCGCGTACATCCGGCGTCGCCTATCGTAACCGTGGCCGTCCTGTGACGGAGCCAGAAGCTCAACGTCACGCAGCCTACATAGTTGCTCGGGGGCGGTTATACAAGACCGGGTTTTATGTAACATTACCGGCCGCAACCCGTTCCCAGGGGTTAACAGCCAACCGACGCCGCCGCCGTCAACGATCGACGGCCGATATGCAGGGAGTGAACAATGGCGATGAACCAACCCGGAGGCCAACCCACCGGCGATGACCTCCAGCGCAGCGTCGCGAACGCGATCCACGCCCATTGGGGCCTGTTTCTATTCGAAGGCATCATGCTGGTCATTCTCGGCGCCGCGGCGATCATCCTGCCGGAGGTCGCAACGCTGGCGTTTACGCTGGTCATCGGCTGGCTGTTCCTGATTTCGGGCGGCGTCGGCCTGGTCACCACGTTCTGGATGCGCAATGCCCCGGGCTTCTGGTGGGCGCTGTTGTCCGCCGTCATCGGCATTGCGGCAGGCATCGTGCTGATCCGCTGGCCGATCAGCGGCACGGTCTCGCTCACGCTGGTGCTGATCGCTTTCTTCACGGTCGAGGGCATCGTCACCCTGATGTACGCCATCGAGCACCGCGCCCAGCTCACCGGCCGCTGGGCCTGGATGCTGGCAAGCGGGCTCATCGATCTCGTCCTGGCCGGGATGATCTTCGCCCAACTGCCGAGTAGCGCGGAATGGGCGCTCGGCCTCCTGGTCGGCATCAACTTGCTGTTCGGCGGCGTCGCGATGATCGGGATGGCGCTCGCGGCGAAAAATCCGGCGTAACGGTCCTCAATACCCATCCTGCCGATTGCCGGCGGTCACTCCGCCGGCTGCAGCGCGCGGGTTCTTTCGACGCGGCTGGCGATGACCGCAATCGACAGCACCGCGATGAGGAAGCCGAGCGCGATCAGCGCCGTGGCGCCGAGCACCAGGCTAAAGCCGCCGCGGCCGTAGAGCACGGCGATCAACGACACCGCGACGCCCGACACCATGAAAGTGAGGAAGTAGCGCACCGCGTAGACGCGGCCGCGCCAGGCATCGGCGGTGTAACGGGCAATGACGAGATCGTTCACGGTGATCTGGCCGTAGATCGCGGCCATGGTGAACGCCAGCGCAAACAGCAGCGTTATGCCGCTGGCGTAGGCCGCCCACACCACGCCGGCGAACTGCATGACGGCGAGCGCCGCGAACAGGATGTGCAGCGGAAAGCGCTCGACCAGCCGGCCGACGGTGATTTGCGCCACCGCGCCGCACAGGAACACCGCCGTCGTCAGGCCGCCGACCGCGACCAACGAAATGTCGTTGCCGACACGCTCGTCAACGATCTTCGGCAGCGACACCGAGATGGTGTTGAAGACGAGGCCGGCGCTGAGCGCGACGACGATGAAAAGGCCGAAAATTATTGTGGCCAGCATCGGCGACAAAGCAACATCGGGTGCCTTCGAGCGCGCGGCGGCATGGCCGGTCTTCTCCTCCGGAACGAGCCACAGATAGATCGCGCCGGTCGCGACGCAGATCACGCCGGGGACGAGAAAAGCGCCGCGCCAGGAGAACGCCGCCGTCAGCGCCGCCGTGATGCCGGCGGCGAGCGAGACGCCGAGATTGCCGCAGACGCCGTTGAAAGCGAGCGTGCGGCCGCGCTGGGTGGCTTTCTCGATGACCATGGCGGTGCCGACCGGATGATAGATGGCGGCGAACACGCCGAGCGAAAACAGCGCAAAGGCGAGCATGTAGAGCGACGGCGCGAATGCCGCGGCGATCAGCGACGCTCCGCAGCCGACATAGAACGCGAACATCAGGTTGCGGCGGCTCCAGCGGTCGCCGAGCCAGCCCGCCGGCAGCGAGAACAGACCGAAGGCGACGAAAGACGCGGTCGCGAACCAAATCAGATCGGCGTAGGAGCGGCCATAGACCACGACCAGTTCGAGGACGACGGTCGGATAGATCAGGATGACGAAGTGATCGAGCGCATGCGCCCAATTCATGAAGCCAATCGCCACCTTGCGGCGCGATTGCTCGGACACTTCGCTCGTCAGATCGGTGGTCGCCGCAATTGTCATGGTTCGAGTCCCGGCCGGTGGTTGAGGTATAGCGCGCGGCAGCGGGCCGACATACCCGATTCTTGCAGGTCAGATCGGCCTAACCTAGCCGTCTCACTGCGACGTTTGTTACGGCCCCGGCCGTAGCAATGAAGGCGGCTGCGCCTTGGCCTTGGCGGCGCCGGCCGGCGTGGCATTCATCGTTTGGCACGGCGCTATCCACAGCCCGTTTGCGTCGTACTGGCGCCGACATACTCGTTTAAGTAGTATGCGGTTGTAAGAGGCGCTTGGGGGCCCTCAGTGTCGGTGCTGCGCGTTGTTGGCGCGATGGCGGTTGCCGTCGCGCGTACGCTTTGGTGTTGTGCGCCGGCGCGAGCGGAGACCGCTCCGCCCGACACCCCGAGCTTTCTCCTGTTCGCCGGTACCGATCTGTGGCGCTACGGCGCCTTCCTCTACGGCGGCGGCTTGTGGTCGCCGGCCGGCGTCGAGCACGACGGCTTCACGCTCAAAGTGCTGCTCAACGGCGGCGTCTACACCTACAATTCGGGCGATCTGCAGACCGAGATCGACGGCAAGATGTTGTCGGCCGCGGCGCTGCCGGGCTGGCGCTTCACGCACGACACTCTCACCGTCAGCGTATTCGCCGGCCCGGTCGCGCAGGATTACCGGCTCACGCCCTACGATCCCGGCAGCAAGCTTCACGGCTCCTATGTCGGGGCGCAGTTCGCCGCCGATGTCTGGTATCAGCCGACCGCCGACACGATGGCCGCCGTCAGCGGCGCCATCGCTTCGATCGGCCCGACCGGTTCGGTCCGCGCGGCGTTCGGCTGGCGCGCCTTCGACGCGATGTTCCTAGGCCCGGAAACCGCAATGCTGTGGTGCGGCGACTTCCAGCAATTGGAAGTCGGCGCCCACATCACGGCATTTCATTTCAACGCGATGGAATGGTCGGCCGGCGGCGGCTGGTCGATGGATTCCGATCGCCGCAGCGGCCCCTATCTGCGGCTTGGCGTCAGCGCCAAATATTGAAAGCGGCCGGTTTTCTAATCGAGCGTGCGGCGGAAGCGCGTGACCGCGATGGCCATGGCCACCAGCGTCAAAACGAACAGCGCCGCCGCATCGTTATGCATTGCGGACAGGCCCGAGCCCTTCAGCATGATCGAGCGTACGATGCGCAGATAGTGCGTGAGCGACAGCGCCTCCCCGATCCACTGCGCCCATACCGGCATGCCGGCAAACGGGAACATGAAGCCGGACAGCAGGATATTCGGCAGGAAGAACATGAGCGACATCTGCATCGCCTGCAATTGATTCTGCGCGATGGTCGAGAAGGTGTAGCCGATCGCCAGATTGGCGGTGATGAACAGCGTCGAGAGCAGCGCCAGCAGCAGGAGGCTGCCCTGCAGCGGCACGCCGAACAAGCCGATGCCGATACCGATGATCAGCGTCGCCTGCACGAAGCCGACAAGCACGTAAGGGGCGATCTTGCCGAGCATGATTTCGAGCGGCGTGATCGGCATTGCGAGCAGGCTCTCCATGGTGCCGCGCTCGATCTCCCGCGTCACCGACAAGGCGGTGAAGATCAGCATGGTCATGGTGAGAATGGTCCCAACCAACCCGGGCACGATGTTGAGTTGGCTCAAGCCGGCGGGATTGTAGCGCACGTGGGTGCGGATCTCGAACGGCGGCGCGCCGTTGTCGGGAAGGCCGCGATCGTGGGCGAGCGCGGTCTGCAACACCTCGCTGAGCGCGCCGAGCGCCGAGCCCGACGCCACCGGATCGGTGCCGTCGGCCGCGACCAACAGTGCCGGCTGGTCGCCGCGGCGTACCGCGCGCTCGAAATTCGCCGGAATTTCCACGGCGAACAGCACCTTTCCCGAGACAAGCAATTGGTCAAGCTCGGCCTCGGTCCGCGGCAGTTCGGTGATCTTGAAATATTTGGTGTTCTGCAACGCCGCCAGGATCGAACGGCCGAGATCGCTCTGCTCCTGCAGCAATACGGCGGTCGGCAAATTCCGCGGGTTGGTGTTGATGGCATAGCCGAACAAAACGAGCTGCACGAGTGGGATCATGATGATCATGGCGAAAGAGACGCGGTCGCGCCGCAGCTGGATGAATTCCTTCAGCAGCATCCCCCAGGTCCTGCGCCAGAATCCGCCGCCGCCAAGGCGGCGCGGCGCTTCGCTGGGAGCCAGATGCGTCATCAGAAATTGTCCTTCGACTTGCCCATCAGATCGATGAACACGTCCTCGAGCGAGGGTTCGGCGCTCTTCCAGGTCAGATCCGCGCGCTTGCGGTAGTCTGCGATCGCAGCATCGAGCGCGCTCGCCTCGCGGCCGGAGATGTGCAGGCTGGTGCCGAATTGCGCCACCATGTCCACACCCGGTCGCCCGGTGAGTTCGTCGGAGAGTTTGCTCAGCCCCTCGCCGTGCGCGGCACTGACGGCATAGGTGGTCAGATGCGATGCCGCGATCACCTGCTCGACGGTGCCGTGCACCAGCAATTTGCCATAAGCGATATAGGCGATCTCGTTACAACGCTCGGCCTCGTCCATGTAGTGGGTGGTGACCAGCACGGTGAGGCCATGGGCGGCGAGACCGTGAATCTCGTTCCAGAATTCGCGCCGCGCCTTGGGATCGACGCCTGCCGTCGGCTCATCGAGCAGCAACAATTGCGGGCCCGGCAGCGTGCAGGCGCCGAGCGCCAGCCGCTGCTTCCAGCCGCCGGACAGATCGCCGGCGAGTTGCTCCTCACGCCCGGACAGGCCGAGCCGCTCGATCGCCGCGTGCGCGGTGACGACCGGTTTTTCGATGCCGTAGATGCGGGCGATGAATTCCATATTCTCGCGCACGGAAAGGTCTTCGTAGAGACTAAAGCGCTGCGTCATGTAGCCGATCCGCAGCTTGATCTTGTCGGTCTCGGTGCGGATGTCGTAGCCGAGGCAGGTGCCGGTCCCTTGGTCGGGCGTCAGCAGCCCGCATAGCATGCGGATGGTCGTGGTCTTGCCGGAGCCATTGGGCCCGAGGAAGCCGTAGATGGTGCCGCGCTTGACCTGCATGGAGAGGTCGTTCACCACCACGCGGCCGTCGAACGATTTGGTCAGGCCGTGCACGTCGATGACGATGTCGGGCGTCGCTTCGGCCGCGGCAGTCATCGTGAAGCTTCCGGACGCGGCGTTTGCGCCGGCCGCGGCGGCACCGTCACGTCGACCGGCTGACCGACGCGCAATGCGCCCGGTTTTTCCGGCAACGCCTCGATCAGGAAGACGAGCTTGGCGCGCTCGTCGAGACTGTAGATCACCGGCGGCGTGAATTCGGACTGCCGGGCGATGAAGCTCACGCGCGCGGTGAGATCGCCGGCACAGCCATCGCAGCCGATCCCAACCGCATCCCCGTAGCCGATGTTCGGCAGCATCGTTTCGGGTACGAAAAACCGCACTTTGACGTCGCCGGGCGGCAGCAAGGCCAGGACCGGCCGATCGGCCGGCACCATTTCGCCGGGGCGGAAATAGACTTGCTGGACGGTGCCGTCGACGGGACTAAAGACGCTGCGGCGCGCCAGCCTGGTCAGCGAAGAGTTGAGCCGCGCCTGAGCGTCGCGCAGCACCGCCACGGCGGCATCGAGATCCTTCTGTGTCCCGGCGCCGTTTTTGGCAAGTTCGCTCGCACGATCAAAGGTCTGCTGCGCATTGGTCAGCGAGGCCCTGACCTGAGCGAGATCGGCTTGCTGCAAGTCGTCGTCCACCGTGAACAACGGCTCGCCGGTCTGGACGGTATCGCCCTCGCGCACCGAAAGCGTCTGCACCCGACCGACTTCATCGGGTGCGACGAAAATGAGATCGGCCTCGATCCAGCCCTGATAGCTGTTGTCGCTCTTGTTGCAGGCCGCGAGCAACACCGCGAGCGCGCAAACAGCAACCACAACGGGGCGCGTCGTCATGCTGGCCCACGCGTGGTGACCAGTCGCCCGAAATACGCACGCATCATTGCGCGCACGTCGAGCGGTTCGAAGCGGTCGAACAATCCGCTCCAGATAATCGCGACGATGAAAGGTGCGCCGAGCAATTGCGGGAACCGGATCGCCGCGTCGTCGGCAAGCTCGCCGCGATCGTAGGCGCGGCGCAACAATCCACGCGCGGCCGCAAACACGGGCGCAAGCACCTCGCGATAATAGAATTCGGCGAGAGCGGGAAAGCGCGGCCCTTCAGTGATGATCAGCCGTATCAACTGCTTGCGATGGGTGCCGTAGACTTCACGGACAAAAATCTCGATCGCCTGATCGACGATGACCTGCAGCGGCAAGTCGGCCCTGAATGCGGTTTCGAGCGTGCCGACCAGGGGGCTCATCTTTGAGAGTATGAGATCCTGAAACAGGCTCTCTTTGTCCTTGAAATAGAGATAGATCGTGCCCTTGGCGACGCGCGCCCGTTTGGCCACGTCGTCAAGCCGCGCCGCGGCGAAGCCGCAGGCGGAAAATTCATCGAGCGCCGCGTCGAGAATCGCATCGCGCCGCGCCGCCGCCTTGGCCGCGCGGACGTTGCGCCGAGATGCAAGGACCTGGCGCGTCCCGGCGCGTGCGGTGGCGGGGCGCTTTCTTGGGGCTCGCCTGGCTACTCTGTCCATCGCTATGATATGACTGACCAGTCAGTCATTTTCAAGGGGCGGCGGCAATATCATCGGGATCGCGCGCTATCGGCGCGGATTGGTCGCGTTATGGGCCAATTCGTGAATTTGGCGCGCGGCTCCGGATTACGGAGGGCGCCGGCCGGGTTGAGCGGACGGCTCAGCCCTTTTCGTCGCAAGCCCAGGCGCGCACGACGCAATCGCGGCCGCCGAACTCGACGCAGCGTCGCATCGAAGCGTTCTCGGCCCTGCCGAGATGCGGCCCGACCGCCCAGCCGAACGAGCCGCAAGGATTCTTGGCATCGACCGCCATGGCGGCGCAGCCTTTGCGGACGACACCGACGACCTTGCAACTGCCGCCGCTGCATTTGCTCATTGCCGCAGCCCGGGCATCCTCGACCTTCTGATAATCGAAGCCGTAGCCATAGGCGCCGCAGACGCCGACCGCGAGCGCGCCGGCCGCGTTGGCGGCGCCGAGCGCGCCGGCCAAGAGGCACAGCCCAGCACAAGCAAGCGCAAAACCGCGCGCAACCCGGACCATGAAAAGCCCCTCCCCAGAGGATGCGCAGACGCTAACCGGGAAGGGTTTCAAGATGGTGAATCGGCGGCCCAAAGGCAGGAAATTCAGGTCTTCTCCAGCTCGGCCTTCACCGCCATCAGCGCCTCCGGCGTATCGACGTCGGTGAGGGCTGCCGTCCCGGTCAGCGGCACTTCGGCCACCACCTCGCTATAGCGGCCGATCAGGTGGCGCGCCCCGACGTCGCCTTCGACAGTCATCAAATCGGGGAAGAAGCGGCGCGACCAGACCACCGGATTGCCGCGCTTGCCGTCGATGGTCGGCACCACGACGAGCGCGCCGCCTTCGGGATCGAACGCCTCGATCAGGCGATCGATCAGTTTGGCATCGACCTGCGGCATGTCGCCGAGGCAAACGATCACCCCGTCGGTGTCGGCCGGCAGCACGCCAATGCCGGTCTTGAGCGAGGTGCCGAGGCCGTCGGCAAAATGCGGATTATGCACGAATGCGATCGGCAGGCCGGCAAGCACCGCCTCCACCCGCTCGCGCTGATGCCCGGTGACGACGATCACCGGATGCGCGCGCGAGGCAAGCGCCTCTTCGACAACGATGCGTACCAGCGGCCGGCCGGCGATTTCGGCCAACAGCTTGTTCGGGCCGCCCATGCGGCTCGACTTCCCGGCGCCGAGCACAAGCGCGGCGATGTTGCGGCCCTTTTCCGGCGTCGCCTCCGCGCGCGGCTGCGGCCGGCTGACGATTTCCATGAGCAAGCCGCCGACGCCGAGCCCGGTAATATCCTCGCGCGGCACTTTAAGGCCGGCCAACAGCCGCATCAGCACCCAATCGAAACCGTTTTCCTTCGGGCTGCGCGCGCAACCCGGCGCGCCGATCACCGGGCGCGTACCGGCCGTGCCGATCATCAACAGGTTGCCCGGATCGACCGGCATGCCGAAATGCTCGATATGGCCGCCGACGGTTTCGAGCGCGGCCGGGATCACGTCGCGGCGGTCGGCAATGGCCGAAGCACCGAACACGATGACGAGTTCGGCGCCGGCCATGAGCACCTCGTCGAGCGCGCGCGCAAGCGCCAGGCGCTCGTGCGGCACGCGCCGCTCGGCGATGATCTTGGCGCCGGCCGGCGCCAGCCGTTCGGCGGTGATCTTGAGCGTCTTCTCGATGACCTTGCTGGCCAAGCCCGGCAGTAGCGTGGAGACCACTCCCACTTTGTGGATGCGATAGGGCGCGACGCGCAGCAGTGGCGCCGCCACGCCGGCGAGCGCCGCATCGCGCGCCTTGCCGGCGACGGCAAAGGGAATGATTTTCACGGTGCCGATCATTTCGCCCGCGACCACCGGCTTGTAGGCCGCAAGCGTCGCAAAGGTGATGGCTTCGTCGACGCGGTTGAGGCGGTCGACCGCGTCCTTGTCGGCGACCAGCACGCCTGAAGTTTCGGCAAAAAGATTGGCGCGGCCGGTGAAGGCGCGATCGACATGCACGCCCTCTCCGGCCACCGCTTTGGCGATATCCGCGGCGGCTTCGTCTTCCGACACGTCGCCGGGTTCGAGCCGCGCCACGACGACATCTTTGATGCCGGCGGCGACCAGGGCCGCGACCTCGGCGGGACCGATCAGCGTGCCCTTTTTGAGCACCAGCCCGTCCTGGCGGATGGTATGGACTGCGGTCGCGCCAAGCGCTTCCTTTGGCGCGACGGCACCGAATTTCATGACGCGGCCTTGACGGCGGGCTCGGCGTCGACCTCCTCGCGCAGCCGCTCGGTGATCTGCGCCATGATCGCGACCGCGATCTCGGCCGGCGACACCGCACCGATATCGAGCCCGATCGGCGCATGGATGCGCGCGGTGTCGGCGTCGCTGACGCCCTGAGCCTTGAGCCGCTCGACGCGGCGGGCGTGGGTTTTTCGCGACCCGAGCGCGCCGATATAGAAACAATCGCGCGACAGCGCGTGGAGCAGCGCCGGATCGTCGATTTTCGGATCGTGGGTGAGCGCGACGAAGGCGGTGTAGCGGTCGACATTGAGCGGCGGCAGCGCGGTGTCCGGCCACTCCGCAATGACACTGACGTCGGGGAAGCGATCGGGCGAGGCAAACGCCGTGCGCGGATCGACGATGGTGACATCGTAGCCGAGAAGCTTTCCGATCGGCGCCAGCGCCTGGCTGATATGCACGGCGCCGGTGATGACGAGTTGCGGCGCCGGCACGTAGACGGTGAGGAACACGCGGCCTTCGGCGGTCTCTTCCATGCCGCTCTTGCTGGTGCGCAAGTGATCGGCGAGCACCGGCCGCAACGGATCCCTGGCGATGTCGGCGCCCTTGACCAGGCGCTGCCTGCCGCTCGCGACATTGGTCACGACGATCGCGGCGCGGCGCGCCGCGCGTTCGGTGTTCAGCGCAGTGAGAATGTCGAGCTGCATGGCGGCGAGCCTACTCCACCTTTTCCACGAACACCCGGATGGTGCCGCCGCAGGACAGGCCGACCTTCCACGCGGTCTCGTCGGCGACGCCGAATTCCAACATTTTGGGCTTGCCGCTTTCGATGACGTCGAGCGCCTCGGTGACGACGGCGCCTTCGACGCAGCCGCCCGACACCGAGCCGAGGAAATTCCCGTCCTCGTCGATGACGAGGTTCGAGCCGACCGGGCGCGGCGCCGAACCCCAGGTTTCGACCACGGTCGCCAGCGCCACCGCGCGGCCGTCCTTGCGCCATTGCTCGGCGGCTTTGAGGATGTCGTTGTCGGTCGAGAGCATAATCTGCCTCCGTTCATTACGCGATATATCCGGACGAATATAGCGCCTCACGCCACCTTTTGCATCCCGGCCTGCTGCATCCAGGCTTTTGGGTCGCCCGCCCGGCCGCCGCTCCGCCGCAGCGCGGCCACCAGGCCCGCCATCGATTCGAGATTGTGGATCGGGCGGAATTCGTCGACATGCGGCAGCATGGTTTTGACGCCGCGGGCGCGCGCCTCAAAACCCTCGAAGCGCAACAGCGGATTGAGCCAGATCAGGCGCCGGCAGGACCGGTGCAGCCGATCGATCTCGAAGGCGAGATTGTCGTCGGCGTCGCGTTCGAGCCCGTCGGTGATCAGGAGCACGATAGCGCCCTGGCCCAACACGCGGCGCGCCCATTGCCTATTGAACAGCCGCAGCGACGACGCGATGCGCGTGCCGCCCGACCAGTCGGGCACGGCGGCCGAGCAGGCGCCGAGCGCATCGTC
>Ga0181516_10003107_pt1 | contig 11341 bp, 11 predicted proteins | sample PEATcosm2014_Bin_25_FD_121104 | JGI IMG/M metagenome (GOLD analysis project Ga0181516, IMG submission 121104) | Peatland microbial communities from MTU Mesocosm Facility, Houghton, MI, USA - PEATcosm2014_Bin01_10_metaG | ecosystem: Environmental > Terrestrial > Soil > Wetlands > Peat | place...
CGCTCAGCGTGTTGCTCGCCGTCCTCACTACCATCGGCCTGCTGCAGAAGTCCAATGAGATCACCGCCATGAAGGCGACCGGAACCAGCATCTACCGCGTGATCTTCCCTGTCTTCATCATCGCCGCCGTCATCAGCACGGGACTGTTTTTCTTCGACCAGTTCTATATTCCCACGGCCAATCAGCGGCAGGAAACGCTCCGCAACCAGATCAAGGGCAAGCCGGCGCAGACCTATCTCCGCCCTGACCGCAAGTGGATCTTCGGCGAGCACAACACCATCTACTATTACGAGTTCTTCGATCCCGACCAGAACGCCTTCGCCAACATCACCGCCTTCGAGTTCGATCCCAACACCTTTGAGTTGACCGCGCGCGTCCACGCCTCCCGCGCCCACTGGTCTCCGGAGTTGAACAAGTGGATCTTCGAGCAGGGATGGGAGCGCACCTTCCGCGGTTCGGCCATCCAGAGCTTCCACGAGTTCGACGCCAGCACCTTCCCCACGCTGATCGAATCGCCCGGCTACTTCAAGAAGGAAGTCCGCCAAAGCTCCGAGATGAATTACCAGGAACTGCGCCGCTATATCGCCGACCTTCAACAGAGCGGCTTTGACGTGGTTCGCCTCCGGGTGCAGCTCCAGAAGAAATTCGCCTACCCCATGATCACCCTCATCATGGCTATCCTGGCGGTTCCCTTCTCGCTCTCCGCCGGACGCAAGGGTGCTCTCACCGGAATCGCCGTCGCCCTCAGCGTGGCCATCATCTACTTCGTTGCTGCCGGACTCTTCGAGGCCATGGGCAACGCCAACCAGTTGCCCGCGGCGATGGCCGCCTGGGCCCCCGACCTCATCTTCGGATTCCTCGGCGGATACCTCTTGCTCAAGGTGCCGACATAGCGCGATCCGCAAGTCCAACTCTCATTATTCGGAAGACGACTAAATCGTAGAGTTGACTAAGAAATTCTCGTCACTGTTTTCCACAATTCAGAGAGCTGCTCGGGTTGACAGGCGCAGGAACTGAATCGTACTTTTGGTCCGTCCGTTCAATTGTTTTTCCTTAATGGAGGAATCCAATTGAACAACAACCTGCTCGACCACCTCACCCCGTACGCTTGTCCAGATTGTGAAGACCTAGCAAATCAATTCAGCTATGAATACTCGCCTGCCGCGCGGAAGTGCTTTTATGAGCTAGTGGCGAGCCACCTCAGCCATCAGCACCCACCCTCCCCTGCGACCACCGCTGCTACAATCGCATCTATATCGCATCTGTCGTGATAGGTGACTGCCCTTGCAACCCTCCAAGTTCCGGCCCCTGCTCCCCTACATGAAGCGCTACTGGAAGGGTTTCCTGGCCGGAACCATCGCCGTCTTCTGCAACAACGGCATCTGGATTCTCAGCCCGCTTCTCATCAAGCGCATCATTGACGATCTCAACCAGGGCGTCACTCACGGCAAACTCCTCACCTGGTGCTGGCTCCTCGTCGCCGTCGCCGCCGGCAAGGGAGTCTTCCAGTTCCTTACCCGCTGGATCGTCATCGGCATCTCGCGTGAGATCGAGTTCGACCTTCGCAACGATCTCTTCCGCCACCTGGAAGCGCTTGACTTCGGCTTCTACCAGCGTACCCGCACCGGGGACATCATGGCCCGGGCTACCAACGACCTCAATGCCGTCCGCATGCTGCTCGGCCCGGCCATCATGTACTCGGCCAACACCGTGGTCTTCACCACCGGCGCGCTCATCTTCATGTCGCGCATCAGCCCCAAGCTCACGCTCTGGGCCTTCCTGCCGCTGCCCATTGCCAGCATCATCGTGCAGTACTTCGGCACCCGCATTCACGAGCGCTTCGAGCGCATCCAGGCCAAGTTCAGTGACATCAGCGCCCGCGCCCAGGAGAACTTCTCCGGCGCGCGCCTCATCCGCGCCTACGCCCAGGAAGACGCTGAAATCGCTCTCTTCGAGCGCGAGAACATCGACTACATCAACCGCTCCCTGCCCCTGGCCCGGCTGATGGGGATGCTGTGGCCCACCCTGGAGATGATGCTCGGCCTCGCGCTGGTCATCGTCCTCTGGGTCGGAGGACAGGAGGTGCTGCAACACCGCATCTCCGTTGGCGGCTTTGTCGCCTTCACCACCTACATGATCCAGCTCACCTGGCCCATCATCGCCCTCGGATGGGTCATCAACATCTTCCAGCGCGGCACGGCGTCCATGGGGCGCATCGACGAGATTCTCCGCCAGCAGCCCACCATCGCCGACGACCCGGCGCTCGTCTCCGTGCCCGCCGGCACCGTAATCCGCGGCGAGATCGAGTTCCGCGACCTCAGCTTCGCTTACCATCACCAGTCCAAGCTCGTCGAGTCCGCCACCGGAGTCACCGCGCTGTCCTCCTCCGTCGAGGCCGGATCAACCGTATTGAGCCATGTGAACCTGAAAGTTCCCGCCGGTTCCAGCCTTGCCATCGTCGGCCCCACAGGCTCCGGCAAATCCACTCTCGTCTCGCTCATTCCCCGCATTGCCGACGCCGCGCCGGGATCGGTATTCATCGACGGTCGCCCCATCCGCGAGTACTCGCTGGAGACGCTTCGCCGCCAGATCGGCTTCGTTCCCCAGGAGACATTCCTCTTCAGCGCCAGCGTCCGTGACAACATCGCCTTCGGCGTCGAGGATGCAACCGACGAGCAGATCCATCGCGCCGCCGCGATCGCACGCATTGCCGAAGACGTAGAGGGCTTTCCCGAAAAGTACCGGACCATGGTCGGCGAGCGCGGACTCACTCTCTCCGGAGGACAGAAGCAGCGCGTCGCCATCGCCCGGGCGGTCATCCGCGAGCCCCGCATCCTCGTCCTCGATGATGCTCTCGCCAGCGTCGACACTCACACCGAGGATCACATCCTCAACGGTCTTCGCGAGGTAATGAAGGGACGCACCACGATCTTCATCTCGCACCGCGTCTCCACCGTGCGCAACGCCGACCGCATTGCCGTCCTGCACCACGGCCAGATCGTCGAGTACGGAACCCACGACGAACTCCTCGCGCTCAACGGCTACTACACCGACCTGCACGACAAGCAACTGCTGGAAGAAGAGCTGGAAACGGCCTAAGCCGCGCATTCAAGCGCGAATCCAAGGGCGCTCACACTCCCCAAACTCACACGCTCACTTTTTCTTGCGCAGCCGTATGTAGCTCGCCTGGCTCACTGCCACGTGCAATCCATCCATGTCGTGGATGTTAATCTCGGCGATCACCAGGCTTCGTCCTGCCTTTATGATCTTCGCCGTCGCCCTTGCATCGGTCCGGCAGGGTGCAAGGAAGCGGATGCTCAAGTCCGTAGTCGCCGTGGAGGAATCTGCTCCGGTGAGGGTAAGCGCGGCGGTGCCGCCCGTCGAATCCGCCAGCATTGCCAGCAGCCCTCCGTGGAAGCATCCGAAGATGCCGTCCAGCTTCGTCTCGTAGGGTGCAACCATCACGGCACGCCCCTCGCTTAGTTCCTCAATTCGGTAGCCAAATGTCTGCATCGAAGGGATCGCCATCACCCTCTCACGAATCCGGTCTGGGGAAATCTCATGGTCGGTCATAGATGATTTAAGAATCTTCAATTGTCCTTTCCAATGCAAGCTGTGCTACAAATCTTCCTCATGTACTACCTGCTCAAAACCGAAGCCACCGTTTATTCCTTCCAGCAACTCCAGCAGGATCGTGAAACCATCTGGGACGGCGTCACCAACCCGGCGGCCGTCAAGCACCTGCGCGAGATGCACAAGGGCGACAAACTCATCGTCTACCACACCGGTGACGAGCGCACCGCCGTCGGGACCGCCCGCGTGCTCTCCGTCGATGCCGCTGATCCCAAGATTCCGCTTGTAAGGATTGCCGCCGGAAAGCCGCTTGCGCACCCCGTGCCGCTTACCGGCATCAAACGGAGTACATTGTTTACGGACTCGCCGCTGTTGCTCCAGGGCCGCCTCTCGGTCGTTCCACTCACCGAGGCTCAGTACCTGGCGCTGCTCTCCGGTGAACTGTGAGAGATATGCAATCGAAAGGACTACCCATGAACAAACGCATCTGGATCTGTGTCTCCCTCGCCGTTGTCTTGATGAGTGCGGGAGCCTTTGCCTTTTCCCATCACAAGAAGTCATCCAAGGTTGTTACCCTCAGCGACGCCAAGGGAGCCGAAGTCGGCACCGCGATCATCGTCGAGGAACCGCTCGGTGTACGTATCCATCTCAACCTCAAGGGCCTCACCCCGGGCGAGCACGCCCTCCACTTTCATCAGACTGCAAGCTGCGTAGCCCCTGATTTCAAGTCTGCTGGCGGACATTTCAATCCCACCGGAGCCCACCACGGCCTCAAGAACCCCGCCGGTCCACACGCTGGAGATATGCAGAACTTCACTGTGGGCGCTGACGGAACGGCCATCCTCACGGTTCACAACGACCGCGTCGTCCTCGAACCCGGCAAGCCCAACTCGCTCCTCAGCAATGGCGGCACGGCGCTCGTAATCCACGCCAAGGCTGACGACATGATGAGCGATCCCGCCGGCAACGCTGGTGATCGCGTCGCGTGCGGAGTCATCACCGAGTAGAGGCAGGCAGAGTCAAGAGCGCTATTCACTGGTATTGGGTCCAAAGTAACTCCCGCGCCGTTGATTTCGACGTATTAAGCAGAGATACTAAGAGCTGAATACGCGAACTCATGACGATCTCGGCCACATCATCGGGGAAGATGCAGCGAAAGGCTCTCTGGTCCCTAATTGCGGCCCTCCTGCTCTGCACTTCCTACGCCTTTGCTCAGGAATCCGTCTGCAAGAGCAAGGGAGGCGAGATCAAGGTCGTCTATCCCGAGCTCGCCCGCCGCATGAAGATCTCCGGCGTGGTGCGTCTCCATCTCCAGCTCAGCCCGGGCGGCACTGTCCGCGAGGCTAGAATTCTCGGCGGAAACCCGGTGCTGGCCGTCGCCGCACAGGACGCCGTCAAGAAAGCCCACTTCGAGGGCACGGAACCCTGCGTGGCAGTCTTTGAATTCAAAGAGTAGCTATCAAGCCGTCGCTTACTTCAGCCCGCAGCCTCCAAAGGTTGCGGGCTCTTTCGTTGCCGTTAGCGGAGGCGTGGTTTCGCGAAAGTAGAACCATTCTTCGGCTTTCTTCTCGCGAAACACCGCCGCCGCACTACAATATCCGGTTCCCCTCCAAGGAGCCCCCATGCCCATCCGTACCATTATCGAACCCTTCCGCATCAAGAGCGTCGAGCCCATCCGCTGGACCCAGCGCGCCGACCGTGAACGCTTCCTGCAGGCCGCGCACTACAACCTCTTCCTTCTTCCCGCCGACGATGTCCTTATCGACCTCCTCACCGACTCGGGCACCGGGGCCATGTCCATCTACCAGTGGGGGGCCATCATGGAGGGCGATGAGAGCTACGCGGGGAGCCGCAGCTACATCCGCTTCCGCGACTCCGTGCAGAGCATCTTCGGGTACAGGCACGTCATTCCCACTCACCAGGGCCGGGCCGCCGAGCGCATCCTCTTCTCCACCATCCTCAAGCCGGGAGACGTCGTACCCAACAACACCCACTTCGATACCACTCGCGCCAACGTCGAGGCCACCGGCGCCGAAGCCCTCGACCTGGTCATCCCCGAGGGCAAGCAGCCGGGGCTCATCCATCCCTTCAAGGGCAACATGGATGTCGCCGCCCTGGCCGAGACCATCTCCCGCGTAGGGCCAAAGCGCATTCCGCTCGTCATGCTTACCATCACCAACAACTCCGGCGGCGGACAGCCTGTGTCCATGGCCAATGCACGCGCGGTCAGCGAACTCTGCCACAGCCACGGCATCCCGCTCTACTTTGACGCCTGCCGCTTCGCCGAGAACTCCTACTTCATCAAGCTCCGCGAGCATGGCTATGAGAACCGCACGCCCAAGCAGATCGCGCAGGAGATGTTCGCGCTCGGCGACGGCTGCACCATGAGCGCCAAGAAGGACGGCATGGCCAACATCGGCGGATTTCTCTGCACCAACAACGACATTCTTGCGCAACAGGAAAAGGATCTGCTGATCCTCACCGAGGGCTACCCCACCTACGGAGGCCTCGCCGGGCGCGACCTGGAGGCCATCGCCGTGGGCTTGCAGGAGGCCTGTGACGAGGACTACCTCCGCTACCGCATCGCCTCCACGGCCTACCTCGGCAATCACCTCGCCGAAGAGGGAATCCCCATCGTCATGCCGCCCGGAGGCCATGCCGTCTACCTCGACGCGCGCGGCTTCCTGCCACACATTCCTCTCAGCCAGTTTCCCGGCGTCGCCCTGGCGGCCGAACTCTACCTCGAAGGCGGCATCCGCTCCGTCGAGATCGGCGGGCTGATGTTCGGCAAGGCCGCCAAAATGGACCTCGTGCGGCTGGCGATTCCCCGCCGCACCTACACGCAGAGCCACATCGACTACGTCATCGAGGTCATCACCGAGGTCTGGCAGCACCGCGACCAGATCCGCGGCCTGCGCCTGACCTACGAACCCCCGTTCCTGCGTCACTTCACGGCCAAGCTGGAGCAGGTGTAGGAGGCTTCAAGAGCGTCTGTGCGACTCCGCGCAGGACAGCGCTTACCGCAGGCTCTCGCCCGCGCTCTTGAACAGTTGCGGCATCGTCGTCTCCCAGGTCAGCCAGTCGTGGAAGCCCGGCGTGGTCACCGCATCGAATGGAACGCCACGCGCGTGCATCTCGCGGGTGAAGCGGGCGTTCACCGGGTAGAGCGGGTCGCGCATGCCGCAGGACTGGAACCACGCAACCGATTGCAGTCCCTGCGTGCGCGCCAGCAGGGCGAAGATGTCCTCGTCCTCACGGCGGCTCTGCCGCGCTCCAAAGATTCTCCACAGCCGCAGGGTCTGTTCCCAGCGCTTCAGGCTCGCCGGACGCCGCGTAACGTCGAATGCACCGCTCATGCTTCCCGCAAAGCCGTAAAGCTCCGGATGCTTGAGCGCCAGTTTGACGGCTCCATAACCTCCCATCGAGAGTCCGGCGATGCCTCGGTGCTCGCGCCCCGGCAGCACGGCGAAGCGGCTCTCGACATCCCGCAGCAGGTCCTGGGTCATCGCGTCTTCCCAGCGCGCGCGGCGGCGCAACCTGGCGTTTGTGTAGTACGAGTTGCGGCCCTCGGGCATGATGACGATCAGCCGCTCGGCGGCGGCCAGCTTGATGACCGCGGCGCGCTGCTCCAACTCAGCCGGATTGCTCTGCGCCCCATGCAGCAGGTACAGAACCGGAAGCCGCTCGCCCGGCGCAGCCGAAGGAAGCACGGCGCGATACCAGAGCAGGCTGCCAATGGCCGGAACAGGGAAGCGCACATCCATGACCGTGACGCCGCCCTCGGCTGCATACTGCTGAACGGAGGGCCCGGGAAGCTCGACCGGAGCGCGGCAGGCGGTGCAGAGGAGAAGGCCAAGGAGCAACGGAAGCAACAAGGCGCGAAGCTGAGGTGAGCAGAGTTTCACGCACAAAGCATAGGCAAAGTCCGCCGCTCTGGCAAATGGGAGGCAGGCGTCGACGGATCAGGCCTGCTCCGTTCTGGATTTCGGTGGCCGGACTGCGGGCTTTGGCGGCTTGCGCGGGACAGTTGGTTTGGCAACCGCATCGCTGCGGTCATCGCACTCCTGCTCGGCGCAATCCTCGCATTCGCCGTCACAGAGCTCCTCGTCGTCGGGGGCGACGGTGTCGTTGAATACTTCCTGGTCGTCTTCGCCGACTTCGGCGATGCGCGGCTCTGATTCAAAGGGGATGGGTTGCAGCTTTTGAATGTTCGAGCTTGCGAGCTGGAGCGAGTAGAGGAGAAGTCCGGCGCGCTTGGCGTCAATGCGGCGGTCAAGAATGGCCTGCATCACCTCCTGAATTGCGACCTGGATGGCGTTTGCATCCTCCAGCAAGGGCAGGTCGAGTCCGGTGTTGGCCTCCATGCTGATGGGACCGCCGATGCGCTCAGAACGGCGGCGACGGGCGCGCGCCTTGTGGTGCCAGTAACAGTAGTGTGAGTCGCGCATGGGAATTGCCTCGCAAATCTGTCCGTTGGCAAGAACGTGCGCGCAGTGCTTTTTTTCGTTGCTCATAAAATGGAAAACCGCGCACCTGGCGCGGTATACCCCCTCCCCCCCTATATTTCCCGGCAAAAATTTGAAAACAGGGAGGTTATCCCTGCTTTTATTTGCCTCTATATTCAGGATAGCAAAGAGGAGGGGGTGATCCCCTCAGGTGAGGCGAAAGTCTATGTGGCGCGGAATCAGCGGGTTGGAAGAAGCGGGACAAGAAAAGGGGGTTGACAGGGTTCGGGAGGGATTGGCCAGTTCGGCTGGGATGACGACTTGCGTCTCAAGGTTGCGCAGGTTACGCGGGTTAAGAACAAAGGCAAGGTCAACGACCCCACCCTAACCGAAAGACGCGGTTAGGATGGGGCACCCGGGCCCAGTTCGGATGTGGCCGCACGCATGATTTGCCTTTTGTTATTTCAATAGTTGTTGTATAGTTAAAACATGAAGAGAAACACAGCGCTCTCCATTTTTGAGTCCCTCTCGTCAGGCGTGCGGCTGGATGTGTACAAGCTGCTGGTGAAAGAAGGGCCGGATGGCATCGTGGCAGGTGAAATCGCGTCGAAGCTGGAAGTGCCTCCGACGAATCTTTCTTTCCACTTAAAGGCCCTGACGCATACACGCCTGGTGACAGTGGAGCAAGAGGGCCGCTTCCAGCGCTACCGGGCGAACCTTTCATTGATGCTCGATCTGATTGCTTACCTGACCGAAGAGTGTTGCGCCGGCCACCCGGAAAAGTGCAAGGACTTGCGCGCTTCTTCCGAGTGCTGCGAGGCTGTGCTTCCTGCTCTTCCCTTAACTTCTTCGGAGCGCAAGAGATGAATGTCCTATTCCTCTGTACCGGCAATTCCTGCCGCTCAATCCTGGCTGAAGCCGTGTTCAACCACCTTGCTCCTGCCGGATGGAAGGCCATGAGCGCCGGCAGCAAGCCTACCGGGCAGGTGCATCCGCGCTCGCTGGCGCTGCTGGCGCGCGAAGGCATTGCGACCAGCGGATATCACAGCAAGACATGGGATCACCTGCCGCTGACTCCCGATGTGGTGATCACTGTGTGCTCCAACGCCGCGGGTGAAACCTGCCCGGCATACCTTGGGCCGGTTCTGCGAAGCCATTGGGGAGTTGACGATCCGGCGCACGCCACCGGCACGGACGAGGAAATCGATGCTGCGTTCATGGCAGCTTATCGCGTTTTACGCACTCGCATCGAGGCTTTGTTTGCGCTGCCCCTGTCTGAGTTGACGAACGATCCTGCGCGCCTGAAGCAGGAGCTGGACCGCATTGGCGAAGTTGGCTCGTAAACGGAATTTCCACTGTACGTAGATTTCAATGTTCAAAGGAGAGCATGAAATGAAGACCATTCAAGTGTTTGATCCGGCGCTGTGTTGCAGCACGGGAGTATGCGGTGTTGATGTCGACCAGAACCTGGTGAGCTTCTCGGCTGACGTGGATTGGGCCAAACAGAACGGAGCGAAGATCGAGCGCTTCAACCTTGCCCAGCAACCGATGGCCTTTGCCGAAAGTTCGATTGCCAAAGGGTTTCTGGAGCGTTCCGGCCCCGATGCCTTGCCACTCATTCTGGTGGACGGCCAGGTGGCTTTAGCTGGCCGCTACCCAAATCGCGCGGAGTTGGCCCGGTGGGCAGAGATCGAACCATCGAACCCGTTAAGAACCGTCAAGAGCTGCTGCTCTGGCGGCAGTTGCTGCTGAACTGGAGATGACAACCGTGAAGTTCCTCGAACTACCTCCGCGCTTCCTTTTCTTTACCGGCAAAGGCGGCGTGGGCAAAACATCGATTGCCTGCGCAACCGCCATCACGTTTGCGGAAGCCGGGTCGCGCGTCCTGCTGGTGAGCACCGATCCTGCCTCGAACGTGGGCCAGGTATTCGGCGTCACCATCGGCAATGAAGTCACCCGCATTCCAGCCGTGCCCAATCTGTCTGCGCTGGAGATTGACCCGCAGGCGGCAGCGCAAGCCTACCGTGACCGCATCGTTGGCCCCGTGCGTGGCGTGCTTCCGGAAGCGGTGGTCAAAGGCATCGAAGAACAGCTCTCCGGAGCCTGCACCACGGAGATCGCAGCGTTTGACGAATTCACGGAACTGCTTACCGATTCGGCTCTGACCGCAGATTATGACCACATCATCTTCGACACGGCGCCGACCGGACACACGATCCGCCTGCTGCAACTGCCCGGCGCCTGGAGCGGCTTTCTGGATGAAGGCAAGGGCGACGCCTCGTGTCTTGGTCCGCTGGCCGGTCTGGAAAAACAACACGCTCAGTACAAGGCTGCGCTTGAAGCCCTGGGCGACCCCGCGCGGACGCGCCTGATTCTAGTGGCCCGCGCGCAACAGGCGACGCTCCGCGAGGTTGCGCGGACGCATGAAGAACTGGCTGCCATCGGACTCTCGCAACAGTCTCTCGTGATCAATGGCGTGCTGCCGCCGGCGGAAGGCGCAAACGATCCGCTTGCTGCCGCGATCTGCGAACGCGAGCAGGCGGCATTGTCCGCGATTCCTGGCGTGCTCAAGGCCCTGCCGTGCGACTATGTTGCGCTCAAGGCATTCAATCTCGTCGGGCTGACGGCCTTGCGGCAGTTGCTGACGGACGACACTGTTCCGTTGGCACCTGGCGAAGAACAGCGATTCAAGCTGGAGGCTCCGAGCCTCTCAGAGTTAGTGGATGACATTGCCGCCGATGGGCACGGCCTGGTGATGTTGATGGGGAAAGGCGGCGTCGGCAAAACTACGCTGGCGGCTGCCGTGGCCGTTGAACTGGCGCACCGAGGTCTTCCCGTTCACCTCACTACCTCCGACCCCGCGGCTCATCTTACCGAGACCCTGGAGGGTTCGCTCGACAACCTCACGGTCAGCCGCATTGATCCCCAGGCCGAGACAGCGCGCTACAGAAAAAATGTTCTGGAGACCAAAGGCGCTCATCTTGACGCCGAAGGCCGCGCGTTGCTGGAGGAAGACCTGCGCTCTCCATGCACGGAGGAAATCGCTGTGTTCCAGGCCTTCTCGCGGATTATCCGCGAGGCGGGCAAGAAGTTTGTGGTGATGGACACGGCGCCCACGGGCCACACTCTGCTGCTGCTGGACGCTACCGGAGCCTATCACCGGGAGGTCGCGCGACATGCCGACAGCGCGGGTTCGCACCTGGTAACTCCGATGATGCAATTGCAGGATCCGAAGCAGACGAAGGTGTTGCTGGTAACGCTGGCGGAAACAACTCCCGTGCTGGAAGCGGCCAATCTGCAAGCCGATCTGCGCCGTGCGGGCA
>Ga0181516_10003108_pt1 | contig 11340 bp, 9 predicted proteins | sample PEATcosm2014_Bin_25_FD_121104 | JGI IMG/M metagenome (GOLD analysis project Ga0181516, IMG submission 121104) | Peatland microbial communities from MTU Mesocosm Facility, Houghton, MI, USA - PEATcosm2014_Bin01_10_metaG | ecosystem: Environmental > Terrestrial > Soil > Wetlands > Peat | place...
CGCCGCGCCGAGGCCACCATCGAGTTCGCCGTTGCCGCGGCGCAGGCAGCCCTTGCGCCCGGCCCATGGCCGCGGCGCGGCCCGATCGCTTGTGACGCGGTGCAATTTGGCGGGCTGCCTGCTGAAGTGGGAATGCGGCTCCTCGGCCGCGCTATCGTGCATGCCGGCGACGAAGGACCCGTCGAGCTTGGCAAGCTGGAGACACTCTATGAGGCGCTGCGTCAGGCCCGCGCGCCGCTGCGCCGCACGCTTGCCGGCGCTCTGGTCAGCCTGGGGGGCGGCCAGCTTACGGTCGAGCCAGCCCCGCCCCGTCGGCGGGTCATTCATCGTGGTGGCAAGAGCTGATTCACAAAGAGGCGCTAGAATAAACGGCTTGCCTGAGCCCCGGCTTACCTTGGCAGCCGGGGGCACCGCGCCTACATTGGCTGGGGTAAGACGTGATGCGGCCACGATTCGTGAGCACTCTTAAGCCGTTGGGCGCCGGCAGGTTGCCGGCCGAGGACATGCGATGAACGCCAATCTTCGGAATTTCGCCCTGTGGGTCATCATCGTCCTGTTGCTGTTGGCACTATTCACGCTCTTCCAGAATCCCGGCCAGCACACGACCTCGCAAGACGTCTCGTTCTCGCAGCTTCTCAATGAGGTCGATCAGGGCCGCGTCCGCGACGTTCTGATCCAGGGCCCCGAAATCCACGGCACCTTCACCGACGGCCGCAGCTTCCAGACTTATGCGCCGAGCGATCCGAGCCTGGTGCAGCGGCTCTACAACAAGGGCGTTTCCATCACGGCACGGCCGTTGTCGGAGAACGTGCCCTGGTTCGTGTCGCTCTTGATTTCGTGGCTGCCCTTTGTCGCGCTGATCGGCGTGTGGATTTTCCTGTCGCGCCAGATGCAGGGCGCCGGCGGCAAGGCGCTCGGATTTGGCAAGTCACGCGCTAAGCTGCTGACCGAGGCGCATGGCCGCGTCACCTTCGAAGACGTGGCCGGCGTCGACGAGGCCAAGCTCGACCTGCAAGAGATCGTCGAGTTCTTGCGCGATCCGGCAAAATTCCAACGGCTCGGCGGGCGCATCCCGCGCGGCGTGCTGCTGGTCGGCCCCCCCGGCACCGGCAAGACTTTGCTTGCGCGCGCCATCGCCGGCGAGGCGAACGTGCCGTTCTTCACCATTTCCGGCTCCGACTTCGTCGAAATGTTCGTCGGCGTCGGCGCCAGCCGTGTCCGCGATATGTTCGAGCAGGCCAAGAAGAATGCGCCCTGCATCATCTTCATTGACGAGATCGACGCCGTCGGCCGTCACCGTGGCGCCGGCCTCGGCGGCGGCAACGACGAGCGCGAGCAGACGCTCAATCAGTTGCTCGTGGAGATGGATGGCTTCGAAGCCAATGAAGGCATCATCTTGATCGCCGCGACCAACCGGCCCGACGTGCTCGACCCCGCTTTGCTGCGTCCCGGCCGTTTCGACCGCCAAGTCGTGGTGCCGAATCCGGACGTGGTCGGCCGCGAGCAGATCCTCAAGGTGCATGTGCGCAAAGTGCCGCTGGCGCCCGATGTCGTGCTCAAGACTATCGCCCGCGGCACGCCGGGCTTCTCCGGCGCCGATCTGATGAACCTCGTCAACGAGGCGGCCTTGATGGCGGCGCGGCGCAATAAGCGCATGGTCACGCAAGTCGAATTCGAGGACGCCAAGGACAAGGTGATGATGGGCGCCGAGCGCAAGTCGCTCGTCATGACGGAGGAGGAGAAGCTTCTCACCGCCTATCACGAAGGCGGTCACGCCATCGTGGCGATCAACGTCAAGGCGACCGATCCGGTGCACAAGGCGACCATCATTCCGCGCGGCCGCGCGCTCGGCATGGTCATGCAATTGCCCGAGCGCGACAAGCTCTCCATGAGCCTCGAACAGATGACGTCGCGGCTTGCGATCATGATGGGCGGCCGCGTCGCCGAAGAGTTGGTGTTCGGCCGCGAGCGGGTCACCTCGGGGGCGGCTTCCGATATCGAGCAGGCGACCAAGCTCGCCCGCATGATGGTCACGCGCTGGGGCCTCTCCGAGGCGCTCGGCACCGTGGCCTACGGGGAAAACCAGGAAGAAGTCTTCCTCGGCTATTCGGTGGCGCGCCAGCAGAACATTTCCGAAGAGACCGTGAAGAAGATCGACGCCGAGATCAGGCGCTTGGTCGAGGCCGGCTATCAGGAAGCGCAGCAAATCTTGACCGACAAGCGCGGCGATCTCGAGACGCTGGCCAAGGGCTTGCTTGAATTCGAGACGCTGACCGGCGACGAGATCAAGGATTTGCTGATTGGCAAGCGGCCGACCCGTGAATCGGTGATCGAACCCACGACGCCGCGCTCCTCGACAGTGCCGACGGCCGGTGCCGGCCGCAACCGGCCACGTCCCGAGGGTCCCTTGGAGCCGCAGCCGCAGGCTTGAACCGCGGAATTGAACCGCAGGTTTGAACCGCGCGACTGAGACGGGGGAAGGCGTATTGATGCGGACCACCATCTTTGTTGCCGCCGTTCTCGCGCTGTTCTGCGGGTCGGCGCGGGCGCAAACCGGCGGGGTAACCGCCGCGGCGAAGCCTCCAGTCGCCAAATCCTTGCAGCCGCCGGCCAAAGCGGCCTCCACGCCAGAACTGCGTTCCGCAGCGGAACTCGCGCTCTCGTCCGATCCGGTGTTTGACGACGGCACTTACCTCCGGATCAAGGAAGCGCTGCTGAGCTATTCGGATATCCAGGTCCGCGGCGGCTGGCCGGCTTTGCCCGCCGACGCCAAGCTCCTCGTGCCGGGATCGAGCGGGCCCGCGGTGGCGTTGCTGCGCCAGCATCTCGTCATCAGCGACGACATGTCCGAGGCAAAATGGGCCGGCGATGCTTACGACAACGATCTGGTCGAAGCGGTTAAGCGCTTTCAATTGCGCCACGGGCTCGACGCCACCGGCAGCGTCGGGGCGCAGACGCTCAAGGCGCTTAATGTGCCGATTGGCGATCGCATCAAGCAGCTTGAGGCTTCGCTGGAGCGGCTTCAAGGCATGGATTTCACGTTTGGCGAGCGCTATGTGGTGGTCAACATTCCGGCCGCTTTCGTCGAAGCGGTCGCCAACGGCAAGGTCGAGCGCCGCTATCGCGTCATCGTCGGTGCGATCGACAAGCCGTCGCCGACGCTCAGCGTCTACATCACGGCGATCGATCTCAATCCGACCTGGACCGTGCCGCTCTCAATCACCAAGAACGAAATCATCAACCGCATGCGCAAGGATCCAAATTACCTGAGCCGCATGCATATGCGCGTGCTCGGCGTGCACGACGAGGACATCGATCCCGCCAGCATCGATTGGTCGTCCGACCGCTCGCCCAATTTTACGGTTCGCCAGGATGCCGGCGCGTGGAACGCTCTCGGCTATCTGAAGATCGATATGCCGAATCCCTACTCGGTGTATATGCACGACACGGATACCCGGAACCTGTTTGCCGCCGACTACCGCTTCGATTCGCACGGCTGCACGCGCGTCGACAATGTCCGCGATCTCGCCGCCTGGATCCTGCAAGACGGTCCGCCGGGCTGGGATCGCGCGGCGATCGACGCCGGCATCACCTCGGGCGTAAGCAAGGTCATAAATCTGCCGCGCAAAATTCCGGTGGCCTGGGTCTATCTCACCGGCTGGGTGACGAGCGACGGCACGGTCGAGTTTCGCGACGACGTCTATAAGCACGACGAGGCGCTGGATCGCGCCGGCCTCGACGATGCGGTTCGCGCCGGCGGCTTTGTGGCGCCGCTTTCGCAGGCCGTGACGCAGGCCTCCAATCTCGACAGCCGCTGACGGGCGCTGTGGCGACCTCCGCCTGTTAGGCATTTCCTAGGCGTAATGAGTCGGCCGATAATCTCATTTCGCCGTGATCGCCTCGGAATAGCGTGAATAGAATTGCACAACCCGCTGCCGCCACATCTCGACAAATTCGCCCGACGTCAGATTGTCGACCGACTTCCAGATTTGTTTGATGGCAGGGAGCGTATTCTGCCAAACGGCGCGTTTGCACCATTTTTCGCCCTTTAAGCGACCTTCGTCGGTAGCGCACATCGACTTCCAGGCTATCCGCTCCGGGTGGCTGACATGTTCCGCCGCGCCTTGCGAGCCTTGTTGATGAATCAAGTAGAGATCGCTCAAGGTCGCTTTCTTGTGCGCGTCCAATTCAAAGAGAATGGCCGCGGTGGTAAATTTGTAGGCCGCCGCGATAGCATTGGCGCGAGGATCGGTAATGTCGCCGGACCCGAATTTGTCAAACTCATAGTTGCTGAGTTGGAATAGGCCGATATAGGATCCGGTGTGCTGCTTGGGATCGAAATCAGATTCGATTTTGGCGACGGCTTGCATGAAGATAAAATCCAAACCGAAAGCATCGGCCGCGAGCTTGATCTCCTCGAGAGGCGTTCCCACTGGAATATCTTTTATCGAATCCAAGACAGTGTCCGCCGGTTTCACGTCGGGTGGGACTTCAGAATAGGCGTAATAAGCCAGATACGAGAGATTTCGATTCGGCAATATCGGAACAGGAGAATGGTCCTCTTCCGGCTTTGCTTGTTCTTGTTCCGCAATATCCGCAGTTATTTTTTCTTGACGGAGCAGAGGCGGTTCACGCTGCGACAATGGATAGATCATCGTCGTCGCAAGGATAATGCAGGCAAGCGGCCAACCGGCCGCTGCGCCACTGCAAAGCGTACTGAACGCGCGCCGCCCCATGACCGCTCCCCAGCGGACCAAGAGTCGGCATCGTAACAGGTCTGGCTGCCGCTCAGAAGCGATAGCTGTCGGGCGGCATCGTCCTTATCTTCCTTGCCTTAATTCAACCGCAGCTCCGTAATGTGCCGCGGCCCGGCCTTAAGCTCACCGCGCTCGACGCGCTTGACGATATCGACCAGCACGGCATTGGCACGGCAGGCGAGGCCGACTTTCTCGCCCTCACGCACGATCAACCCGTTGAGGAATTCGATTTCCGTACGCCGGCCCTTTTGCATGTCCTGGCCCATCGAGGGGCGCTGCCCGGCCGCGGTGCCGCCGGAATCTTTGAAGCGCTGCTCGTCGCACGCGCGTGTCGCCTCCGCGTCGCCTTCGCCGGCGCGCGCGATGGTTTCAGGCGGCAGGTGCAGGATGTCTTCGAGCTGGTAGCCCTGCGCCTGCCCGACACGGATCGCTTCGCTGCCGAGCCGCGTCGAGAAGCGGCGGATCGGATCGTTCTTGAGCATGTCGCCGCCGCCGAGCCCCGTGCAAGCGGAAAGCCCGTTCTGCATGGCGTTGGCAACGAGCTTCGACCAGCGCTCGCCCCACAAATTGTTGGTCACCTTGGCGCTGTCGGCATAGGCGACGAGGCGGCAGATCTCCTCCGCGCGAGGCGTAATGCGGCCGTGCACTTCGCCGGCGCGAAATACGGTATGCGCCGCGCCGTGCTTGGCGGCGCCGCGATGGATCAGGCCGGGCTCCGGCAGATTGACCGTGATGCTCGACGCGATGCAGCCGAGCGTCTTGCCCCAGCCGACGATGCCGGCGATGGTTTCTTCGTTCATGCAATTCTGCAGCGAGACCACATAGCCGTCGGGCGCCAGATATTGCCGGATCAGCATCGTCGCCCAGGCGGTGTCGTACGACTTCATGCAGACGAAGGCGATGTCGACCGGCTTCTCCTTGGCGAGCTGCTGCGCGTCCGTCACATGGAGCGCGCGCACCGGCACGGTGAATTCCGGCTCCCTCATGGCGTGCGTCACCCGCAAGCCGTGCTTGCGCATATGCTCGACATGAGCCGGCCAGGGATCGATGAACGTCACGTCCTCGCCGGCCCGCACCATGTGCGCGCCGGCATAGCCGCCGACCGCGCCGGCGCCGACAAAGGCTATCTTGCGGCCCATATCGTCCTCCCGATGTGTGATTAACCGCGAAACGCCGCCTTGATGCTGTCGACGGTCGCGCCGGCCGCGCGTGCCGCGGTGATGATTCGGGCTTCTTGTTTGAGGAGGCCGTCGAGCGCGGCCGGCATCGCATCGATCCGGTCCACCGGCACGACGACCGCGCCGTGACGGTCGGCGTGGATCAGGTCGCCGCTTTTGACCGCCATGCCGTGAATGGTGACGGGCACGCCGAAATCGATGACGTGCACATAGGCGTGCGACGGTGTGATCGAGCCGGCCAGCATTTGAAAACCCTCGGCCACTTGCGCGATATCGCGGATCGAGCCGTTGGTCACCGTGCCGAGGCAGCCGAGCGCCTTATGCACGTTGGTCTGCACCTCGCCCCAGAACGCGCCGTAGCCCGCGGGCTCGTCCTTGTCCTCGATCACGACCACGCTCGGCCGCGGTTCGGCTGCCACGTAGTCGAGGTAATCCATCCGCTTGGCCATGTAACTTGGGCCGCTGACGGCGTCGCGGGCGCGCATCGTCACTGTCTTGGCGAAACCGACCATCGGCGGCAGATCGGGAAACGGGCAGTGCAGGTGGGTGACGGTGTAACCCGCGCCGCGGCGCTCGGGCGCCACGATCTCGATCAGGTTGCACACGGTCGGCGTATCGATCGACCGCAGGAATGCGAATTGGCTTGCTGACACCACAGGTTTCCCCCTTTTCGATTTTCTCGGTTGACGCTAATCCCAAGCGGTCGCGACGATGACCGCCAGGATCGCCTGCACGGCGACGATCGTAGCAACACAGCCATCCCAGCCGGCACGGTCCCAGGCGAGTCCGGTGAGAAACGCACCCGCGCTGCCGCCGATATAATAGACCGACGCGTAGAGGCCAACGGCGGACGACCGGCCCTCCTTAGCCGTCAAGGTGACATAGCCCGTCGCGACCGTCTGGCACATCATGCCGCAGACCGCGCACAGCGTCAGCCCGACAAGGATCAGCGTGAAAGGCGGTGCCAGCATCAGCAACGCGCCGGCGACCCATGCGGCGATGATACCGAGGACGAAGCGGCGGCGCCCAAACATGGAGATGGCGCGCCCGACCCACGGCACCGCCACGCTGCTGGCGAGATAGGTGATGAACAGGGCGCCCAGCAGCGTCGGCGGGAACAGGTACGGCGGCGCGGCGAGATGGAAATTCACATAGGTGAACGTAGCGACGAAGTTGAACAGCACGCCGAAGCCGATGGCGTAGGTTGCGATCAGCCGCGGATCGCGCAGATGCTGCACCATGTACCGTGCCGATCCGGCAAGACCGCCCGAGGGCACGAAATTCCGTTCGCGCGTCAATGTCAGCGTAACGATAACCGCCGCGGCAACGGTCAGCAGCGCCACCACGTCGAAGGCGGCGCGCCAACCTATGGCATCGGTCAAAATCCCCGGAATGAATCGGCCGCTGAATCCGCCGACACTCGCTCCCACCATGTAGATGCCGGCGACGCGCGTCACGTCGGCCGGCGGCCACTCGTCGCCGATATACGCCACCGCGACGGCGAAAATCGGCGGCACCAGCAGGCCTTGCACGAAGCGCCAGAAAGCGAGCTCCGGCACGCTCGACGAAAATGTCATGATCACGGTCGGAACCGCGATTGCGAACATGGCGGCGGTGATCAACCGTTTCCTTCCGACTACGTCGGCGAGCGCGCCCGTGAACGGAGCAGTGAGCGCGATCGCACCGGTGCCTGCGGTCATCAGCGAGGAGATTTCCCCGGCGCTGACGTGGAACTCGCCCGCAAGCTCGGGCAGCAGCGCCTGCGGCGAATAGAGATTGATGAAGGCGCAGAACCCGGCGACGGCGACGCCGAAAGTTCGCGGATCGAAGGACTTTTGCCACGACGCCATGCGGCATTATGGGTGACGCGTGCCGCGAAAGCACGCGATTACGAGCGCTCAGCCGACGTAACCGTCAAAGCTGGCGGATCGAATCGAAATTCCAGGCGGTCGCGCTGGGATCGTTTTCGCCGACGCGCAGCGTCGTGTCGTTGACGAAGCGATAGGGTGGCACCGGCAGATTGTACGGCGCCGGCACGCCGGAGAACACGCGGCCCGCCGGATCGTATTTTGAGCCGTGACAAGGGCAGAAATAGCCGCCCGGCCAATTCGACACCGGTGTCGACGCGCTCGGCGTCGGGTAGAACAGCGGGATGCAGCCGAGATGGGTGCAAATCCCAACCAGCACGCCGTATTCGGGCTTGATCGAGCGGTGCCAGTTGGTCGCGTAAGGCGCCTGCTGGGTCTGCTGGGAATTGGGATCGGCAAGCAGCGAGACCATTTGGCTCGACTGCATCGAATCCAACGTCGGCTTCGAGCGATGGAACACGAAAATCGGCCGCTGCCGCCAGCGGATCATGACCTGCGCACCTTCCGCGATCTTGCTGACGTCGAGATCGACCGGGCCGCCGGCCGCGAGCGTCGAGGCGTCGGGGTTCATTTGATCGACCAGCGGCACCAAAGCCGCCGCGGCGCCGACCGCGCCGACAGTGGCGGTGGCGATGAAGAGAAAATCGCGTCGCGTTGCTTCGGGGCCGTGGCCGCCTGTCGCGGTCGATGCGGTACTCGCCATGGTGGGTCCTTTGTGGCCGGCGTCGCAGCTAATGACTTGATTGGCAGGGCTTAGTCAATCTGGGACCTTGACCCGGTCCCCATCAAGATTCTGTCATGCATTGGCATCGGAGCAGGCTTTGAAAGCCGATTGGCGATCTGGCCGAATTTGCGCTATTGCGCCTCACTAGAAAGCACATTCCATACCAATTCCGACCCGGAATGGGGCGGGACCTAAGCCGTCAGAGGACGCCCAGGAGAGTTTCAATGCGGGCCAAGGACAATCTGCGCAGCGCCGCCGAGGTACTGGTCGACCAATTGCGCATTCACGGCGTGCGCCACGTTTTCTGCGTGCCGGGCGAGAGCTATCTTGCGGTGCTCGATGCGTTCCATGACAGCGACTTGACGGTAACGGTCTGCCGGCAGGAAGCCGGCGCCTGCATCATGGCGGAGGCGGTCGGCAAGGCGACCGGGCGGCCGGGCGTCTGCTTCGTCACCCGCGGCCCCGGCGCCACCAATGCTTCCCACGGCATCCACATCGCGCGGCAGGATTCGACCCCGCTGGTGCTGTTCGTCGGCCAAGTCGCGCGCGACACAAGCGAGCGCGAGGCCTTCCAGGAGCTCGATTATCGCGCCGTGTTCGGCTCGATGACCAAATGGTCGACCGAAATCGACGATCCGGCGCGCGTGCCGGAAATCGTGTCGCGGGCCTTTCATACCGCGGCGAATGGCCGGCCCGGGCCGGTCGTTGTCGCGCTACCGGAGGACATGCTGGTCGAACGCATCGCGGTTGCCGACGCGCCGCCGTTCGCTCCGATCGAGACCTCGCCGGGCCCCGCAGAGATGGAGAAATTCGCCGAAATGCTCGGCGGCGCGCGTGCGCCGATCATTCTTCTTGGCGGCAGCCGCTGGTCGCAGGACGCTTGCGACCGCCTCGCGGGATTTGCGCAAAAGTATGCGCTGCCGGTCTGCACCACGTTTCGCCGCGGCTCGGTGTTCGACCAGACGCACCCATGCTACGCCGGCGACGTTGGCATCGGTCCCAATCCAAAACTTCTGGCGCGCATCAAAGCGTCCGACCTTGTCGTCGTCATCGGCGGCCGGGTCGGTGAACTGCCGTCTCAGGGTTATACGCTGTTCGATATTCCACGGCCGCAAGTGCCGTTCGTGCACGTTCATCCGGGCACCGAAGAGCTCGGCCGCGTCTACAGTCCGCATTTGGCGATCAACGCGACACCGACGGCCTTTACCGCGGCACTCGAGGGGCTGAGCTTCCCGCGCGCGCCGGCCGGCGACGCCAAATCCGCGCGGGCCGATTACATCGAATGGACGGAAAAGCCGACCGAGCAGCCGGGCGGCGTCAATTTTGGCGCGGTCATGGTGTGGCTGCGCGAAAATCTTCCCGCCGACGCCATTTTGTGCAACGGCGCCGGCAACTACGCGGCGTGGATTCACCGGTATTTTCGCTTCCGCCGCTTCAGCCATCACATCGCGCCGGCTTCGGGCTCGATGGGTTACGGCGTGCCGGCTGCGGTGGCGATGAAGCGGCTTTATCCGGAGCGAACGATCGTCTGTCTGGCCGGGGACGGCGATTTCCTGATGAACGGCCAGGAATTCGCCACCGCCGTTCAATACGATCTGCCGTTCACCACCATCATCGTCGACAACGGCATGTACGGCACCATCCGCATGCACCAGGAGCGCGAATATCCCGGCCGCATTTCGGCGACCGATTTGCGCAATCCGGATTTTGCCGCTTACGCGCGCGCCTTCGGCGGCTTCGGCGTGTCGGTCGAACGGACGGCAGATTTTCCGGCCGCCTTCAAGGCAGCACAGGCGTCCGGCAAACCGGCCATCGTGCGTCTTGCCATCGATCCCGAAGCGATCACGCCGGGGATGACGCTTGCCAAGATTCGCGCCAAATCGCTCGCGGAGAAAATTCGCTGATAGACCAACGCGGCGCACGGCCGTCTATCGGTTATGACTTAGGGTGGCAACCAAACCCGGTTGCCGGGGATCGAGCCAGCAAAAACGGAGTTCAACGATCATGAAGACCTTTTTCGGCGCTGTCGTGTTGGCGCTGTCGATCGCGATGACTGGCGTTTCGGCACAAGCGAAAGGCTGCATCAAAGGCGCAATCGTCGGCGGCGCCGCCGGGCATCTGGCACACCACACGCTGCTCGGAGCCGCGGCCGGCTGCGTCATCGGTCACCACGAGGCGGCGAAGAGAGCGAAGGAGCAGCAGGAGCTCCAGGAGCAGCAAAACCAGCCAAACCCGCCAAACCCGCAGGACCAGCAAAGCCAGCCGGCGAGCACGGCGCCGGTTGCCGCGCCGGCAAAGCAGCAGTGATCGTCCTCACTGCGCCTTGATGCCGGCGTCTTTGATGATCGGCCACCATTTGCTGATTTCCGCCTTGTGAAAGGCGAGCAGCGCTTGCGGCGTCTGCTGTTCGCGCGGGTAGATTTCCTGACCGAAATCGATAAGTCGCTTACGCGTATCGGGGTCGGCGAGCGCGGCGACGGCGGCCGCATTGAGCTTGGCGACAATTTCTTTCGGCGTTCCCTTCGGCGCCCACATCGCATGCCAGAATGAAAAGTAGAATCCGGGCAGGCCGGCTTCGTCGGTAGTCGGCACGTCCGGCGCAATCGCAACACGATTTTTGGCGGCAACCGCGTAAGTCTTGATGGCGCCGGCCTGCAATTGCGGCACGGTCACCGGCGGCGCATCGAGTTCGATGTCGATCGTTCCGGCAACGAGATCCTGCATCGATAGACCGGCGCTACGATACGGAATCATCTGCCAATGCAGGCCAAGCGTCTGCTGCAGTAAGACGCCCGCGATGTGGCTCGGGGAGC
>Ga0181516_10003110_pt1 | contig 11337 bp, 7 predicted proteins | sample PEATcosm2014_Bin_25_FD_121104 | JGI IMG/M metagenome (GOLD analysis project Ga0181516, IMG submission 121104) | Peatland microbial communities from MTU Mesocosm Facility, Houghton, MI, USA - PEATcosm2014_Bin01_10_metaG | ecosystem: Environmental > Terrestrial > Soil > Wetlands > Peat | place...
GCGGTTGGCACCGGCCTGGGCAACTACTCCATCACGTATGTGAACGGCACGCTCACAGTGACGGCAGCACCGTTGACCATCACGGCAAGCAACCAGTCCAAGGCGTACGGAACCACTCTTGCGATTCCGAACACGGCATTCGTCGCAACCGGCCTGCAAGGTAGCGACACAGTGACCGGCGCAACAATGACCTCGACCGGCACAGTCGCCACGGCCGCGGTCAACACTTACGCCATCACGCCGGCCTCGGCGGTTGGCACCGGCCTGGGCAACTACTCCATCACGTATGTGAACGGCACGCTCGCAGTTACCGCGGCTCCGTTGACCATCACGGCGAGCAACCAGTCCAAAGCGTACGGCACCACACTGTCAATCCCGAACACGGCATTCGTTGCAACCGGCTTGCAAGGCAGCGACACAGTGACCGGCGCAACAATGACCTCGACCGGCACAGTCGCCACGGCCGCGGTCAACACTTACGCCATCACCCCGGCCTCCGCGGTTGGCACAGGCCTGGGCAACTACTCCATCACCTATGTCAACGGCACCCTTACAGTGACGGCAGCACCGTTGACCATCACGGCGAGCAACCAGTCCAAAGCGTACGGCACCACACTGACGATCCCGAACACGGCATTCGTCGCTACCGGCCTGAAGGGTAGCGATACGGTGACCGGCGCAACAATGACTTCGACCGGTACAGTGTCGACCGCGACGGTAGGAAGCTATACGATTACCGCGGCCTCTGCAACGGGCACAGGCCTCTCCAACTACAGCATTACTTATGTGAACGGAACCTTGACCGTCACGGCCCCCACCGAGAGCATCAACTGGCCGGCAACCATACCGATCGTCTACGGCACGCCGCTGGGCGGCCAGCTTGACGCCATTGTTACCTCGGCGGGCGCGACGGTTCCCGGCGTCTGCACTTACACCAACGGCGCAACCATCGTGTACGCCTCAACCGTTCTGCCGGCGGGCAACTACACCTTGCTGGCTACCTGCGTACCGACCGACACTACCGATTACTCGACGCAGACCACCACGGCCACGCTGGTCGTGAATAAGGCTCCGCTGGTTGTGGTCGCGAATAACCAGTCGATGAACTACCTGGGCACGATGCCCGCCCTCACTGGCTCGCTTACCGGCGTAGTCAACGGCGACAACATCACCGCCTCCTACAGCACCACGGCCATCCAGACTTCGCCGGCGGGTCCCTATCCCATTACGGCCAGCTTGATCGACCCGGCTGGGAAGCTCTCGAATTACACGGTGACCAACACCCCGGGCACCCTCACCATCGGCAAGCTGCTGCAGGCCATCAACTTCGCCTTACCTGCGAACATGGCATTCGGCGTGCCGGTTACTCTGAGCGCAACCGGTGGCGCATCGGGCAACCCCGTCACCTTTACCATAGTCTCCGGACCGGCGACGCTGGTGGGCAACGTGTTGACCGCGAACGGCGTGGGTCCCATCGTTGTGGCCGCGGACCAGGCCGGCAACAACAATTACTTTGCGGCTCCCACAGTTACACAGACCACGCAGTGCATCCAACTGCCGCAGGTCATCACCTTCAACCCGGCGTCTCCTGTGACTCTTGGAGTTCCACCGATTACCCTCACGGCCACTGGCGGCGCATCGGGTAACCCGGTCACCTTCACCCTGGTCTCCGGCCCCGCAACGCTGAACGGCAACGTTCTCACCGTCACCGGCGGCGGCGCCATTGTGATCGACGCCAACCAGGCCGGCAACACACTCTATCTGCCCGCGGCCACGGTGGAAGCAACCATCCTCGTGATCGCCGACTGCGACAAGTCGCTGACGGAGCCGGTCGGCGCCAGCAGCCCGGTGCAGACCGCGGCCATTCTCATCCCGAGCAACATGACCCTGGGATCCATCGGCGTCGGCATGCTGGGCGAGCCCGGACTCGATTACGCCTTTGCGCCCGGCGGCACCTGCACAGTGGGCGCAACCTACACCGCGGGACAAGCCTGCACAGTCAACTACATCTTCACTCCCAGCGTTCCCGGAACGCGCATCGGCAACATAACGCTGTTCGATAACTCGTCGCCTGCTGTCATCAAGGCGAGCATCGGCATCAGCGGCACGGGCACGGGGCCCATGGTCGCCTACTATCCCGGCACGCAGAGCAACGTGGACAGCAATATCAACTACTCCGAGGGCGTCGCGGTTGACGGTCACGGCAACCTGTATGCAACAACGGTTGGCCTGTCGCAGGTGAAGAAGGAAACCTGGTCGGCCGGCATCTATACCCCGAGCGTTCTCATCGGTTCCGGCTTGAACAGTCCGTTCGGCCTGGCCGTCGATTGCAGAGGCAACATCTTTGTCGCCGACGAAGATAACAACCGCATCGTGAAAGAAACCTGGAACGGCAATGGCTACACCGACACAACAGTCGACGGCAGCCTCTCCGATCCGAACGGCGTGGCTGTGGATTGCAGCGGAAACGTCTACGTTGCCGACAGCGGCAAGAGCCGCGTGCTGAAAGAAACCTGGGCCAACGGTGCTTACACCGCGAGTGTGATTGCCGACGCCAACAACAACAATATTTCCGGTCCGCAGGGCGTGGCTGTTGACGGCAACGGCAATGTCTACATCCTCGACACCGGCCGCAATCGCGTTCTCGAAGAGACCCCGTCGAACGGCGGCTACATCGAGACCACCGTGGTCACAGGCCTCAACAATCCGCTGGGTATCGCAGTGGACGGGCTCGGCGACGTATTCATCTCCGACACCGGCAACGGCCGCGTGCTGGAAGAAAGGCCGACCTCGAGCGGCTACGTGCAGAGCGTTATCCCCACCACCGGCATCAGCCAGCCTTTCGGCTTGAGCATCGACGGCAAGGGCAACATCTACATCTGCGACCCGAAGAACGACCGCATCGTCAAGGTAGACGTCTCGACCACGCCGGCGCTCAGCTTTGCCACCACCACTGTCGGTTCCACCAGCAGCGACAGCCCGAAGACGGTCACGCTGACCAACATCGGCAACATGCCGCTTACCTTCCCGGTGCTTGCCGGCGGCAACAACCCAAGCATCTCCACCAACTTCACCTGGAACAGCACGGGATTGACCGCTTGCCCGCAGATCGGCAGCACGCCGGGAACGCTGGCTGTCGGCGCCTCCTGCACTCTGCCGGTTAGCTTTGTACCGACCGCCGCGGGCCCACTTACCGGCACGCTCGTCGTCACCGATAACAACCTGAACGTCGTCAACGCCAACCAGACCATTCCGCTGAGCGGCACAGGCGTTGCGGCTGGCGCCACCAGCACCACGTTGGTTTCTTCTCTGAATCCGTCGTCCGTGGGCGTGTCGGTCACCTTCACGGCCACCGTAGCGCCGACCATGGGCAACGGCAAGCCGACGGGAACCATGCAGTTCGCAGTGGATGGAACTCCTGTTGGTTCGCCGGTCACGGTGAACAACGGCATTGCAAACTACACCACGTCAACTCTGACGGCGGGCACGCACACCGTCACGGCAACTTACCTGCCCGCAGCCGGCACCACGTTCATCACCAGCAGCGCCTCACTGCAGCAGATCGTCGCCGCCTTTGACAGCGCGGTCACGCTGCAACTTGACAGCACGCAACTGGTTTATCCAGGCCAGACCAACCTGACCGCCTGCGTCGCCTCGGGCTCCAACCCAACAGCTACCGGCGCCATCGGCATCTACGACGGCAACACGCTGCTGGTTACGCTCACACTGCAAGGCAACGGCTGCGCTTACTGGTACATCGCGCCGGGCCTGAGCGCGGGCACGCATTCGCTCACGGCGAAGTACGCCGGCGACCACAACAACGCCGCGGGCACTTCGGCGCCGGTTATCGTCACGGTCGCCCTTGGCCCGGTCACAATGGAAGACGCCTGCTGGAACGATTCATTCCCGTACGGCGGCAACTATCAGTGCAATGCCAACATGGACTCCGGCACCAAGCAGGGGTACATGACCTATACCTACGACGGCGGCGCGCCGGTGAAGATGCCTCTCGACGCTTCGGGCGCCATGCAGTTCGTCATCACCAAGCCGGCAGTCGGCACCCACACACTGTTCATCGCCTATCCGCAGCAAGGCAACTACCAGGGAGCGACGCTGCCGGTTCACACCTTCACAGTCACCGCTGCTCCGGTAAATGTGGTCGTCACCGCTTCTTCGCAGACACCGGCCTACGGCGTCAAGGTCACTTTCACGGCTACCGTGGGCACCAGCTTCGGAGTTACACCCAATTCGACGGGCTCGGTAGCCTTCTATGACGGCAACAACCTGCTGGCAACCGTCGCGGTCAACGCTTCGGGTGTTGCCACTTACTCCACTTCCAGCCTGACCACCGGCACGCATACCATCCTCGGCACCTATTCCGGCGGCATGGGATTCGGCACGGGAACAGGCTCCACCACAATCAACGTGAGCACAATGCCGCAAACCATCACCTTTAATGGTTTGCCGACTTCGGCAACGTTTGGCGCGGCGGGACCGTACACGCTGACGGCAACAGCTACTTCGGGACTTGCCGTTACCTATTACGTCAACGGACCGGCCACTCTCTCCGGATCTACGCTGACCATCACCGGCGCGGGCACCGTCGCAGTCACCGCGGCACAGTATGGCAACGCCAACTACGCCGCGGCCAAGCCCGTCACCCTCTCCATCGTGGTAGGCCAGGCAACGTCGAAAACCAAGCTTGCGGCTGCCACAACCACACCGAACGCGGGCGCGGCCGATCTGCTGACCGCAACCGTTACCGGCGGCAACCCCAGCGGCTCGGTTTCCTTCGCTGCCGGCTCAACCATTCTCTGCATCAGCAACGTGGGCGCGGGCGGCGTGGCCACCTGCAACTACACCGCGTCCTCGGGTAGCGTCACCATCACGGCGAACTACCAGGGAGACGCCAACAACACCGCCAGCAGCGCAACCCTTGCGATCACCGCGAAGGCGGCCGCTGCACCCAAGTTCAGCCTGCAGTTTGCCAGCACCACCGTGGTTTACCCAGGCGCAACCAACATCACCGGCTGCCTGACCCCTGCCGGACAGAAAACGCCCACCGGCTCCATCGGCATCTACGATGGCGCCACGCTGCTGACCACGCAAGCACTGCAGGGCAACGGCTGCGCCTACTGGTACATTGCGCCAGGGCTCAGCGCGGGCCCGCACGTCATCACGGCAAAGTATCCCGGCGACGCAAACAATGGCCCGGCCACCTCAAGCGCAACCACGCTGACGGTCCTGCCGGCTCCGGCCAACATCACCGCATCGTGGGGGAGCAACTGGTTCACCTACGGCAGCAACTACGTCACCACCGTGAATGTGAGCTCGAACTCCAACGCCGGGGCGCCGCAAGGCTCGATCACTTATCGTCTCGACGGAGCGGCGGCAGTGCCGGTAACCCTGAACAACGGCAACGCGACCATCACCCTATCCACCCCCGCGGTGGGCAGCCACACGCTGGTGATTGCCTACGCACAACAGACCAACTACGCGGCGGCTGCGCCGTTTACCGAGACCTTCTACGTGGCAGCTCCTGTGAACGTGAACCTGGTTTGCAGCACAACTACACCGGTGAAGGGAACCAGCATCACGTTCAAGGCCTCCATCACTTCTTCAACAGCAGGCGTTCCCAACGCCGTGGGCACAGTGACGTTTACCGACGGCACAACCCCACTCGGTGTTGTTCCGGTCAACGCCACCGGGCAGGCTGCTTTCGCAACAGCGGGCCTGGCCAGCGGCAAGCACACCATCAAGGCCACCTACTCTGGAAGCTCGAAGTTCGGAGCCAACTCCGGAACCATCGCAGTTACCGTGAAATAGGAAGAGAAACAAAAACTCGGAGCAACATTCAGCGACCCCGGCGGCCATTCACCGCCGGGGTTGCTGTCTGTTGCGGCATGTCTTTCGGTTGACGCGATCGCTCTAGGGCCGCTCGGCAAGCGGCACGAAGGGAAGATTCTCGGGGCCGGTGTAGTCGGCCGACGGGCGAATGATTTTGCCATCCTGTCGCTGTTCAATCACGTGCGCACACCAGCCGGTGATCCGCGCCATCACAAACAGCGGCGTAAACAGCTCCACCGGCACGCCCATCAGGTGGTAGGCAACGGCGCTGTACCAATCCAGGTTGGGGAACATGCGCTTGGCCTCGTGCATCGTGGTCTCAATCTGCTCGGCGATCGCGTAGAGGCGCGCGTCTTCCACGGCGATGGTGAGACGCCGCGCCACTTCCTTCACAATCTCGCTGCGCGGGTCGGCAATGGTGTAGACCGGGTGGCCGAAGCCGAGAATCACTTCGCGATTGTCCACGCGGCGGCGCAGGTCTTCGTTGGCCTCTGCGCGAGTCCGATAGCGGCGCATAATGGCCAGCGCCGCCTCGTTGGCGCCCCCGTGCTTTGGTCCCTTCAGCGCGCCAATCGCCCCGGCAATGCAGGAGTACATATCGGAACCGGTGCCGGCGATTACGCGCGCGGTAAAGGTGGATGCGTTGAATTCGTGCTCGGCATACAGTATCAGCGAGGTTTGCATGCCGGCGGTCCACTCGGGCAGCGGTTCCACGCCGTGCAATAGGTGCAGAAAGTGGCCCGCCAGCGTCTCCTCAAAGCGCTCGACTTCAATACGGCGGCCGTGCCGCGCGTAGTGGAACCAATAGAGCAGCATGGAGCCGAGCGAGGCCAGCAGGCCGTCGGCAATCACGCGCGCCCCGGCATCGCTGTGGCTCTCGTGCTCCGGCAGCACGCAGCCCAGCACGGAGACGCCTGTGCGCAGCACGTCCATGGGATGCGCGGAGGGCGGCAGCAACTCCAGTGCCTGCTTCACCGCGGCGGGCAGGCTGCGCATGGGGCGCAGGCGCGCCTTGTACTCGGCCAGCTCGGCGCGGTTGGGCAGCTTGCCGTGAATCAGCAGGTGCGCCACTTCCTCAAACTCGCAATGCGCGGCCAGGTCGCGAATGTCGTAGCCGCGATAGTGCAGGTCGTTGCCGGTGCGCCCAACGGTGCAGATGGCGGTGTTGCCGGCAGGCGTGCCCGACAAGGCCACCGATTTCTTGGGCTTGAAGGTTGAAGGGGGAACTCCAACCGTCGTATCGCTCATACGGACCTCCAGAGCAGAAACAAAATAGTTTAAGCCGGGGAAGCTTGTCTAGTCCTTGCTCTTCGCCAGAAAGGCATCCAGCTTCTGTTCGTACGCGTGATAGTCCAGATACTTGTAGAGATCCGCGCGGCTCTGCATCAGGGCAACCACGTTCTTCTGCGTGCCTTCCGAGCGGATGGCCTCGTAGACCTTGAGCGCGGCGGCGTTCATGGCACGGTAAGCGCCGCAGCAGTAGAGGATCAAGTCCACGCCGGCCGCGCCCAGTTCGTCCCGGGTAAAGAGCGGCGTCTGGCCAAACTCCGTCATATTGGCCAGGATGGGAACGTCCACCGCTTTGCGAAATTCGGTATAGACCGGCAACTCGGTCACAGCCTCGGCAAAAATCATGTCGGCGCCTGCAGCCACGTAAGCCTGCGCGCGCTCGATAGCGCGGGCCATGCCTTCGTTGGCCAGGGCGTCGGTGCGGGCCATGATCACAAACTCCGGGTCCACGCGGGCGTCCACGGCGGCTTTAATGCGGTCCACCATCTCGTCCGTGTCCACCAGTTCCTTGCCCGGGCGGTGGCCGCAGCGCTTGGTCCCCACCTGGTCTTCCATGTGCACCGCGGCCGCCCCGGCTTTGGCCATGGAGCGAATGGTGCGGGCGATGTTGAAGGCCCCGCCCCAGCCTGTATCGATGTCGACAAGCAGCGGCAGTGTGGTGGCCTCGGTGATGCGGCGAACGTCGGTCAGCACGTCTTCCATTGTGCTGATGCCCAGGTCGGGCATACCCAGCGAGTTGGCAGCCACGCCGCCGCCGGAGAGGTAGAGCGCACGGAAGCCGGTAGCCTCGGCCAACCGCGCCACGTAAGCGTTGATGGCTCCGGCTACCTGAAGCGGCCTCTCCAGCTCGAGCGCGGCGCGAAAGCGGCGGCCGGGCGAGGCGGGTTGCGATTTGTGGGTCATGGGCCTTCCTTGCGCCGCATCATAGCAGGGTTAGAGCGCAGACTTCACCGGCCAGTTTCCCAACAGGACCGCGTGGTGCGACAATCGACGCGTCGGCGTAGCGCCATTGAGTAAAGCGCTCTGCCCAAAGGAGAAATCTCGCCATGAACCGTTTCCTGGTCTGTACCGGCCTTCTATTTGCTGCCGCCACAATGTTTGCCCAGCAGGGACCGCCCAAGAGCCCGCCGGCCACCGAGGCGGGGAAGATCGGCGGTGCGTCCATCACGATTACTTACAGTTCTCCGCGCGTGAACGGCCGCGCCGGCAAGATTTTCACCAAGGACGGCCTGATCAGCCACAATCCGCACTACCCGGTATGGCGCGCCGGAGCTAATTCAGCCACTACGCTGCAGACCGACGCCGACCTGAACATTGGCGGCATCGCGGTGCCCAAGGGTGTCTACACGCTGTTCGTGGACATCTCGGACCCGGACAACTGGGAGCTGATTGTGAACAAGCAAACCGGCCAATGGGGTTTGGCGTACGACAAGACGCAGGACCTGGGTCACACCCGGATGACCATGGACGCGGCGCCCGCGCTGGTGGAAAACCTGCGCTACACGCTCAAGGACCTGGGCGGCAAAAAGGGCACAATCTCGCTGGCCTGGGAAAACAAGATCGCTTCGGTGCAGCTCACGGTAAAGTGACTCCCGGCTACCATCCGGGACGGGCGGGGCGGTGCTTTTGCGTGGAATTACCGCCCTGCCGGTACAATGGACAAAGTAGTTCATCTGTTCAAGAGGGTGAAAACCTTGCCGTTGTACGCTTATCGCTGCACCCAGTGCGGCCACCGATTCGAGAAAATCCAGAACTTCAGCGCCGAACCTGAGTCCGTGTGTCCCAAGTGCCAGGGCGTGCTGGAACGCCCGCTGACCGCGCCGCGCCTTCACTTCAAGGGCGCCGGCTGGTATGTAAACGACTACGCGGCAAAGACTTCGCCCTCCAACTCGGAGTCCAGTTCCGAGAGTGGCGGCAAAGTCGATTCCATCTCGGCCTCGGCCGACACCAAGACTCCGGCCAAGAGCAGCGAAACAGCAGCGCCGTCTTCGTCCTCTTCCGGGTCGACGCCGGCGGCTTCTTCCTCCACACCGGCAAGCTGAGTTGCGGGGCCGGCTTACTCGGGCCGCGGCGCCTCGATCGCCAGCGCGACAGCCTCGTCCGCAGTGGCAACCACCTGCAGCAGGTTCCGATTCCTGGGATACAGAAACCCGGCCGCAACGGCCGTGTCCAGGAACGCCAGCAGACCGTCCCAATATCCCGCCGTGTTGATAAGAATGCACGGTTTCCGGTGCAGCCCCAACTGCGCCCACGTCACCGCTTCCAGCATCTCTTCCAAGGTGCCGTAGCCGCCCGGCAGCACAAGAAAGGCATCGGCCAGCTCGGCCATGCGTGCCTTGCGCTCGTGCATGGTGGTCACCAGTTCAAGCGAGGTCAGCCCGTCATGGGCGATCTCGCGCTCCACCAGCACCGCCGGCAGCACGCCGATGGCTTCTGCGCCCCCAGCCAGCACCGCGTCGGCAACCGCGCCCATCAGCCCGACGCGCGCCCCGCCATACACCAGGCCCAGGCCGGCAGCCGCAATCGCCTTGCCCAGCGCGGCGGCTTCAGAGAGGAACGCCGGGTTGTTGCCGTTGGCCGATCCACAGTAGACAGCAACGCGGCGAAGGGTGTTTTGCGGAGAGGACATGGTGTCTTCAGAATAACTTGGCGGGTAGGCTGCTGCGACATTTCGGTGGTTAGGCCATCTCGAGGTAGGCGCCGGGCGTGAGAATCGCAATTCCGCGGAACGGATGGAGCTCCAGCAGGTCCGCGTCGCCGGTGAGGAGGATGTCGGCATGACCGTGGACGGCCACCTCGAGGAATTTATCGTCTTTTGGGTCGCGGCAGGCGCGGATGGAGAAGGGAATATCGACCGTGACCGTTGCCTTGAAATATTCCGACACAAGTCGACGCCTAAGCTTCTGCTCGACATACCGATCAAAGCGGCTGCGGCTCATAACTTCAACAAGTTCCCGGCGTGTAGCCTCGGAAGCCAGCACGACGCTCCCTTTTGCCCGATTCAACGCCTGACCGGGAACCGAATTCGGGAAGAGCATCGCGCTTACCACGACGTTCGTGTCAACGACCAACCGATCGAAATGGGCCATTATTCAGCCAGGATCTCCGCCAAGATAGCTTGATTCAGGCCATTCGACTTCGCCTGCTCCGCGGCGATCAACGACAGCCGGTCGAACTCCGTCCAGCGCTCCCGGTTCAGTCGCTCGTACTCCTCGGCCGACACCAGCACCGCGACGTCCCGGTCGTGGCGCTGAATGCGCACCGGCCCGCGCTGGGCAGCATCCAAAAGCGCCGCGAATTGCTGTTTTGCCTTGGTCGCTGAAAGTACCGTCATGAATCCAGTATAACTCGAAAATGATCAAAATGGCCAAAATGGTCAATTTGATCAGAATAGTCATTTTGCGCCTAGACCTTTGTCTTCGTCCGTATCCCCTCCGTCAATCCGCTCCACAACGCCTCCAACCGCTGCAAACGGTACACTGGTAAAGGACCCTTCCCGCCTGGATTAACCCATGCAGCCGCTCATCGCCAAACTGAATCCGGAACAGCGTGCCGCCGTTGAGGCCACGGAAGGCCCCTTGCTCATCCTGGCCGGGGCCGGGTCGGGCAAAACCCGCGTCATCACCAGCCGCATCGCGTGGCTCATCCGCGAAAAAGGCGTTGCGCCGGACTCGATCCTGGCGGTCACTTTCACCAACAAGGCCTCCAAAGAGATGGGCGAGCGCGTTGACCGCATGCTGGACCACTCTTCGCTGGCCAAGCCCCTCATCGCCACCTTCCACTCACTTTGCGTACGCATGCTGCGCCGCGATATCGAGGCTCTGAAGGTGGGCAGCGACGGCCTCACCCGCTCCTTCGCCATCTTCGACGAGAACGATCAGTCGGCGATTGTGAAGCAGGTGATGAAGCGCATGGGCCTGGACACCAAGCAACTGACCCCCCGCACCGTTTTGGGCCGCATCTCCTGGGCCAAGAACCACATGGTCGATCCGCAGGAGTTCTACCTGGAGTCGAAGGACCCCAACAGCGAGCGCATCGCCCACATCTACCAGAGCTACAAGGCGGAGCTGCGCAAGAACAACGCGCTGGATTTCGACGATCTGCTGCTGGAGGCGGTACGGCTGCTGAAGGTATCGAGCGAGGCGCGGGAACGCTATCAGCGACGCTATCGTTATTTGCTCGTGGACGAATACCAGGACA
>Ga0181516_10003111_pt1 | contig 11335 bp, 11 predicted proteins | sample PEATcosm2014_Bin_25_FD_121104 | JGI IMG/M metagenome (GOLD analysis project Ga0181516, IMG submission 121104) | Peatland microbial communities from MTU Mesocosm Facility, Houghton, MI, USA - PEATcosm2014_Bin01_10_metaG | ecosystem: Environmental > Terrestrial > Soil > Wetlands > Peat | place...
AGTATCGAATCTGGTCGGACATCGGTCTTACGCGATGAAGCCCCGCCAATCCCGCCAGGTCCGGAAGGAAGCAACGGTAACGGGCCGTTTCGTGCGCAGTGAGCTTCCGGTGTCCGGCTTTATAGTTTGCTGCACCTTCCCCCGCACATCAGCCCTTCCCGATTCTGCATCGTCTCCAAATTGACACTTTTCAGCCTGCTCTCTGCTTGGAACCGCACGTTCTTTGTTCCCCTCAGGACCCAGTCGCAGGATGCTTAGTCAGTGACGCTGCATGGATATGCGCAGCGCGGGAGCGAGCACCATGCAGATGGCAAGCCTGGATCAGCCAACAGACAGAACCACAGTCAGGACACCACCTCAGAAGGGCATATCTCAGGAATCGTTCGCCATCCGCGGGCTGATCTTCGCGATTCCCGTGTCGCTCGCCGTGTGGGGCGCAGTCTGGCTGCTGGTACGTTTCGTGATGCGCTGACTGGCTTTCCTGCGTGCCCCTCACGCAGTGTGTTGCAGACTGTTCCCGGACAACGCGTTGAGCGTACCTTTCGACCGCTCGCTTTAGCCGCTTGCGTCTGAGTGGTTTACATTCCCGTCTCAGTGGGCGACAATTGCCTCATTCTGAATACCGGAGAGTTGGGAGTTGAAACCTCATATTCGGGCCAAAATTACGGCTCTGGGCACTTATGTTCCCCCTCGTATTCTCGATAATGCTGGCCTCGAGAAATTAGTCGCCACCTCCAACGAATGGATCCTTGAGCGCACGGGCATCCGCGAGCGTCATCTTGTTGATCCCGGCGTGGCCGCCAGTGACCTGGCCACGGAAGCTGCCCGCGACTTGGCGGCGCGCTACAACGTGGACCTCAGCACCGTCGAGTGCATCATCGTGGGCACGGTTACGCCGGACATGATGTATCCCTCAACCGCCTGCCTGGTGCAGAAGAAGCTGGGGCTCGCGCAGGTATGGGGCTTCGATGTCTCTGCCGGATGCTCGGGCTTTGTCTTTGCGCTGACCGCAGGGGCCAAGCTGGTGGAGAGCGGCGCGCACAAAAAGGTGCTGGTCATCGGCTCGGACGTGAACTCCTCCATGACCGATTACACCGACCGCGCTACCTGCGTCATCTTTGGTGACGGCGCGGGAGCCGTTCTGCTGGAGCCTACCGAAGAGGGTGAAGACCTTGGTTTCGTAGACTTCGTGCACCAGATCGAAGGCTTTGGTGGAGACTATCTCTACATGCCCGGAGGCGGCAGCCTGCATCCTTCCACGCATGAAACCGTAGATCAGAAGATGCATTACATTCATCAGGATGGACAGCAGGTCTTCAAGTATGCGGTGAAGAAAATGGCGGAGATGACCGAGCGCGTTTTGCACAAGAACGGACTGACCGGAGCCGACGTGGACTGCTTCATTTCCCACCAGGCCAACAAGCGGATTATTACCGCTACGGCCGACCGCCTCAAGATGCCACGCGAGAAAGTCATCATCAACATTGAGGAGTTCGGGAACACCACCGCCGGTACGATTCCCTTGGCGATGCGGACCGCGATTGACGCGGGACGATTGAAAAAGGGAGATACGCTGTTGATCGCTTCGGTGGGTGCGGGTTTCACCAGCGGGGCCTCCATCATCAAGTGGGCTTTCTAGTCTTCATGGATTTTCGTGAGAAGTGCCCGCCACGGCGGGCCTTTTCGTTTGTCCAGCACTCGAATTCATCGCGGAAGACACGACGCAGCGGAACATCTGCCTCTGGCGCGGGTTTGTAAGACCATTCACGGCCTTGGGCAAAGCTGCCCTTTGCCCCGCGAGGCGTCAAGATGAAGTTCCACCGAAGAATGTTTATGTTGGTAGGCAGTTGCTTGCTGGCCGCCGCCGCCGGAGCCCAGACACAGTCGCAGTATCCTCAGTCGCAATACCCGCCGCAATCACCGTACCCGCAGGCGGAGTATCCCCCGCAAAAGCCTAGCGCGCAGAATGCTGCGCCCCCGGCCGAAGTCGTGCCACCGCCCGCCGTTGCTCCGTCCTATGACGCACAGCCCGCCATGTCGCAGAATAGTGCGCCACGTCCGGCGGACACGCGCCTGTGGCTTCCGCAAGGTGTTGCCGCGCTGGGCCAGTCGGCGGCCACGCGCACGGAGTTCAGTATTGATCACTCCATGCTCGTTCTGGCCTCTAAACTGGATCGTGACAATGATGATTTGCGGCGCGTGATTGCCGGAGTGGAAGGCGTTTCCGTGCACAGCTTCCACTATCCGGGAGCAGTTTCACTCGATCCCGCGACCATGACTTCGATTGCGCAGGAGTATCGCGAGGCGGGCTTTCAGCACCTGGTGAGCAAGCATCGCAGCGACAGCGGCCTTACCACCGACCTATGGCTGCGCATGGAAGGTCCGGCGATTCGCGATATTGCGGTGCTGTGGATGGGCGTCCGCGACGTGAACTTTGTCTCTGTCTCCGGCTCCATCACGCCGCTGGAGCTGCTGCACCTGAGCGGACACTTCGGAATTCCAAGAATGGATGGCGGTGCGGTGATTCCGCCGCCGAGTCGCTAACGTTTTGGGCCACAATTTTGTTGGCTTCCCCGAGCTCGCTTCGTTTTCAGCGATCACCCGGGGATTACTTTTGTGCGCTGATTACTTCGGGGCCGGGGCTCCGCCCTTTGCAGGAGCCATGTCTTCGACGTTGGTTTCGCACCGGAAGTGGGTGTAGGGCTTGAGTAACTGTTTCACCTGCGCCTCGTACCATTTGCGGTGCTTCTGAATTTGCTGGATCGTCGTTGTCAACTGAGTCTGTCTCCACGCTCCGCCCAGCGGAGGCTCATCGAACTTGACCTCCTTGTTCACGATGGCGAAAGATGCGTCATTCTCAATGCTGTAAACGCGATGATGGTCCTCGTCCTTGAGGCGGATATCAAAGATGCTGCCTTCTTTGTGTTTGGCATCGTTGTACACGATGACGTAAATGTACCTTTCGCCACCGAAGCCTTTTGATTCCGGAAGGTAAGCGACATTCAACTCCTTCACGCCGTCCACCGGAACCCAGTGATGGGGATCGGTGACAAGGCACTGGCTGGCTTCAAAGAGCGCAGAGGGAGCACGTTCCTGCGCACGCAGAGCCGGGGAGAAGGAAGCAAGCAGCAAGAGCAATAGCAGAGTTCGTTTCATAAGTTCATCTCGGCAAGCGGCCATCTTACATGAAGCAGCGGGAGCGATGAAAGCCGAAGCCGCTCGCGACTACTCCCGTCCCAGCCGCTTTCCCAGCACCTCTTCCACGTCGCGCACTTTTCCATGCAGCCGTCCGGTGGCGCCCTTGCGCTCGTCAATCGCAATGTTGGTCAGCACGCGCGGCGCAAGCTCCAACATGCGGCGGTGGCAGCGCATGATGACATCCATCACCTCGTTGGGCTCGCCCTCGATGCTCGTCGTCATTGCGCCGGGAGTGTAAGGCAGCCCGGATTCATCAATGATCCTCAGCACCTCTGCCACCAGGTGCTTCACGCCCACTCCGCCTTCGGTTCCCATAGGAATCACAGCAAAACTTGCCAGCATAAGTCCCTCCTGCACGTTGCCTATCTTAGCAGCAGAAAAGCCGGACCATTGCGGCCCGGCCTCTCTGCAATTGCAGCTTGCTTATTTCTTTTCCATCAGCAGCGCGTTAACCTTCGCCACCACCTGGAAGGCGTCAGCAACATAGAGCACATCGGCCTTGCCGCGTGCCCATCCGCAGTTGGGATCGAGGCTGATTGCCCTGCGCTCGTTGATGAAGCGCCAGCCCACAACGTGCGGTTCCTCACCGTGGCAGCAGGTTGAAAGTCCCTTGGGATGCCGCGGCGTCGCCCCTGTCTGGCCGATCTGGTTCATGTGCGTCATGAATTTCAGCACCGGCTGATTTTCGCCGCTCTGGTCCACCAGCGATTTGCTGCTGCCTAGCGATGCGTCGGCCGCCTTCAGGAATCCAAGAATCAACTGCTCCGCCTCAGTCGGGTGAACCTGTCCGTCGGCTTGCTTCTTGGTCCATCCGGCTCCGGCCACGAACAAGATCTTTGCATCCGGACGGATGGTCTGCTCGTCCTGCTTGGGGGCGCGAACTCCGCTCACCTTCGTGCGCAACGCGGGTAGCGTTACGGCCACGGTTTCTACCTGCGGTGCAGCGCCATCGGCAACAAATGCCGCGCGCGTTCCGGGCTCCAGCAGCAGAAACCACGGACGCGTCTCGCGTTTCACCACGGCTTCCACGCGCTGGCGATAGTACCAGCGTGTTGCCTCCAGGCCTTCGCCCTTGGCGAGCGCCGTGATATGCGTCTCCACAAAACCGCCCAGCCGATGTGCCACGCCGGGCATCACGCGAGCGAACCTCGAACTCGCGGGAGCAAACACCAGCGTCGCCTCGGCGGCGCGGACCAGGGCCTCGCAGGCCGCCGCGTCACTGGCATAGCGCGCAGAGGAGAACTCCGGGCCTGCGACGGTCAGCACGCGTGCGTTGATTCCGCCAAGTTGCGCAGCTGCTTGCGCGCCGATCATGCCAATCGCGAGCGTCGCGCCCAGCGCGGCGGAAAACTCCACGCCTGCGGCAACAGCTTCCAGCGAAGCCCGAGTCAGCGCCTCGCCCGATTCATCCACATGTGTCAATACAAGAAGTTTTTCCATTGGCTACTCCGCAATCCACTGCACGATCTCGCGTGCGATTTCGTCATCCGGTACGTCGCGCACAACGCGCGTCACACGCTGCTGTTTCGGCAGGCTCACGGAAACATAGCTCAGCCCATTTGCGTCCAGCTTCACACTCTTTGCTTTTTGCAGCGCGGGCATGATGCCACGCATGTTAGCCATGCCAACCTGGGGAGAGTTGCGCGGCTCCGGCAAACTGCCAGTGGCCCAGCCCAGCACGGCGGGCGCACCCACGCACACGGACACCTGGTGCCTGCCGCCTTCGATGCGCTCCAGTATCTCGAACGAACCATCGTCGTTGACCTTGATCTGGTCAACGCCCTGAAATTGATCGGTGATGCCAAGCCGCTCGCCCACAATCTGCATGGTCGCGCCCGCTCCGCGCGAAGCCGACTCCCATCCGCCAAAGAGCAGCATATGTTCGCGGTCCAGTCCTGGAATTGCCGCAATCGTCTCAGCCAGCGCCAAGGCCGTCGAGTGCGCGTCGGTAAAGCCGCCGAGCGGCCCATCCACGGCAACCAACTCAAACGGAACCTTCTGCGCGACGGTCATCATCACCTGCTGCGTCTTGGCTTTCGGTCCAAGGCTCACGAGGTAAAGTTTGCTGCCCGGGTGCGCAGCCGCAAGATTTGCAGCCTCATACAGCGCCGAGGCGGCCCACGGATCGAGCACCGCCGGAAGCATCATTTCATTCTTCAGTCCGGGACCACTTGCGCCCGTCACTGGTTCCAAGGTCTGCAATGGGTCAGGCACAGTGCTGGCGCAGACCACGATGTGAAAAGTATTTGCCATGAGTATGAAGTCCTATTCGTCTTCCAGAATCAGAGTGATTAATTTTCCGCCGAGTGCAAGCCACCCGCTCCAGCGCGGAACTCGATATTCGAATGTTCGCCGTCGGCGGACTGGGTGCAGTTCCACAGGCATGCGCCGCAGTGAATGCACTTCTCGCGGTCGAAGGCCGGAACGGTGCTATCGCCTTGGGTAATTGCCTGGCCCGAGCACATCGCGATGCACGTTCGCTCTTCGCACGCCGCGCACAGCGCGTGGTCGCGGAAGATGACGTGATCGGCAAAGCCCGCCGCGGCTTGCACCTTGCCGCCCATCAAGAGCGCGTCCTGCTGCGTTACCAGCAGCTTGCCATCGTATGCAATTTCCGGCCAGCCGCAGGCGTTCATCAGCGCGTCATGCAGTGGACGCGCGCCACTGGCAGCCTGCTGCTTTGCCGCTTCCAACTGCCCGGGCTTGAGCCGCGAGTAGAACTTCTTCAGTCCACCAATCTGTTTATACGCGGCAGGAATTTTTGCTCTCAGCGAGAGCTTTCCATTGGTCAGCCCGGCCAGTCCCATGCCAATCAAGCCGCGCACAATTCCCTGGTGGAATCCGTTGCGCGCTTCTTTTGCCGCTTGCGCGCCGCGCTCCACCGGGCTCTCGCGCCGCCTGCGCACATAGCTCGCTTCAAGATTCGCTTGCGTAAACGCCTTGCCTGCACGCAGCAATTCCACCACGCCTTCGGCCAGTTGCACGCCTGTTGCCCACGCTTCGTCGACGCCGGAGCCGGTCAGCATATTGGTACTGCCGGAGCCTTCACCAATGCGCGCGTATCCATCTCCGGCAAGAAATGGCTCTCCGTTCGCGCCACTTTCCGCGAGAGACTTTGCGCCCCACGAGCGCATGGTGCCGCCATTCAGATTGCGCCACAGATAGGGATGCTGCATGAAGTGCTGCAAGTAGCGATACGAGGTGCGCCCCGGATTTCCCAGCCACGACGGGACAAATATTCCCACCGATGCCAGCCGGTCCGGATGCACATAAAGGAATCCGAAAATTTCCGGCTCCGGAAATCCAAACGTGTGCCACACGGTTCCTGCTTCAAGCGGCGTGTCTTCGGGCAGTTCGACCACCATCTTCATGCCCACGGCCCACTCGTGTTGTGCGTTGCCGTTCGGCATGCCAAAGTTGCGCGTGATGCTCTGTCCCACGGCGCCCACCGGCCCGTCGCCTACCACGGTCAATGCGGCGCGCACATCCATTCCGGCCATTAACCCAGCCTCGGGATTGCCCGCCTTGTCCACGCCCTGGTCGGCCAGCCGCACGCCCTTCACCGACTTGCCGTCAAACAGCGCTGTGCTCACCGGAGTCCCCGGCCACACTTGCGCCAACCCGGAGGTCATCAGCTCCGCGCCCACCCACTGGTTAAACTGCCCAATGGACATGACCATGCCGCCGTGTTTCTCCAGAAAGCCCGGCGTGTACGGCAGCTCGAACGCATCGTGCTCTACGCGCAGCGGTCCAAGCAGCGAGCGCAGCACGGTGTCTCCCACGCGAAGGATCGTCGAACGGCGGCTTGCGCCAATCGGATCGAGCAGGTAAACGATCTTCTCCTGCGTCACCGGAACCATCATCGGAATTCCGGCTTCGGCAATCGCCGGGAAGCTGGCGCGAATCGCTTTTCCGGCTGTCACTACACCGCTCACGCCGGAGGCAATATCGTCGGCGCGCTCATAGCAGAGAACCTGCAGCGGCATCCCCGGAACGGCCTTGCTCTCCAGCGCCGGGTCCTCCGGATGCGCCGCCATCTCACGTGTCAGCGTCGTCAGAAAGCCACCCATCGCCGGACCAAATCCGACGCAGGCAATGTCCACTTCCATCTGCTGGCGTTCTACTTCCTGCTGCAACTCCATGTTCACTTCGCTCATTGCGGGTAGTCCAGTGCTTCCGGAATCATCACCTTTGCCACTGTCTCCGCCGCACGATCCTTTGCCAGCCGCGAGCCCGTCAGGCACGTCGCCAGTTTATTTTGCAGATGCAGGAAGTCAGCCGAACCCGCGCAGCCCGCGCACGGCCCAGCTTTTACCGGATGTCCGCCGCCCTCGCCAATCACGTCCAAAGCTACGGAGGCGATGCCGGGGATGAAGCCCTCGTACTCTTCGAGTTCATCGCTCATGAAGCACGCCTTGTGCCCCTCGGAGTCCCATGCCGGATGCCGATTGTAGCCGTACACAAGCTCGGCGCAAATGCGTGAAACTTCGCCGGATGCCCGCGCCGACTGCACATGACACAGGTCGCTGAAGAATTGCAGCGTGGCAGGCAGCCCTTCGGAAACCACAGGATCCATGCCTCCGCGCGCTTCCAGTTCCTGCACGTCCAGAATCTGGCAGCGCACTGCGATCAGCCAGCAGAGCGCGTCGGCCAGCGCAAAGGTCACCGCCTGGCGCTGTCCGTGATATAGCTTGTTGCCGTCAGCATCTTTGCCGTGCTGCGTGTAATTCAGCGTCCACAGCCACATTGTCATCGCCGTGGCAAGCGTGCAAGCCCCGGTGCCCGGGCGCTCACTGGCGATGCCGCGCATTTCCTTGATCCACCCGCGGAACTGCGCCAGGAAAACTTCGCTCGTCATGGTGACCGTCAACTGTCTGCGCTGTACCGCCTCCGGACCTTCATAGGTGGCCTCAAGCTGAGCATCCATCCACTTGTTCCCCAGGTAGCCGGGGCAGTCTTCGGTGATGCCGTATCCGCCCATCAGGCTTACGGCCTCGCGCATCATCTGCGTGCCCTCGCCCGTATTCCACAGTTTCGTCGCCGGGCACATTACGTTCGCGGCCGCATCCTTCACCACATATTGCACCAGCTCGTCGGCCTCCAGCTCCGCACGACGCTCGGCGCTGATGTTGCCTGCCAAAAGCTCCACCGCGCGGGCCTCGCTCTCACGCATTGCCTTCATTTCGGCGCGCCCACCGGCAATGCCGCGCTCGGCCATCAATGCGGTCTTCCGCTTCTCGATCGGATCCAGCTCGTCGAAGAGCCTCGCCGTCGCAAATCCCAGGGAAGCGCCAGCCTCGCCTGCTGCCCAAACGTCCACCAGTCGCTGTACTGCATCCTCGCGCTGCTGGATTCCCAGCTCATAGCGCAGGCTGCCTTCCTTGATGGACTCCGCCCCGCGGAAGCGTCCTCTCTGGTAGCGAATCACTGGTTCCACCGCAGAGAGCAGCTTGGCCGAGGTCATCAGCCCCACTCCCACACGCGTCCGGCGGAAGACCGCCTCAATCACCTCGCCGTGCGAGTGGTTCGGGATGATCACACCGTCCTTCACCGTGTATCCGCCCACAATGCGGTTCGCCGGAACTTTCAAGTTGAAGATCGGGTCGCCCGTGGACGACAACTGATGCACCAGTTTCTTCGTCGGCGTGCCGCGGTCGAATGTCCCCTCGTCCGTATCTTCCAAAATAATGACGCAGCTTCCCTTGATCCGCTCGTCGCCGGAATCCACTGCTGCTGTCACAAAAGACGCACAGGCAATGTTGGTGATAAAGCGTCCGCGCTTTTCCACCTGCAACCAGGGCTCCTCGCCATCTTTCCACTCTGCCACTCGCACACGCCCGCCCAGCATGCCGGCATCCACGCCCGCGTAGGGAATCGGCTCGGTCAGCGCAAACGCTCCGCGCCTGATTGTGCGTTCTTCACCCTCCTGCGGAGGCGCGGCCATTGCCATGTAGTGCGCTGACTGCTCCGGTGTTCCACGCTCATGGATAGGTGCCAGCGCCAAACAGCTCGCCAGGCTCGCCGTCGCCGCTCCGCCATCTACCCACGCCAGCTCAAACGCCGTTAGTGCCAGCGCGAGATTCTTCGGACCGCTGATAAACCCGCCCTCTTCCGGTTCCATAAACGCGGCCGTGATGCCCGACTGGTCAAAGGCCAGCATCATGTCGTTCTTCGCCGGAGTCCACTCGTGCGTATTGCGCTCTCCGGCGGCTACCATTCGCGCCACCGTGCCACGCGCTACCCCACGCGACGATTGAACCAGCATCTGCAAATCAAAGCGGTCACTGAAGCGCCACAGAATCTGGCGCACGGCATCTCCAGGAAGGGTGAGCATAGCGCCCACCGTGGGAACGGCAATAGAGCCCATATAAGGAAGTCCTTTCGCAGCTTAGACATTTTCATTGTATGGCAAACATCAGGGCTGTGACGCATGTCATCGGACAGGGTGATTTTCGCCCTTAAATTTTCATGCCGCACCGCCTCCCCACTGTGTTTCAATTCCTCCGGTAAGGAGAACCCCATGCGTAACTCATTCCTGTGCATACTTCTTTTGGCTGCCACCGCCCTCACCGCGCAATCCTCCGCTCCCATCGCTCTCCCCGCTGCTGTTCGCACCGGAGGCATGACCCTTAATGAAGCGCTCGCCACGCGCCGCTCCATTCGCAGCTACACGGCCGCTCCCATCACCCTCGCCGAAATTTCGCAACTCCTCTGGTCCGCCCAGGGAATTACCGGCGACAAGGGTGGACGAACCGCCCCATCGGCCCACGCCCAATACTTTCTCCACGTCTACGTTGCCCGTCCTGAGGGATTCTTCGAGTACATCCCGGCCTCGCACTCGCTACAGCAGCTTTCCGGGAAAGACATTCGAGCCGCGCTCTCCACGCAGGATGTAGTGAAGAACGCTCCCATCGTCTTTCTCATCGCAGGCGAATACGAGCGCGCCTCCAAGGTCACACAGGCTGAGGTGGCTCACCGTCTGGTCAACCTTGAGGCCGGACACGCAGCCCAGAACATGCTTCTCCAGGCCACTGCGATGAAACTGGGAGCGGTCCCCGTAGGTGGAGTGGACGCCAAGCAGACCGCTGCTGCCGCCGCCTTGCCCGCGGACATCAGTCCCATTTACCTTGTCCCCGTTGGTCACCCCAAGCCCTGAGGATGCATCAACCCCGGGAGTAGCTTTTCCAAATCAATACGAGGAAGGCACGATGAAGGTAAATACTTATCTCAACTACGGCGGGAACTGCCAGGAAGCGTTCCGCTTCTATGAAAAGCATCTCGGCGGCAAACTTGCCTCAATCACCACGTGGGACCAGATGCCGAACGCAGAGAAGAACGTCCCGCCCGGCATGGAGAAGGCTGTGCTCCATGCCCGCCTTGAACTCGGAGGCACGGTTATCATGGGTGCCGATGTTCCCGGCTACCAACCCATGCGCAGCGCCTATCTCACACTTCTCTGCACCAGTTCAGAGGAGGCGGAACGTACTCACGCTCTGCTCGCGGAGGGCGGCGAAATCTTCATGAAGATGGAGGAAACGTTCTTCGCGCATCGCTTCAGCATGCTCCGCGACCGCTTCGGCACCTCATGGATGATCATCCACGAGCGTCCCATGCCCGGCGGCGCATGATCGGATTTAGTCGGTAAGAAACGAAAAGGGAAGGGCGGCTCAAAACCGCTGATTCCCGTCGGCTAAAACGTCTCGCTCAACTGTCCAAACCTCTCGAGTGTCAGCAAGCGCTGGGGCTCGGGAGGTTCACACAACTCGGCGTGTTCGAGAATCCAGGTATCTGCGTGCGGAATGAACACCGCATTCAACCCTGCGGCAATCGCCGGATTAATGTCTGACTTCGGACTGTTGCCCACCATCCACGTCCTGCTCCGCTCCAGTCCGTATTTCTCCACGATGCCGTGATAGCACTCGGCGTTCTTCTCCGGAACTACCTCCACGGCTTCGAAGTAGGGCTTCAATCCAGAGCGCTCCACCTTGCCGGTCTGTTCCACAAAGTTTCCCTTAGTCACCAGAAGCAACCTGTGACGGCTCTGTAGCGCTTCCAGCGTAGGCCCCACGTGCTTCAGCAACTCAATCGGCTGTTCGGCAATGGTCCGGGCGAATCCGCGGATAGTCTCATGCAGCGC
>Ga0181516_10003112_pt1 | contig 11332 bp, 7 predicted proteins | sample PEATcosm2014_Bin_25_FD_121104 | JGI IMG/M metagenome (GOLD analysis project Ga0181516, IMG submission 121104) | Peatland microbial communities from MTU Mesocosm Facility, Houghton, MI, USA - PEATcosm2014_Bin01_10_metaG | ecosystem: Environmental > Terrestrial > Soil > Wetlands > Peat | place...
ACATGGACTGACAAGCAAGGCCTCTCCGGCACTGACATTCGCGCCCTCGTCGAAGGCCCCGATGGCAGCTTGTGGGTGGGCACCGATCACGGTCTCGACCGGCTTCAGAACGGAAAAATCGTTGTCTACAGCAGCCGCGAAGGTCTTCCCGGCGATACGGTGAACGCTCTCCAATTCGATGCCGGCGGCAGATTATGGATCGCAACCAATAGCGGCCTGGCCAGCTACGACGGTCGGCAATTCACGCCTTACACCCACAGCAACGGATTGCCCAACAACACCCTCCTAGCCCTGGCGATTGCGCCCGATGGCGCGGTCTGGGTCGGGTTTGCGCAGGGGCAACTGGCACGTGTCGTCAACGGAGTCGTCTCCATCCAACCCGCGGCTCTGCCCATGAGCGACATCGAGTCACTGCTATTTGACCGTGACAGCAATCTCTGGATCGGCTTCCAAAGCCACGGCCTTGCGCGCATGCGCGACGGTGTAGTGGATCTCTACAACGCCCAGAACGGTCTTCCCGGAGAGATCGTTGAAACATTGTTTCAGGACACGGAAAACAACCTCTGGGTCGGCCTGTTCGACGGCGGCCTGGTGCAACTGCGCGACGGCAGCTTTTCCACCTATGGAAAGCCCGAGGGCCTGTCAACCAATACCGGCTGGTGCGGCCTGCAGGCTCGCGACGGCACCATCTGGATGGCCACAAGCACCGGCGAATTGAATCATGTCTTCGCGCCCGGCAAGGTGCGCGTCTACACCAGCCATGACGGTCTGTCCGGCGAGGTCATTCACTCCATCATCGAAGCGCGCGATGGCTCCATCTGGCTCGGCCAGCGTCACGGAACGCTCACGCACTACTATCAAGGGCGCTTCACTACATACCGATATCCCGCCGCCCGAAATGCTTCCATCAACGCCCTTCTTGAAGACCGCGCCGGAGATCTCTTCATCGGCACCTATGGGGCCGGCTCCGCGCGTTTCAAAGACGGCAATTTTGACCCCGTTCTCAACTCCGGCAACATCTCCGCCATCGCCGAAGCCCCGGATGGGAGCCTGTGGTTTGCAACCGACGGCACCGGTGTCATCGAGCTCAAGAACGGCCAGGCCACCCACTTCAACACCGCCTCCGGCCTGCTCGACGACCACGCATCGGCACTCCACATCGACCGCGATGGAGTGGTGTGGGTAGGCGCAATTTCCGGCGGCTTGAACCGCATCCAAAACGGACACGTCACCTCGTATTCCCAGGAGCAAGGCCTCTTCGACTCCACGGTCGGGAACATCCTTGAAGATAACCTGGGCAATCTCTGGATGGGCTCCGACAACGGTATCTTCCGTGTCTCCAAACGCGAACTGACAGACTTCGCCGAAGGACGCATTCACGCGATTCACTGCATCTCCTATGGCACCGCCGACGGCCTTCGCTCCCGCGAAACCATGCAGGGAGGAACTGGGACCGCCTCTAAAGGCCCTGACGGCCGCCTCTGGTTTGCAACCATGGGCGGTCTTTCCGTCACCGATCCGCGCCGCGACTTAGACATCAAGCCTCCGCCTCCAGTCAGGATCGTCGGTGTGTCGTTTGACAGTGTGTCGAGGGTTCCAGCCGACGGGCTCCGTCTCGGTCCAGGATCTGGCCGCCTTGAGATCCAATTCACCTCACCCGTGCTTGTGGTGCCCTCGCGCGTCCGCTTCCGCTCCCGTTTGCTCGGCTTCGATCGCGATTGGAGCGCGCCCTCCGTCAGCCGCACCGCCGACTATACCAATCTCCCTCCCGGCCATTACCGCTTCGAGGCACAGGTGCAAGGTTCGGGCGGAGCCTACAGCGCAAACATCGCTGCTCTGGAATTTGACGTCTTGCCGCGTTGGTACCGGACGAATCTGGCCTACTTGGCCTACGTGCTCGGCGCGATCCTGCTCACCTGGGCCATCGTTGATTTGCGCACCCGCAACCTCTTGCGGCATCGCAAGAGGCTCGAGCAGCTCGTTGCCGAGCGCACCCGCGAGCTGGAAATCGAGAAGTCCGACCTGCTCAACGCCCGCCAGGCGCTGCTCTTTCAGGCCACGCACGACTCCCTCACCACCCTGTGGAATCGCGGAGCCATCCTTGAGCACCTGACCAGGGAGCTTGAGCGCGCCCAGCGCGAAGACGCCGTCCTCACCATCGTTCTCGCCGATCTCGACCACTTCAAGCTCATCAATGACACCTTCGGACATATCTGCGGCGACATCGTTCTTCGCGATGCCGCGGAGCGCTTCCTCGCTTCTACACGCGGATACGATCTCGTTGGCCGCTATGGCGGTGAGGAGTTTCTGATCCTCGTCCCAGGCTGCAACGCCATCCTCAATCCCGGCCGCGTGCGCGAGCTGGCAGATGCCATCAGTGGCCGCCCCTTCCAGACCCCCCAGGAAACAGTGCACCTCACCTGCAGCTTCGGAGTCGTCTCCCTTCAACCAGGCACTGCACCTCTCAAGATCGAAGAGATCATCCGCCGCGCCGACGCCGCCCTCTATCGCGCCAAGAGCATGGGCAGGAATCGCATCGAATACGACCAGGACGGCCAACTCCAGCCAAGCCGCGCCTGATCCCAAATCAAGGTCCCCATCAGCGGGTCGATTCGACGCATCCTATCTACAAGCAATAGTGCGAAACTTGTCGTAGAGAAGTGTCGCGGACACTTGACGCCTGGACCCCAAGCCCGAATTCCCCGCGTAGCGAAGGATCATTGAAATGCCTCTGGTTCTCTTTACCGCGTTGGTCTTCCTCGGATCGCTGAGCGCTGGCCTGCTCGGAGCGCTAACCGGCCTCGGCGGCGGCGTGGTTCTGGTGCCTCTGCTTACTCTTGTCTTTCACGTCGATATCCGCTACGCAATCGGCGCATCGCTGGTGTCGGTCATTGCCACGTCCTCCGGCGCTGCAGCAGCCTACGTCCGCGACGGCTACTCCAACATCCGCATCGGCATGTTTCTTGAGATTGCCACAACCATTGGCGCGCTTTGTGGAGCGTTCCTCGCCACACGCATGCAGACGCAACTGCTCGCCATTGTTTTCGGTCTGGTCCTCATTTATTCCGCTTTTCTCTCCTGGCGGCAATCGCGCCATCCATTGCCGGAACTCACAACGGGAAGCCCATGGTCGAAAAAGCTCGAGCTTTCCGGCGAGTTTCCGGTCCCTGGCGGCAAACAATCGTATGAAGTGGTGAGAATTCCCTGGGGCTTTGCCACCATGTTCGGAGCCGGCACGCTCTCCGGCCTCCTCGGCATCGGTTCCGGAGCCGTAAAGGTCCTGGCCATGGATCGCATCATGCGCGTGCCATTCAAAGTCTCCACCACCACCAGCAACTTTATGATCGGCGTCACCGCGGCCGCCAGCGCCGGCATCTATCTGCATCGCGGCTTCATTGATCCCGCGCTCTCTTTCCCGGTGATGCTCGGGGTGCTGGGCGGCTCGCAGGTTGGCGCGCGCTATCTCGTCAAGGCCAATGTGAAGCTGCTCCGCATCGTCTTTACCGTGGTCATTCTCGCTCTTGGCCTGGAGATGATCGTGAACGGAGCCATGCAATGACCTCGGACCCCATAACCAACACACGCGCAAAAAGATTTGGTGACCGGCAGATGGAAACCATGATGGGACATCTCCTGCAGGTGGGTGTTCTGCTCGCTTCTGCGGTGGTGCTCATCGGTGGAGCGCTCTACGTCCACGCGAATCCTGGCCACACGCCGGACTACCGCACCTTTCAAAGCGAGCCGCAGAACCTCCGGCATTTTCGCGCCGTAGCCCACGGCGTTGCCGCTGGCGATCCCGCTTCGATCATCGTCCTCGGTGTCCTGCTGCTCATTGCCACACCGGTAGCGCGCGTCGCGTTTGCCCTGGTCGCGTTCTCCATTGAGCGCGACAAACTCTACATCGCCGTAAGTCTGATTGTGCTCGTCGTTTTGATGTTCAGCCTGCTGCATCCCGTATGACGAAAATTGCGAGCATGTCCCATGATCCAAAATGAGCAGAACCTCATCGAATAAGTGTTGAGCAGTTTCTAAACTTCCGCAGCGGATCTGCCGATTTTAGGAACGAGGGAGGGCAGTTTTTTGAACCCAGTCTGGATCGAAGCCGCAGCAATCCACATCGCTGGCCCTCGTTTCTGGTTTGCTCTTTTCCTGCCCGCCGCCATCGCGATCCTGATCCATTTCAATGACTGGTACACGGTACGGCGAGAGGCTCAACGGAAATCGACCGTCGAGGCGTTGGAAGCACTCTTCGCGCTCAGAGACCTCCGCGGCTCGCGAACCAGGTAGCGCTGGTCTCCTGACCGGCTGTCGTGTGGGTCTCCTGACCCACACCAAGCGCCTGTTCATCCCCTACGGAATGCTCACCAGCCCAGTTCCGCCTCCCGCAAGATCGCCTCAACCGCCTGGTCCGGCGTAAGCGCATCCACAACCACCGACACATGTGCCTCGCGGTAAAGCGGCAGCCGCCGCGCATATCGGTTCACAAGATTTGCCTGATCCGCCAGAATCGGCCGCACGTGCTCCGTCCCGCGGCAGCGAGCAAGCGTTGTAGCCAGCTCAACTTCCAGATGCACCAGCAGCGTTCCCGGCGTCCTCAGAAGCAATGACAGGGTTGCAGGCGTCTCAATCGCCCCACCCCCCAGTGCCAGCACCACTTGATCTTCAGACGCTAACCGCGCAATTGTCGCGTGTTCTCTCGCGCGAAATGCCGCCTCGCCGTATCGCGCGAAAAGCTCCGCGATCGCCACTCCGGCCTCGGCCTCGATCACGTCGTCCGCATCGACGAACCGCCATCCAAGCCGCGCCGCCAGCAGCGGTCCGACTGTGCTCTTGCCCGACCCCATGAACCCGGTCAGCACAATCCGGCGCGGCGCGCCCGAGCTCTCTGTTTTGTCTCCTGAACTCATTCGTTTCAGTATAGGGAACCCAAGCCAAGCCCCCCGGACCCCAGCCCCCTCGCCTCAGGGCAATCGCATTTCAACCTCATTGCGAGCGAATGTCTCATGCTGGCGCAAAAACTCCATTGAAGCGAGCTTTGTAAAAGGGCGCGACTTCAGTCGTGCCGCAAAAACGCCCACAAAAGGAAGCTGGGCTTTAGCCCCTGCCACATCTCGAACCGGATGTGGTCTGCTTTTCAACCGTCTCCGTGCATCGCAAACAGCTTTTTTCCAAATCCCAACACAACCTCGTTCAAATGCGATTGCCCAGACCCCCGACCTATCCCATCACCATAACCACGGCCCCAGCCGTGATCAGCAATCCGCCCACGATTGCAGGAGCTGTCAGTTTCTCCCCCAGCAACAGCCAGGCGAATACCATCACCAGCGGCACGCTCAGCTTGTCCAGCGGCGCAACCCGCGATGCCGGCCCCAGTTGCAATGCGCGGAAGTAGCATATCCAAGACAGCCCCGTGGCCAGCCCCGAGAGCACAAGAAACACCACCGTCCGCCGGTCCAGTGCGCTTATCTCCCCATGCTTGCCCAGCGCCAGCGCAATTCCCCAGGCAAAAACCACCACCACGCTGGTGCGCAGCGCCATGGCCAGGTTCGAGTCCACATGTGCCACGCCCACCTTGGCCAAAAGAGCCGTAGCCGCCGCGAAAACTGCCGATAGAAGCGCCCATGCGACCCAGTTTCCGGTCCAATTCATCTCCCACCTCATGCCCATCATCCTACCCGCCCCGCCGCGCGAGCCGTTACCGATTAAACTCGATTTCATGCGAGCAGGCCGCCCCAGCCAAACCGCTCTTCGCGTTGCCATCCGCCGCGCCGCCCACCAGTTGATGGACGAGCCGCCGGTGATGCACGACCCCATCGCTATCCCTTTGCTCGGCGGCCGTTACGCGAACGATATGGAGCGTGCAATGCATCCCGTCGGCCGCGATTTTCGCGCTTTCATGGCCGTCCGCAGCCGGTATGTTGAAGACCACCTCGCCCAGGCAGTTGCCAAAGGAGTAACGCAGTACGTAATTCTTGGCGCGGGCCTCGACACCTTCGCCTGGCGCAATCCGCACCCCGGCCTTCATGTCTTTGAAGTTGACCACCCCGCCACGCAGGAATGGAAACACTCCATGTTCGAACAAGCCGAACTGCCAATCGCTGCCGACGCCCTCACCTTCGTCCCGCTCGACTTCGAACACAAAGCCCTCGCCGAAGGTCTTGCCGACGCCGGTTTCGACAGCGCAAAGCCTGCCTTCTTTGGCTGGCTCGGTGTCGTGCCCTATCTCACGCTTGATGCCTTTCGCTCGACCCTCACCACCGTTGCCGAACTCCCAGCCGGCACAGGCATTGGATTCGACTACGCGTTCCCCCCGGAATCGCTGAGCTTCAAACGCCGCATGATCTTCAACATGCTCGCCAACCGCGTAGCCGCCGCCGGCGAGCCCTTTCGCCTCTTCTTTTTACCTGACCGGCTCGACAGCGAGCTCACCCTCGCCGGCTTCCATGGCATGGAACAGGTCGGAATCGAAGAGCTAAACGAACTCTACTTCAAAGACCGCGCCGACGGCCTCCGCCTCTCGCCAGTCGGATTGGGCAAGCTTGCCATCGCATGGGTATAGGCCTCCATCCGGGCGTTAAGATAAATCATGCGCCGGATTCTGCTCTCGTCTGCAGCCATTGCCTTGCTCGCACTCAGCGGCTGCGGCTATCACACGCTGGGCGCGGCAACACATCTGCCGCCAGACGTCAAGACGATCTCGATCCCCTTATTCGCGACGCGCACCGAGGCGTATCACACTGAGACGGCGATGACAGAAGCTGTGATCCGCGAGTTCGCCGCCCGCACCCGCTTCCACGTCGTGCCCAAGGACGATACCTACGCCGATGCCGTCCTCCATGGCGTCATTCTCAAGCAAACTGTCTTGCCCCTTACCTACAATTCGTCGACGCAGCAGTCTTCGAGCTTCCTCATCACCATCGTTGCCTCCGTCAAACTCACCGGCCGCGACGGCAAAGTGCTTTACGAGAACAAGAACTACGTCTATCGCGAGCAATACCAATCGACCACTGATCTGCCCGTCTTCCTGCAGGAAGACCCCGCCGCTATTGATCGCCTCTCCCGCGCCTTCGCACGCCAGCTTGTTGCCGATGTCATCGAAGGCTTCTGACACGATCAGATAATTCGCACGGCGTCGACCAGGGCAATCGCATCTGAACGTTCAATGCAAGAGAATGTCTTAGCCCACCACAAGCACCCCATAGAAGCGAGTTTTGTAAAAGGGCATGACTTCAGTCGTGCCGAAAAACGCTCACAAAGAGAAGCCGGGATTTAGCCCCTGCCATATTTCCCGCCACATTTGACTCCTCCTTCGATTGTCTCGCGCGCCTCCAGAGCCGAAATACTCCAAATCCTCATGCAAGCCCATCAAAATGCAATTGCCCTGCGGCTCGACTCAATTGCCCCGCATTTAGCGAAATTGACAGCCCTTCAGCCCATCCCTATACTGCGAAAGCCTAGTGGTCGGACCACATTGCGGCGCGCCAGCGTTCAACTTGAAACTGTGCGCGAACGTAATCCGTCGTAAGCCAAGGGGGAACTATGGGGATCGATCTGCGTCGACTGAAGTTCTTGTTTGCTTTTCTCGCTTTGCCACTGGCCATCTCGGCCTCTGCACAGGACAACATGAGCCTCGCGCCCTACAACGGCTACACCGGCGTGCCCTTTGACACCACCCAGGCCCACTACGACTATCTGGTCGATTCCAGCCTCTCGCAGGACGATCCCGCCAACAAAAAATTCACCACCGTGCAGGCCGCATACGCCGCCGCGCCCGCGGGCACTCCCGATCGTCCGACCGTCATTGGCATCAAGCCCGACGTCTACTTCATCCGCGGCACCGAAACCAAAGAGGGAATGACGATCGTCAAGAACTACATCACCCTCCTCGGTCTCACCGACGATCGCCGCAACGTCGTCCTCGCCGACAATCGCGGCAATAAGGAGGGCGCATCCAACAATGGCTACATCCTCATCGTGAATGCCAACGGGTTTTCGATGGTCAACCTCACCCTCGTCAACTACTGCAACCTCGATTACGAATACCCCGGCAATCCCGCGAAAAATCTGAAGAAGCGCTCCGATGTCATCACCCAGGCCGTTGCCCTGCAGGCTGATGGCAACAAGCACGTCTACTCGCACGTCGCGCTTCTTGGCCGGCTCGATACGCTCTTCATTCGCACCACACGCTCCTACTTCACCAACGTCTACGCCGAAGGGACCGACGATTTTATTGGCGGTGGTACAGTCGGCGTCTGGCAGGACTCCGAGATCTATTTCCCCACCGGCAACGGCGTCATGTCGGCTTCTGGAATCACCTTCATCAACACCGTTTTCCGAGCCTCGCGCGGCCTCGAATTCCACAAAGGATTCCGCAATCCAGACACTCTTATTCGCTGCACTATGCCCGTGAATACGCCCAAGTCTAAGGTCGCGTGGATGGTGTGGAAAGCGCCCGTTCGCCAAAACGTCTACGCGCTGACCTACAAGACAAAGGATGCCAAAGGCAATCCGGAGGTCATTCTCGACAGCATCGTCGGTCCACCAGCGCATACGTTATCGCGCGAACTGACAGCCGAAGAAGCCAAGGCATTCAACCCGTGGAATCTGCTCAGAGCCGCACCAGGCGCGGCGCCCGACGATTGGGACCCGGCCAACGTCCGCGCCAAATACGAATCCGACGGCAGCGATGTCTTCCGCATGTCTTTGCTCGCTGGAAACGGCGCAGCCAACGCCGCCCCTCCCAATGCGGCAACCAGGCCAGCGGCCGCTCCTGGCCGTGGCGGCGCGCCCGCAACCGCGGCCCTTGGCGATCCCTTTGCCAACGCCGAACCTCCGGGCAATGCTTCCATCCGTACCGGCGGTCCCGGCGTCACAATTACAGCAAGCGTGCAACCGGCACGCGCCGCGGACACCACCATCACTTGGTCCACAAAATCGAAGCTGATCTCGCTGAGCGGCATCACAGGCAAGAGCGTCACCGTCACCGGCAGCAACACCACCAACCACGCCGAGTATGTCGAGGTGCGCGCAACAGCCGCGAATGGCTTCTACGTCACCTCGCACATCAATGTTGAGCCGGCCTACATCGATCCGCCCACTTTCGCAACCAAGCCAGCCGTCGCAGCGCCCGCCAATGGCAGCATCGCCGTAAAGTATGCGCTCAACCTTGGCGGACGCGACGATCAGTCCATCATCGATTGGTATCTCTGCGACGACGCCCAATGCGCGACCCGCCGCGAAGTTGCCGTCAGTCGCGGCAACCTGCCGCTGCGCTCGCTTGCTCTCACCGAAGGCGCAGTCGGAAAGTACGTTGAAGCCGCCATCCAGCCCAAGCACAACATCAGCGATCCCGGCCCCGAGACCGTCGCGATCTCGGCGCGTCCCATCGACAAATCCGAAACCAGAGAAAGCATCAATCCCAACTTCCGCAACTTTGTCCTCACGCCCAACACGACCTACGTCAACGGCATGTGGACCGTGGTTGGCGCGTGGACCTCCTCCACCGGCGAGAATCTCGTCAACGGTTACGGCGCGCGCATCGCATCCATTGGCTCGTCGCTCTTTTATCAGCGCGACACGCCCACCGGAGACATGCGCATCAAAGTCGTCATGACGCCCGAGAAAACCGCGGGCCAGGGATTCGGCATTGCCGGCTCGCCCGACGACAACGCCGGCGAACGCAACCAGAAGGCCGACATTTACATCAAGTACGATCCGCGCACGCGCAACGGCTACTCGCTCCGCTTCTGGCGCACCATTCAGTCCGCGGAAAAATGTATGTTCCAGCTCTATCAAATTGAAAATGGCGTCGGACATCCGGTCAGCAGCCGGCAGCAACTCACCGGCGTCTTCAAGCCCAACACAACCATCGAGCTTTCAGTCATCGGCACAACGTTTATCGCCAAGGGCTCCAACTCCACCGATGCCGAGATGCTATCGCTCTCAGGAACCATCGCGCCGAACAACTACGGGGGCGCAGGAATCGCCTGGACGGGTTCGGTCCCATTCGGCAACAGCAACGTCATCAGCCAGTTCGAAATCGCGTATCCCAGGAAACCATAGCTAAACGATCCGCCGTCAGGCGCCCGAGTCCGGGACCATGGACCGAGAGTCAAGCCTCAGAGGTTCACACCAACACAGAGGCTGTCATTCTGAACGCACGGGGCCCAAACGTTTTTCAGTTTGGGGGTGGTAACTGAAGAATCTGCTTTTGTCTTTCGTGGGCTCCTCCACGCCGGGTGCCCAGGTCTCGATTCTGGGACCGGGGATCGTACAACGGTCACTTCCAGCATTGCGGCCACGATTTCAACAGGCACGCCGCCGTTTTTGGCGCAATTACAACCCTTGCGGCTAGTTTCCAAGCTCCTGAAACGATATTCTTGAGCAGGATGAGACCCATCTGCATAGCCCGGAGCCTTCAGGTCAAGAGGGTGAGAAATTGACCGCGGGGCGTTGGGGCGCTGGCTTCGCCGCTGTCAGCCGGTTTGTCTCCGAAATTGAAGCCGCCGCCTCCGGAACCGGCCCTCTGCGTCCCGGATACGTCCTCACCGGAGACGAAGTCTTCCTGCTCGACCGCTGCCGCGCAGCCGTGCTCAAAGCATTTGTCCCTCCCGACCTGCGCGACTTCACGCTCTCCGATCTCGACCTAGCCTCTACCACCATCTTTGAAGTTCTCGACCGCGCCCAAACCCCGTCGCTCATGGCCCCGTTCCAGACGATCTTTGTCCGCGGCGTGCGCCAGCTCTACACCCGCGGCGCAAAGAAGGAAGAGTTTGCCGCTCTCGATCGCTATTTCAAATCGCCCAATCCGCAAGCGCTCATCATCTTCATTGCCGACTTCATCCGCATCCCGTCCGACAGTCGAAGAATGGAGATGGACGACAAGAATCGCTTTGAGCGCCTCCAGGAAACACTCGGCGAGCACTGCAATATCGTCGAACTTGCCCGCGTCAATGAAGAAGATGCCATGCGCTGGATCGTCGCCACAGCGCAGCAAGCGGATACGCGCGTTGAACCGGACGCGGCGCGCGAACTTGTCGACGCCTTGGGTGCGGACATGATGCTCATTGCGTCGGAGCTCGAAAAGCTGTTGCTCTACACCCTTGGTCGCGGCAAAATCACCCTCGGCGATGTCGAGACCATGGTGCTCGGCGCAAAGCAGCGCTCGCTCTACGAGCTCACTGACGCCATCAGCTCCCGCGATCGCACCCGCGCCCTGGCGCTGCTGCAGGGCCTGCTGAACAGCTCCGATGCCGGCGAAGACGCGGCCATCGGTCACCTCTACATGCTCGCAAAAACCTTCCGTCAGATGCTCGTGATTCTCGAGAAGAAT
>Ga0181516_10003114_pt1 | contig 11330 bp, 11 predicted proteins | sample PEATcosm2014_Bin_25_FD_121104 | JGI IMG/M metagenome (GOLD analysis project Ga0181516, IMG submission 121104) | Peatland microbial communities from MTU Mesocosm Facility, Houghton, MI, USA - PEATcosm2014_Bin01_10_metaG | ecosystem: Environmental > Terrestrial > Soil > Wetlands > Peat | place...
AAGGTTGTATAGATAGCTCGCACTCTTTAGTGCTGCTGGAGCGAGCGCGATGGACAAAGATCAGTTTCCTGTCAGCGTCGTTCTGTACCAAGAAGACGGCGTTTGGATTGCGCAGGGACTTCAATACGACATTACAGCGCGTGGTAGCGACCCGGTCGAAGCGTCCGAACGCTTTAATCAAAAAATCGGCGCTGAGTTCATAATGTCCATGGAAATTGGGGAAAAGCCGCTATCTGGCGTCCCAAAGGCGCCTCAGGAATTTTGGGATATGTATGAAGCCGCAAAAATGCGTGGCTTCACCGTTGAAACAGCACCAATTCAAATGAGCGATGGGCCAACCCGGCATTTTCGTCAGGATATCGCCATTACACACGAGCGACATCGCGTTGCTGCATAGATGCCGGTCTCTATCGGCCCTCAGCTTCAAGTATCAGAACTAATCGCTAGAGCCGTTCGACAAGGATGCATCATTAGATTCTCTAATCTGCGGCTCGTTACTGCATCGGGCACAATCCCGATTCGATTTCTCTACAACTCAGCAAATAATGGCCGTTTTGATCTCACCGATTATGACGGCGACGAGTATATGGTTGCATCCGAAATTGAAAACGCAGAACGGCGTCTCGGAATCAAGCTACTGCCTTAGCGACCTTCTTATATGGACCGCGCTTTCCGGACTTGGGCAACCGTGCGTCGATCATGTTCGCAAGGTCCGTCATCGACCACAGATGATCGTCCAAGTCAGCGGCCATAGCGGGCGACAAACCCTTTAGCGTCTTGTGCTGTTTCACAAAGTTGTACCAAACCGTATAGAGCGCGACCATGTGCATGTGGTTCTCGAATTTCTTCGAGAATGCATTGGTAAGCCGCGTGAAGCGGCGCATGTGCATCCGCATCGTGAGATTGCTGCGCTCAACATAGCTGGTTGAAATATGGGCTGGGTCAGGATCGCCGATGATAGGGCGCGGCTTTGCGCCAATGCACACAGGAGGGCTATAGCGTCCCGGCTTTTCGTGCGCCGCGCCATAAATCTTGTCGAGTTGCGCGTAGTCGATATCTCCGCCAAAAGCGCCCTCTACTGCGGCTAGGTACGGCTTCCAGCCATCGGACGTAAGCTGCACGCGATTGGCCAGCCGAGCCGCGACATTCTGAATAAAGACGTGGGCGGCTTCTCCGCTCCGATCAGCGACGAGATAGGAAACAATCAGCTTCGAGTCCGCATCAATGGCGGTCCAGGTCCATGTGTCGCCAGCTTCCTCTGGGGCGGCTTTCGCGGTCGGCACGTTGCGCTGCTTGGCATAAGTGAATGACCAAATCTCATCGACCTGGACGCGCTTGGCCTTCACCCCCCGAACCACCGAGTCGTGGAAAGTCGCGCACGCGCTACCCGCGTCTACAAGCAGCTTGGCGACCGTGTTAATGCTTACGTCGGCCACCCTCGAAATCGACCGCATGGACGACCCCTCGCAGAGCATGGAGAGGATTTGAACACGGGTTTCGAGGGACAGCTTGTTCATAGTCATTTGAATAACCTAGAATTTTAACAATAGCAAGCATTTTTTTCACTTCAATTCCATTGTCACTAATTTGTGGCGAAAACGTCATCATTTTCAATGCCTTATATGGTTATTGACAAATAGTGAAAGTCCTGTTTCACTATTTTCATGCTTGAGATATCAGAAGCCGACATCCGGCAGCGAATAGAGCGCGACAATCCTTGGTGGGCGAACCCAAATTTTCCGATTCGGGAAGCTTCCTTTCCAAGGCGCGTCTATTTTGACCCCTTTAAGGCACTTGCGCTGAATCCCAGTGTGCAGCGAGCCGCCGTTCTTTTAGGACCGCGCCGTGTCGGCAAGACTGTCATACTCCGGCAGTTGATCCATGAGGCAATTGCCTCTGGCACGGACGCGCGCTCGATTCTGTATGCGAGTGTGGACACACCAATTTACTCTCGTGTGCCTCTCGAAAAATTCTTTGAGTTCTTACCGGCGAAAACCGGCAACGGGCTGGTGATCTTTGACGAGATTCAATATCTGAAAGATTGGGAAACGCACCTAAAAGATTTGGTCGATAATCACCCTGGAACAAAGTTTGTGGTTTCCGGCTCTGCCGCCGCAGCGCTCAAACTGAAAAGCACAGAATCCGGCGCAGGCCGATTTTCGGACTTCATGCTTCCTCCCCTTACGTTCTACGAATTTCTTTGTTTCACGGGCGATGACTCAAAATTGGTTCAATGGAACGCAGAAACTAACGACCACAAAATTCTCGACATGGACGGATTGAATGCCCGATTTATTGATTATCTAAATTACGGAGGCTATCCAGAGGCGGCGATCAATCCGGAAATTCGTCAGAACGCTGATCAGTTCATCAGAAGCGATATCATCGATAAGGTGTTGCTAAAGGACTTGCCGAGCTTGTACGGCATTGCGCAAATTCCAGAATTGAATCGATTGTTTTCAGTTCTGGCCTACAACGCGGGAAATGAAGTTAGTCTCGACAATATCGCAAAAACATCTGGAATTACTAAGCCGACAATTTCTCGTTATATAGAATATTTGGAAAGCGCATTCTTGATCATCAAACTCACGACGATTGATGACAACTGCAAGACCATGAAGCGCGAAAGAAATTTCAAGGTTTACTTGAACAACCCCTCAATGCGCGCCGCATTGTTTGCTCCGGTCAAAGCTGACGAGCCGGATAAAATAGGACATCTGGCGGAATCCGCCATCTTTTCTCAGTGGCAACATGCTGCCGCATTCAGGCAATTGCGCTACGCGCGTTGGAAGGACGGCGGTGAGGTAGATATTGTTTATCTGGGACCAGACCAAAAACCAATTTGGATTGGAGAAATTAAATGGTCGGATCGGATTGACACTCACTTCAAGGAACAGGTGGCGAGCTTGGAAGTGCTTCTTGAAAAAAATAAGACTATAAAAAACACATTTATCACGGCCAAGACTATAAACAGAACAGCTACAATTATGGATCGACCATTTCGAATTTATCCAAGTGCATTTTATTGTTACGTCGTCGGCAGAAATATCACTGCGCCCTTGGGCGATATACCGCAACTAGTTGCAAAGGCCGCCTAACGCTTCCAGCGCTTTTGTGCAGCGGCCTTTGCGATTTCTTTGCGCTTTTCTGAGGAAAGGCTGGTTGCGCGTGCGCGGCCCCCAGCCCTGCCGCTCCGCACGCGACCGGATAGTTTTTCTTCCTCTATGTCCCCCGTCGCGATCCGCATAACGTGGACAGCGTTGCCGATGACGTCGGCGGGGCGCTTTTCGCCTTGGGACCTCGGGGCATTCGTTACCTCGTAGGACCGGGAATGCAGTGGTAATCGGCTTGGTGCGTCGGCACGCCAGATGACCCCCTGATTTCCATAGTTTTAAATTCGGAGCCGGCCGCAAGGCAGGCTTCCTGGGACGTATATCCCGGCACGCTGGCAATCGCCACCGGCTGGGAGTTTACCAGAGAGATGATGACCAGAACCCATGTATTCATGCCCCATCGAAGGCTTAGGCATCCCCGAGGGTCAAGAGGGCAGAAATTCAAACTGAGACACTACCCAGAGCTAGCCTGTGGATTGCGTGAGCCGGCAAGCGGCTGGCGTCAGTTGAGTTTTTGTTTGACGTCCTCGATGCCCGCGCTGAGCAGGTCTTCGGCGACCTTGCCCTTGGCCGCGGCGGCGAGAATCTTCTCGGCTGCGGCGACGGCGGCATCGGCTGCGGCGGCGCGGACATCAGCAACGGCCTGGGCCTCGGCTTGCACGATCTTGGCCTCCGCCATTTTGGTTCGGCGGGCGACAAAATCTTCGGTTCTGGACTTGGCTTCGGCGGCCAGACGCTCGGCTTCAACCTTGGCGCCAGCGATGATGGCCTCGGCCTCGGTTTCCGCCTCACGGCCTTTGCGCTCGAACTCGGCGAGCAGTGCCTGCGCTTCCTCGCGCAGGCGTCGCGCATCATCGAGTTCGGACTTGATGCGCGCTTGACGCGCATCGATCGCCTCCAGAGCCTTCCGGTGGGCGCCGAGATAGGCGAGCAGCCCCAGAAAGCAGAGAAAGGCGACGGCGACCCAGTTTTCGGTTTCCATCATGGCGGCGCCCTAGCGCTTCCCGACGTCGCCAAGCGCGGCGGCGACTTCGTGATCGGCGGGGGCCTTGCCGAGCAGGCGCTCGACGATGGCCGAGGCGGTATCGGCAGCGATGCCTCGCACATTGCCCATGGCCGCAGTTCGCGTCGCCGCGATCGACTGCTCGGCCGCGGCGAGCTTCTCGTGGAGCTGGGACTCCAGCTTTTTCTGCGCCACCTCGGCCTCGCTGGCGTGCTTCTCGCGTGTCGAACTAGCGATCGATTGCGCGCGTGCGCGCGCTTCGGCCAGTGCCTTCTCGTAGGCGGCGTGCGCCGCGTCCGAGCGCTCCTTGAGGCCCTGCGCCGCCGCAAGGTCGTCGCCGATGCGCTTGCTGCGATCCGCCAGGATCGAACCGATGCGCGGCAAAGCGATCCTCGACATCAGCACGTAGAGCAGCACGAAGCTCACCGTCAGCCAGAGCAGCTGCGACGGGAAGTGCTCCGCTTGGAACGGCGGGAAGGCGCGATGCCCCGCTGGCGCCTCGGTGTGGGCGGTCGGTTCAGCCATGGCTCTAGCGCTGCCGGCGGAAGCTTACAGCCCGAACAGCAGCAGGAGCGCAATGAGCAGCGAGAAAATGCCGAGCGCTTCGGTGATGGCGAACCCGAAAATCAGGTTCCCGAACTGACCCTGCGCGGCCGACGGATTGCGCAAGGCCGCCGCCAGATAGTTGCCGAAGATGATGCCCACGCCGACGCCGGCGCCGCCCATGCCGATACAGGCAATGCCGGCCCCGATGTATTTCGCGGCGGTCGGATCCATGAGAAAACTCCTTTTCCAGGTTGCAACAATCGGCCGTCAGTGGCCGGGATGTATTGCGTCGTTGAGATAGATGCAGGTGAGAATGGCGAAGACATAGGCTTGCAGAAACGCCACAAGAAGCTCGAGCGCGGTGAGCAGCACCACCATGATGAACGGCAATGTCGCTCCCAATATGCCAAGTATTCCGGCGCTACCCAGCATGATGATGAAGCCGGCGAAAACTTGCAGCGTGATGTGGCCGGCCAGCATGTTGGCGAACAGCCGCACGCTGTGCGACACCGGCCGCGACAAAAACGACAGCACTTCGATGACGACGATTGCCGGCAGGATCGCTTTCGGCACGCCTTTCGGCACGAACAGATTGAAGAAGTGCAGCCCGTTCCTCCAGAAGCCGTAGCCGACGACGATGGCGAACACGAGCAGCGCCAAGGACGCGGTCACGACCAATTGGCTGGTGACGGTGAAGGAATACGGGATCAGCCCGATCAAATTCGCGAACAAGACGAACATGAACAGCGTGAACACAAAGGGGAAGAACTTCATCCCTTCGGTGCCGGCCGAGCTGCGCACGGTGTTGGCGACGAACTCGTAGGAAATTTCCGCAATCGATTGAAACCGCCCCGGCACGACCGCGCGTTGCGCCGTGGCGCCGATCAGCAGGACCGAGATCAAGCCAACGATGATGAACATCATCAGCGCCGAATTGGTGAAGGAAATCTGATGCCCGCCCATGCTGGCCATCGGCATCAGATTCTCGATCTGGAACTGGTGGATCGGATCGACCTGCATGGTCCTGTTCGCCGGGCGCTCAACGCGCCGAATTACTTGTCCCGATTGCCCCGGGTCCTGTCGTCAAACGCGGTGCCCGCGACAACCCCCGCGGTGCGCATCACATTGAGTACGCCCGCGGCAAAGCCGAGCAAGAGAAATATTATTAGCCCCCAAGGTGAGATGCCGAGCCAGCGGTCGATCAACCAGCCGAGGCCGGCGCCGACCACCACGCCTGCAACGAGTTCGCTGGAGAGCCGAAAGCCTCTGGCGTATCCGGATGCAGTCGCTGCCCGATCCGCACCAGGATCTTCGGAAGGCCGGCCGGCGTTTGCGTGGCCGAGACTTTCGTTGAGCCGCTGGAGCCTCGCGGAGAGAGCGGCTTCGTTGGTTTGCTGCTTGTCCCGACCGCCGTTATCGCGCGCGTCGCTCATGCTTTCGACACTCGCGGCCTAGCGATCGCGGCACGCCCGCGCCTGGAAGCCGCGCGGACCATACTGATTGGGTTTCGGCGAGTCAAGAAACCACGGACCTATGCTAATGCTTTGAAATAACACCAAATATGGGCTGTGCGCAAAGCCCGGTTGAAGGCTTTTTGTGCACTGCGAAGCCCGACAAGATCATTCTATGATGACGTTCCAGGATCGCGCTATTTTAAAAACCGCAAGGAGACGATCATGATCGCCAGAGGCATTGCTCTTGCCCTCGCCGCGCTGTGCTTGATGGTCCCGGCCATCGGCTCAAATGCCGTGACGTCGAGCGCCTTAGCCGACGATGCGCTACCGGACAGCCAAGGCGGCCGCTACATTTTCAACAAACAGGCGGACGGTATCGTGCGGCTCGATACCCAGACCGGCGAGGTTGCGCTGTGCAGCCGGAAAACCGTGGGCTGGGCATGCGAGGCGGCGCCCGAGGACCGCGCGCTCCTTGAGAATGAAATCACCCGCCTGCAAGCCGAGAATGCCACGCTGAAGAAGGATATTCTGTCGCGCGGCTTGCCGTTGCCGTCCGGCGTGATGCCAGATCCAGTCGCGCAGAACGACGCGCCGCAAAATAATGTACCCGGTTTGCACCTGCCGAGCGATGCCGATATCGATCGTATGGTCGCGTATGTCGGCCAGGTCTGGCACCGGTTCGTCGCGGCGGTCGGGCGGGCGCAGAAGCAGGTCTTGAACAGGAGCTAGACGCAATCGATTCGTGTGACCACACCGTGAGCAAATTGTCAGCCGTCCACACCGCGCGCGTCGAGACGGTGGCGCGGGCGACGTTGTCGGTGAAAACTTCCGGCGAAGGTTTCTTTGAGATCACGCGCGACGTCGCGCGATTTCTCGAACAGGCCAAAGCGCGGGACGGCGCCGTGCTCATCTATCTCAAGCACACGTCGGCGTCGCTGGTCATCCAAGAGAACGCCGATCCTGACGTGCAGACCGACCTTGTCACCGCTCTCAAGCGTGCGGCGCCTGCGGATGCAGGCTAGGTGCACGACGTGGAAGGGCCGGACGATATGCCGGCCCATGTCAAATCCATGCTGAACGGCGTGTCGTTGCAGATCCCCGTCGCCGGCGGCGAATTGGCGCTCGGCACTTGGCAAGGCATCTATGTCGCCGAGCATCGCGCGCATGCGCACCAGCGCGAAGTGGTGCTGCAATTTATCGGTGCCTGTGCTCAGGCTTGAAAGTGAACACGACGCGTGCCGGGGACAGCCATCGAAAATTGGTGCACACATGCGGTTCAGCGAGGCGAAGGCCATGTGTGCGACGGCCGTTTACGGGTTGAGGAGCAGGACTTCGCTGTGATCTCAACAGCGAGGCCGAGAAAGACGCGCGGTGGACGATGCGCGGCGAACGGCAGTAACATGCCGCGTGAGGCTTAACGGCGAACCGGGGCGTGCCATTGAGCGGGGCTGAGTTCCATCATCTTTTGATTGCCGACGATCATCCGCTGTTCCGCGGCGCTCTGCGCGAAGCGGTCAACGGGTTGTTCGAACGCGCCGAAATCGGCGAAGCCGGCACGTTCGAAGAGGTTACGGAGCTTCTCGAACGCGGCGGCGACGTCGATCTGATCCTGCTCGACCTGCGCATGCCCGGCGTGCGCGGTTTCTCTGGGCTGATGTATCTGCGCGCGCAATATCCAGGCCTGCCGATCGTCGTGGTTTCCGCCAACGACGAGCCCGCCGTGATCCGCCGCTGCATGGAGTTCGGCGCGTCGGGATTCATTCCCAAGACGCTCGGCATCGAGGCGCTGCGCCAAGCCATCGCCCGCGTGCTCAAAGGCGAAGTGTGGACGCCGCCCGACGTCGATCTGGCGCGCGATCCGGACAACGAGGGTGCCGCCACGATCGCACGATTGTCGACACTGACGCCGCAGCAGGTGCGGGTGCTGATGATGCTGTCGGGCGGCTTGCTCAACAAGCAGATCGCCTACGAGCTCGGCGTGTCGGAGGCTACCGTGAAGGCGCACGTCTCCGCTATCCTGCAAAAGCTTGGCGTCGAGAGTCGCACCCAAGCCGTGATCGCCGCCGGTAAGATCGAAGCCGGTCAATGGCCGCATCAAGCTACGTAGGTATTACTCCGCCGCGATCCGCTGTACGCGCCACTGCGTGATCAAGGCGCGCAACGAGGCCGGCTTGATCGGCTTGTTGAGCAGATGCGCGCCTTGGGCTCGGACTTCTTCGCGCACGTGCAGCGAACGATCGGCGGTAATGACAATCGCCGGGGCATGCCGTCCGAGGCGGCGGCGCAGCTCGGCGATAGCGCCGACGCCATTGCCGCCGTCGAGGTGGTAGTCGACCAAAAGCCCATCGGGTTCGACACCGCTCGCGTTCATTGCCGCCAGCGCTTCGGCCAGGTCGGCCGCTTTCAGGGTGCGGCAGCCCCAGCCGTCGAGCAGCGTCTCCATGCCGTCGAGAATAGCGCGTTCGTTGTCGATGCACAGCACGACCGTACCGTCCAGCCGTCCGACATCGATCCGGGGTGTGGCGCGCAGCTTCGTCGCGGTCGCGGAGGTCTTCGACCGCGGCACTGCGATCGAGAAGCGCGAGCCGCGGCCGGCATTGGATTTCAGAGTCACTTCGCAATCGAGCACGCGGGCAATGCGTTCGACGATCGAAAGTCCCAAACCGACGCCGCGCGCCACTCGCGCACCCTGGTCGAGCCGGTGGAATTCCTTGAATACCGCGCGCCGCTTGCTGTGGGGAATGCCGATGCCGGTATCGTAAACCTCGATGCGCAGCTTGTCGCCGCGGCGCCGGCAGCCGACCAGTACGCGCCCGGCAGGGGTATATTTGATGGCGTTGGAAATGAGATTCTGCAGCAGGCGCCGCAACAGCCGGCGATCCGAGCGCACGCTCTGCGAGCACGGCATGAAAGCCAGTTCGAGTCCCTTGGCGCGGGCGAGCGGCGCGAATTCGACGTCGAGCCGCTGCAATAATTCGTCGATGCGGAAGTTGGCGATTTCCGGTTTCATCGCGCCGGTGTCGAGCCGGGATATGTCGAGCAGCGCCGTGAATATTTCCTCGACGGCCTCGAGCGAGGCGTCGATGTTTTGCACGATATCGGCAGCTTCGCCCTCATCGTCATTCTGGCGCTGCCGCTCGCTCAGGCTCGTCACATAAAGCCGCGCCGCGTTGAGCGGTTGCAAAATGTCGTGGCTGGCGGCCGCGACGAAGCGCGTCTTGGAGACGTTGGCGTCGTCGGCTTCCGCTTTGGCGCGTTCCAGCTCGGCGTTGAGCCGCGTCAGCTCGCCGGTACGCTCGCGCACGCGGCGCTCCAGCGTCGCATTGGCGCGTTCCAGCGCTTCGGCCGCCTTCACGCTCGGTGTAATATCGGTGAAGGTCGTCACCAGGCCGCCGTCGGGCATGCGGTTCGAACGCACCTCGATCACCAGCCCGCGATCGGCGAAGCGCTCCAGGAACGGCTCGGCCTCGGACGCGTATGTCGCGACGCGTTCGGCGACGAAGCCGTCGACGTCTTTGTCGTTGCGCTCGCCGTGCTGCGCGATGTGGCGCAGGATTTCATCGAGCGCGATGCCGACGCGCGTCAGCCCATGCGGCAAGTCGAAAATTTCGCCGAACTGCCGGTTCCAGCAGACCAGCGCCAATTCCTTGTCGAACACCGCGATGCCTTGCCGGACATGATCGAGCGCGGTCTGCAGGACTTCGCGGTTGTAGTGGATCGCGGCATTGGCATCGTCGAGGAGCTTTAGCGCGGCTTTGGTCGAGACCGTGCGTTTGCGTAACAGCAGCGATAGCACGAGCCGTGACGAAGCGGCGCCGATCGCCGAGGCCAAGAGATACTCGCCATATTGCAGCAGTTGGAAATCGGCCTCGGCCTGCGGTTCGAGGCTGATACGGCGGGTTAGCGCGAAGCTCGCAAAGGATTCGCGGGTGCGCTCCTCGCCGAGATAGCGGGCAACCGACGCGATCAGTTCCTCGACGGTGACCGAGGCGCGGCGCAGCCGGAAGCTCGGCGCCATCGGGGCGAGGATCGGCGCGAGCGTAGAAGGCACGAACAAGTCGGCCTGCACGCGTTCGATTGCCGTCGGGCGGCGGCGGAACGAGCAGGTGACGTAGCAGACGATGTTGGCGGCGAGGCTCAACACCACGCCGTGGACCAGCGGCGGCAGATCGATGCCGAACAGCGCCTGCGGCCGCAGCAAAACAATGCCCCAGGGCCCTTCCGTCAGTACGCGCACGCCGACTATGCCGGCCTCCGAAATGCTCGGTAGCAACAGCGTGTAGCCCCAGACCAGGATGCCCGCGCACATGCCGGCGATCGCGCCCGGCGCCGTGCCGCGCTGCCACACCAGGCCGCCGAAAAACGCCGGCGCCAGCTGTGCCACCGCGGCGAAAGATAAGAGCCCGATCGCCGCGAGCTGCGCCTCGCCGGCCGAGCGGTAGTAGATGTAAGCCAGGAACAGGATGGCGAAAATCGCGATGCGCCGCGTGGTCAAAAGCTGTGCGCCGGCATCCTGGGGCTCGCCGCGCCGCGCCGCGCGCCGCTTGAGCAGGAGCGGCATCACGATGTCGTTGGAGACCATGATGGCGAGCGCGACGGATTCCATGATCACCATCGCCGTGGCCGCCGACAGGCCGCCAACGAAGGCGATGAGCGTGATGAAGTCGGAATGAACGGCGAGCGGCAGCGCCACGACGAACATGTCGCTGTCGACGCGGCCGGCCGGGAATGTCAGCAGCCCGGCCGTCGCGATCGGCAGCACGAAAAGATTGATGAGCACGAGATAGAGCGGAAACAGCCAGGCGGCGCGGCGGATTTCAGCCTCGCTGTGATTTTCGACGACGCTGACGTGGAATTGCCGTGGCAACAGCAGGATCGCGAACAGCGACAGCGCCGTCATGGCGCAGAAGCCGGCGAACTGCGGCCCACTCGTCAGCACGGCCGCGATATGCGGCTGCTGCATCGCGCGCGCGAACAGCGCGAACGGTCCGTGAAACATGACGAAGGTCACGAAAATGCCGACGGCGAGAAACGCCATGAGCTTGATGATCGATTCCGTCGCGATCGCCAGCATCAGCCCGTCTTGATGCTCGGTCGCGTCGATGTGCCGGGTGCCGAACAGCACCGCGAAAGTCGCCATCGCCAGCGCGACAAACAGCGCGACATCGCCGAGCAGCGGCTGGGCGGTGCCGGCCGAGGCTTCGGCCAATATCG
>Ga0181516_10003115_pt1 | contig 11325 bp, 10 predicted proteins | sample PEATcosm2014_Bin_25_FD_121104 | JGI IMG/M metagenome (GOLD analysis project Ga0181516, IMG submission 121104) | Peatland microbial communities from MTU Mesocosm Facility, Houghton, MI, USA - PEATcosm2014_Bin01_10_metaG | ecosystem: Environmental > Terrestrial > Soil > Wetlands > Peat | place...
AGTTCCGGTGACGACGGTTCCAAATCCTTTCATGGTGAATACGCGGTCGACAGGGAGCCGAAAAGCCGCATCCGCATCTTTCTGCGCTGCTTCCGAGGCCACTCGCGCCAACTCCTGTTTCAAGCGCTCCAGCCCTTCACCTGTCCGCGCACTGACCTCGACGATTGGTGAGCGGCTCGTGTCCAGAAAAGATCCGCGCACGAACTCTTCTACCTCCATGCGCACGACTTGTAACGTTTCCTGATCGACGAGGTCGCTCTTGGTCAAAACGGTGATGCCGCGCGGAACTTTCAGCAGGCGGCAGATGTCGAAATGTTCGCGGGTCTGCGGTTGCACGGAGTCTTCGGCAGAGATCACGAATAGCACCAGATCAATGCCGCCAACACCAGCCAGCATGTTGCGCACGAAGCGTTCGTGTCCGGGCACGTCCACGAAGCCCAGTCGCACAGGCCCTTGCGGCCCGTCTAACTCCATGTGCGCGAAACCTAGTTCAATGGTGATGCCGCGCCGCTTTTCTTCTTCCAACCGGTCGGTGTCGATCCCGGTCAGCGCTCGCACCAGTGCGGTCTTTCCGTGGTCGATGTGTCCGGCGGTGCCAACAATGACGGACTTCATCAGCCTACGTTATGCCAAGCTGCGCATCGATTCAAGCGCGGAGCAATTGTGAAGGCAGCGGGTTGAGCTTTGAGAATCAACATGCTAGTTTTGCGACATGGGGAAATGTGGGAGGGTGGGACTATGAATCGTCGTGATTTCTTGCGCTCTGCGAGTGTTGTAACTGCGGGTCTGGCATTTCCGGACGTGTCGCGCCTGTTTGCGGAAAAGTCGGCAGTTGGAAGTTGGCGCACGTTCGAGGTGATGACGCGGGTGGAGGTCCTCAAGAGTTCAGGAGTGACGCGCGTGTGGCTCCCAGCGGCGTCCGTCAGCAAGACGGCATTCCAGAGGGTGATTTCAAACGAGTTTAATGCAGCGGGCGGAGCCGCGGAACTTGTGGAACGTAACGCCGATGCGCTTGGAATCGTAAGCGCGACTTATCCTGCCGGGGTGAAGCCAGTCCTCACACTGACAAACCGTATCGCCACACGAGACCGCGGAGTCGATCTCTCCCAGCCCGGCCATCGGCCCAAGTCGAATCGCGCGGAGTTGGAACACTTTCTGAAGCCGACCCAACTTCTGCCAACGGATGGCATCGTTAAGTCCACGGCAGCAGGCATCACCAGGGGAGCGGATACGGACGTCGAAAAAGCTCGTGCGATTTATGACTGGATTGTCGAGAACACTTTTCGCAATCCGAAAACGCGAGGCTGCGGCGTTGGAGACATTCGATGGATGTTGGAATCCAGAGACCTGGGCGGCAAGTGCGCCGATCTCAACGCGCTGTATGTTGGGTTGGCACGCGCCGCCGGACTGCCGGCGCGCGACGTGTACGGAATCCGCGTTGCCAAGTCGGAGCTGGGATACAAGAGCCTTGGGGCTTCATCGGAGAAGATAACCAAAGCGCAGCATTGCCGCGCTGAAGTCCACCTCGCCGACTATGGGTGGGTTCCGGTTGATCCCGCCGACGTTCGGAAAGTCGTGATGGAAGAGCCGCCCGGAAATCGTCCACTGGATGACGACATGGTGAAGCGAGCGCGCACGCGGCTATTCGGAGCCTGGGAGATGAACTGGATGGCATACAACTGCGCTCATGACGTTACGTTACCGGGCTCCAGCGGAGCGCCTATCGGCTTCTTTATGTATCCGCAGGCCGAAACCGCCGATGGCCGGCTCGACAGCCTCGATCCCGACAGCTTCAAGTACGAGATCACTGCGCGAGAGATTTTGCCTTCGACCGTCTGAGGGTGAAAGAAACAAATCACACTACTGCGTGAGTTTCGCCAGTGTCTTAGCCAGGTAGAGGTCGTCGGCCTCATCAACGGTGCGCAGATCGAGCAGCACGCGGTCGTCCTCCACTCGCGCGACAATCGGAGTTGGTTGCTGCCGGAGTCTGCGAGACAGCTCCGTGGCGCTGATCCCTTTTGCGGCCAGCGAGAGTGCGAAGCTCGGCAAGCCTTTGCCCGGAGCGGAACCACCGCCGATCATCGTCAGCGTTGGCACCACTTGTGGGGAGAGCCCGGAAGCAGAAGCAGCCAGCGCCTGGCAACGCGCCCTCACTTCTTCGGCAGGCAAGCGAAGCATGTGCAGGACGGGCAGCCGATCGAACTCCTCGCGCAAATAGCTCGCTAGGGTGGCTTCGAGAGCGGCGTAGCACATCTTGTCAACGCGCAAAGCGCGGAACAGCGGGTGCTTCCGCAATCGTTCAACCAGAGTTGGATTTCCGGTTAGCAACCCTGCCTGCGGACCTCCCAGCAACTTGTCTCCGCTATAGGTGACCAGGGAAACGCCCGCAAGAAGGGAAGCATACACATTGGGCTCGCCAGAGATGCCGTAAGGCTCAAGTTCCACCAGCGCGCCCGAGCCTAGGTCTTCCACCACGGGAATGTTGCGCCGACGCCCGAGTTCCACCAACTCTGCCAGGGTGGGCTGCTCAGTGAAGCCCGCAATCTCAAAATTTGAGCGATGGACGCGCAGCAGAACTTTTGTACGTTCGGTGATCGCACTCTCGTAATCGGCGATACGGGTGCGATTGGTGGTGCCCACTTCGCGCAGAACAGCTCCTGATTGCGCCATGATCTCAGGGATGCGGAATGAGCCGCCGATCTCTACCAGTTCTCCGCGAGAGACAATCACCTCTCCGCCATCTGCCAGAGCCTTTAAGGCCAGCAGTACGGCCGCAGCGTTGTTGTTCACCACTGCGGTCGCCGTCTGGGGAACTCCATGGCGCGCGAATAGCTGGGCAAACAGATGCTGGGCGTGATCATCGCGACGGCCACGCGCACCCTTCTCCAAATCAAATTCAAGATTGCTGTATCCGGCTGCGGCTTCTGCCACACGCTCAATGGCATCTCTGGAGAGCGGAGCGCGTCCGAGATTGGTGTGGATCACGATACCGCTGGCGTTGATGACCCTGCGCAGGGAACAGGCGGTTGCGCGCGCAGCGCGGCTGTGCAGAGTGCTGGGTAGCTCCAACAGCAAACCCTGCAATTTGTCGCCATCGAGAACCCCGCTGGAAATCTCTGAGCGCAACCGGTCAAGTTCCCCGCGCGCCGCCTCGAGCACAGTCAATCGGCCGTATTCGGCCGTGAGAGCGACCACTTCCGCCGTCCTGAGCAACTCATCAACGGCGGGCAGTTGCCGGAACAACTCGGATTTCGGAATGGCGGTCAACTGAGCTCCAAGGCAATCAAAGCGTTGAAAAAAAAGATTGGCGGAAGCGCGTGTGAGTCGAACACACCAGAGACAGGATGAACCTGCCTCTCACCGGTTTTGAAGACCGGGAGCATCACCGGATACTACTCGCTTCCATTGTGAGTCACTTGAAAACAACCTATCGTACACCTCTGCTCTAGTCAACGAGAACGCACGAGCGCGGTGTGGGGAAGGGAAACGCAGTGGCGATTTGCGGGATCATGACTTCAGCGGGCACACGCTAATCGTGAAGTGCAGCTAAAGTCGGCGGCGCAAGTGTCGAGTTGGAGATGCTCCGCCAAGTCCGCACATTGCGCCGCTTGTTGTTCAAACCGGAAGAGTTCGACCTGCGGGCAACGGATCCGCCCGAGGCCACCGCTTGCTTCATCGAAATGCTCATGCCGCATGCTTGTGCATTGCATCGTGGTCCTGCTGCCTCCTTTCATGGGGGACAGTCGTATCTGGCATCGCTACCCTGACGAAATAGGGAGCGGTCATAGTGGCTCGCTGGTCTTTCATAACGAAAGGAAAGACTGCAAGAACTATGGCTGAGAGTACGATGAGTCCGGGAAGGTTGAATACGAGAAAGCAGAAAACCGGGGCGGCCAAGAGGATGATGGCCAATGCTTTGATGAGGAATTTCATGGCAACAACCTCCTTTAACCAGAACGCTTTTGCCTAGATCGAGAAGCTTAAGGTTCTGGGTTGTTGAGTAGTGTCGCCGGCGCGCCCCGCCGCTCCTCCTTGAGTATGTGAAGTGTGCCGTTGCCAGGAAAAATTCCCGGCTACGAACATTACTCGTACCAACTGAGCATTAGGCACGTAAGGCATGGGTAGCGCAGTGATGTGGGTCACTGGTCGGCGTGATAGCAGAAGCCGATTGTCTGAAATGGGAAGGTTTATGACATCAAGGGCTGTTATGAACTAACTCTCAGGCTTGTGATTGGCTGCCCCCCAGGGATTCGAACCCCGATAGCCTGCTCCAGAGGCAGGTGTCCTACCATTGAACGAGGGGGCAGCAAGCAGCGAGGCGGCCCTTGCTGAGTGCAACGTTTCGATCATAAGTGCTTGAAGAATTTTCGTCAACTTTGGCCATGCCGATCGCGAAGCCGAGGCCTCTTGACCCGGTTGCAGGCACCTGTCTTGGCGCCCACTTCTCGTGAAACCTTCGTCAACAAAAAGTTTTTAATTCGGTAACTCATATTCAGAGTACAATAAATGCCCCAATGGAGACGAAAGTGTGGGATTCCAACATTCCGGTGCTACTGTTTGACTCCTCAAGTCGAAGGATTTGCGGCGTGAACCGGTCTGCGGCAGCCCTCTTTATGTGCGACTCTTCGAAATTGGAGGGCCAGCTTATTGAGAGCTGCGTGGTTCGGGAGGAACGTGCGCGCCTGAGAGCGAGCCTGCGTACTCTTGATCCGCGCTGGGGCGAGGTCGGCTCATGGCAGTGCCTGGCGCGTGACGGCACCCGTTTTATTGCTCAACTCCGCTACCATCAGGTGATTCACAATGGCGAGCTGGTTCACATTGTGCTCGCCACCTCTGTCCAGAAGCTGTGTGGCCCGCAATCGGTTTCCGCTGGCTATCGCACTGAATACGCGAAGTGCAGCTAGCGTCAATCCTTCTTCTCTTTGCGATCCGCTTCACCTGTCTTCTGACGGGTATGTAAATCTGCGATAATGACGGAAAGAGCGGGCTGGAATGTGAGTTGATGCGCATTCGTGGAGAGGGCTCGCGCAGGGTGGCTTCGCCAGCCTGCAAGGATCTGGGCATTGGGTTCCGAGCAACAAAAAACATTCTTTATTGAGACTTTCGGCTGTCAGATGAACTTCCACGACTCGGAAAAAGTCGCGGGCTCACTGGTGTCCGAAGGGTACAGGCAGGTGCTTTCCGCCGAGGATGCGGACCTGATTTTCTATAACACTTGCTCCATCCGGGATAAAGCCGAACAGAAGGTATTCCACCGCCTTGCAGAGTTCAAACGCCTGCAGAAGCTGGGGAAGAAGTTTGCCGTGATCGGCTGTGTAGCGCAGCAAGAGGGCGAACGCATTTTTGAGCGCGCGCCGCACGTTTCGCTGGTGGCAGGCTCTGCCAGCTATCGCAATCTGCCAGAGATGCTGGTGCAGATTGAGCGCGGCGAGCGCGCCACGGGGCTTGACGACAGAAACACCGATGAGACGTTTGAAACCGAGTTCACGGCGCGTACCAATCCGTACCGCGGATACATCACCATCATCGAGGGGTGTGACAAGTTCTGTGCTTACTGCGTTGTGCCTTACACGCGCGGCCGCGAGCGCAGCCGCACATCCCTGTCTGTGCTGGAAGAAGCTCGGCGCATTGTGGACGCGGGGCTGACCGAGATTCAGTTACTGGGACAAAATGTGAATTCGTATCGCGATCCGCTGGGAAGGCGCAGCTTTGCCGAGTTGCTGGCCGAGGTAGGACAGCTTGCGGGAATTCGTCGTGTGCGCTTCACCACCTCGCACCCGCGACACTTCACGCGCGAGATTGTGGAGGCCATTGACTCCGGCCCTACCCTATGCGATCACGTGCATCTACCTGTCCAAAGCGGTTCCTCGCGCGTGCTTGGGGCTATGGCGCGCGAGTACACGAGAGAGCAGTACCTGGAGCGGGTCTCATGGATTCGCGCGGCGAAGAACAAAACGATCTCCCTGACCACGGATATCATTGTCGGCTTCCCGGGCGAAACCCAAGCGGAGTTTGATGAGACGATGAGCCTGCTGGAAGAGGTTCAGTTCGACAGCGTATTCAGCTTCAAGTATTCGCCGCGGCCCAATACTCCGTCGCTCACGATGGAAGATGCGATTGCTGAAGAGGAGAAGACGCGGCGGCTGGCCGTGCTCAACGAGCGTCAGCGTGAGATTCAGCGCGCCAACTATGCGCGTCACGTAGGTGAGGTTACGGAAGCGATGGTAGAAGGATTTCAGGCAACGCGCGATCAGGTTGCTGGCCGCACGTCGCAGAACAAGCCGCTAAACTTTACGGTGCCTGCCGGGATGGGTGCTCCACAGGTGGGAAGCTACGTGCAGGTTCGGGTGGTGCGAGCGCATCCTAACAGCCTGGTGGGCGAGATGTGCGGGGCACAGGATTCCGAGGCCACACCTGCGTCATGCATCGTACTCTAAAGAGAAGCAGCTAGCCGGCAGCAAGGAGAGAATTGCATGGAAGTTGAAATGCGAATTCGTGGACTGATGCTGGACCCAACTACCAACATGCCAATCATTGTCCTGAAAGACGTGAACAGTGATTCCGTGTTGCCCATCTGGGTGGGTGTCTTTGAGGCCAATGCGATTGCCCTGGAGATTGAAAAAGTGGCGCCGCCGCGTCCCATGACTCACGACCTGTTGAAGAATGCGATCAGCGGCCTGGGTGCAATCGTTGAGCGAGTTGTGGTGACCGAGTTGCGCAACGACACGTTTTACGCCGCAATCTGGGCATCGCGCAACGGCGAGCCCATTATGATTGATGCGCGCCCGTCCGATGCCATTGCGCTGGCCATGCGCATGGACGCTCCCATCTATGTGGAAGAGGAGGTGCTGCAAAGCTCGCGCATCACCACCGGCACCACTGGACGCATCACGGGAGACGACTTGCGCCGCTGGCTCGAAGGTTTGAGCGATGACGACCTGGGGCGCTATCGAATGTAGTGGGCATACAGCTTAGAGAGTCTTGAGAAAACGCCTTGCCTCATTCACTTGAGGGAAGGCATTTTCGTCTTCGCGGAAGTCTTTGCCGTGCACACATCGGCGGCTGCCGCGCATCTTCACTGGGTGCTTGAGGTGCAGCATCTCGTGGAACATGATGTACTCCATTGCCAGCCGTGGCACGCGTGCCTGGTCGAAAACCTTGCTGATGATGATGGCGTTATGTGCCGGGTCATAGTGGCCGAGGAGACGACGCGAACGCTCAGCGCTCCAACTCATCTGGGGCCGCCCGAGTAGACCATGGAAGAAGCGGACGTTCAGCGTGTCGAAGACTTCTTCAAGGTCGTAGTAGACCCCTTTGGGAGATTCCAATCGCTTGCGGCCGCGGATCTGGCGCACCTGCTGTGCTTTTTCCATCATGTCCCTTGAGGCAATGTATCGGCGGTACCGCGAGGCCTGGGTGGCATCGATTGGCCTGCGATAAATCTTAGCCATCAGGATATGCACAATCGCCTTCAACACCGGTTGTGGCGCGCCTTCGAGCAAATCAGAGAGGCGCAGCTTCATGCGATCCTGCGCGAGGCGCACGGTGTTGTTGATATTGACGAAAGGATAGAACTGGACGTCAAACTCCGGGAATGGCGCACGCGGACGGAGCTCGCGGTAAGTCTCATGCAACAGTGGAAGCAGTGAATCCTTCAAGGTAATTCCAGATTACCAGAAGCAAGCCGGAGGGTGGAGATTCTCACTGCTCCGGCGGCCTGCTTCCCACCCCGCCCATGCCGGTCGGGTCGGGCGCTTGCTGGATGTTGCCGGATGGCGGACTCGAAGGGTTCCGGCTGGCTTTGTCCTTGTTCTTCACCTCGCCCTTCTTTGCAATCTGGTCGGCGAGCATGGTGCTGGCGCTATCAGAACTTGTCTTGATGGAATCGTTGGCGTCCTCAAGAGCGGCAGAAAAGAGCCGCTTCTGCTGAGATGTCGCACTCTCTCCCAGTTCAGCAAGCTTTTTCTGGAACTCCGCTTCGGCATCCAACACGTGGCGCAGAGGATTGCGCAGATCCTCGCTATGGCGGTTGTACATGTCGAGATTGTCATCGAGTTCGTCGATGAGACCTGCAAGGTCGGAGAGCAAGCTTGCGATGGTCACCGAATCCTTGGTGCCAGGCTTCGCCGCAGTGCGCAGTCGGTCGATGGCCAGCACGCGCTCGCGCGCGAAGGATAGCACCAGTTCGACGCGCTTCTTGGGGTCCTGCGCACTGTCGCGCATTTGCTCTATCTCGCGAGCGTTCAACGGATCATGCCTAGTCTGCGCTACGGACGCGGCGGTGATTGCAATCAGCAGCACTGTTGTAAAGATCTTCAATGCTTTTTCTCCCCGCCCTTGCCTGCCGCATCGCCAAACATGGAGTGCAGAAGGCGATCGCGCTGACGTTCCACTTCAGCTCGGGTGCTTGCAAGATAAGAGCGCTCTTCAGCCTCGATTGAGTGCTCCATGGCCGTGATGCGCCGTGAAAGTTCGCGGAGTCCAATCTCCGCATTTTTCTGGGACTTGGGGGTATGGAGAGAACACTCAACTGCGTGGCCGACATCGTGCACGGCCGCATCCAGAGCCTGATGTGCTGCCTTTGTGTCCGAGGCCGCAAAGTCGCGATCCGCTTCCTCCAGACCAATGCGCGACGCTTGTAGATAAAGGCGCACGCAGGGGACGCCGCTCGACGATTCCGCTTTCTTGCGGAGCTCGGTCGCGTCCTGCTGAGCCATGCATGAACATGCCAGCACCAGGCAGAGCGTCAGCACGCGACGAGCATTCATTTCTTCTTCTTCCTTGCCTCAGGCTCGATGGCGATCAGGCGATGACGAGCCTCCCACTCCTCGTTCGGAAACTGTCCATTGGAGACAGCCAGAAATGCTTTATAGCTTTCCACGGCCTCGGCTCCCATGCGGAGATGGTCGTAGCAGGTGGCACGCAGGAACAAACTGCTGGGAAGCTCCGGAAGCAACTTCTTGCGCTCATCTAATGACTTGATGGCGAGTTCGTATTCTTTGTTGCCCGAAGCGGCCAGCGCGAGTTGTCCGTACGCCTCTCCCCACTGCGGCTTTAGCTTCACGCAGTGCAGAAACTCATCGCGCGCCTCCGCATATTTCAATTGCGGAAGCAAAACTGAACCGAGACCGTTGTGCAGGTCGGCGTCATTGGGAAATTGCGTCAGCAATCTTCGATACTGTGTTTCCGCAGGTGTCCATTGCTTCAGGCGCTCCTGCGCAAACGCCAATTCGCGCATGGCTTCCCAGTCATCGGACTTCATCGCCAGAGCCTTCTGCAACTCAGCGGTGGCTGCTTCGTACTTTTTCTCTGCACTGAGTACGCGCCCAAGTTGCAGATGCGCGCTCTCGTCCCCCGGAGCAAGGCTCACAAGGCGGAGCAATGTGTCTTCGGCTTCGGGAAAACGTTTGCCGCGCATATAGAGATTGGCGATAGCGGCAAGCGCGTCGGCGGAGTTCGGTTGTAACTCGACGGCCTTGCGCAACTCGCGCTCAGCGCCGGTCACATCGCCTGACGTCTCCAGAGCCGTGCCGTAAGCAAGCCGGAGTTGCGAATCAGCAGGCGAGAGCTCTACGGCGCGCGCCCATGCGTCGAGTGCGGACTTCTGGTCGTTTGCGTTCAGTTCGGCGAGAGCGGCCCAGGCGTGAGCCAGCGACTCCTGCGGGTGCGTTCCGGTAGGCTTGAGGCGGGTTGCCTTTTCGAGATACCTCGCGGCTTCGGGATGCTTCTCGTGAGCGAGCATCAGGCCGAGATTCAGATTGCATTCAAAGCTGTCAGGCTGTGCGGATACGGCTCCGCGATAAGCGGTAATCGCCTCGGGATAGTTCCCCTGTGCATGCATCACATAGCCAAGGTCGAACCAGGCACGCGCGTCTTTTGGGTTTGCCGCGGCCAGTTTGCGCAGGATGGCCTCCGCCTCTGGCCACTGCTGCTGATCCATCGCGGCTTCCGCCTGTGCAATGTCCGGGGAGTTCTTGGCAGACGCATGCGGAACCGTCTTTTGCGCGAAGAGGCTTGCGGCGAGCAGTAGCGTCAACGTGCCGGTTTGCAGCCAGCACCGGCGTGACGTCACTGCGCCACCTCCTGCGGCAGTACCTTGCGCAGCCACTGTCCGGTATAGGAACGCGGATTGGCCGCGACTTCCTCAGGCGTGCCCACGGCCACGACCTCCCCACCGCGCTCACCGCCCTCCGGACCAAGATCGATGACCCAGTCGGCAACTTTGATGACGTCCAGATTGTGCTCAATGACGATGATGGAGCCGCCCGCGTCGATGAGCTTCTTGAAAGCCGCCAGCAGTTTGCTTACATCGTCAAAGTGAAGTCCGGTGGTGGGCTCGTCAAAAATGTAAAGCATGTGAGATTTGCGCTTGATGCTGGTGCCATCGGGATTCTTGCGCAGGCTGTCGCGTCCCTGTGGTTGCAGGTGCGCCGCCAGCTTCATGCGTTGTGCCTCGCCGCCGCTCAACGTGGTTGCAGACTGACCGAGGCGCAGATAGCCGAGGCCGACCTCGTCCAGCACGCGCAGCTTATCCAGCAGCTTTGGAACACCAGTGAAGAAGCCGAGCGCTTCTTTTACGGTCATGTTCAGCACGTCGTGAATATTCTTGCCGTGGTAGCGCACCGCTAGAATCTCGGGTTTGTAGCGCGTGCCCTTGCAGTCCTCGCAGATCAGTTCCACGTCCGCAAGGAACTGCATCTCCACCGTGACCGTACCATCGCCGGAGCAGGTGTCGCAGCGGCCGCCGGGGATGTTGAACGAAAAGTGTCCCGCGGCGTAGCCGTGCTTCTTGGATTCGGGAAGGGAAGCGAAGACCTCGCGAATGGGATCGAAAGCCTTGATGTAAGTTACGGGGTTTGATCGCGGAGTTCGGCCAATCGGCGACTGATCGACGAGCTGTACTTCGTCGAGAAACTGCTCGCCCTCAAGCTCGCGCAGGCTGCCTTCGCTTACCACTCCAGTGGTTTGCCGCTTGATGGCTGCCAGCCGCTGGTAGAGCACATCATGAACGAGTGTGCTCTTGCCTGAGCCGGAGACGCCCGTGATCGCCACCAGCATCTGCAGCGGGATCGTGACGTCCACATCCTTCAGGTTGTGTCCGCGAGCGTCGCGCATGCGCAGGAACTGCTTTCCCGGAGTGCGTCGCTGGGTTGGAATCTGAATTTGCAGGTCGCCGCTCAAGTATCGTCCCGTGAGCGATTTTGGATTCGCGCGAATTTCTTCGTAGGTGCCGCTGGCCACGAGCTTGCCGCCATGCTCACCCGCTCCGGGGCCAAGGTCAAGAATCTCATCGGAGGCCGCCATCACCTCGGGATCGTGCTCCAC
>Ga0181516_10003116_pt1 | contig 11324 bp, 7 predicted proteins | sample PEATcosm2014_Bin_25_FD_121104 | JGI IMG/M metagenome (GOLD analysis project Ga0181516, IMG submission 121104) | Peatland microbial communities from MTU Mesocosm Facility, Houghton, MI, USA - PEATcosm2014_Bin01_10_metaG | ecosystem: Environmental > Terrestrial > Soil > Wetlands > Peat | place...
GGTCTTCCAATTTTATCCTGCGTCATTCCCGCGACCCGTCTTCGCTAAAGCTACGGCGGGTTTAGGAAATAAGTCCTCCGAAGCCTCTTGCGTAGGAGGAAGGCGGGAATCCATCTTGGCCACAGTAAACAAGCGAGACAGATGGATCCCCGCCTCCGCGGGGATGACGCCTGTTTGTTAAATTAAATCACCGGTATCTGTTACTTCAATGATAAAATTAACCAATAATAATTTATATTATTATCAATATGATGGGTTGTAATCTGGTTTGATGGGGAGCGTTTTTAAAAATTCGGCTTTGAAATTTTATTAGGGGACTATATAAGTACTCACATCGGCGAAGTGTGGTTTTTTTGAATCACATTAGCTTTTTTTCAATTTTTTGCGGAGTTACTCCATCATGATGAAGATCACAAACAAGGCAAAACTGCTTTTCGCGGGGTTTACCGCAGCGGCGATTATGATGTTCGCTCCCCGGACAGCCAAGGCGGACACGATCGCGACTTTCGATGATCTCTCGATTTCGACACAACTTATCAAAGAGCCTTCGCTAACCGGCGTTACGGATAATGGTATCAAAGTTACATCTGCTTCTAATCTGTTTCTCATTGACGGCGCTCTTGTAAACGGCACGCTTGGTGGAGAGCCCGCTGGCGCAGCCGATAGCACAAATTATCTTATGGCCAATGAATTCCAGATCAGCAATGCCGATGGAAGCCCATTAGATATTACAAAATTTGATCTCGGATTGGGCGCGGGTACAGCAACCAGTGGCTACGCTGCGCTGTCTGGGTATGTTAATGGTGTCTACACAGTAGATCCTACCACGCTTCCATTGAACGATAGCATGACTACCTTCACTGTGCCGTCCATGTTCAATGGAGCGTCCATATTGTACCTCCAAGCTAACGGTACTGATTATGACAACCTCGACAATGTTGTCGAGTCCACTGGCGGTTCATCCACCCCCTCCCCCACGCCTGAACCCAGCTCGCTGTTGCTGCTTGGAACGGGACTGGCTGCGGGTGCGTTGGCTTTACGCAGACGTGTCACGATGCATAACCTTGGATAACTGAAGGCGTCTTTGTCCTTCTGAATAATTTGATAGTGCCGCTCCGAGAATATCGGGGCGGCACTTTTCATTTGGGGATGCGGCGGTACGGAGTCCTCTCCACCTTGTGGGGCGCGCGACACGACAACTATCGTGCGTGAGGCCGTTGTCATAACGCGAGGGGTGGGTGAGCCGTCAGGCTCATATTTATCGGGATTTTTTCGTTCGTCCCGGAGGTGGCTTCGCCACCCCTCCCTAGCCCTCCCCACAGGGGGGAGGGGATTTCTCTCTTACTTCGGCAATTGCTTGGTGTCCCAGCCGCCGCCGAGGGCTTCGATGAGGGCGACGCTGGCGGCGAGGCGGTTGCCGGTGACGGTCAGGGATTGCTCTTCGTCGGCGAGGCGGATGAGCTGCGCCGACAACAGGGTGTTATAGGGAATGATGCCTTCCTTGTACTGGTTGGCCGAGACTTGTTCGTTCTTGCGCGCGCTGTCGGTCGCGGTGTTTTGGGCGCGTTCCTGATCGGCGAGGATGCGCTGGGCCGCAAGATTGTCTTCGACATTTTGAAAGGCGCTGAGAACCGTTTGGCGATAGGCGGCGACGGAGGCGTCGAAATTGGCGCGAGCCTCTTCGGTCGCGGCATCGCGCGCACCGAAATCGATCAAAGTCTCGGACGCAGATCCGCCGAACGACCACAGGATGTTGGCGGCGTTGAACAGCGGACCAAGTTGACTGGCGCCAAACCCGTAAGAAGCGGACAGGGTCAGGTCGGGATAATAGGCCGCGACGGCAACGCCAATCTGCGCATTGGCTGCCGCCATTTGCCGCTCGGCCGTCGCGATATCGGGGCGGCGCTCAAGCAGGGCGGAGGGAATTTGCGCCGGAACCATCGGGGTTTTGCCGATTTTATCCATCGATGCGAGCACGAAGTCCGACGGCGCGCGGCCGACCAGAACCGCTATCGCGTGTTCCAATTGGGCGCGTTTGACGCCTGTGCCCACGGCATTGGCGCGAGCATTTTCCAGAGCGGTTTGGGCCGACAGAACGTCCGATTGTGCGGCGACTCCGGATTTATATTGGTTTTCAACAATCGTGAAAATCTGTTTGTCGTCGGCGACGGTTTTATCCAACAGGCGTTGTAATTCATCCTGCACGCGCAAGGCAAAATAATCAGTCGCCAATTCCGCCTGCGCCGACAGACGCGCCGAGGCGAGTTCTGCCGCGCTGGCCTGCGCTGTTGCTTCTTCTCTTTCCACTTCGCGGCGAATTTTTCCCCAGATGTCGGGTGTCCAACTTGCGCCCGCGGAAAGATCGTAACTGTTGGAAATCGTGCTCTGGCCAAAGGCATTGGTGCGCGCACGCGTGGCCGACGGCTGAAGCGCGACGGTTGGGAACAGGCTGGCGCGGGTTTGGTCGGCGGTGGCGACGGCGGCGCGATAGTTGGCTTCGGCTTGCTTGAGATTTTGGTTGGAAATGTCGATCTGGCTTTCCAGCGCGTTCAGGATCGGATCATTATAAATCTGCCACCACGGGCCGCGGTCGGCATCGTCTTGCGGCGCGGATTGTTTCCATTCACCGGATTCCTTGAACGCGGCAGGCGTTTCGACCGGCGGTTTCTCATAATCGGGGCCGACGGCGCAAGCTGAAGAAAGAAGAATTGCCGTCATTCCCGCGAAAGCGGGAATCCAGCGCCGCGCGTCCGCGCGACAAGGGGTTGACTGCAATTCAATAGGAAACGCCGATTGACTCATGCGCTCGCTATCGCTCGCAGCTGGATTCCCGCTTTCGCGGGAATGACGAAATGTTTTTTTCATGCGGGTTTCCTTCGCGTTTTGCACCACCGGCTGAAGCGGTCAAGGTACAGATATATAACCGGCGTCGTGAATAAAGTCAGCAACTGGCTGACCAAAAGGCCTCCGACGATGGAAATGCCCAAGGGGCGGCGTAATTCTGCACCTTCGCCGAAGCCTATTGCCAGAGGAATGGCACCGAACATGGCAGCCATGGTCGTCATCATGATCGGGCGGAAACGCAACAGGCAGGCGCGATAGATCGCATGTTGCGGCGTTAGATTTTGCGTGCGCTGGGCATCGAGGGCGAAGTCGATCATCATGATGGCGTTCTTTTTGACGATGCCGATCAGCAAAATAACGCCGATCATGCCCATGATGTCAAACGGCGCGTGGCAGATCATCAGCGCCATAACGGCCCCGACCCCTGCCGACGGCAGGGTCGACAAAATTGTTATCGGGTGAATCAGGCTTTCATACAAAATGCCGAGCACGATATAGACCGCCATAAGCGCCGCGAGGATCAGGATCGGCTCGTTGCTCAACGATTGTTGGAAGACTTGCGCCGTGCCTTGGAAACTACCGTCGATATTGCTCGGCATACCGATTTTATGCATCCCCGCTTCGATGGCCGTGGTGGCGTCGCCCAAAGATTTACCAATGGGAAGATTGAAGGAAATCGTCGTGGCGGCAAAATGGCCTTGGTGATTGACTGAAAGCGGCGTCGAATTGGTGACGATGGAGCTGATCGCCGATAAGGGAACCATCGTTTCGCCCGCCGCGCTGATAGCGGAGCCTGTCGGCGCGCTGGTATGGCCCGAGGCGGCAAGGGCATTGGTCGCGGCGTTGCGCGCGGCCGCGCCGAGGCTGGTGCTGGTTGCGGCGGTGCCGGAAAGGCTGCCGCCTGTCGTGCTGATATAGACTTCTTTCAGGGTTTCGGGGCTTTGCCAAAATTCCGGCGCGACTTCCATCACCACATGATATTGGTTGAGCGGGTTATAAATCACAGAAACTTGGCGCTGGCCAAAGGCGTCGTAAAGCGCATTGTCGATCTGCGTTGCGTTTAGGCTCAGTTTCGACGCGGTATCCCTGTCAATGATAACATCGGATTCATAGCCTGCATCTTGCTGATCGGAATTGACGTCTGAAAGGGTTGGATCGTGCTGCAAGGCATCGGTCAATTTCGGCGTCCAGGCGCGCAGATCGTCAAGGCTGTCGGATTGCAGCGTGTATTGGTACTGCGCGCTGGCGGCTCTGCCGCCCATGCGCAAGTCCTGCGCAGCTTGCAGATAGAGGGTGGCTCCCGGTACGCGGCTGAGCGGTTTGCGCAAGCGGGTGATCACTTCATCAGCCGAGGCGTCGCGTTGGCCCAGCGGTTTCAACGCCATAAAGACAAAGCCGGAATTGGTCGAATTGCCGCCGGTAAAGGCTGTGACCGTATCGACGGCCTTGTCTTGTTGCAAAATGCCGGCGAAATCGATCATTTTCTTTTTCATCGCCTGGAACGAGATATCTTGATCGCCCACGACGCTGCCCATAAGCACGCCTGTATCTTGCTGGGGGAAGAAACCTTTGGGCACGTGGATGAACAGATAGACATTCAGTGCAACAGTCGCCGCCAGAATCAGCATGACCAAACGCGGATGACGCAGCGCGCGCATAAGGGTCAGGTCGTAGGCGCGGCGCAGGCGGGTGAAGGCGTTTTCGCTGGTGTCATAAATTCTCGTCAGGAAAGGCCGCCGTTTGGCGGCGTGCATATGCTTGGTGCCAAGAGCCAGCCAACGCGAGCATAAAACCGGCGTCGTGGTCAGCGACACCGCCAGAGAGACGAGAATGGCCACGGACAAAGTGACGGCGAATTCGTGAAACAGGCGGCCGATGATGCCGCCCATTAGCAGAATCGGCGTGAAAACCGCAATCAGAGACAGGCTCATCGACAGAACCGTGAAGCCGACTTCTTTTGCGCCCAAAGCCGCCGCTTTATAACGCGGCATACCCGCTTCGATATGGCGCATGACGTTTTCTAAAACAACAATGGCATCGTCGACGACAAAGCCTGTCGCCACCGTCATCGCCATCAGCGAGAGGTTGTCGAGGCTATAGCCCAGCAAATACATGACTCCAAATGTGCCAACCATCGATACCGGCACGGCAACACTGGGGATCAAAGCGGCGCGCGCATTGCGCAGGAACAGGAACACAACCATGATGACGAGCAAGGTCGATATCACCATCGTGCGTTCGACATCGCTGAGCGACGCGCGGATCGTTGTGGTACGGTCAACGGCAATGGCCAGATCGATTGCCGCAGGAATGGATGCACGCAACTGCGGCAGCGCCGCTTTGATAAGGTCGATCGTGTCAATGATATTGGCGCCGGGCTGCTTGGTGATGATCAGCAAGACGGCGGGTTTGCCATTGAACAAGCCCTGATTGCGCAAATCCTCGACTGAATCCTTGACCTCGGCCACGTCGCTGAGGCGCACAGGTGCGCCGTTGTTCCACGCTACGACGAGATTGCGGTAATCAGCGGCATGTTGAGCCTGATCGTTGGTGTAAATCTGGAAATGCTTCCCCTGCTCTTCCAGCGCGCCTTTGGGGCTGTTGGCGTTGGCGGCGGCGAGGGCGGCCCGGATGTCTTCGGATCCAATGCCGTATTTGAACAAGGCGCGCGGATTTAATTCCACGCGAACGGCGGGCAATGAACTGCCGCCGACCGTTACTTGGCCGACGCCATGCACTTGCGATAGTTTTTGCGCCAAGACCGTCGATCCGGCGTCGTAAATCTGCCCCGGCGTCATCGTGGGCGAGGTCAGCGCCAGAACCATAATCGGCGCGTCGGCGGGATTGACTTTGCGGTAGGTCGGGTTGCTTTTCAGGCTGGCAGGTAAATCGGCGCGGGAGGCGTTGATGGCAGCTTCCACGTCACGCGCCGCGCCGTCGATGTCGCGGTCAAGGCCAAATTGCAGAGTCACGCGCGCATTGCCGATGGTGCTCATCGAGGTCATCTCGGCGACGTCAGCGATCTGCCCCAGATGTTTTTCCAAAGGTGTGGCCACGCTGGTCGCCATCGTTTCCGGACTTGCACCGGGGAGAGAGGCGTTGACCATAATGGTCGGGAAATCGACTTGCGGCAAAGGCGCAACCGGCAGCATGAAGAACGCCACCGCGCCTGCCAGCGCAATGCCGATCGTCAGCAGCGATGTCGCCACAGGACGTTTAATGAATGTGCCGGAGAAGCTCATTCGACATCTTCCACGGCGGGAGAGCGCCAGCGCTGCGCCAGCCGGTCAAAGGCCAGATAAATCACCGGCGTCGTGAAGAGGGTCAGGACTTGCGACACGATCAGGCCGCCGACGATGGAAATGCCCAAGGGGTGGCGCAATTCAGAACCCATGCCCGTGCCAATCATCAGCGGCAACGCGCCGAGCAGCGCCGCCATCGTCGTCATCATGATCGGACGGAAGCGCAGAAGGCAGGCTTGATAAATGGCTTCGCGGGGCGGTTTGCCTTCGACGCGTTCAGCCTCCAGCGCAAAGTCGATCATCATGATCGCGTTTTTCTTGACGATGCCGATCAGCAAGACGATGCCGATAATGGCGATAACGTCCAGTTCCTTGCCCGACAAAATAAGCGCCAGCAAGGCGCCAACCCCGGCGGAAGGCAGCGTTGAAATAATAGTGATGGGGTGGATATAGCTTTCATACAAGACGCCCAGCACGATATAGACAGTGACAATCGCGGCGAGGATCAGCAGCAATTCGTTGCCAAGCGAGGCGCGGAAGGCCAGCGCGGAACCTTGAAAGGTGGTGATCACGCTTTGTGGCACGCCGAGATCGTGCTCGGCTTGTTCAATCGCCGTGACGGCTCCGCCGAGCGAGGCATTAGGTGCGAGGTTGAATGAAACTTGTGCATCAGGAAACTGCCCCAGGTGATTGATTTGCAAGGGACTGCGTTGCTCCTTGATCGTGGCTAAAGCCGACAACGGGACTTGCTCGCCGTCCGCCGCAGGCAGGTAAATGGCTTGCAGGGAGGCCATCGTCGCGGGCGTGTTAAGGATGACGCGATACTGGTTCGACTGGGTAAAAATGGTCGAGATGATGCGCTGGCCGAACGCGTCATAAAGCGCGTTATCGACCGTGGCCAGCGAGATGCCCAATCTTCCCGCCGTATCGCGGTCGACGGCGACATAATCCGAAAGCCCGTCTTGTTGCAGATTGTCTGCCACGTCTTCGAGCTGCGGCAACTGGCGCAATTTGGCTTCGACCAACGGCACCCATTTATTCAATTCGTCGGTGTTGGAATCTTCCATGATGAATTGGTATTGCGTGCGGCTGACGGTACTGTCGATGGTCAGATCCTGCACCGGCTGCATATAGAGCGTGACACCTTGGATAGTGGCGACTTTTTTATTCAGGCGACGAATGACATCGCTGACCGAGGACGAGCGTTGATCCAGAGATTTTAAATTAATAAGCAAGCGGCCGCTGTTCAGCGTCACATTGGTTCCGTCGACGCCGATGAAAGAGGACAGGCTGTCCACATCCTTGTCTTGCAGGATCGCGGCGGCCAAGGCTTGCTGCTTGTCCGCCATCGCGGCATAGGAAATGGATTGCGGTGCTTCGGATATACCTTGGATAAGGCCGGTATCCTGTACCGGAAAGAAACCTTTGGGAACGACGATGTAAAGAAACACTGTCAGCGCCAGCGTGCTGAGTGCCACGAGTAAAGTCAGTTTTTGATGATCCAGCACCCATGTCAAAGCGCGGCCATAGGCGGCGATAGTGTCGTCGAAGGCGCGCTGCGTCGCCTTTAGGACTTTGCCTTCTTTGGCGGGGTCATGCGGTTTGAGCAACCGCGCGCACATCATCGGCACGAGGGTCAGCGACACAACGGCAGAGATGAGGATCGTCACCGACAGCGTAATGGCAAATTCGCGGAACAAGCGCCCCACGACATCGCCCATGAACAAAAGCGGAATCAAGACGGCAATCAGGGAGACAGTCAAAGACACGATTGTAAAGCCGATCTCCCCTGACCCTTTCAAGGCCGCTTCCATCGGCTTCATGCCTTGCTCGATATAGCGCGAGATATTCTCGATCATCACAATCGCGTCATCGACGACAAAGCCGGTAGCAATCGTCAGCGCCATCAGAGACAGGTTGTTCAGACTGAATCCAGCCAAATACATAATGGCGAACGTGCCGACCAACGACACGGGCACGGACAGGCTGGGAATGATCGTCGCCGGAACATTGCGCAGGAACAGGAAGATAACGGCAACGACCAAAGCGACCGACAGCAACAATTCAAATTCGACATCATGAACCGAAGCGCGAATGGTCGTGGTGCGGTCGCTGAGAACGTCGACATCGACGGCGGCGGGCATACCGCTTTTCAGGCTGGGCAAAAGTTTTTGGATCGTATCGACGACAGCAATAACGTTGGCGCCGGGTTGACGCTGAATGTTGACGATGATGGCGGGAGTACTTTGTTTAGTTGACCGCGACTGCTCTGCGCCAGCAAGGGCTGGCGCAACCACGACTGCGGTCCCCGACCATGCGCCCAGTTGCGTGTTTTCGGCGCTGTCCGTGACGGTTGCGACGTCTTTCAGGCGTACCGGCGCGCCGTTTTGATAGGCGATGACGATGTTTTCATATTCGGCAGCGGTTTTAAGCTGATCGTTGGCGTTGATCGTGGTCGAACGTTGCGGCCCGTCGAAACTGCCTTTGGGATTGTTGGTATTGGCGTTGCCAACGCTGGAGCGCAGATCATCGATGTTGAGGCCGTAAGCAGCCAAAGCTTCCATATTCGCAATCACGCGCACTGCCGGACGCTGGCCGCCCGACAGGCTGACCAAACCGACGCCGGGCAATTGGGAAATTTTTTGCGCAAGCCGCGTATCGGTTAAATCTTCGACTTGAGTCAGCGGCAGAGTTGTCGATGTCACCGCCAGAGTCAGAACCGGCGCGTCGGCGGGATTCACTTTCGCGTAGATAGGCGGCGCGGGCAGATCGGACGGCAACAGATTTCCGGCAGCATTGATCGCGGCCTGCACTTCTTGCTCGGCGATATCGAGGTTGAGGCTCAGGTCGAATTGCAACGTTAAAACCGAAGCTCCGGCGGAACTGACCGAAGACATTTGCGTCAATCCTGGCATTTGCCCGAACTGCCGCTCCAAAGGCGCGGTCACGGCGGAGGTCATCACGTCGGGGCTGGCGCCCGGATAGAAGGTTTGCACCTGAATCGTCGGGTAATCGACTTGCGGCAAAGCCGACAAAGGCAAAAACCGGAAAGCTACAAATCCGGCCAGTAAAATAGCGACCATCAATAGCGAGGTCGCAACCGGACGTTGGATGAAAAGGCGCGAGGGATTCATAAACTGCCCATGGGCAACGCAAGTGGGGAATCGCCATAATATATAGCAAGCCGCCCACTGAAGAGCCAGCAACCTAGAGCACCATTAAAATGGGGCGTTATTGGGGCACAGATTACCGCGCAGCCGTGGTGCAGGTCACCGCCGAGGCATCCGTGATCCTATAGGCAGGCCTGCTGTCGCCGCCGCCCAAACATTGCACTGTAAAGGGTTCGGAGACAAAGGGAGACGGCATCGTGAAATTAAGAACATCTCCCACGGCTGCTCCTCCCTTTATAGAAATGGGTGTATCGCATAATTGCAGTTCGGCATCCTGACAGGGAAATGCGTTACAAGACACGGCAAACGCGTCTGCAGTCGCATAAACGGCTTTGTTATCATCGAGCACACATTGCGCAGTCACGGACATGTTGTGACTTACAGTAGGATTGACAAGCATTGCGTCGGGCACCGGAACACTTATTTTCTCACCAACCCCCGCCCCTGCCGGCACAGGCAATGTCGCGTCACAAACCGAAAGACTCGAAGCCGCACACGGCATAAGTTTGCAGGTAACAGCAGAGGTGTCGAGAACGACGAAAAAACCAGGAAGCGGGCCGCCCATTCTTTGTATGCATTGCACCGTAAAAGGTTCCGCCACATAGGGCGGCTCTGTTGTCAACGTGGCGATGGGTTCTGATGATGCGGCAATTGGTAAAGATATGGAGTGACCACAGACTCTCTCCGTCTGCAAAATTGACCAGCAACTAGCCAACGGCATAATCATTTCTGATGGCGCCGCCTGTCTCCAATCACCGTGGTTCTGGATAACAGAATTATTGGTGCCCATATTCTGGGCGGAAGCGGAAGCAGACAGCCATAGTAATAAGACTGCCGTCGCTAACGTTATCATCCGGCTTAACTTCACCCCTGTCCTAAAAGCAGCCATTTTTCTAGAGATTCCGCAGTTGGAGTTTAATGCACGCTTGCCGGTTCCATGTCGTATTGACGCACAGTGGCGAAGGCGAGTTCGCGTTCGGGGAGGACGGTCAGGGGCGTACCGTCTGCCGCGTGGATCGAATGATAGGTTTGGCCATCGACGGTCACCGGCTTGATATAGGCCAGCGTTTCGAGCCCGTAGGAGCCAAGGTCATTCAAAGACGGGGTTTTGCGGATAAAAATGGGCTTGTCTTCGGTTAACATGGAACCTTCCGATCTTTTGCGACTCAGATGAATCGTTATGGGTTCATGACATCATGGATTCGATAATTAAGTGTTAATTTGGCCCCTTAAAGCGTTGCACGGCTATGTGCGAAAAAAATGGCGCGGAAGATGCAAACTGCCGACGATGCTATGGATTTTGAAAGCGCGCCCCTAGGATCGGTCCCTTCCCCACTCTTCCTACGCCGCCGCCCCCCCACAAAAACCTAATGTTTCTGTGATCCAACAACAACCAACTTCGTTTCAAAACTCCATGCAGAGCCATTCAAAGCAGGTATAAAGAAAAATGAAGCAGTTCATCCTCAATAAATGACATTAATTTCCCCTGCAGCCCCAACATCATCATGGAAATCTTCACACCCCCAAGCAGAACCATTCCAAACAGGTATATAAACATGTTCATAGGTATTGCCGTCATTTCCGCTTCCCCCGCCGCAAGGTGCACTTGGCGTTGATGTGGGGAGCGCCAGACAATTTGGCACTCCATTTGTGATGCCTTGCAAATAGTATCCGCTTGCGCAAGAGACGCTTACGTCTTGACCTGGCGTCACGCAGGATGGCGAACCGCTGCTAACGCCGATGAGCACTTGGCCCGCGGGGCATGAGATGCTTAAATTCCCTGGTACCGCACAGACAGGCTGACCGGCGGCATCAATGCCCGTTACCACCATTCCCGCCCCGCAGGAGACGTTCGCTGCCGCAACCGCTCCGCATATGGGCTGGCCGCTGACAATGTTCGTCACCACTTGACCCGCGGTGCAATGACTTGATGCCGATGTTGGCTTCCACACCAATTGTGCGTTGGCATCACTGGTTTGCAAGCAAGCAATGATGCTTTCCTTATCGGCGCTCATCTGTGTCTGGCCAAGGTTACAGCAAGTCTGCCAAGGCCCCGTTCCGGGGACAC
>Ga0181516_10003117_pt1 | contig 11320 bp, 5 predicted proteins | sample PEATcosm2014_Bin_25_FD_121104 | JGI IMG/M metagenome (GOLD analysis project Ga0181516, IMG submission 121104) | Peatland microbial communities from MTU Mesocosm Facility, Houghton, MI, USA - PEATcosm2014_Bin01_10_metaG | ecosystem: Environmental > Terrestrial > Soil > Wetlands > Peat | place...
GAGCCTGCTCGATCGTCGGGCACTCGCACAGTTCCGTCTTCCATGTGTATTCCGCCGGTTGGTCGGTTTCTTCCGACTCGCCATCGGGGCTCAATTGATAGTTTGCCGGCTCTTCGGTAATGGTCGCCGCGCGCTTCGTTCCCGCCGAATCCGTCACGCTCGCACCGCGGTCCGCGTTCAGTCCCCGCTTCTGCATCTCATCGCGCAGCACCTGCTGCGCAATCTCCGTCAAATTGCCGGAGTCGGCTGCCAGCTCCAGCAGCTCTCCGTCATACTTCTCTGCGTAGACCGCGCTGAGCCTCTGCCGTTCTTCGCCGGCGTCCTGTCTCATGCCGAGCAGTATACAACCGGTCTCATAAATGGAATGCTCCCCGCCGCGCACGTGTGGGACCCAACAACAAGGCGGGTCCCAGGAGATTGGCGAGTTGACAAAGTCGGTTTGTGAGACCGGTTCTAGCGGCTTCAGCCGCGCTCGTTTCTTCATCCGCGTTGCACTGCGCCCGCGGCCTCTACTTCAGCGTGTTCCAGCCGATATCGGCCAGCCCCGCGCGGATCACTACCAGCGCCGTCACCGTCAGTGCGGCCAGCATGCAGGTCCAGAATCCAGCCCGGCTGTAGGGAATGAACAGAGTGCTCTCGTGCCCGGTAAGCGTCAATCCCGCCTGGTCCGGCAGCAGCGCGCGCACCCCCACTGCCACCAGAAATCCCGCGGCCCACACAATCGCGATTCTGAATGCAAGCTGAAACGTCTGATCCATCCAGGTTGTCCTCTGCTTTGATTAGACACCGGTGCGGCTCGCTTCGGCTGCGCTTTTGCCCGTCGACGCTCGCGGCTGCTCAACTTTACCGAAGCCCGCCGCAACGATACAATCTTTGAGGAGTACGCCGACGTAGCTCAGTTGGTAGAGCAGCTGATTCGTAATCAGCAGGTCGTCAGTTCAAGTCTGACCGTCGGCTCCATTCCGCCCCGCCCAGCCTCTCCAATTGATCCCGCAACTCTAGCCTTTAGTCCCGCCCGCCATCAGAATGAGTGCAGCAGCGTCTGCAGATGCATCGTCAGTTCGTCCCGCAGGCTGCGAAGCTCCTCCAACTCCGCATCGCGCGGCATGCCCCCATTCTCCATCTTTCGCTTGAGAATCCCTTCGCCATGAGAGTGCAGCCGCTGGTGCAGCGCGTCGATCGCCTGGAAGCCGGGCCTTCCCCCATGCCCCGTCGACGCCTCCGCATCGAGCCACGAACCGAAGCGGCAAAGGTGCTGATCCATAATGGGCGCCGCCAGCAAGTGTCCCTGCAGAAAGTCCTGAATGGCCACAACCCAGGCGCGATGCTCGACTGAGGCATAAAGCAGAGCCCGGTTCGCCGGGTCGACTGGCGACGCTGTCACCCAGCGCGGGTTAGGCCGCCAGTGTGCCGCCCACGAGGGCATCTCGCGCCCTGGCATCGGCCGTGCGATGCCGTATCCCTGCGCCAGCTGGCAGCCCAGGCGCAGCAGCATCACGCCGTGCTCAATCGTTTCCACCCCCTCCGCCACTGCCTCGCGCCTGAACGCGCTGGCCAGACCCAGAACGCCTTCGAGCAACGTCAGGTCCTCGGGGTCGTCCAGCATATCGTGCACAAACGTCTGGTCGATCTTTAGAAAGTGCACCGGCAGGCGCTTCAAATAAGACAACGATGAATACCCGGTGCCAAAATCATCGAGCGCAAACGACACACCCAGCCGCGTGCAGGCGCGAATCACCTGCGATACCTGCGCCACGTCCCGCAGCGCCCCGCTCTCCAGCACTTCCAGCTCAAATTGAGACGGCGGAATCTCTGGGTGCCGCGCCAGCAAAGCCGTGAGCCGATCCACAAACTCTGGCTGCTGCAGTTGCAGCGCGTCGATGTTCACGCTCACCGTGATGTCGAGCCCCGCCGCGCGCCATTTCTCCATCTGCGTCAGCGCGTTATCGATCACCCACTCGCCCAGCTCGATGATCAGCGGATTTTCAGCCAGAATGGGCAGGAATTGCGCCGGCGGCAAAAGCCCCTTTTCAGGATGCTGCCAGCGAATTAACGCCTCCGCTCCCAGCAAGGTGCCGGTGCTCATGTTCACCATGGGCTGGAAATACAGTACAAATTCGCCGTCCCTCAGCGCTTCCCTGATCCGATCCAGATCCTCATGATGACCGCGCATGCTGCGGTCCAGCGTCGGGTCAAAGATGTGGTACCGGTCTTTGCCCGCCGTCTTCGCGTGATACATCGCCTGGTCGGCTTGGCGCAGCAACTGCTCCGCGTCCACGTCGTCCAGCTGAGGAAAGAACGTGACCCCGATGCTGGCCGAGACTTGCAGCGTCACGTCTCCCAGCTTCACGGGCTCGGCCGCCGCGTTGAGCAGGCTCGCAATCAGCGGCTGGCTGACTTCATTGCTCGGCATGTCCAGCATCACCGCCACCAGCTCATCGCCGCCCAGGCGCGCCAGCGTATCTCCCTCGCGCAACACCAGGCTCATGCGACGCGTGATCGCCGTCAGCAGTTGATCGCCCATGTCATGGCCATGCTCGTCGTTCACCGCCCTGAAGTTGTCGAGATCCAGGCACGCAATCGCCACCTGCCGCCCGCTGCGATGCGCCTGCGCCATCGCCTGACGCAGCCGATCCGCCAGCAAAGCCCGGTTGGGCAGCCCCGTCAGCAGATCGTAGTGCGAAACATGTTCGAGCTTCCGCTCCTGCTCCTTGAGCGACGTGATGTCTGAGAACATCGCCACATATTGCTTGATCTTGCCCGCCGCATCGGGAACTGCGCTGATGGTCAGCATCTCCGCAAAAATCTGCCCGCTCTTGGCGCGGTTCCAGATCTCCCCCGACCAGTTCCCTTCCTTCGCCAGCCGCGTCCACATGTCTGAATAAAATTCGCGATTCTGCCGCCCCGAGTTCAGCATCCGCGGATTCTGCCCCAGCACCTCGTCGCGCGAATATCCCGTGATCCGCGTGAACGCATTGTTGACGTCAAGAATGGCGCCACTCGCATCCGTGATCAGAATCCCTTCCGTGGCGTGCGTGAAAACGCTCGCCGCCAGGTGCAGCCGCTCCTCACTCGCTTTCCGCGCCGTGATGTCCTGAATCGTGCCCCGCAGCCGCAACGGTTTTCCCTGCCCGTCGCTTTCGATCTTGCCGATTCCATGCACCCAGCGCATCTCACCGTCCGAGGCCCGCAAAATCCTGTATTCCCTGCGGAAGTCCATCGACTTGCCCAGCACATCGTCTGTGAAATGCGCAATCATCATCGCGCGATCGTCGGGATGGACAAGCCCCAGCCACCCCTCCACCGTGTGCGCATAGTCGTGGTCGATGCCGAAGAGACCGTCAAGCGTTTCAGAACTGGTCCAGATTCCGCTCGCAAAGTCGAGCACATAGCTGCCCAGGCCGGCAATTCGCTGCGCTTCCTTGAGCGACGCCTCGCTCTCGCGCAGCGCCTGCTCCGCCTTCACCTCTTCCGTGATGCGCGAAAGAGTGCCAAACAGCCCGATCACTGTCCAATATTCGTCTCTCACCGGAAAGCTCCTGAAATCGAGCCATTCCGGCGTTCCCGATTTGCTCACCGCCCTGCGCAGCATGTGCGCCATCGGCGCGCCCGCAAGCAGCAGCTGCTCCATCTGGTACGACTCATCGGCCACTTCTTCGGGAAAGAGGTCGTAATCGGTGCAACCGATCACATCGCGGCACGGATCGCTGGCGTCTGAAAAAATACGGCAGTAGCTGCGATTCGCATGCCTGATCACGTGGTTGCGGTCCTTAAAGAGCACTCCAACTTCAAGGCTCTCCATCACCGACTTGAGATTGATCTGAGACCGCTCCTTCGAGTCCTCTCTGAGATCGCGCGCGTCCCGCAAAGTCACATGCAAAACCGGCTCGCCGCCGCGACTCGATTCCCGCTTGCCTTCCGCGCGTATGCAGCGATATCGCCCGTCCGCATGGCGCATGCGCAGATTCGCACCGTCCCGCGGTTCCTCCCCGTCTGGCGAAAAAAACCTTGCGGCAACCTCGGCGTCGCCTGGATGAATCAGCTTTGTCAGGGAGATTTCGCCGGAGATCAGTCGAGCTGGTTCATACCCCAAAAGAGCTTCGACACTTGCGCTGGCCGACAGAACGCTCGGTCGATCGTCCATCGTCAGACGTAAGTCTGCCTTCCGCACGGGGCCCATTCCTCTCGAACGCGCATGGCAGAAGCCGCCTGCGTTCGACCTCACACAGACGTTCAAGAACTTAACACAGGCACTTCGTCACGTGAAAGGAATATACGCTCCTTTTACGCCGTCATTCCGCTCCAGGGCCCGCAGCAGAATTGCTCCCTCTGTTTGCTCCGCTCGCGCGCTGCCCCCTTTCGCCCATCCAACCGCCCCAGTGCACCGGCCCGAAAGCGCTGTGAACCAAATCAAGCACCAGTTATCCACTCACTTTTATTCGATTGTTATTTCCGGTCCTCTTATCCACGCATATTCTTGGCATAATCGCGAAAGGGAGCGGTTCCTCCGTAGCTGATAGTTTGGCCACGCCCAGGACCACAACCGGGAATTCGAATCCGCCACCTCGATTCGACTCTCTGATTGTCCTGGGTCAACAAAGGGGAGCAGGCAAGCGTGAACAGTTATAGCCGCCAGGATGTACTGCGAATCCTGCAGATCAGTTCCCACCAGTTGCTCGGTTGGGAAAGAGCCGGACTCATCCCCACCCAGCAAATCTATACATTTCAGGATCTGGGCCAGCTGCGCACTCTGCGCGCCTTGCGCGAAGACGATGTCTCGGCTGCCTCCATCCGCCACTCCATCGTCGCCATGCGCGCGGTTGCAGGCATGTCCAACCCCCTGCTCGAGGCCAGCCTTGTCCGCACCGGCACCCGTCTCGCCTTCCGCTGCCAGGGCGCGATGGTCGATCCCATTCGCAGACAGTTTCTCTTCGACTTCGAACGTCTTTCCGAACTCGCTCCCTCTCCCATGCGCCGCATGGCTCCCGGCGTGCCCGCCTCGCAAGAGCTTTTCTACGCCGCGGTGCAGGCCGAAGAGTCTGGCGAGAAGCACCGCGCCATCTCCCTCTACGAGCAGATCATCCTGCGCGAGCCGGCCTATGCGCCCGCCTACATCAATCTGGGCACACTCTATTTTCATCAGCGCCGCTACAGCCGCGCCGAGGAGCTCTACCGCCGCGCTACCGAAACCGACCCCGGCTACGTCCTCGCCTTCTTCGACCTCGGCAACGTGCTCGACGAGCTCGAGCGTCCCGAGGAGTCCATCGCCGCCTACCAGCGCGCCGTCCAGCTCTCTCCCCGCTACGCCGACGCCCACTACAACCTGGCCCTCGCCTTCGAACGCAAAGCCGACTGCCGCTCCGCCCTGCGCCACTGGGAGGCCTACATCCGCCTCGACCGCAGCGGTCCCTGGGCCGATCACGCCCGCGGCCAGATTCGCCGCCTCCTCGACCGCGAAACCCTCTCCATCGCCTGGCGCGCCCCCGGTTTCATCCCCCCACGCAAAAGCCCGGCTGCCCTCGCACTCGTCTCCGTCGACCACTTGTCCATCGACTAGGTCGTATCGATCAGGCCCCTTAACTCTCCGTGGCATCAGCATCTTCGCCCGCTCGTTGACCGGCCCAAAATCGCGGTTCTTCCTTCCCCGGCAACAAATCCCACAACTTTGCTCTCGATTCCACGTCTATACACAGCGTACTTGCGCTCTGCCTGCTCCAGGAACGCCGCCAAGACACGTTACGGACGGATGTCCCCTTACAATCTGTTTACATTCCGCGGCTTCCTAATCCTGAGAGGGCAGCGTTATCCTCTCTTGACTAGCCTATGGCGGATCTCAACCGGTCCGTGCGCGTTATCGACCCTCAACGCATTCGAATATCAAGGATGGATATGACGACGATGCTTGCAATCTCAAAGCAACACTGGCTCAAGGTCTGCAGCCTGCTCGGCGCGTGCGTACTTGCCGCGTCTGCCTTCGCTGCTCAGGGGCCGGCTCCCCGCATCCCGGCTGAAGTCAACAGCTCCAGTGTTTCTCCGCTCAAGGGCTCTTTGCGCCCCTACGCTCAGCCGCAGTTTGACGCGGGCCGCATGCCCGCCGAAACGCGCCTGACCGGGATGACCATCGTCTTCAATCGCACTCCCGCCCAGCAGGCCGCGCTCGATCAGCTTCTCGTCGATCAGCAGAATCCTCGCTCCCCGCTCTATCACCAATGGCTCACCCCCGAGCAGTTCGGCGCCCGCTTCGGCATGGCCCAGGCTGACCTCGACTCCGTCTCGCAGTGGCTCGAGCAACAGGGATTCTCAGTCGATTCCGTCGGCCGCGCCCGCTCCATGATCCACTTCTCCGGCACCGTCAATCAGGTTGAGCTCGCCTTCCAGACCCAGATGCACTACTACAACATCGACGGCCAAAAGCTCATGTCTCCCTCGACTGAACTGTCCGTCCCCTCAGCCTTCGCCGCCACCATCGAATCCGTTCGCGACCTCAGCAACTTGCGTCCCCGTTCCATGCATATTCCCGCCGCCAAAAGCGGCCGCCCGGTCTCGCAATACACCTTCTGGGGTGGCAGCCCGGCGCAGCAATACGTACTCTTCGCCCCCGGCGATATCCGCGTCGCTTATGACACCAACACCCTGATCAACACCGGCTTCACCGGCACGGGCCAGACCATCGCCGTCATGGGCCAGTCCGAGATCTCTCTCACCGATATTGAGAACTTCCAGGGCGCTGCCGGTCTCAGCATCAAGGACCCCACCGTCATCCTCGTTCCCAACACAGGCCCCCCCTCATTCTCCTCCGGCGATGAAGGCGAATCCGATCTCGACCTCGAGTGGTCCGGCGCCATGGCGCCCGGAGCCAACATCGTCCTCGTCTACACCGGCAGCGGAAACAACAACGGCATCTACGACTCCATTACCTATGCCGTCGATTCCAAAATCGGCGACGTCATCACCGCCAGCTATGGCTCCTGCGAGCCCGTGCTCGCTGGCTTCAACATCGAATCGTCCCTGCAAGAGGCCGCGGCCCAGGGTCAGTCCGTGATTGCTTCCTCCGGCGACTCAGGCTCGACCGCCTGCTTCGGATACACCAATCTCACCACCGCCGTGCAGCAGGCTGCCGCCGTCAATTACCCCGCCTCCAGCCAATATGTCACCGGCCTCGGCGGCACCGAAATCACCTCCGCCGACAATGTAGTTGGCACTTATTGGGGACCGGCGCCCAGCCAGACCACCGTAGCCCTCACCTCGGCACTCAAATACATTCCTGAGGTCGCCTGGAACGACGACACCCTCAGCGGCGCCGTCAGCCCCACAAGCGGTGGCGGACTCAGCGCCTCCGGCGGCGGCGTCAGCACCCTCTACGCCCAGCCCAGCTGGCAAACCTCCTACTTCACCGCCACTGGCGAAACCAATCCCAGTTCCGCTCATCGCCTCGTGCCCGATGTCGCCCTCTACTCCTCGCCTGAGTTCCCCGGTTATCTCTACTGCACCAGCGACCAGAGTGACTGGGCATCGCAACAGCTGGCAAGCTGCGGAGACAATGAGTTCTACGACCCAATCTCGTCCTACTTCACCGTCGCCGGCGGCACCAGCTTTGCCGCTCCCATCTTTGCCGGCATGGTGGCCCTCATCAATCAGAAGGCCGGCTACACCCACGGCCAGGGACTGCTCAACCCCGCGCTCTACACCATGGCCGCCAACGGCGCCACATACGCCACCGCCTTCCACGACGTGACCACCGGCAACAACTTCTGCACCGCCGGCGTTGTCAACGGCTATTGCAGCTCAGGCGGCGCGACCATTGGGTTTGCCGCAACCACCGGCTACGATCCGGTCACCGGCCTCGGCTCCGTCGACCTCACCAACCTGGCCGATGCATGGACCGCCAGCACCAGCTCCCTCATCGGCACCACCACCGCGGTCTCTTCTGCTGTCACAGGGCCCGCCGTTGGCCAGGCCGACAACATCACCTTCACTGTGCAGCAAGACACCGGCAGCTCCATTCCCACCGGATCGATCAGCGTCTCCATCAATGGCGCCGCTGCCACCAGCTACACCCTCACCTCCAACGGCACCTACGTTCTGCCCGAAACCTTTAGCGCCGCTGGCACCTACACCATCGTCGCGCAGTATCTTGGCGACGGAACCCACGACGTCTCCACCGGCGCCATCACCGTCACCGTCGGCGGCGGCAGTAGCGGTACAGGCACCTTCTCGCTCGGGGCGACCAACGTGTCCGTGGTGCAGGGATCGACGGGCAACTCGACTGTCACCGTCACTCCCGCCGGAGGCTATAAAGGCACGGTTACGTTCCAGCTTGAAACCAACAGCTCCGCATTAACCACCTACGGCTGCTACAACGTGTCCAACGCGGTTGTATCCAGCGCCACCGCGGTCACAACCACCGTGCAGTTGCTCACCTCTGAGAGCCTCTGCGCCACCGCAATCTCCAAGGGCTCCATGCGCCGCTTCGTGTCGCCTGGGACTCCGTTGGCCAAAGCAAACTCCGGCCCCGGCCTGCGCAAGGTGCTGCCGGTCAGCGCCGCCGCTCTCGCCGGCTTCCTGCTCCTCGGCCTGCGCCGGCGTCGCGCCTCGTGGATCGTCACCCTCGGCTGCTTCCTCCTGCTGGCCCTGGCCACCATCGCCGTCGGCTGCGGCGGCGGTTCCAGCGGCGGCGGCAGCAGCACCACCGGCGATGTGCCCGCCGGCTCCTATCCGCTCACGGTCGTCGGAGCGGACACAGTCACCTCGAGCATCACCGCATCGGCTAACTTCACCCTCACCGTCACAGCTCAATAAACGGGCGCACCACCACGCGGGGCAGGCTCCCTCCGAGCTTGCCCCGTTTCCTTTCTAACTCTGCCCCAAAAACGCGATTTCTTCCCTGAGAACCCGCCTTCCCCCTGAATTCCAATTAAAAATTGAAAGTGTCATTCTGAGCGAACGGGGTCCCCGAGCGTACTCTTCAGCTCGGGGGTGGGGAGCGAAGAATCTGCTTCTTGCATTCCGGCGATTGCGACTCCGCGGGAAGCATCGACGCCCCGTACGCGCCTCTGCCCCAAAAACAGGTCATTTCCCCTTCCCTCAAATTCTTGTCAAGCCCTTTTTTGAAAAATAATTTTTAAGTCGCTCATTCTAAAGAGAAAATTCCTTGATCGATTTTGCGTATTAATTAGCTCGATTTCGCTATCCTTAGAACATTCAATACGCACTACGTCAAAAGGAGAGCGAAACCGCTCTCCTATTTTCTTTTCGGACTCCTTCCGCGATCGTCGCAGGACCGGACGGGTCCGCAATTGCCGCACCTCGAAGCCAGTGCAGCTCAGTGGCGTTTTCCTCAAGAAAACGTCACCCTGCATAAGGCGGGAGACGGCACGAAAATTGCGGAACCGCCCCCAAAAATCCTGCTGCGCGGACCGCCGAAAAGCTACTGCACCAAGTTGGCAGACCGAGAAGCTCAACCGCTTCCCAGCCTGCTTCGGAAAGGGTCCAATCGCGGAAGGCTGTCCGGGAAAGCCGGACATATGAACACCAGCATCACCGTCGCAAAGAACACACTGGCGATGAAAAACACGCCGCCAGCAGAATTGGAATTAGCCAAAGAAGCAGCAATGTCCAGTCCCCACGGCGCTGAAGCAATGCGATGCGCCGCGGATCTGGTTTTGGAACAGTTCAGCCTCGAAGTTGCTGAAGCGCTCTATCGATGCGCCATAGCCGGGTCTCCAATGGCCGCCCGGCTGCTCTACTTGATCGCGCACGATCGATTGATGATGACGGCAGAAGAGATCAGGAAAAGAAAAAGCCTGGCCGCCATGTTGCTAGCCGAGGAGCAATTTCAGGCTGAACTGAAAGAAGACGCAGAAAATGCGGGTTGCACCCTCGATCCCGCATTCGATGGAGTCACGATCGACGCCAAGGCCGACTTTGTCCGGGATTGATTTCTTCAACGAAATCTACCCTTGATATGTCGCTGTCTTAATCGTTATTTCGCCTTTATCTGCCCTCCCTGGGCCGAGTCCGTCGGAACGGATACGCTCAGGTCTTCGTCACCGCTTGCTGTACCTGGCACGAACATGGATGCACCCGGCTCCCGCGATCGGGAACCGGCAAAGCTGGGAGCGAATCTCCCCGCGATTACGCATCTATCCACTTACGCAGTCCTACGCCATGGCTTTCCGCGCTCGCAAAACACCGCAGCGGAAAGCCATGGCCCATTTGTCACCGGCAAAAAAAGGAAGACACGGATGAAGCTCACAGGGTTCGCGAAAACGCGCATCGCTCGATGGATTGGCTTGGGTCTCGCTGCATCACTTATGGGATGGCTCGCCCTCGCCCAGGGTGTCACCACCACAACGGTTCAAGGAACGGTGTATCTGGCCAACGGCCAGCCCGGCTCGGGAACCCTGCAGTTGAACTGGCCCGCATTCACCACCGCCAACAATCTCGCCATCGCCGCCGGCCGCATCACCGCCACCATCGGCTCCGACGGCTTTGTCAGCGTGAGCCTCACGCCCAACCTCGGCGCTTCGCCCGCCGGCCTCTTCTACACCGCCGTCTATCACATGAGCGACGGCTCCACCAGCACCGAATACTGGGTCGTACCCGCCGCCGCCCAGGCCTCCATCGCCCAGGTCCGCGCCCAGTTGATGCCCGCCGCACAGGCCGTGCAGGCAGTCAGCAAATCCTACGTCGACCAGGCCATCCTCGCCATCAACAACGTGAATGCAAGCGCGCTCACCCCCACCGGCGGCACAATGACCGGCCCGCTTTATCTCAGCGCCGATCCTACCCAATCCATGCAGGCCGCGGACAAGCATTATGTCGACGCCGGCCTCAGCCAGACCTTGCCCCTCTCCGGCGGAGCAGCGACCGGCCCCCTCACCGCCACCCAACTCGGCGCCGCCTATCAAGTCGACCAGTTCTCCGGCGCGGACTTCGGCGCCAAACTCCAGGCCTGTATCTCCGGACTTAGCTCCACTGATGGCGGCACCTGCGACGCGCGTAACTTCCCCGGTTCGCTCGCCATGGGCTCCAACGTCACCATCTCCACCGCCAACGCCACCATTCTGCTGCCCTGCGCCACCATCTCCACGTCGAATCAAATCATCGTCACCGCCGCCACCCGCAATGTCGCTCTCCGCGGTTGTGCTCTCCGCGGAGCCAGCACCGCCAGCGGCAGCCAGGGCGGCACCGTGTTCCTCTACTCCGGCGCCGCAGCCATGATCCAGGTCGGCGATCCCACTTACGCAGCCGACACCATGGGCTTCCATCTCGACAACGTCGTCATCAACACCACCGCATCCGCTAACTCAACCACCCA
>Ga0181516_10003118_pt1 | contig 11320 bp, 3 predicted proteins | sample PEATcosm2014_Bin_25_FD_121104 | JGI IMG/M metagenome (GOLD analysis project Ga0181516, IMG submission 121104) | Peatland microbial communities from MTU Mesocosm Facility, Houghton, MI, USA - PEATcosm2014_Bin01_10_metaG | ecosystem: Environmental > Terrestrial > Soil > Wetlands > Peat | place...
CGAAATGCTGCGCGCCGCAGAGGACGCGCAGTTGGAGGGAACCGTCACAACGGCGGAAGAGGCGCTGCAACTGGTGCGCGAGCGTTTTCTTTCTTGAAGGATACAGTGACCGGCTACAGCGGTTCCGCAGTTACTGTGTCCGAAGCCACGACTGCCAAGTGGATTTTTCCTTTCCGGGGTCCCCACAGGCAGGGCTTCGTCAGTGGGGTGGAAGTAAAATCCACCCTTCGCCGAGGCCAGAGACGGCTACAACAACTGCGAAGTCGCTCTAAGACTGCGCCGCCAGCGCCATGGGCGCTGAATGACGTCATCCTTGAGCCGTTCGGCTGCGCTGGCTCAAAGGTCGCCTAGACCTTTTGCGGCCCAAGCGTGACGGATGCGTCCCGTTCCACCGCTTCGGCCATTATCTCTTTCAGTTGTTCGGCGAAGGTCTGCACATAGGGATCTGAGAACATGTCGAAATGCCCGGTTGGCAAGTCGAGAACTTCGACTCCGCCCAGCGCCAGATCCCCCAGGCCGCGCAGCGAATCCCAGTCGTGGCCCAGCACTTCAGTGCCCTCATACCGCGCCCGCGCCAGCACGAACTTGCCTGGGAAGGGCTCGAACTTGTACTTCGCGACGACCCGCAGGTGGGCCTGCGACATGTAGTAGAACTTGAGTCTGGCCGGCATGGGCCAGGCCATCCTGCGATAGAGCTTGACGCCGAGCGGATTCACGATCCCCTTGACGAATTTGTCCCGGACGTAGCGGCTCTTTTCGCCGATCTTCTTGAGCAGGTAACGCCATCCGCCCGCGCGGAGATTCGCCAGCAACCGGGCGAACTTGGTGGCGAAGCCATGGTAGGAGCCGGTACCCGGAATCCAGACGTCGATCATCGCTGCGAGGGCAGGCGTGGTGCCCTGCAGGTGGAGCTGCTTCACCATCTCGTACAGAATGAAACCGCCAAGCGAGGGCGCGCCGATCAGGTATGGCCCACTGGAATAGGTCGCCCGCATCTCGCGGATGTAAAGCGCGGCCATGCTTTCGATGGTCAGGTCGGTGCGCTCAGGGTCGGCCAGCAAGGGCGACTGAAAGGCATAGAAAGGCTGATCGGGTCCGAGTGCCCGCGCCAACTGCTCGTAGAAGAGTACGTCGCCGCCGGCGGCATGCATGCAGAACAGCGGCGGCTTTGAGCCGTTGGGCTGAATCGGGACCAGGGTCGTCCCCGATCCTGGTCCCTTCTGCGCGCCTGCGGGCGCGGCCAGTGCAATGACCTTTGACGCAGCTGGCTTCGCGGCTCGTATCACGGCAGCGAGCTGCCGCACCGTACGCGCCTCGAAGAGTATCGCCAGCTCAAGATCGCACTGATAAGTCTTCTTGATCTTCGCAAACATGCGCACGCCGATCAGGGAGTGGCCGCCGAGCGCAAAAAAGTCGTCGTCGGAGTTGACCTGATCGACACCGAGCAGGTCCTGCCACCAGCCGGCGAGTGTCGCCTCAATGCTCTCCGCACCCGCCCCGGAAGCAGGCGCAGCTGCCGGCTTTTCCGGAAACGGCGCCGGAGCGCTGCTTTCGGTTAGTTCGAGCGGCTGCGGAATGGCAACCACCGCGGTAGGCGCATCCGCAAGCAGAATGCGCGTGAGCACTCGCGCGCCTTCAAGCGGCGCAATGCCGGGCCGTGTAACGATTTCGATGGGCTGCTCGCCGCCGGATCGGGCAGCTTCATATGCCGGGCCCGATCCCTCCATGGTGCGCGCCGCATCGGCGATGCGGCGCACCGAGAAACCTTCGATCTCGGCCAGAACCTGTCCCTGCTCATCGAAGATGGTGACATCGAAAGTCTCCACTTCGCTGCGGCGCTGATTTTCCTGCCGGCCGCGGACATGGCTGTACATGCGCGCGGGAAACGTGCGATAGACGCTCATCCTGCGATAGGAGATGGGCAGAAAGAGATCGTCGCAATGATCGTAATCCTCCGTAAGGTAGAGCGCTGCGCCTGTGGCCATGTCGAGCAGCGCCGGATGCTGGCGCAGCGTAACAACATCGGCTGAGAATTTTTCATCGAGCTCAATTTCCGCCAATCCCTCCCCTTTGCCCAGAAGCAGTCGGCGCAGCGAGCGCCAGCGCGGCCCAAACGCGAATTGGCGCTCCTGCCGGGTACGATTCTGCTCGTCAAATAGAATCTCGCGGTCGCGGCAGCGGGCGGCGATGGCGGCGCGATCCACCGTTGCCGCGGGATAGGAGCGGCAGGGCGCAATGATTCCGGTGGCGTGCTCGGTCCATCGGCCGTTGCGCGCAAAGACCGAAAAACTGAACGCGCCTTTCGCGGCCTCACTGCTTTGCTCGCGCCGCAGTTGTACGCGCACCTCCTTTGACTCGTCAGGAGAAAACATCAACGGCGCAAGGAAAAACACATTGCGAAACTCGACGGCGCCCTGCAGCGAGCCGTGTGTGAAAGCCCCCGCGACCATCTCCAGGTGGCCGGTCCCCGGAATGAGCGCGATGCCGTTCTTGAATTGGTGCTCGGCGAGAACCCAGCGACGCTGCTGCGAAAACCGGTCTGCATAAACAATTTCGTTGAGCGATTCGAGCAGGCGCTCTCCGAGCCATGGATGCGGCGAGATGGCCCGCGCAGCCATGCCGATTTCGCGCCACGCGCCCCAGTTGATGGCCGTGACGGGTCCCTTGCGACTGAGCGCGAAGGCGTCGAGGAATGCGCTGGCTGCGGCGTAGTCCACTTGTCCCGCGGGCGGCAGGATGGAGCTGATCGAAGAAAAAAGTACAAAGCAAGCCAGCGGTTCATCGCGCAGAGCTTCTTCAAGCACCAGCGTTCCGCGCACCTTGGGGTCGAGAACGCGCGCGGCACTGGTCGCGGTCTTGAGCATCAGAGGGCCGTCGTCGAGCACGCCGGCAGCGTGGAAGACACCGCTAATCTTGCTGAATTGCCGGCTCGCCTGTGCCACTGCGGCTTTCATCTCGCTCAGGTTCGTCACATCAGCTTGCAGGACCAGCAAACCTCCCGCCAGGGAGCGAATCGCAACCAACTTGCGGAGGCGCTCCTTTTCGACTTCGGAGCGCGCGGCATTCCGCAGCGCAGATTCCCATTGTGCTTCGGGCGGAAGCGCGGAGCGGCCCACAAGCACCAGGCGTGCCTGAAACTCGCGTGCCAGATGCTCGGCAACCGTGAGGCCCAGCGCACCGAGCCCGCCGGTGATCAGGTAGACACCACCACGCTCCAAATGCGGATGCTCGCGCGCGGCGGAAAGCTGCAGCGGTGCGAGCGTCTCAATGAAGCGCTCGCTGCGGCGCCATGCAACCGTAGAGTTTTCGTGGGCGCCGTTCATCTCCGCGACCAGTTGCGCTGCGGACTCCGCGGTTTTGCCGGCGTCAAAGTCGAGATCGATAGCTTTGCAATTGAACCCCGGAAGCTCCTTATGAACGACGCGTGCGGGGCCGAGAAGCACGGCGCGCGCAGGATTGCGCACGGGCTCGGCGCTCACCTGCTGCAGGTGGTTCGAGACAAGCGCAAACTGCACGCCCTGGAGATCCTGTGCCGCCAGCGCCTGCGCCAGATAAAGCGGACTGTAGAAGCTGCGCTCGAGAGTTTCTTCGAGCGGCGCCTCGCTCGCCTCCGCTGCGAGAGACCAGAGGTGAACAATCTTGCGCGGAGCTCCGCCGGACTCGAGCAGTGCGGCCACGAGCGCATCGTAGTCGGCGCGCACGGCCGGACGCAGCGCATAGCGGCCCTTCCTCAGTTGCTTGAAGCTGCTGCCGGGTTCGACAACGATGAATTCCCGTTTCGCAGCCTTGAGATAACGGGCAATCTCATCGGAAACCCCGAACGCGTCGCGGAAAAGCAGCCAGGGGCCCGGTTCGAATGCATGGGTTGCAGGCAAAAGCGCAGGCGTCCACGTGCGGCGATAGAGCGAGATGGTCTCGTCTGCGCTGCCGGCAATGTCGGATGGCGCCGCCGCCACCGGCGCGGGTGGCGCGTCCTGCACAATCCTGTCCGGCTCAATCCAGAACTTCTGATGTTCGAAAGGATACGAGGGCAACGAAACGCGCTGTACGGAGCCGGCTGCGTGGAGCTTCGACCAGTCGACGTTGACGCCGAGCGTCCAAATCCGGCCCAGTGTTTCCAACGCGCAACGCAACGCCGAGACGGTCTCGCGCGGATGCGGGAGCGAGGGGAATGCTTTGGTTGCAGGGCCGCCCTGCTGGCGCGCAAGCGTGGCGAGTACATTGCCCGGTCCGGCTTCAATGAGCACGCGCTCCGGCGCACTCAAGAGTTCGGCAAGATTGTCGCTGAAGCGAACCGTGGAACGGATGTGGCGCGCCCAGTACGCCGGGTCCGCGGCCTCTTCCGCTTTAATCCAGGTGCCGGTGACATTCGAGAGGTAGGGAATGTGCGGAGCGTGAAGCTTGATGCCGCGCAACCGCTGCTCAAATGCGCCGAGAATGGGCTCCATCATCGCCGAGTGGAAGGCATGCGAAGTGAACAGGCGGCGGCAGGCGATGGATTGCTCGGCGAGCAATTTTTCGTAGCTCTCGATCGCATCATTCGGCCCGGAGACGACGCACATCGCGGGATTGTTGATGGCGGCGAGTGAAAGATCCTTGGGCAGCTTGATCGCTGCGGCGGCAAGCGGCACGGCCAGCATTGCGCCCGCGGGCAGATCGTAGATGAGCCGTCCGCGCGCAGCGACAATTGCAAGCGCGTCCTCGAGCGAGAAAACGCCGGCCAGGCACGCGGCTACATATTCGCCAATGCTGTGGCCGGCCATGGCGGCAGGCTCAACGCCAAGCGATTGCCACCACTGGGCAAGCGCGTATTCGATGGAGAAAAGCGCGGGTTGCGTGAGCCAGGTCTGATTCAATCGCTCTGCGTCCGCATCTTTTTCGGAGTCCGGCGGATAAAGCGCCGCGATGAGATCGATGCCCAGCGGCTCGCGCAGATGACCGGCGCAAAGGTCGAGCGCCTCGCGGAAAACCGGTTCGTTCTCATAAAGCTCGCGGCCCATGTTCGCGTATTGCGAGCCTTGCCCAGAGAAGAGAAACACGGGCGCGGCGCGCCCCGCAGTTCCCGCGATCGCTTTCTTACGGTCGAGGCCGGCGAGCGCGGCAATGGATTCGCGCGTGTCTTCGACGACGGCGGCGCGGCGATGCGGAAATGCCGTACGCCCGAGTTGGCAAGTAAAAGCAGCGTCGGCAAGGTTCAGTTCCGGATGCGCGGCCAGATGCGCGGCCAGATTTGCAAAGGCCTGATCGGCGGCGGCCTCGGTTTTTGCGGAGACGGTGAGAATTTCGTACGGCTTCCGCTGGCGGGTGAGTGGGACCGCGGGTGCTTCTTCCACGATCACGTGCGCATTGGTGCCGCCGATGCCGAGCGAAGTGACGCTGGCGCGCCGCGGCGCGGCCGCTGAAGGCCAATCGGCAAGCTTGCTGTTTACGTAAAACGGACTGCCCTCAAGCTCGATGTGCGGATTGATTTTTTCGAAGTGCAGGCTGGCTGGAATCTGCCGGTACTCGAGCGCCAGCGTGGTTTTAATGAGTCCGGAGACACCCGCTGCGGAATCCAGGTGGCCCACGTTTGACTTGAGCGAGCCGATGGCCGTCGTGCCGCTCACGCCGGAATCCCGAAAGGCTCGCGTCAGCGCGCGCACTTCAATGGGATCGCCAACGCGCGTGCCGGTACCGTGCGTTTCCACATAAGAAATGCTCGAGGCAGGGACACCGGCGTAATCCAGCGCCTCGCGGATCACCTCGGCCTGGCCCTCCACGCTGGGTGCAAGATAACCCACCTTGCGTGCGCCGTCGTTGTTGATGGCCGAGCCGAGAATGACGGCGTGTATGTGATCGTGATCGGCGAGCGCATCTTCAAGCCGGCGCAAAACAACAATGCCGAGGCCACTGGAAAAAACCGTGCCGCTCGAGCTGGCATCGAAGCTTCGGCAGTGGCCGTCGCGCGAAAGAATCTCGCCCTCGCGATACATGTAGCCAAGCCCGTGCGGAATTTCGATGGTGACGCCGCCGGCGAGAGCAATGTCGCACTCGAAATTGAGCAGGCTCTGGCAGGCCAGGTGCACAGCAACCAGCGAAGTGGAGCACGCGGTCTGCACATTGATGCTGGGCCCGCGCAGATCGAGCTGATAGCTGACGCGCGTGGCCAGCACGTCTTTATCGTTGCCGGTTTGCTTGAGCTGAAAAAGTCCCGCGGATGCAAGCAGGCGGCGGTTGGCAAGCAAATTGTGAATCAGGTAGGCGTTCATCCCCGATCCGGCAAAGACGCCGATGGAGCCGGCGAATTGTTGCGGCGGATGCGCCGCGTCTTCCAGCGCCTCCCACGCGCACTCCAAGAAATGCCGGTGCTGCGGATCCATGATGGAGGCGTCGCGTGGACTGAAACCGAAGAACGGTGCGTCGAAGAGCGGCACGCCATCGAGAATGGCGGCACGGCGCACGTAGTCGGGGTTGGCCAGATCCTCGGCCGTGGCGCCTGCGGCGAGCAGCTCGGCGTCGGTCAAATCGCGAATGGATTCGACGCCATCGCGCAGATTCCGCCAGAACTCGGCCGTGTTGCGCGCTCCGGGAAAACGGCCCGCCATGCCGACGATCGCGATGGTGGAGGGTTTCATGGCGCTGTGGCTTCCCGCTGGCGCGCCATTCTGCGGCGCGCGGCGCGCTCTGAGAGTTGGCTGGCCGCCTGCGCTGCGCTGGGTTGCGCGTCAAGATGTGCGGCCAGTGCGCTGACCGTCGTGAATTGAAAGAGATCGAGCAGTGCGATCTCGCGGCTCAGCGCTTCTTCGAGCTTGGCATGCGCTTCAGCCACGGTGAGCGAGTGCGCGCCGAGGTCGAAGAAGTTGTCAGTCAATCCGACTGCGGGAATGCCCAGCGCCTGTTGCCACACGCGCGCCACAACACGTTCCATCTCGCTCGAGGGTTCGGCGGTGTGCGCGGCGGCGGAAGCCAGGTTCGGCGGAGGCAGCTTGAGCAGCGCCTTGCGATCGATTTTGCCGTTGCCTGTGAGCGGCAACTCATCGAGAAACACAAATGCGGAAGGAACCATGTAGTCGGGCAGCTTGGCCCCGGCAGCCGTGCGCAATTCGCCCGCCGTGCGCAATGCGGCAGCGGTGTCCTTGGCATCGGCCACAAGATACGCGACAAGCCTCTTGTCGCCTTCGCGATCTTCGCGCAGAACCACAACGGCCTGGCGGACGCCGGGAGATTTCTCGAGCAGCGCCTCAATCTCGCCGGGCTCAATGCGATGCCCGCGCAGTTTGATCTGATAATCCGCACGGCCCAGAAAATCGATGTTGCCGTCAGAAAAAAAGCGCGCTAGGTCGCCGGTGCGGTAAATGCGATCCGGTCCAAGCCCCGGAATCACAACGAAGCGCTCGGCGGTAAGCTCGGGCCGCCGCCAGTAGCCGCGTGCCACGCCGTCGCCGCCGATGAAGAGCTCGCCGATCTCGCCCACCGGAACGGGATTGAGATCGGGGTCGAGCATGTAGATTTGCGTATTGGCGATAGGCTTTCCAATGGAAACGCTCGTATCCACATCCTCGATGCGGCAAGTCGTGGACCAGATCGTAGTCTCGGTCGGCCCGTACATGTTGTGGATCTCGCCCTTGAAAACCTGGCGCAGATGATGGATGAGCGCGGAGGGAACGGCTTCGCCGCCGAGCAGCATTTGTTTGAGCGACCCCAGCGCCGCGTAGGCCCGCGGATCGAGCGTAAGCATGCGCGCCAGTGACGGCGTCATCTGCAGATGCGTCACGCGGTAGCGCGTGATTTCATCGGCGATGCTCGCCGAGCCTTCGTCGCCGTGGACGACAACCGTGTAGCCGCGCGTGAGCGTCCAGAGCAGCTCCAGCACGGAAATATCAAACGACACGCTGGTAACGGCCAGCCACACGCCCGGTTCGCAGCCGATGGCGCGATCCATGCCGGTGAAGAAATTCACCACGTTGCGGTTCTCCACCATCACGCCTTTCGGCTTGCCCGTGGAGCCGGAAGTGTAAATCACGTACGCAATGTTCGCCGGCATCGCCAAGGAGACAACGGCCTCCGTGCTCTCGCGCGCGAGGTCCGCGTCTTCAGCATTGAAAATGGTGAGGCCAGCCGCAGCCGGCGGAAGATGCGTGCGCGATGCGGCGGTGGTGAGCAGCACCGGCATTTGGGAGTCTTCAATCACCAGCGAAAGGCGATCCTGAGGGTACGTGGGATCGAGAGGAACGTACGCGCCGCCGGCTTTGAGAATTCCGAGCAGGCCGATGACAAGAAATTCCGTGCGGCCCATGGCGACGCCCACCAGCGTATCGGGCTTCACGCCGAGATTCTGCAAACTGCGCGCCAGTCGATTGGTGCTTTCATCGAGCTCGCGATAGGTGAGCGTGCGGCCTTGCGCAATCACCGCAACGGCATCGGGCGTACGCGCGGCCTGTGCGGCGAAAAGATCCGCAATGGTGCTGGAGCGGGGGTAATCGGCCTCGGTCCGATTCCACTCAAGCAACTGCGCGGGTAACATGGAAATTCTCCAGGAAAAGAAATTCGATGCCGGTGCCGAGGAAGGTCGCAATCGCCTCATCCGGCGTGTTCACGATAGGCTGCCCTTTCACATTGAAGCTGGTATTCAGCACCATCTGGCGGCCCGTGGTCTTGCCCACGGCCAGGAGCAGCGCATGAAAATCTGGGTTGTCCGTCGCGCTCACGGTTTGCAGGCGCGCGGAGCCATTCACGTGCGTAATCGCGGGCAGCTTGTCGCGCAACTCGGGGCGGACGTTGACGATGCTGATCATGTAGGGAAATTCCTCGCCCGGCGCAACTTCAAACCAGCGATGCGCTTCCTCCGCCGAACAAGCCGGCGCAAAGGGCCGGAAGGCCTCGCGCTTCTTTACCATTGCATTGATGCGGTCGCGCATCTCGGGATGCCCCGGATCGGCCAGAATGCTGCGATTGCCGAGCGCGCGCGGGCCGTACTCCATGCGTCCGCGCGACCATGCAATCACGCGTCCGTCGGCGATAAGTTTGGCCGCCGCGGCGCAGGTTTCCTCCACCGTCGCGTAGCGCTGCCACTTGATTTTGCCGTTGAAGCACTCCAGCGCAGCCTCCACATCAGCGTCGCTATATTGCGGACCGAAAAGCGGAGCAGGGAAACGCTCGTTGGTGATCTTCTGTGCAAGTGCGGTGCGAAAGAGCGCCGCGCCCAGCGCCACGCCGTCGTCGCCGGCCACGGGCTGGATGTACACCTCGTCGAAAAGATGCGAGCGTGTGAGCTTGCCGTTGGCGGTGCAGTTGAGCGCCACGCCCCCGGCCAGCGCCAGTCGCCGCAGCCCAGTCTCTTCGCCAAAGTGTTCGCACACGTGCATCACCACGCGCTCCAGGCACTCCTGCAGCGCCGCCGCAATGTCTTCGTGATTCGAATTCACTGACTGGTCGGGAGCGCGGCGCGCGATCAGATGCTCGTCGAGATACGCGCGCGTCGCCGTGTAATTCTCGCGCTCTTCGCGGGTGTGGTTCAACTTGAGCATGGGGATGCGGATGGAGCCGTCGGGGCAAAGCTCCACGGCCTCCTCAAAAAACTTGCGGTAGCGCGACGGATCACCGTACGGCGCCAGCCCCATGATTTTGTATTCGTCGGAGTTGAAATCGAAGCCGAGGTGCAGCGTGACCAGCGAGTAGAGAATGCCGATGGAATCGTTGGCGGCGATGGTGCGAATTTTTTCGAATGCGCCGTCGTGAAAGTCGTAAACGCTCAGGCTCTCCATCTCACCCATAGCGTCGTTGACGACGATGAGGCACTCGTCCCATCCGGAGGTGTACGCGGCGCTGGCGGCGTGCGCCAGGTGGTGGCCGACCTGGTGAACCCGATCCAGCGGCAAGCCCGGCAGATCGCGGCGCACCTGGTTGAGCAACGCCTCGCGCGAGAAGACCTTCTCGTAAAGCTCCGACGAAGTTTCGTCGCCGACATAGAGGCCGCGGTAGGGAGCGTAGTCGAACCCGTGCGCAATCTCGTCAATTTCGTCGATCGAGACACCGGCCTTGTCGAGGCAGAAGCGGATAGCGTCGATGGGAAAGTCGCCCGTATGTTTCTTGCCGCTGAAGCGCTCCTCTTCGGCGGCAGCAACCAGTTTGCCGTCGATCACCAGCGCAGCCGCGGCGTCCATGCCCTGAGCGATGCGGTACTCGCGCTCGTCCAGGCCCGCCCAGTGCGCCTTCTTGAAGGGCACAGCGTTTTCCAGCCCGCTGATTCCGATGACTTTCATCCCTGCTCCCGTTCCACAAATGCGTCCGCGAAAAGCTCGATTCCGGGCCACGCACAGAACGCCGCGGCCGCCTGCGGGGTGGGGCTGATTTCCCGCCTCAGGTCAAGGTCGAGCGCGTCCATCCAATCACATCCCGGGGCTACGTCCCTGGGTCACGTCCCGGAGCCGCATCCCTGGCGGAAACCTGCACGTCCACGGTGCTGCTCACCCCAAGACTAGCATTCACTGCACAGAGCGGAATCCCACGTATGGGGGTCAGCACCAAAGTCGGTAACCTTCACCGAACAGGGCATTTACGAGCTTTTCCTGGTTCATTGGGTCCGCGGCCTGCTCCCCCGCCCGTGGTAGCGGTATCCTTCTCATTCAGGTCCTTTTATCGGCAATTGAGGGTAAATGATGAAATGGATGATCCTGGCAGTCGGCCTCTGCTGCGTTCCGGTGTTCCCGGCGGCAGCGCAACCCGCCCCTGCGGCGACCCCCAACCGCGTCGCAATTCCCATCCGCGTAGCCATTATTGATGGGCAAAGCGGCGGCGCGTACCACAACTGGCGGCTCACCACGCCGGTGCTCAAAAAGGAGCTCGAAGAAACCGGGCTCTTCGAGGTTTCGGTCCTCACTGCGCCGCCATCGGACGGCGAATTCAGCAACTTCAAGCCGGAGCTGAGCCGCTATCGCGTCATCGTGATGAATTACGACGGGCCCACTTGGCCCGCGGAACTCCGTTCGCAATTTGAGCAGTATGTCGCCGCCGGTGGAGGCCTGGTCATCGTGCACGCCGCCGATAATGCCTTTCCGGATTGGCCTGCGTACAACGAAATGACCGGCATCGGCGGCTGGCGAAACCGCAACCAGCAGGCCGGACCGTACTGGTATTTCCGGGAGGGCAAACTGGTGTCCGATCCCTCGCCGGGACCGGCCGGCCATCACGGAGCGCGGCTGCCGTTCCAGGTGACGGCGCGAGAGCCGGAGCATCCCATCCTGAAAGGCTTGCCACCAATATGGATGCACGCCAACGACGAGCTCTACGGAATGTTGCGCGGGCCGGGCAAGAACATGACTGTGCTCGCCACCGCGCACTC
>Ga0181516_10003119_pt1 | contig 11317 bp, 11 predicted proteins | sample PEATcosm2014_Bin_25_FD_121104 | JGI IMG/M metagenome (GOLD analysis project Ga0181516, IMG submission 121104) | Peatland microbial communities from MTU Mesocosm Facility, Houghton, MI, USA - PEATcosm2014_Bin01_10_metaG | ecosystem: Environmental > Terrestrial > Soil > Wetlands > Peat | place...
ACCTGAATACGACCGGGTCGGCATTGAGATCTTGGAGATAGGCCATGATCCGGGCCTTCAGTTCGGCCTTCGAGGCCACCCGGATCCCCCTGAGAATGGTCTTGGTCATCTTGGCGAAAAAGACTTCCACCAGGTTCAGCCAGGACCCGTGCTTGGGCGTGGAGCGCCAGGGTCCGGGTTGCCCAGAGTTCTTCGGGATAGCCGAGGTCGACGGGTTTCGTACAGGCGACAGCCATGAGCCAGGCGCGCGCTTCGGCAGTAATCTCTGCTTTGCGCCCTCGGCCGGGACGGTCTTCCAGCGAAGCCAGGGCACCCATTTCAAGCGCCCGGTTGAGGATCCGCTCGATCTTCGGGCGATTGGTCTGGAAGGCTTCGGCTAAGGCCGTTACCCGCTCTCCGGCGTGGTAGGCCAGCAGAACCTTGGCCCTCTCGATGCGGGCCTGCCCTTCTGTCCTGGAATTCGCAATGGCTTCAAGTTTGGACCTGGCTCCTGCATCGAGAACCAGCTTGGCCCGCATGGGTGTGCGCCCCATGGAACCTCCGATGACCTACCTATAAGCGTAGGTCACTGGGATCTTTATGTAATAGTATTTTGGAATCTTTCTACTAGTTGATCTGCTTGATGGGGCGGGGGGCCGGGGGCGGGAGCTTGGGTTCGCGGCCGATGAAGATGGACTCGAGCAGGGTGGCCACGAGACTGCTGACCAGGGCGCCGAAGAATCCGGCCCAGAATCCGGAGACCCGGAAGCCCAGGCCCAGGTTGCTGGCCAGCCAGCCGGCGAACCAGAACACCAGGCCGTTGATGAACAGGGACAGGCAGCCGAAACTGCAGGCCAGGGGCACCAGGGCGATGAACTTCAGGAACAGGCCCAGGGTGGCGTTCAGGGCGCCCAGCAGGACGGCCACGGCGACCAGGTCCAGGAAGGGGCCGTGCTGGATGCCGGGGATGAGAAAGGAGGCCGCCAGCAGGCCCACCGCGGAAAAGAGGAATCGAAGCAGCAACCGCACGGAACATCTCCCTGTCCCATGATGCCATTGAAATGGGGTTTTTCTTCGGGCGGGGGCACCCGGACGGTGGCTGCCGGCACCTTGGGGGGAGGATCGGTGCTGCCCCGGGGGACGGGGCCGGTTCGTTCAGTCACAGGAGGACTGGCCATGGAACGCACGCGCGCAAGGGAACAGGAAACGTACCACGAGCATATGGCGCTCTCGGGCGCCCACATCTGCCAGATCTACACCAGCGAAACCGAGCGCCGGCACGCCGTGCGGGACTTCATCGGCAGCGGCCTCCGGCTGGGCGAACGCACATACTGCATCAACGATGCACCGGCCGATGCCGGCCTGGAGGCGTTCCTGGACGCCCAGGGCCTGTCGCTGAGCCGGGCCGAGCAGGCCGGCAGCTTCATCCCGGAAAACAGCCGGGAATTCTACCTGAAGGACGGGTCCTTCGATCACGAGCGGATCTACCGCCAATGGGCCGAAATCTACGCCGATGCCCTGGCCAGGGGCTACCCGGGCATGAGGGCCATCGCCGAGCTGAGGCCCGAGATGGAACAGCTGGGCGGAGGCAACGCCATCATCCTTTATGAGACAAAAATCAATGCCGTGTTCCAGGCCACCCCGCCAACCCGGGTGGTCTGCCAGTACGACGCCCGCTCCTTCAGCGGCTGGACCATCATGGGTGTGCTGAAGGCCCACCCGCTGCTCCTGGTGGACCGGAAGGTCTGCGCCAATCCGTACTTCACGCCCGAGCACAGGATGAGTTCGCACTAGAGAAAATCCGTGCCCGCGGCGCCATGGCGTCGCGGGCACGGCAGGATCCGGCGCGGAGGCCTACTGGGCGGGGGTCGCGTTGCTGGCGGCGATGGCGGCGTCCAGCTTGTCCAGGGCGTGGTCCAGGGACTTCTCGCCCTGGGCGATCTCCTTCTTGATCTGGCTCTGGGCGGCGCCGGCCAGGGCCCGGTCCAGGGTGTCCTTGGTCATGACCACGAACACGTAGAGGTTGCCGTCGGTGGGGTCGGTCCAGAAGGCGCGGGTGCTGGTGCCGGCCAGCTCCTGGTCCACCAGCTGCCGGGTCACGTTCTCGATGACCCGGTTCATCACGTCGCTCTTGATGGGCTTCTGGTTGGTGTCGGCGGCGGCGGTGGTCACCTGCTGGTTGAGCTGGGAGAACATGTTCTGCACCCGGACCTTGAGCTTGCCGGCCAGCTTGGTGCGGGCGTCGGCGATGGCCACGGTGCGCTGCAGCGACTTGTCGCCCATGGGGTTGGCCTGGGCGATGCCGGTGGCGGCCAGGCCGTCGGGGATCTCTTCGTTGTCAATCCAGGACGGGGCGTTCTTGGCCGGGGTGGAGGTGACGGGAACCGTGTTCGGAGCCTGTTTGGGACCGCAACCGACAAGCCCGACCAGGGCCAAACCCAGAGGTAGGTAGATGGACGAACGCATGGCTGCTCCTTGGGTGGAAAGGGTGCTGACTGATTAAAGCAGAGATGGATTGCTGCTCAGAAGGGGAATTGCTGCGGGAGCCAGGAAGAGGGAAGGCCGGAGTTTCTGCACTAATAATTTATACGACGATTTGCAGCGATATCAACGAATATTTTCAAGATTTTGGCAAACTCAACCCGGGCCCGGAGGCCCGGCCTGGATAATGGACCGAAGGTCCCGGCGGACGGTTGAACCATGGCCGGGGCAGGCCGCATCGGCGAGGTCGCGGGGACGGTCACAGCCCCTCCAGCACTTTGGCCATGACTTCCAGCGGGAGCACCCCCGACGGCGGCTTGGTCTTCTGCAGCCGGCTTTCGTCGGCCATGGCCGCCCGGAAGGCGGGCACCGCCAGCATGCCCTTGACCGTGACCCCCGCGGCCGTGGCCCGGGTGAAGGCGCGGTCGAAGTCCAGGGCGTTCCCGCTCCGGTACAGGGCCGCCAGGTAGTTGCCCTGCAGTTCCACGCTGCCCGGCTGGCCCTGGACCATGGGCTTGAGCAGGGCCGCGGCCTGGTGGGGGTCGGAGCTGATCAGCTTGCCGATGCTCTTCATGGGGTCTTCGGCCACCGGCCGGTCCGGAACGGCGGGCTTCGCGGGCTCGGCCTGGACCTGGGCCTCGGCCTGGGGCACGGGCTTGACCTGCGCCGGGGCGGGTGGCACGGGCGCGGCCGCGGGAACCGGTTTCACCGGCGCGGGCGCCACGGCCACGGGTTTCGCGGGGGCCGGGGCGGCGACGGGTTTGGCCGGGGCCGGCGCGGGAGCGGGCTGCACCGGGGCAGGAGCGGGCTGCACCGGGACGGCGGCAGGCTGCGCCGACGCGGGAGCCGGGTCGGGAGCGGGCGCGGCGGCGGGAGCGGCGGCAACCAGGGGCGCGGCGGCGGCCGGGGCGGGGCGGGCCCTCGGGCGCAGGACCACGACCCCCGCCCCGGCCAGGAGCACCGCCGCGGCGCAGGCGGCATAGATCCCGATCCGGCTCCTGGGCCCCCGGCCGGCCCCGGGCAGCTGGCCGACGGCCATGCCCGCGGTGGTGTCCGGTTCGGGCAGCCGTTCCATCAGGGTCGGCGCGGGGAGCGTCTGGCGCGCCTGGACGCCGGGAACGGCCGTGCCCCGGACCAGCATGGCGGTGCCCTCGTCCAGGGCGCCGGTCCAGGCGGGATCCTTGCAGGCCCGGAGCGCCCGGCCCAGCTCGTCGGCGGTCTGGAACCGCGCGGCCGGGTCCTTGACCAGGGCCTTGTCCAGCACGCCGCGGATGCTCGGGCTGATGCCGCGGATGGCTTCCGGCTCCACCGGCTCCGGGGCATCGGAGACGATCTTGAACAGGATGGTGGTTGTGGTTTCCCCGGCAAAGGGCTTGCGCCCGGTGAGGCATTCATAAAGCATCACCCCCACGGCGAACAGGTCCGACTGGGCGCTGGCGTGGCCCTCGCGGATGTATTCGGGGGCCATGTAGCTCACCGTGCCCATGACGATGCCGGTGGCGGTCATGTTGCTGTCGCCCATGCGGGCGATGCCGAAGTCCATGACCTTGGCCTGGAGGCCGCCGCCGTCCCGGATCACCCGGACATTGGACGGCTTGATGTCCCGGTGGATGATGCCGTTGCGGTGGGCGTGGCCCAGCCCGTCGCACACCTGGGCCAGGACCTCCAGGAACTCCGCCGAGGTCAGCGCCCGGTCCCGGATGAGGTCCTCCAGGTCGTCGCCCTTCACGTATTCCATGACCAGGTAGAGCACCCCCTGGTCCTTGTCGAAGTCGAAGATGGTGACCAGGTTCGGGTGGTTCAGATGGCCGGCGGCCTCGGCTTCCCGGCGGAACCGGCCCTCGGCATCCTCGCCCTTGGCGGCGGAGGGCAGGATGGTCTTGATGGCCACCTCCCGGCCGATGGCGGGATGATGAGCCAGGTACACCTCGCCCATGGCCCCTTGGCCCAGGGTGCGCAGAATTTCGTACTTGCCGATCTGCTTGGGCATGGTCACCTGCACATGAAATGATCTTAATACTATCGCAGCGCCGCTGTCCCTTCTGCCCGGGCGGAGAATAGGAGAGAATCAGCAGCCAGGCTTCATTCCCACCATCCGGGGGTCCCATGCCAGACTTCACCATCTATTACTTCATCAAGTGGCTGCACCTGCTCGCCCTGGCCCTGGGCGGGGGGGCCACCATGATCATCCTGGTCCTGGTGGGTTTCGAGGACACCCGGGAGGATCTCCGCGGCATGACCTCGATCCTCTGGAAGCGCACCGCCGCCTGGGGTTTCCGCCTGGCCGTGGCCGCCGGCATCGCCCTGCTGGTGCTGCGCATGCGCGACGGGGACCATCCTTTCGACGCGCACTACCTGCATCTGAAGCTGGTCCTGGTGGTCCTGCTGCTGCTGTGCTCGGAGCTGAGCGCCAGATCCCTGGCCAGGTCCAGGCGCGGGCTGCCCCTGCTCGCCTTCATGTTCTTCCTGCTGGCCACCTTCGTGAGCGTCAACCACGACGCCTTCGGGATCCGGAAGCGGGTGGAGCCTTCCGGCGGCGGCCAGTTCACCGGGACCCTGCAGCAGGGCGCCGATACGAACTAGCCCGCAGCAGGTCGCGGCGATCCACCAGGACGAAGCCCCGCCCCTGCCACCGGGCATTGCGGGGCTCGAACTGGACCTCCTCGGCCCGGAGGGCCAGGGGCTGGTCCAGGGGGTCGGACCCGAAGAGGAAGGCCAGCTGGGTTTCCAGCACCCCTTCCCCGGCCGCGGGGAACTGCCGGTAGTGCACCAGCCACCCGCCGCAGCCGTCCGCATAGGCCTCGTAGAGGTAATGCCGGGCGTACCCGGGGCCGCAGGCCAGCAGCTGGTGCGAGGCGGCCCTGAGCCAGCCCGGGGGCGCGGGTTCGCCACGGTAGGGCGGGATGATGCCCAGGGTGCGGCTGCCATCGGGTTCCGGGGCGGCGGGGGGCATGCAGCACCCGGCCATGACGGGAAGGACAAGCAAGGCGAGCATGGGGTCGGCAACCTCCAGTGGGGAGCAAGCATGGTAACCGCCCTTGGCAATTGATTGAGAACCTGTCGCAGTCCTGCTTTTACCGCGCCTTGACGGCTTTAAAAAACAATTTATATTTTTTTCTGCTTCCCTTGGCCTATCCGGCGCCCCCGCGGCACACCCGTCGACCGCTCCCAGGGGAAGGCATCCGGCGCGCGGGGGGCGCGCGGATGCCCCCTTCGCGTGGAGCCGGCCATGCTGCTGTACCGATCTTTCCTGGCCGCCCTGGGGGCGCTGTTCCCTAGATATCCAGCGTGATCCCTTGGGCCAGCTCGACCTGGCCGCTGAAGTTGATGGCGCTGGTCTGGCGCCGCATGTAGGCCTTCCAGGCGTCGGAACCGCTTTCCCGGCCGCCGCCGGTCTCCTTCTCGCCGCCGAAGGCGCCGCCGATCTCGGCGCCGCTGGTGCCGGCGTTCACGTTGGCGATGCCGCAGTCGCTGCCGGCGGCGGACAGGAACAGCTCGGTCTCCCGCAGGTCGTCGCTGATGATGGCGCTGGAAAGGCCCTGGGGCACCGCGTTCTGGATCCGGATGGCCTCCTCGATGGTCCGGTACCGGATCAGGTAGAGCAGCGGCGCGAAGGTCTCCTCCCGCACCATGGGCAGGTCCCAGGGCACCTCGGCCAGGCACGGGGTCACGTAGCAGCCCCCGGGATGGGGCAGCCGCTCGCCGCCCAGGAGGATCCGCCCGCCCTGGGCCTGGACCGTCCCGATGGCGTCCAGCATGGCCGCCACCGCGCCGGCGTCCACCAGGGGACCCATCAGGTTCGCCCCGTCCCGGGGGTCGCCGATGCGGGTCCTGCGGTACAGGTCCGTGAGGCGGGCCACGAAGGCCGGGTAGACCGCCTCGTGGACGATGACCCGCCGGGTGGTGGTGCAGCGCTGGCCGGAGGTGCCGATGGCGCCGAAGTAGACCGAGCGCAGCGCCGTCTCCAGGTCGCCCCGGGGGCTGACGATGACCGCGCCGTTGCCGCCCAGCTCCAGGATGTGCCGGCCGAACCGCTCCTGCACCAGCCGCCCCACGTGGCGGCCGCCGGCCACGCTGCCGGTGTAGGACACCAGGGCCACCCGGGGGTCGGTGTTGATCAGGTCGCCGATCTCGCTGCCCTTGCCCACCGCCAGGCTGCAGATGGCCGGATCGTGGCCCAGCCCGGCCAGGACCCGCTCGGCGATGCGGGTGCAGGCGATGGCGGCCAGGGGGGTCCGGCTGGACGGCTTCCAGAGCACGGTGTCCCCGCACACCAGGCCGATGGCGGCGTTCCAGCTCCACACCGCCACGGGGAAATTGAAGGCGGTGATCACCCCCGCCACCCCCAGGGGATGCCACTGCTCCTGCAGCCGGTGCAGGCGCCGCTCGCTGGGCATGGTGAGCCCGTAGAGCTGCCGGGACAGGCCCACCGCCAGGTCGCAGACGTCGATCATCTCCTGGACTTCGCCCAGGGCTTCGCGCAGCGTCTTGCCCATCTCCAGGGTCACCAGCTCCGCCAGGGCGGTCCGGTTCCGGCGCAGCTCGTCGCCCAGGGCCTTGACCACCTCGCCGCGCTTGGGCGCGGGCACCAGCCGCCAGACGTCGAACGCGGCCCGGCACCGGGCCAGGATGCGCTCGAAATCCGCCCGGTCCACCCCGGCCACCGCGGCCAGGACCTCGCCGGTCACGGGCGAGACCACCGCCTGGTCCCGGCCGCTGCCCAGCCACTCCCCCCCGAACCCGCCGGGATTGCGTTCCCCCATGCCAAGCCTGCCCAGGATCTGTTCCATGACGCCTTCCGTGTGGGGATTTTCAAGGTTTGATGACTGCAACCGGGGATTCCGCGCCCCGAGCGTTCCCACATCCAACAAGTATGGGCAAACGCCCACGCCATGCCCAGGCAGGGCCCGGACATGGCGTCTAAACTCGATCCATGCCCGCCGAAACGATCGTAGCAGGCACCGTCCGGCCGCAACGGACGGTCTACCCCAGGGCCGCCAGGGTGAGTTCCGTCAGGCAGCCGATGAAGGCGGGATCGACCCCCGGCGCCGGCAGCCGCCGGTAGCTGCGCACCCCGGCCTGCAGCGCCACCGCCCGGAACAGGATGTCCAGCTCGTGCAGGGTCTCGATGTGCTCGCTGACGAAGCTCACCGGCAGCACGATGACGTCCTTCCCGCCCAGGGTCTTCAGCACCCCGCCCAGCTCCGGCTCCAGCCAGCGGATCGGCCCCACCTTGCTCTGGTAGGCCAGCTGGTAGCCGCCGGGCACCGGGCCCAGGCGGGCCTGGAGCGCCTCCACGGTGGCGACGATCTCCCGCTGGTAGGGGTCGCCCGCCTCCACGGCCTTGGCCGGGAGGCTGTGGGCGCTGAACACCACCGTGGCGCCCGGGACCTCCCCCAGCGCGGCGGCCAGGGGCCCGGCCAGGGCGTCCAGGTACTGGGGATCGGTGGCGTAGTGCAGGACGCCGGGCAGCAGCTCCAGCCCGCCCCGGCGCGCCTCCCGGGCCAGTTCGGAGAGGCTGGAGCCGGTGGTGCCCTGGCAGTCGTGGGGGTATAGGGTGACCGGCAGCAGCCGGCGGATGCCCTGGGCCTGGAGCGCGCGCACCATGCCCGCGGCCCGGGGCGCGGCGTAGCGGAACAGCACCTTCACCGGCTCCAGCCGGCCCCGGGCGCGCAGGGCCCGGCGCAGGGCCGCGGCCTGGGCCGCGGTCTCCCGCAGGATCGGGCTGCCGCCGCCGATCTCCTGGTAGCGCGCCCGCACCTCCCTGCCCCGCCCCCGGGACAGCAGGGTGGCGTACAGCGGCTGCAGGAACGCCGGCCCGGGAAAGCGGACGATCTCCGCATCGGCGAACAGCTTGTACATGAAGGGCTGTACGTCCGCCTGCCGGAGCGGCCCGCCCAGGTTCAGCAGCACCACCGCGGTGTCGGGACGGACGCCCCCGCTCACACGGTTCTCGAGAACTTGGTGGTGGCGGCCAGCTGCTTCAGGTAGGCGTCGAAGGGCTGCACCAGGTTGCGCACGAAGCGCCGGCCCAGGGGGGTGATGAACACGCCCTCGGGGCGCACCGCCACGGTCCCGTACGGTTCCTCGGCCCGCAGCTCCTCCAGGGCCCCGGCGAACAGCGCCGGGCCGTCCACCCCGTAGCGCGCGGCCAGGTCGTCCCAGCGCAGCTCGAACCGGCCCATGAGCTCATGGATCAGCCAGCGGCGCATCAGGTCGTCGTCGTTGAGCCGGTGGCCCTTGTGCACGGCGAAGTGGCCGCCCTGCACCTCCCGCTCCCACTTGCTGAGGATCTTCTCGTTCTGGGAATAGACCCCGCCCACGTTGGAGATGGCGCTGGGGCCGAAGCCCAGCAGGTCGGACCCGGCCGCCACCGCGTAGCCCATGAAGTTGCGGATGAGCCGGCCCTCCTTCATGGCCCTGGCCATCTCGTCGTCGGGCCGGGCGAAGTGGTCCATGCCGATGGCCACGTAGCCGTGCTTTTCCAGGATCTCCACCGCCAGCAGCAGCAGCTCCAGGCGCAGTTCCGGGGCCGGCAGGGTGTCCACCGGGATGCTGCGCTGGTGGGCCAGCATGGTGGGCAGGTAGGCGAAGCCGAAGATGGCCATGCGGTCCGGGGCCAGTTCCAGGGTGCTCTCCAGGGTGTGCCGGAAGGTGGCCATGGTCTGGCCCGGCAGGCCGTAGACCAGGTCCAGGTTCACCCCGGTGAAGCCCAGCTTCCGGGCCTGGGTCACCGTGGTGAGGGTCTGGTCCCAGGTCTGGCCGCGGGTGATGAGCTCCTGCACCCCTTCGTCGATGTCCTGCACCCCGAAGGAAACCCGGTTGAAGCCCAGGTCGCGCAGGGCCGGCAGCTGGTCGGGATCCAGGAAGGTGGGGTCCACCTCGATGGACACCTCGGCCCCGGGCAGCAGCGGGAAGCGGTCGGTGATGAGCTTGAAGGTCCGGGCCAGCTCCGGCACCTTCAGGTAGGTGGGCGTGCCGCCGCCCCAGTGCAGCTGGATGGCGCCGCGCCGGTCGGGCAGCTGCGCGGCCCACAGGTCCACCTCGGCCTCCAGGGCCTGGAGGAAGCCCTCCACCGGGCCGTAGTTCGGGCTGACCACCACGTTGCAGCCGCAGTAGGAGCAGCGGCGCTTGCAGAACGGCAGGTGGGCGTACAGCGAGAAGGGGCCGGGATCCAGGTTGGCCCGGGCCAGCGCCGCGTCCACTTCGGTTTCGGGGAAGCCCTCGGACCACACCGGCGGCATGGGATAGCCGGTGTAGCGGGGTCCGGGGCGATCATAGTGCTTGACCAGTTCTTCCAGCGCCAACGGCATTCGGGATGCCTCCAGTGATCATGATCGGGCGCGGCCCGGGGGGCCGCAAGGTGAGGCCGGGGGCGTTAGGCCCGCGGGGCTTTGACCGCGTCGATGACGGCGCCCAGCACGTCGGGGTCCGTCTCCGGCAGCAGGCCATGGCCGAGGTTGAACACGTGGGCCTGCCCGCGCATGGTCGCCACGATGGCCCGGGCCTTGCGGCAGGCGGTCTCCGCCCCCGCCAGCAGGGCGGTGGGGTCCAGGTTGCCCTGGAGCACCTTGCCCGGGAAGCGCTCCCGGGCCTCGGCCATGGGCACCTGCCAGGACACGGCCAGGCCCTCGCAGGACAGGGTGTCCAGGCACTGCGGCAGGATGCCCCGGGGGAAGTAGAGCCGGGGGGCGCCGGACACCTGGCTCAGGGTGCGCTCCGCGGCGGGCAGGGCCCAGGTCACGTAGTCGTCCCGGTCCAGCTCCCCGGCCCAGGTGTCGAACAGCTGCACCCCCTGGGCGCCGCTCTGGATGTGGCGGTTGAGCAGCAGGGCCGAGACATCGGCCAGCCGGTCCAGCCAGCGGCGCGCCAGCACCGGCTCCCGGTGCAGGTAGGCCTTGGCCCGGGCCCAGTTCTTGCTGCCCTTGCCCTCCAGCCCGTAGGCGAACAGGGTCCAGGGCGCGCCGGCGAAGCCCAGCAGGGCCTGGTGGGCCGGCAGCCGGGCCCGGACCTTGCGCAGGGCGGCCTGCACCGGCTCGAACACCCGCTCGTCCAGCGGTCCGTCCGGATCCAGCTGGTCCAGGGTCCGGGTCAGGCGCGGGCCGCCTTCGGGGATGACCACCCCGCAGCCCAGGGCGTCCAGGACCACCAGGATGTCCGAGAAGATGATGGCCGCGTCCAGCTTGGGGAAGCGCCGCACCGGCTGCAGGGTCACCTCGGCGGCCAGGTCGGAGTCGTAGAGCACCTGCTCGAAGCTGGCCTGTTCCCGGATGGCCCGGTATTCCGGCAGGAACCGGCCGGCCTGGCGCATGAACCACACCGGCGGCACCGGCAGCACCTCGCCCTGGAGCACCCGCACCAGCGGCGCGGTCATGCCTGCTCCCGCAGGGCCTGGGACACGAAGCCCACCGCCCGTTCGAAGTGGGCCAGCTCCTCGTCGCCGTGGGCCGCCGAAAGGAAGGCCACCTCGAAGCCCGAGGGCGGCAGGTATACGCCCTGCTCCAGCATGAGGCCGTGCATGCGGTTGAACCGCGAGATGGCGCCGCTCTCCACCCGGTCGGCCCGCTTCACCCCGGCCTGGAACAGGGGCCAGATGAGGCTGCCCACCCGGGGCGCGCGCAGGCCCGGGATCTTCTCGAAGGCGGCCGCCCAGCGGGCGCTCTGCCGGTCCAGGTCGCGGTAGAGGTTGGGGGTGAGCTTCTCCAGGGTGGCCAGGCCCGCGGCCATGGCCACCGGGTTGCCGCTGAGGGTGCCGGCCTGGTAGACCGGGCCGTCCGGGGAGATCACCGCCATGATGTCCTTGCGCCCGCCGTACAGGCCCACCGGCATGCCGCCGCCGATGATCTTGCCGTAGGTG
>Ga0181516_10003120_pt1 | contig 11308 bp, 9 predicted proteins | sample PEATcosm2014_Bin_25_FD_121104 | JGI IMG/M metagenome (GOLD analysis project Ga0181516, IMG submission 121104) | Peatland microbial communities from MTU Mesocosm Facility, Houghton, MI, USA - PEATcosm2014_Bin01_10_metaG | ecosystem: Environmental > Terrestrial > Soil > Wetlands > Peat | place...
TCCTCAAGCCCGGCGGCTGGGTCACGCTGGTCGCCATCGACCGCGCACGCGACGAGGCCGACCCGCTCTACCGCGATCAGATCGCCGCCTACGAATTCCTGATGGAGACGCACAGTCCCGACTACGCCCGCGTGCGCTCCGGCTTCCGCACCTACGACAAGATGGACGCCCTCTTCGACGGCGCGATTCACCAACTCCAGTTGCCCGGCGTGCGCCTGCTGGACTGGCCCACCTTTCGCGGACACACCATGTCGCTCTCCGTCGCGCCAGGACCGGAGCATCCGAACAACGCGGCCTTCCTGCTTGACCTGCGCCGCTACTTCGACACCTTTGCCCACGCCGGCGTCTACACCATGCCCACCACCTGCTGGGTCACCGCCGCCAACTTCCGCACGCAGCCAACCTAGTGGTGCAGGAACAGCAACACCCCGGTCAGCGCATCCTGGAAGAAGTGCGCAACCATCACCTGCCGCAGGTTTCCCCGGCGCACGGCCACCAGGCCGTAGAACAAGCCCAGGCCGCCAATTCCAATCACAGCGCTGCTGCCCTCGTAGATGTGCATCAGAGCGAAGATCAAGCTGCTCAGCACCACTGCAACCCATGTGCGGCCAAACCATCGGCGGAACTGCTGCTGCAGATAGCCGCGAAACACAAACTCCTCGCACACGCCTGCCGTCAGGCTCATCAATATCCACAGCGGCAGCTCAGTTGCAGCATGCGGCGCAAGTGCCACAGCGGCCACGTTTTTATGGGTGGGATGGTGCAAGACAAACAGCACCACCGCCAGCACCACCGTCGTGCCCAGCCCGCCCAAATAGACCAGGAACCCGCCGCCTATATCGCGAAGGATCCGTACCCGCCCGCGTCCGAACGCGTCCGACAGGAACTGCCGCCGATGATACAGCCCGGCGATGGTGACACCCGTCAGCAGCCAGGTCACGCTCATCTGGCACAGATACGTTGTGTTGCGCGACAGGTGGGCCAGAATAAAGGTCGGAGGATACCGCGCCCCGCATGTTGCCATCAGCGCTAACATCGCCAGCACCAGCCCGGTATGCTGCCACGGCGCAATCTCATTCTGCTTCTGTTCCACAACCGCCCCCTCGGGCGCGGTGCATTCCACACTTCCATCCATGCACGTATGCTACGGCATGCGCACTCCCAGCCGCGGATTCTTCTCAGCGGACTTCCTATGGGCGTTTGGCTCCAATGGTTTTAGTGGCTCGTCTTCGCCGCTCGTGCAGACCCGGCAGTCGTCGTCGCCGGTGGTCCGGGAACTCCCGTCGTCCGCAGGTACGCAGCCGCCCCTGTCAGCCGCACCGGCTGCTTGGCATCGTCCAGCAGCGCATACACGGCCATCTGCGTTGGGGTGTCGTGGTAGTCCGCCAGCGCCTTGGCGGCTGCCGCGCGCACCGTCAGGTCCTTATCGCCCAGCGCTGCAATCAGCTCTTTGTGTACGGGCTCAATCCGCTCCTGCGCAATCTCCTCAATCGCGGAGACGCGCGCCAGGTCGCCGCCGCTCTGGCGGATAAACTCGAACGCCGTAATCCCAAAGCCGAACGGCCCCAGCAGCATCGATGCGCCCTGCATCGCTCCCATCTTGGCCAGCATCGTTGGATCGTGCAGGTCCTTGTTAATCTTGTGCTCGGTGCCGTGGATCAGCGTTGGCCCGGCTTTGCGGTCGCCGTCCACCACCGCCATCAGGATGTCCTCGCCGGACTTGTCGCCCATCTTGTACAGCGTCATCGCCGCCACAAACGCCACCTGTGGCTCCTTGTCGTCCAGCAGGTTGCGTATGCTGGTCGTCATGTTGCGGTCCTTGGTCTGTCCGGCTGCCAGCACCGCCGCGGTGCGCACGTCCACATCCGGATCGGCCATGGCACTGACAATCATCTTCTCGGAGCGCGCACTGCGCATCAGCCCCAGCGCGGCCAGCGCCTGGATACGCGTCTGCGGATGCTTCGGGTCCGCGGCCGCATCGGTCAGGAGCTTCCATGCCGCACTGCTCCGCTCCGCAGCCGTTACCGCCTTGGGCAGCGCGGGCGCCGGCTGGTCGGTATCTCCCACCACCGCACTATCTGGATTCACCGGCGGTGTCTGCGCCGCCGCGGCCATGCTCATGGTGCCGGCCAGCGCCAGCAGCACCAGCCCCATGCTGCGCCATTGCCTGTCTGCACCGATCCTTGCTGCGTTCATGTCGTTCCTCATTCCGCGCGGCCCGCACTTTTCTCTGGTTGGATGCGGAATCGGAAGGCTGCGACGGAGTTCTTTCGATTTTCTGCCAGCGCTTGACACTCCGGCAACCCTGCGCCGACGATATCGGTCAGGGCCAATCCCCGCCAATGTGCGGCAACATCGAACCTCCGGAGGTCTTCCATGCGTGGTTACTCCCGCCGTCAGTTCATCGCCACCGGCATTGCTGCCGGAACGCTGGCCAGTGTCAGCAACCTGTCGCTTGCTTCCGCCACCGCCACTGCAACCGATCCGGTCACGCTGGGCAAGTCTGGCATGAGGGTCACACGCCTCGCCTTCGGCACTGGAACCAACAACGGACATGTGCAGGCCGCGCTGGGCCAGGAGGGCTTCACCAAGCTGGTGCGCTACGCCTACGACCGCGGCATCCGTTTCTTTGAGACCGCCGAGGCCTACGTCACTCCCGCCATGCTGGGCGAGGCGCTCAAGGGGCTGCCCCGCGAGAGCTATCGGCTGATGAACAAGGTCACCACCGACGAAGGCGTCGACCCCAGCGTCCGCTTCGACCAGATGCTGCGCAACTCCCGCACGGAGTACTTCGACATCCTGCTGCTGCACTACATGCACACGCCTACCTGGGTCTCCGACACCGCCCGCTGGCAGGACGGCCTGCACCAGGCGCAGGAGAAGAAGCTCGTGCTCAACCGCGGGGCGTCCGTACACGGCCTGCCCGCCCTGCGCCAGGTGCCCGGCAATGCGTGGATGGAAGTGGCCATGATCCGCATGAACCACAAGGGAGCCAGCATGGACACGGAGGCCAACCAGCGCGGCCCCGGCAACGTGGACGAGGTGGTCCAGCACGTCCATCGGGTCAAGCAGGAAGGCATGGGCGTCATCAGCATGAAGCTCATCGGCGAGGGCGTCTTCACCCAGCGTGAAGACCGCCAGGCCGCCATGAAGTTCGCCTTCCAGCACGCCGGCGTGGACTCGGTGACGGTCGGGTTCAAGAGCACCCAGGAGATCGACGAAGCCATCGACAACCTGAACCTGGCGCTCGCGTAGCGACAGCTTTTCCACCGTCCCTGACCATTGCGTCCTCCTCCACGGCTGCGGCCGTCCCAACCGGACGGCTTCGTGTGGGCCGCGCCCGTGACTCCCATCACACTCCCGCCGCCGCTCCGCCGCCTACAATGATCGCGCTCCGCATTCCGTAGAGTTCCGGACCCCAACATGCTCTTCAAATCCCGCAGCGCCGCCGTCTACGGAATAGACGCCAACATCATCGACGTCGAGGTCGACTTCTCCGGCATCGTCACGGAGAAGACCGAGTTCAATACTGTGGGACTGCCCGACGCCGCCGTCCGCGAGTCCCGCGATCGCGTCCGCTCCGCCATCAAGAACTCCGGCTTCGACATTCCCCCCACCCGCATCACCATCAACTTGGCCCCGGCCGATATCAAGAAGGCCGGCTCCGGCTTCGACCTGCCCATCGCCATCGGCATCCTCGGAGCCTACGGCGCGCTCCACATCAAGGACATCTCCAGCTTCCTGCTGGTAGGCGAGCTCGGCCTCGACGGGGGTCTGCGCGCGGTCCAGGGCATGCTGCCCATCGCCATCGCAGCCCGGGCCGCAGGCATTCCCAACCTCGTCATTCCTGCCTCCAACGCCCGCGAGGCCGCCGTCGTTGAGGGCGTCAACGTCTATCCCGTCCACACCCTGCTGGAGGTGCGCGAACTACTCAACTCCGCCTCCTTCGGCGCCATCGCCGCCAAGCCCCTGCGTGTGGAGGCCGCCAGCCTGCTGGAGGAGCTGCAGCACTTCCCATTCGACTTCAAGGACGTCCGCGGCCAGCATGTTGCCAAGCGCGCGCTGGAAGTCGCCGCAGCCGGCGGTCACAACATCCTGATGATCGGCCCGCCCGGCTCCGGCAAGACCATGCTGGCCAAGCGCCTGCCGTCCATCCTGGCGCCGCTGCGGTTTGAGGAAGCGCTGGAGACCACCAAGATCCACTCCGTCGCCGGCGTGCTGGACGCAGACCAGGGCCTCGTCGCCCACCGGCCCTTCCGTTCGCCGCACCACACCATCTCGGACGCAGGCCTCATCGGCGGCGGCATGATTCCGCGTCCCGGCGAGGTCTCGCTCGCCCACAACGGTTTGTTGTTCTTAGACGAGCTGCCGGAGTTCCCCCGCAACGTCCTCGAGGTCATGCGCCAGCCGCTGGAGGACGGCGTCGTCACCATCGCGCGCGCCGCCATGTCGCTTACCTTCCCCGCGCGCTTCATGCTGGCGGCGGCCATGAATCCCTGCCCGTGCGGCTACTTCAACGACAAGTCGCGCGAGTGCATGTGTACACCGCCCATGATCCAGCGCTACGTCAGCAAAGTCTCCGGCCCGCTGCTCGACCGCATCGACATCCACATCGAGGTTCCCGCCGTGCAATACAAGGAGCTGCGCGGCGGAGTCTCCGCCGAGGGCTCAGCCGAGATCCGCACCCGCGTGCTCGCCGCCCGCGGGCTCCAGCACGAGCGCTTTGCCGAGTCCGGCGCCCGCACCCGGGGCACCGCCAAATCCCACGCCAAGCCCATCTTCGCCAACGCGCAGATGAACACCCAGCAGATCCGCACCTACTGCGAGCTCAACTCCGACGCCGAGCGCCTGCTGGAGCGCGCCATGCAGCAGCAGGGCCTCACGGCACGCGCCCATGATCGCATCCTGAAGGTCGCCCGCACCATCGCGGACCTCGCGGCAGAGCCGCACATTGCGGTCACCCACATCGCGGAAGCCATCCAGTACCGCACCCTGGATCGGTCCTACTGGTCCTAGCCCGCAGCTCCGGGCCTGAGCCCGCATCCTCTTGCCAGAACCTCAGGCCTCCTTATTAACAGTCACCCCGGCCGGTATCGATTGCTGCACCCAATTCCCATAGAAAGGGAGGCCAGCCCCGCCAGGAGGCCATTTTTCCTTGCGGCCACATCCTGAACCTCTGACGAAGTCTCATCTCCATCCACCGATAACAAATTGTATATAAGTAACTTACCGATAATGATCCGGCCGGAATGTTCCGCAGGGGGAACCTGCTTATCTACTGTTTATGGAATTTCTTTTTTGGCGGACTTACCAAAATAAGTATTGACTCCGCGCCGGGGACACGGTATTTTGCATATGTATCAGGTTGTTGCACACGAACAGTCTCTCGCAGGGGTCCGGGGACAAGGTCCGGGCTGGAGAAGCGAAGTCTTCCCTTTCTCTCTGCGCCAGTTCGCCCACCGGAGTGCTCGGCGTTTTGCATTCCACTGACATTCGAGTTGTCGTCCCACAGCGCACAGAGCGTGCGTCGCGTCCAATCGATTGCCCTGGCAATCGCCCCTGACGCAGAAGCTCAAGAAAGTACGGAACTTCCCGCACGTTCCCAGCATCCAATTGGCGGGGATGAGTGAATTATCGTCATGCCTGCCCAGGCCCTGCAACAAAACGACTTGGCCTTACGTCCTACGAGTCGAGCTTTAGGAATCGCAATTGGATTCGCGATTCGAGTGAATGTCCCGAATCTTTTTCGAGTGAATGTCCGGAATCTTTACCGAGACCATCCTCCCCTTAGTTTCTACGTCGTCGAAAGGAAAACTTATGCGTTCTGATCTTATCTTTGGAGCTCTCACTCACGTTACCAACCGCTATGAGCTGTGCCAGCTTGCCTCCAAGGCCACCCGCAAGCTCCACAAGCCCAACACCCGGCTCGCGGACACGACCAATGAAGTGCTGGATCGCTTCAAGGACACCGTCCCCATGGATGCAGTCGGTGCAGCCGCAGTCCAGAGCGTCGGCATCGAAGAGCGTCGCGCAGCCTAAACCGCTCCTCCGCACGGCCTGGGCGTTGGCCCGGCCGCAGAGCCCAGGCAGATTCCCACCGCACCGAACCTCCCGCCAGCGTATAATCCCAGATATCCCGTAGCTGCTCCGGAACTTCGCACGGCCACCTGCGCACAGCAGTCTCCGGCAAGTGCTTCCCGCCAGGCAAATCCCTCCTTCGCACCAAATCCCCCCGAAAATCCAGGTAAATCATGACCATCTCCGAACTCAAAGAGCACAATATCGCGGAACTGAGCAAGCTCGCCCGCGGACTCGACATCGCCGGCACCTCCGGCCTCCGCAAGCAGGACCTCATCTTCAAGATTCTTCAGGCCCAGAGCGAAAAAGAGGGCCACATCTTCGCCGAAGGCGTCCTCGAAATCCTTCCCGACGGCTACGGCTTCCTCCGCTCGCCGGACTATAACTACCTGCCCGGCCCGGACGACATCTACGTCTCGCCTTCGCAGATCCGCAAGTTCGACCTCAAGACCGGCGACACCATCAGCGGCAACGTCCGCCCGCCCCACGAGGGCGAGAAGTACTTCGCCCTGGTCAAGATTGAGGCCATCAACTTCGAGTCGCCCGAAGAGACCAAGAACAAGATCCTCTTCGACAACCTGACCCCGCTCTATCCCCAGGAGCGCATCAAGATGGAGACCGTCCGCGAGCACATGTCCGGCCGTGTGATGGACCTGCTCACCCCCATCGGCAAAGGCCAGCGCGGCCTCATCGTCGCGCCGCCGCGCACCGGCAAGACCATGCTGCTACAGTCCATCGCCAACTCCGTCACCACCAATCATCCCGAGGTCGTCCTCATTGTGCTGCTCATCGACGAGCGCCCGGAAGAAGTCACCGACATGCAGCGTAGCGTCAAGGGCGAGGTCATCAGCTCCACCTTCGACGAGCCCGCCGCCCGCCACGTGCAGGTTGCCGAGATGGTGATCGAGAAGGCCAAGCGTCTGGTCGAGCACAAGCGCGACGTCGTCATTCTGCTCGACTCCATCACGCGTCTCGCGCGCGCGTACAACACCATCGTCCCGCCCTCCGGCAAAGTCCTCTCAGGCGGCGTCGACTCCAACGCGCTGCAAAGGCCGAAGCGCTTCTTCGGCGCGGCCCGCAACATCGAGGAAGGCGGCAGCCTCACCATCATCGCCACCGCGCTGGTCGACACCGGCTCGCGCATGGACGAGGTCATCTTCGAAGAGTTCAAGGGCACCGGCAACATGGAAGTCATCCTGGACCGCAAGCTGGTCGACAAGCGCGTCTTCCCGGCCATCGACATCCAGCGCTCCGGAACGCGTAAGGAAGAGCTGCTGATCCCGAAGGAAGACCTGCAGCGCACCTGGATCCTCCGCCGCGTCATCAACCCGCTCTCCCCGGTCGAGGCTATGGAGCTGCTCACCGACAAGCTGGCCAAGACCCGCAACAACCAGGAGTTCCTGCACAACATGAGCTCGCTGTAGGTCGGGGTAGCAGCGGGCGTCAGCCCGCGGTAAAACGGGGGCATCAGTCCTGCCTCTCACAACATTGTGCGCGTGCGGTCGACGACCCAGGACATCATCCGCCGCACTCGCGCAAAACCAAAGGGACGCTGCCACCAGGCCGCGTCCCTTTTGCCGTTCCGCTTGCGATGCAGCGCAGCGGAGACATCTGCTTTAATATTCGTCTGACAACTGACAACTCCGCACTTATGCCCACTCTCCTCTTCCTCTACGGCACGCTCCACCCCGACCGCGCCCCCGCGGAGATCGCGTCTGCAGCGCGCCGCCTTACTCCCGTCGCCCGCGGCGCCATCCGAGCGCGCCTGTACGATCTCGGCGCCTACCCCGGCGTCATCCTCGCCGAGGAAGCCGACCCCACCGCCCCCAAAGTCTCTGGCCAAATCTTCGCCGTCCCCGACGCAGCTACCCTGGCCGCACTCGATCGCTACGAGGACTTTCGCCCCGAAGACCCTGCCGCCAGCCTCTTCCTGCGCACAAAAGCCGTCGTCACCCTCGACGACGGCTCCTGCCAAACCTGCTGGGTCTACGTCTACAACGGGCCGCCGCCACGCGATCCAGCATAGCGCTGCCTGCTAGATGGCAAACTCCCCGTGCGGCCGCACCTTCACCACCGTCACCTTGCGCTCTGCCGGGCGCACCACCAGGCCAAGCTGATCGCGCAGCAGTTGGAAGAGCTCTTCCTTGCTGCGGTAGGCCCCAAGCTGCACGTCGTATGTGCCGGCCAGGTTCGTCTCATCCAGCAGTACCCGGTCCAGCCCGCGCTCCATCGTCCGGCCCAGCTCCGCAATCGTCTTGTCCGTCACCGCGATTCCAGCGCTCTCCGCGCCGGAGCACTCCGTTCCATCGTCGGCGCTCTGCTCCGCCTGCATGGCGTGGGTCTCCGCGCCGGCCGCCCCACTATGCGGATGCAGGCCGCTCCCCGGCCCGTTCGGCGCAGTCATCGCATATACGTACATCGACCGCATCTCCGGCGCAATGTCCACGCCGAATCTCCGCTGCACCGCATCCGCCAGCAGGCTCCGCATCTCGTCCGCGGACACCTCCCGCGGCAGCGAAACTGTCATGTCGAACCGCCCACTCTCGTTCCCGGCATCGGTCAGGTCCACCTGACGCACATCCACGTTGTAGATCTGCGCAATCAGCGCCTTCAGCTCCAGCCCACGGGCGCTCCAGGTGGTGGCACTCTTCTCCACCGTCGCGGCATTTGCGCGCATCGCCGTCGGAGCAATCTGCACCCGGCTGGCAAGGCTGCCTTCGGTGGCCGCCGCCACGCGCCTGGCCGGCACTTTGGCAGAGCCGGACTGCGCCAACCCGGGCGTTCCCAAGCCGTATGCCAGCGCCACACTCAGACATGCGCAGATGGGTCCAGGTTTCATTGCTCGCTTATCCTTCCTGCCGCGGTCTGCCCCCAGCGGCTACAGCTTCGCTTGCAGGGCCTCGGCGGGCCGCACCGTCAACACCGTCACCGTGCGCTGGGTCGGCGTCACCACCAGGCCAAGCTCGTCGTGCAGCAGCTTGAACAGCTCGTCCGTATTGCTGTAGTTGCCAATCTTGAAGTCGTAGCTGCCAGCCAGCTTCGTCTCGTCCACCAGCACGCGATCCAGGTTCGGCTCCAGCGTCCGGGTAAAGTCGGGAATGGTGGAGGCAGACACCTCAATCCCGCCGGAGGCCACGCCGGAGCACTCTTTGCCTACATAGGCGATCCGCCCGTCGTCTGTGGCAGCGCCGCTTGCGCCATGGCGATGCAGCGCCGCGCCCGGCCCGCTCGGCGCGCTCATCACATATACATCCATCGGCCGGCTCTCGGCGGAGATGGTCACGCCAAACTTCCGCTGGAATGCGTCCACCAGCAACCGCTGCATCGCGTCCTGGTCGATCTCCCTGGGCAGCGACAGCGTCACATCGTAGCGGGCGTCCGCGGTGCTATCTTCCGCAAAGTCGATCCGTCGCAGGTCCACATCGTAGATCTGCGCGATCAGCGTCTTCAGGTCGAACCCGCGCACGTTCCACGTATCGCCGCCGATCTCAATCGACGTGCTCCCCGGCTTCATCGCGGTGGGCGTAATGCGGACATCGTAGGAGAGGTTTACTGGGGTCGCGCGACCCGTCTTTGCGGGTTGCCGCGCGGGACCCTTCTGTGCACGTGCAGCCGGAACGTTTCCATACAGCAGGCAAACAGTCGCACATGCAACTACCAGGGCCCGGTTCATGCTTCTATCTTCCGCAAGGGGGTATTCCCGCAGCCATCCCACTTCCGCGTCAAACCCTGCCGATATAGCGATCAGGGCTCCGCGACATCTACCCCTTTTGTGGGCTGCATAAAGGGTCAACCCTGCCGGTTACCGCCGAGTCCTTGCCCATCCTTCGCCACATTGGGCAATCCTTACTCGGCCTTTCTTCCAGACACAAGAAGCCCCGGAGGGCCCTGGCATCGATTGGCATCGATACCAGAAACATCCGGGGCCAGGGCGCTTCGCTCGCTGCAAGGAACCGAATCTACCGTTCGGATTAGAAGATCAACTTCGCCGACATCTGCAGCTGCCGCGCTGTGTACAGGTTGCTGCCGCTGGTGTTCGACGTCGTATAGAAGGTATTAAGCCCCGTGCTCGTCGAAGGCACAATGCATCCGCCCGCTGTCGAACCCGCTGGCGGGGCCACGCTGCTGCATGTGTAAGCCCCAGACTTCACACCGGTACCCAGATAGGACGAGTAGCCTCCCTGCACACTGGTGATGATCTGGTGGTTGACCAGGTTGAACGCCTCCGCGGCAAACTGCAGATACGTCGTCTCGTGGATTGGGATGTTGCGCGAGACCCGGAAGTCCATGTTATTGAAGCCCGGCGCGGGGATGCTATTGCGACCAATCTGCGGAGGCCGACCCGTGGTGGTAGAGCCTGAACTGGAACTCATCGCGCCGCCGTAGATATTGCCTTCCGCGCCGCCGCTGATGGTTCCGCTCATGCTCAGGAACACCGGCTCGCCGGCAGACGCAGTGTCGTCGCCAGAGAACTTGAAGTCGTCCAGGATGTTCTTCACCCACTTGTTGTCGTGCATGATATTGGGCTGATAGACAAAGCTGACCGTCGCCCGGTTGCGCACGTCGATGTCCGACGGCCCGTTCTCCGCGCGGACGTTGTTCGGGTCCAGTGGAGTGTCGCCGCCGAAGAATGTGCCGTTAGCGCCCTGTACCTGGCCCGTGTCCGTGGCCCGCGCCCAGGTCCAGTTGAACAGCACCTCAAGCCCATCCGCGAATGGCCTGCGCACCGTTACGGCCATCGAGTTGTACCAGGTGTTGGCCACGCTGAAGCCGGTGTTGAAGCTGGAAAGCGAAGTGTTGATGCGGTCCGTCGGTAGATAGTACGGCACCGTCAGCGTCTTGGTGATGTTGTTGTTCGCGTCCTGCACATAGAAGCTGCGGATGCCGTGCGGCGTCTGGCCAACCAGGTTCGCGTCCAGGAAGACCGGCAACCTCATGCCGCGCGTGCCTACGTAGCCAATCTGCAGCGACATCTTGCCTGGCATCGCCTGCTCCAGGCTCAGGTTCATCTCGTGCGCCAGAGGCGGAACAAAGTCCGGAGACAGTCCGTGGAAGCTCTGCGGACCGAGCACCGTGGGGCCGTTGATGGAGGGGGCCGCGCCGCCCATCGGATACAGTGCCGCAGAAAGCGGCGGGCCAGTTACCTGGAACGGAACATTGGGGTAGACCAGCTTCGTTGCCGAAGTCGGCGGAGTCGGGCACTTGGAAGAAGAGGTGCCAACGCTGGAGA
>Ga0181516_10003121_pt1 | contig 11306 bp, 13 predicted proteins | sample PEATcosm2014_Bin_25_FD_121104 | JGI IMG/M metagenome (GOLD analysis project Ga0181516, IMG submission 121104) | Peatland microbial communities from MTU Mesocosm Facility, Houghton, MI, USA - PEATcosm2014_Bin01_10_metaG | ecosystem: Environmental > Terrestrial > Soil > Wetlands > Peat | place...
GCCAGGGCACGCTGCAAGTCTCCCCCGACAAGGCGCCCGATGGGCTGATGGGTGTTGCGGTGATCCGCAGCAAGGCGACCGGCGCGGGTTTCAAATATACGATCGCCGAGTCGTGGATTCCCAAGCTCATCGACATGAACAAGACCTTTGATCCATTGGGTCGCTATAACGCCGTCATGAGCGCTGCGGATTTATTCTCGGTCGAGCCGGTGCCCGCCGTGAATTCAGCCCTAAAGTAATTGCCGGCGGTGCTAGGATTGCGCCGCCGTCATTGGGAGACAGCGATGCAGCGGGTGACCATCACCATAGACGACGAACTTGATGCCGAGCTCGACCGCTACATGCGCGGACGCGGCTACGCCAACCGCTCCGAGGCGATCCGCGACCTCGCTCGCTCCGGCTTGCAGCAAGCCGCCGCCGAGGTCGGTGGGCCGCGGCCGTGCGTCGCCGCGCTCATCTACATCTACGATCACGAGGCGCGCGATTTGCCGAAGCGGCTGACCCGGGACTTTCACGACCGCCATGATCTCGCGCAGGCCACGCTGCACATGCACCTCGACCACGACAGCTGCATGGAAGTCACCGTGCTCAAAGGCCGCGGCTCCGACGTCCAGGAATTTGCCGATCACATCATCGCCGAGCGCGGCGTGCGTCACGGCCATGTCGTCTATCTGCCGGCCGACGGCGCACACAGCCACGGTCGCGGCGAGACGCATAGTCACGCTCAGGGCCATGCGCATCGGCACAGCCAACGTCGACGCGCCGAATGAGCCGATGTCGCCTCGGAAGTTATTGATTTTTTTACGTTAAAATCAACAGACCGCCCCTCTCACCCGGTGGGCGCATTAACGGACCGCGCCAATCTTTATCGAATAAAGACGGTTGCCGTGCTAAACGGCGCCGCCAGCAGCACAAAACGCGATGGCCTGGAGGGTCGGCCGCGAGGCCGGCCGAGGGTAACGAATATGTCGAGCAACGCACAAAACGGTCTGGACCCGCGCGCGCAGGCGCTCGCCGGCTCCTATGTGCGCGCCGGCTACGCGCAGATCGAGCCACCCGTCCTGCAACCCGCCGAACCGTTTCTCGATCTGTCCGGCGAAGATATCCGCCGTCGCATGTTTCTCACCACCGATCCGGACGGCCGCGAATTGTGCTTGCGGCCCGATTTGACCATTCCGGTGTCGCGCGCCTATCTGCAATCGACGGCGGCGGGAAAGCCTGCGGGCTTTTGCTATCTCGGCGCCGTGTTTCGTCACCGCAAAGGCGCCGCCGCCGAATTTCTTCAAGCCGGCATTGAAAGCTTCGGCCGCCAGGATAAAGCCGCGGCCGACGCGGAAATGCTCGCGCTCGGACTTGAAGCCACCACGCAATATGGCGTGACCTCGCCCGAGATCCGCATCGGCGACGTCGGGCTATTCTCGGCCTTCGTCGCCGCGCTCGATCTGGCGCCGGCGTGGAAGCGCCGGCTCATCAAGGACTTCAACCGCAAATCCTCGCTCAAGAACGATCTCGATCAGCTCACGCTGTCCGGCGCGAATGGATCGAAGGAGTACCAAGGCGTGCTCGCCGCGCTCGCCGGTTCCGACCCGAAGGCGGCGCATCATCTCGTCACCGATCTTTTGTCGATCGCCGGCATCGCCGCGGTGGGCGGCCGAACGGTCGCCGAAATCGCCGACCGCTTCCTCGAACAGTCGGCTCTCAATGCGCCGACGCGGTTGCCGCGCGAGACGCGCGCGCTGATCGAACGTTTCCTGTCGCTTAGCGGCGATCCCGACGAAGCGGCGGGCGAACTGCGCACGCTTGCCGCCGACGCCAAGATTTCGCTCGGGCCGGCGCTCGATCTGTTCGAAACCCGCACCGGCTTTCTTGCCGCACGCGGCGTCGACATTCGCGCGATAAAATTCGCCACCGCATTCGGCCGCGGCGTCGATTATTATACCGGCTTCGTCTTCGAGCTGCACGACGCGCACGGCCAAAGCCCGCTGGTTGCGGGCGGCCGTTATGACGGATTGCTGACGCGGCTCGGCGCGCGCGACCCCATCCCCGCAGTCGGCTTCGCCGCCTGGATCGAGGAGCTTGCCGCCAGCGGAAACGGGCCGTCTAAAATGAGCGGAGGCCGATCATGAGCGCCCCGCTCATCCTTGCGGTGCCGTCGAAGGGCCGCCTGCAAGAGAACGCGGAAGCATTCTTTGCGCGCGCCGGGCTTGAACTCGTCAAGCCGCGCGGCGCGCGCGATTACCGCGGCACCATCAAGGATTTCGACGGCATCGAAATCGCGTACCTGTCGGCCGCCGAAATCACCGCTCAGCTCGGCCAGGGTGCGGCGCATCTCGGCGTCACCGGCGAGGACTTGGTGCGCGAGATGATTCCGCAATCGAACGAACGCGTCGTTCTCATCACCGGTTTGGGCTTCGGTTTCGCCAATGTCGCGGTCGCGGTGCCGCAGGCTTGGATCGACGTGCGCAACATGGCCGATCTTGACGACGTTGCGACCGCGTTCCGGCTCAAGCACGAGCGCAAAATGCGGCTCGCCACCAAATACGCCAATCTCACGCGCGGCTTTTTTGCCGAGCACGGCGTCGTCGATTATCGCATCGTCGAAAGCTCCGGCGCCACCGAAGGCGCGCCGGCGGCCGGCACCGCCGAGATGATCGTCGACATCACGACGACCGGCGCCACGCTCGCCGCCAACGGCCTCAAAGTCGTCGAAGATGGCGTGATCCTGCGCTCGCAAGCGAACCTTGTCGCCGCGCGCACTGCGGCCTGGGACAGGGCGCAGCGCGAGACCGCGCGGCTGTTGCTCGACCGCATCGCCGCGCAAAAGCGCGCCGAGGCCTTCCGTGAAGTGCGCACGCGCTTTACCGGCATGAATGCCACTCTCCTCGGCATGGCGCGGGAAAAATTCAAGGTCTTCTCGCCGTTCGGCGGCCCGACGTCATCCGGCATGCTGACGCTCCACTGCCCGCCCGAGAACGTGCACGCGCTGGCGAATTTCTTGCGCGACAATGGCGCCGAGGCCGTGTCCGTGGCGGCGCTCGACTATGTCTACATCCGCCACAATCCGCTCTACATCAAACTCGCGGCCGAGCTCGACAAGCGCCCTTCCGGCGGCGACTGATACGCATCGAGTCTTTGGGAGAATTTATGCTGCGGTCACACATGCTGCGGCGCGCCGTTGCGGGCGCCGCGCTGACCATAATGGTTTCCGTTGCGCGCCCGGCGGGGGCGGAACCCTATCCGGCGGCTAACAAGATCACGCTAGTCGTCGCTTTTGTCCCCGGCGGCATCGCCGACACATTGGCGCGGCTGATCGCTCAGGGTTTGACCGAGCGGTTGCACCAGACCGTGATCGTCGAAAACCGCGGCGGCGCCGGTGGCAATATCGCCGCCGCCTATGTCGCGCGCGCCGAGCCCGACGGCTACACGCTTCTCGCCACCACCACCGCCCTCGCCATCAACGAAACGCTGTTCGCGGACAAGCAGTTTGCCGCGAGCGATTTCAAGACCGTCTCCATCGCGGCATCGAGCCCGGAGGCGCTGGTCGCGAGTCCGAGCAATCCGTCGAACAACCTTGCCGAATTCGTCAAAGCCATGAACGGCAGAACCATCAATCTCGCCATACCGGGGGTCGGTACCGGCTCGGACATCGAGGCCGAATATTTCTTCAAGATCCTCGCCAAGGCGTCGGTGCAGCCAATTCCCTTTCAGGGCGGCGCGCCGGCGATCAACGCGACGATCGGCAACCAGGTCGATCTGCTGGCGACCACGCTCGGCGGCGGCGCCACGGCGCAAATCGCGGGCGGCAAGCTCAAAGGGCTCGGCGTCGCCGCCGATAAACGCGCGGCCGTGGCGCCGAACATCCCGACCTATGCCGAGCAGCGATTTCCGGAATTCACCGCGGCCTCATGGGTCGGCATTTTCGCGCCGGCCAAGACCGACCCACAAATCATCGAAACGCTGAACACGGCGATCGGCGACGTCCTCAAGACCGTCGACGTTCACACCAAGCTGACCGATATGGGTTTTGATCCGATCGCCGGCACGCCGGCGGAGGCCGACGCCATGTTCGCCGGCGAAATCAGGAAATGGGGCGATATGGTCAGGGCGCTGGGCTTATCGATCAGGTAGCCCTCGCGCCCCTTCCGGATCGAACGCTCTACGCCGTGTGTCCGTCGAACGCGCCGGACTTCGGAAGTTCGGTCTCCTGCTGCGGCGTCATTTTGGCCGTATCCGCGGCACCCGGCACACCGCGCGGGCCGAGCTTGCGCCGCGCCATTTCATCCTCGGTGAGACGGTCTTCTTCGCGGGTCTTTTCAGTCATCTTGATTCCTCGGCTTAGCCTTAGAGCGGGCGATGCATCCGGCCGAACAGCCAACCGAGCCCGAGCGCGATGGCGACGGCGGTGTAGGGCTGCGTTTCGATGGTGTTGCGGAGCGCGCGTTCGAGCGAACCCGCGGTTTTCCGCGCCGCCCGATTGGCCGAACCGGCGATATCGGCGGCGCTGTCCACGGCATGGCCGTAAAGCTCCTGCGCCGCATCCGATGCGTCTTCGGCTACGCCGCTGGCCTGTTTCTTGGCATCGCCGAAAGCGCGCGTGAAATCCGAGCTGGCGGTACGGGTCTGGGGCATGTTGTCCTCAATTGGCGGGGCTGACGGGAGATTGTTCGGCCGGATAACGCACATAGCGGCGTAAAAGTTCATCGCCGGCGCCGCTTCGTGCGGCTGACTTTTCCCTAAGCCCGAAAAAATATTGTGCAGGATGGAACTCCGAATGTTCCCGGCGAATTGGCTTGCGCTCCTTTGATTCAAACGATCGGGTCAACACAATGGGTCTCATCCTTCTTATCGTCGTTCTCGTCCTTTTGTTCGGCGGCGGCGGCGGCTATTGGGGCTATAACCGCGGCTATTATGGCGGCCGCGGTCACGGGCTGATCTGGCTTATCGTCATCGCCGTCGTGCTGGTGGTGTTGTTCGGCCATCACGGCGCGATGGCATAGCCGGCGCGGTAAACCGGCGTGTGGAACCAGCACGGCTGCAATTGCGTTGAATTTTGCGAAAACCGTAATCTTTGACGGAGAAGTGCCGTGCCCGCATTAATTGGTTTCATTCTTGGCGTCCTGGTGACGATTGGATGTGCTTACGAGTACGATGCCTCGACGGGCCGCGCCGCCAACGGCTTGTCGGCGGCCTCGGCCGAAGGCCAGGCGCCCATGGTAAATTGGAGCGTTGTGAGCGGCGACTGGCAAAGCTTCCAGGCTCATGTCCGCACAACCGCCGACAATTTCGAACAACGGCTGAAGCAGCACACCGGCTAGGACGCCGGGGCATGACCGCACCGGCGAAATCCCGCTGCGCGTTTTTCTCAGCTTCGCGCGCTCGACACGTCAGTTGGTTGGCGTCGGCGCCACGTCCGATGAACGCGCTCGCGCGGCCGCAGCCCCGGCCTGGTTCTTGAGCAGTTGAAGTTTTGCGTCCGTTCGCGGCGTGCCGCCGCGGCTATGGCGGACGTTGCGCGTCTGCTGCTCGCCCCACGCCAAAACCACGGCGAACAGAGTGAAAGCGCCACAAATCGCGATCAAGATGACAATCTGGAGTGTCGACATGGTGTGGTCTCCCTTCAGCGCCAAGCACTATTCCGGTGCGGCGGGGAGACATTGATTTTGATCAAAATGGCAAAGATCAAAAGGCTCAGATCAAAAAGGCTCAGATCAAAAGGCCGGGCTTTGCCGGGGATGACGCGCCGACTTGTCCTCTCCGCCTAAAACCCGGCCAGTTCTCGGACTGACCAAGTGCTGCCGCGAGCACACGGCACAAGTCACCGGCTCGTACGTCGCCTCCCCGAACTCCTTGCGATCGTCTGCCACCCGGCCTTGGACGTTGAAGCCCGTATTGGGGCAGCGGTAGAGAAATGCGGTCATTCGCCATTCGATACCGGACGATGGGCCTCGGCTTTGATCTAGCGCAATCCAGATCCAGATATTTGCCCGGCGGCCGGGGCCGATCTCCGCGAATGCCGGGGAAAATTACGCAACGATGGCAGCTCGGTTAAACGCTTCCCCCGGCGTCGCTCTCCGGTTTGCCGGGCACGCGAAAAACGACGAAGTGCGACATCGAAAAATTGACCACAAAGCTCGCCAGAATGGCGGCAGCTTTGGCGAGCCAAACCGGAAACAGCAGAATTTGCGCGACAAAGACCAGCGCCGCCGTATTGGCGATCAAGCCGGCAATGCCGGAAACGATAAAAGTAATGTAGCGACGCCAGCTCAGCTTTCGTCCTGATTCGGCGGCGAAAGTGATCGAAGAATTCATTACATAGGAGCCGGAGATCGCAATGCTCCAGGAGATCATGTTCGATACGATCAACAGGAGCGTCGTGGGCGCACCGCAATGGCAGCGGTTGGCGAGCGCGCTGAACAAAGCAAGCGCCGCGGCGGATCGCTCGAGCGCCGCGCGCGCCAGCAAAAAAATGCAGTAGTCGACCGCGGTATTGACGACGCCGATCAGCGCGAACGAGAGCGCCTTGAGGCTCAGCGCCCGGCTGCGCCAGGCCTGCTCAAGCCGGGCGCGGGCCCGATCGTAGGGGGAAACCGTCGACATCGCGGCCTTCGCATATCACGTCCCGGGGCGCGCGCCAGCCGGCGCGGTGAATTTCCCGTTTCGGCACAAGCGGCAAGCGCCTTTGACGATGCGCGGGCGACAGATGACGTTGATTGCGCTATAGAATGGCCGGCAAAGGACAAAGCTCATGGCCGCTACGGCCGACCCCAATATTGCGCCACAGATCGCGCTTGCCCGCGACCGGAACCCCGCCGGCGCGGACGCCGCGCGCGGGCTATCGATCGTGGTGCCGCTTTATAACGAAGCGGCCTCGCTCGAACGCCTGCACGGACGGCTTGTCGAAATCGCCGGGCGCCTTGCCGCCACACGCTCGCTCGCCTGCGAAATTGTCTATGTCGATGACGGCAGCCGCGACGGCACGCTCGCCATCGCCCGCGACCTGCCGGCAACCGCGCTCGACGTCCAGGTGGTCTCGCTGTCACGCAATTTCGGCAAGGAGGCCGCACTCGTCGCCGGTCTCGATCATGCGCGGCGCGGCGCGACGCTGTTCATCGACGGCGACGGCCAGCATCCGACGGCCTTGATCGAGAAGCTGGTCGGGCATTGGCTCGATGACGATTGCGATGTGATCTATACCGCGAAGGCGAGCCGGGCCAACGAATCGTTCATTCGCCGCGCCTCCGTGAAGGCCTTCTATATGCTCCTGAACTGGGGCGCGCGGCCGAAGATCCCGGAAGACGCCGGCGATTTTCGCCTGCTCTCGCCGCGCGCCGCGAATGCGTTGCGGCAACTCCCGGAGCGCAACCGCTTCTTCAAGGGCCTGTCGAGCTGGATCGGCTTTCGCCAGATGCGCATCGATTACGAGCCGGAGGCGCGGCTCGATGGCGGCAGCAGCTGGAACATGCGCCGCCTGATCGGATTGTCGATCTCCGGCGTAACGAGTTTCACCATCGCGCCGCTGCGGCTCGCCACCGTCATCGGCACGATCCTGGCGGCGATCGCCTTCATGTACGGATTGCAGATCGTTTACGAGACCTTGGTCTATGGCGCAAATGTCCCCGGCTATCCGTCGTTGTTCGTCGGCATCATGGTGCTCGGCGGCATGCAGCTCATCATGATCGGCGTAGTCGGCGAATATATCGGCAAGATCCTCGAAGAGATCAAAGGCCGGCCGGTCTATTTCGTCGCCGAGCACGACGTGAAAACGCGCCAAGACGCTAACCAAGATACCGAGCGCGCCGAAACCGGGACCCGCACTGCGGCCGAATGAGCGAATCGCTGCAGCGACGGATTTGGCTTAGCGCCGACGATTACGGCATATCGCCCGCGGTCAGCGCGGCGATCCGCGATCTCATCGCGCGCGGCCGCCTCAATGCCACTTCGGTGATGGTGGTAACGCCGAGCTTTTCCGGTGAAGCGGCAAAGGCATTGCGCGAGGCCGCGGCGACACGCGCGGCGATCGGATTGCATCTGACATTGACGGCGCCATTTCGGCCGTTGACCGCCGGCTTTGCGCCGCTGCGCGGCGGGGCCTTCCTGCCGCTTCACGCGATGGCGGGGCGCGCGCTGGTGCACGCGCTCGACCCGGAACTGATCGAGCCCGAGATTGCCAGCCAATTCGCCGCCTTCAACTTAGCGTTCGGCCGCGCGCCGGATTTTGTCGACGGCCACCAGCATATTCATTTGTTTCCGCAGATCGGCGAGGTGCTGTTGCGGGTCGCCAAAACCGCCGCGCCGCGGGCGTGGCTGCGCCAATGCGGCCGGCCCGCTTCGGCGCGCAAAACTATCGCCGATCCGAAGGGCCTTGTGCTCGACCGCCTTAGCGCGCGCTTCGAAAAGCTCGCGGCGCGGGAAGGCCTGCGCACCAACCCGGCTTTCGCCGGCACTTATTCGTTCCGCCCGGGCGCCGATTACGCCGGGCTGTTCCCGGGATTTCTCGACGGCCTGCCGGATGGCGGCGTCGTGATGTGTCATCCGGGCAAGGTCGACGCCGAACTGCGCGGGCTCGATCCACTGACCGATTTGCGCGAGCACGAATATGCGTTTTTTCTCGGCGGGGAATTTCCGCGGCTGCTCAAAGAGCGCGGCATCTCGCTGGCCTAGCGCCGGATGCAAAAATCGAGGCCGATCGGTAGCTTTTCCGCCCTCAGATTTCGTATTTCGTAAATGCGGTCGCCAACTGGTCCAGCGCGCCGACGATCCCGTGCGCGCAATCGGCCCAGGTTCGCGGACGGTATTCGGCCCGCAGCCGTGCCTCCCGCGCCGCCAGATAGTCGGGATCAAGCAGCAGCCGTTCGATTTTCGCCAGTGCATCGTCCTCGTTTGAGGGATCGAAATAATCGATAAAATCGCCGCCCACTTCCGGGATCGACGTGCGATCGGAAGCCACGCAGAATTTGCCCTGCACCAGGCTTTCCGCGATCGGCAACCCCCAACCTTCGTCGAGACTCGGAAACACCGTGAACAAACAGGACCGATAGGCCTGGAGCAGCTGCGCGTCCGACAGTCCCGGCATGAGCACGATCTTGCCATCCAGAAAGTTGCTCGCCGTGAGGTCCGCCATGAGGTCGCCGACCGACCACCCGATCTGCCCGGCGAAGACCAGGGCCGGCACGAAATCCGCGCCGTGCCGCTGCAGCAGCCGTCGCCATACCCCGACCAGCAGCCGATGGTTCTTTCGAATTTCGATCGTGGAGACGAGCAGCACATAGCGCCGCGGGAGGCTGATCGGTGTACGGCCGCCGGCCACCGGCCGATCGGACAAGCCGGAGCCCGGCTCGACGACCTCGACACGGGGCAGCGACCATCCGGCGTCCGCCGCCAGCCTGATCAGGACATTACGCGAATAGTTCGAAATGATGAGCACCACGTCCGCGACGGGTATGGCTTCTTGCAGCCAATCGCGGAATTGCGCAACGTGCCGCTGCTCGACGAAGGATTTATTTTCGATCGGAATAAGATCGTGAATCAGGAGCGAGAATTTGATGCCATAGCGATGCTTCGCTTTGGCGATGTGCTTCATATAATGCGGAAATCCCCAACTGGCGCCCAGCGAGACGACGATATCCCCGTCGTTCACCAACCGCTCAAAATCGTGCCGGCGAATTCGCGTGTCGATGAGATCGCGAACCGCGGTCCTGAATATTGCAAGGAAAAATCGCGGATTGCGGAGGATGGTCGGCAAGATACTGGAGAACTCGCTCAAGAATCTCGCCGGCGCCCAGATTGTCTTCCACGGCGCCTTGGCGCCCGGTGGATTCAAGTATGCGGCAATGATCGCATCGAAGCCGATTTCCTGGAATTGCTTGGTGTACACGCTGAGCCGGCAAAACCTCACGCGGCCGCTACGGCCGTAGTATTTCTCGGCCTCGACAAAGATTTCGAAAGGTACGCGCTGCAGGCCGGTGGGATTAGGAAAGTGATCGAAATAGCGGAGAAAGTCCTCGACTTCGAACCACAGGGTCGGCTGACGGGGGCTTGCGGGCGAGTGCAAAGTCACTTCCATCGTCGCCTCGGAATGCCGGTTGAACTAGACCGGCCTTCCCGAGGAAGTAGCTAGTCGATCCGCTCGACAATACGTCATCTCCGCTCCAGGTCAAAAGCGGGCGTATCGCGGTCAAATCTCGATGTCCGCCGTCCCCGGAAATCGGACGTTCCCTGCGCGCCGGCGAGGCCATGCCCTAAATCACCACTACCTTGGTGCCGATTTTGACGCGGTTATACAGATCGGTCACGTCGTCATTGCGCATGCGGATGCAACCTGACGACACGTTGGTGCCGATGGTCCAAGGCTCGTTCGAGCCGTGAATGCGGTAGAGCGTCGAACCAAGATACATCGCGCGCGCGCCGAGCGGATTGCCGATGCCGCCGGGCATATAGCGCGGCAGGTCGGGCCGCCGTTGCAGCATGTCCGAGGGCGGCCGCCAATCCGGCCATTCGCGCTTGGCGGTGATTTCCTTCACGCCCGCCCAGGTAAAGCCTGGACGGCCGACGCCGATGCCGTAACGCAATGCTTTGCCGTCGTCCTCGACCAGATAGAGAAACTTGTTCGGTGTATCGATGACGATCGTGCCCGGCTTCTGGTGGGTCGGATAGTCGACGACCTGGCGATTGTATTTCGGATCGATCGGGTAAGCCGACATGTCGCCCTGGCTCGAAGGCGCGTAACCCGGCGTCGGATTGATCACGGTCGGCTGCGGCGCCGGCGTCTGATATTCGGGCGCAAAGGGCGCGTAGACATGCGCCTGGATCGTCGGCCCGCCGAAGATCGCTTCGAGAAAGCCGCCGCCGGAGTTGGACGGCGCAGGAGGCGGCGGAGGCGCCGGTGGGACGGCCTGCGGCGCCGGCGCGGCATAAGTCGGCGCGGCATATGTCGGAGCTGCATAAGTCGGTGCGGCGCTAGCGTAACGCTGTGCGACGGTCCCGGTATAGGCCGGTGCCGCGGTCGGGTAATTTTGCGGCGCGACCGCGCCGTTATAGCCGGGCGCGGCCATCGGGTAACTTGGCGGCGCGGCGCTTGCGTAACGCGGTGCTACGGTCCCGGTATAGGCCGGGGCCGCCGTTGCGTAAGTTTGCGGCGCGACCATCGGGTAACTCTGCGGCGCGGCGCTCGCGTAACGCTGTGCGACGGTCCCGGTATAGGCCGGGGCCGCCATCGCGTAAGCTTGCGGCGCGACCGCGCCGCTATAGCCGGGCGCGACCATCGGGTAGCTCTGCGGCGCGGCGCTGGCGTAACGCGGCGCGGCGGC
>Ga0181516_10003122_pt1 | contig 11304 bp, 9 predicted proteins | sample PEATcosm2014_Bin_25_FD_121104 | JGI IMG/M metagenome (GOLD analysis project Ga0181516, IMG submission 121104) | Peatland microbial communities from MTU Mesocosm Facility, Houghton, MI, USA - PEATcosm2014_Bin01_10_metaG | ecosystem: Environmental > Terrestrial > Soil > Wetlands > Peat | place...
AGCGCCTCATTGCTTGAGCCCCTCGTAGTAAACCAGCTTCCTCGACCCCCTGAACACCAGCGCCGTCAGTCCCAGGCAAATCACGAACAGCTCTCGCGCGAGCGCCTGCGCAGCGCCAGCCTGGTGGTGGCCAACCATGCCCTGGTCTTTGCCGACTTAGCGGCGCGGCGCGAGGGCTCGGGGCTGCTGCCGGATGCCGCCTGGGCCGTGTTCGATGAGGCGCACCATCTGGAGGGCGTGGCTGCCGAGCACCTGGGCCTGCGCTTCAGCGCCGGCAGCCTGCTCAAGGTGCTGGCCCGCCTGCAGCCGGACCGCGGGCCCGGGCTGTGGCAGCGCGCGGGCGGCGGCTCGCGCGGGCAGGAGGCGCTGGGCGAGGCCCACCGCGGCCTGCAGGCCCTGGGCCGCGCCATGCAGGCCCTGGCCGCGCAGGCGCCGCAGGGCGGCTGCCTGCCGGTGGCCGAGGGCCGGCCCCTGGATGACCTGGCCAGCGATGCCCTGAGCGCCTGCGCGACTGAGCTCAAGGCCCTGAGCGAGGCCCAGGCTGAGGACGCCCTGGCCTCGGAGCTGCGCGCCGCAAGCCTGCGCCTGGAGCGCGGGGCGGCCAGCCTCAAGGCCTGGCTGGACCGCGAGGACCCGGGCCAGGTCTATTGGGTGGAAGCCGGCGCGCCGGGAGCCGAGGCGGCCTTGCGCAGCGCGCTGGTGGCCGTGGATGAGGTGCTGCCCCAGGAGCTCTACCCGCGCCATCAGAGCCTGGTGCTCACCTCGGCCACGCTCAGCACCCAGGGCACCTTCACCTTCTTGCGCCGCCGGCTGGGCCTGCCCGAGGACGCCCGCACCCTGAGCCTGGACTCGCCCTTCGACTTCCGGCGCCAGGTGGAGATGCGGCTCTACCCCGACCTGCCCGACCCGCGCGATGAGCAGGCCTACCTGCCCGGCCTGGCCCAGGCACTGCGCCAGGGCCTGCAGGTGTCGCAGGGCCGGGCCTTCGTCCTCTTCACCAGCTTCCGCCACTTGAGGGCCGTGGCCGCGCTGCTGGCGCCCTTTTGCGAGGAGCAGGGCTGGGAGCTCCTGAGCCAGGGCGAGGGCTTGAGCCGCGAGCGCCTGCTCAAGCGCTTCAAGGACAGCAAGGGCAAGGCCGTGCTCTTGGGCGCGGCCAGCTTCTGGGAGGGCGTGGACGTGCCGGGCGAGGCGCTGAGCTTGGTGGCGGTGTGCCGCCTGCCTTTCCCGGTGCCGGACACGCCCTATGAGGCCGCGCGGGCCGCGCGGGTGGAGGCCCTGGGCGGCAGCGCCTTCCGCGACCTGCACCTGCCCCAGGCCATCCTGCGGCTCAAGCAGGGCTTCGGCCGCCTCATCCGCAGCCACAGCGACCAGGGCTGGTTCCTGCTCTTGGACCCGAGGGCCCTGCGCGCGGGCTATGGCCGTGCCTTCTTGGAGAGCCTGCCGCGCTGCCGCGTGGTGGTGGAGGGCAGGGAAGGGATGGAGCTGAGCCTGGGCGATTGAAAGCGGCGGTTGCCACCCAGCCCGGGGTTTGGCACAATAGGGTTCAAACCGCTTGGAGGACCACATGGAGCTGTTCGGACACCTGCTCAAGGGGCTGGCCGCTGTGCTGAGCGTGCTGCTCAAATCCTACGAGCTGGCCATCATCATCGCGGCGGTGCTCTCCTGGGTGAGCCCAGACCCCGCCAACCCCATCGTTCGCTTCTTTCGCGCCATCACCCAGCCTGTGTTCGGCTGGCTGCGATCCAAGCTGCCCTTTTTGGAGGTGGGCGGCTTCGACCTCTCACCCCTGGCCGCCCTGCTGATCGCCTATTTCCTTGAGGTGGCGCTGGTGGGCGAGCTCTACAGCCTGGCCGCACGGCTGGGCGCCTGAGCCGGGCATGCCCGCCCTTGCCTTCCTCTTCCCGGGCCCAGGCGCCACCAGCATGGGCCTGGCCGCCATCAAGCCCCTCTACAACGCCTGCCCGCCCCTGCGGGCCGCGCTGGACCAGGCCGACAAGCTCATGCTGCCCAGCGGCCTCAAGCCCAGCCGCGTCTGCTTTGTGGGCCCGGAGGAGGACCTGCTCAAGCCCTCCATCTCCGGCCCGGTGATGCTGGCCCTGAGCCAGGGCCTGGTGGAGACCCTGCGCCAGCGCCGCATCAAGCCCCAGATGGTGCTGGGCCACGGCTTTGGCGAGGTGGCGGCCCTGGTGGCAGCCGGCGTGCTCAGCTACCCGGATGGCCTGGCCTTCCTGCGCCAGCGCGGCGAGATCATCGAAGAGGCCTGGTCCCGCCATCCCTACTACGCCCTCACCCTGAGCGGCCTGGCCCTGCCGGCCCTGGAGCAGGAGCTGGCAGGCATGGCCGAGGCGCCCCTGCTGGTGGCGGTGAACAGCCCGGACCATCTCACCCTGGCTGGCGACCCGGGCCTGCTGGAGTCCATGGCCAAGCATCTTGCGGATGGCCGGCGCGTGAAGGCCTCGGCCGTGCAGCCGGGCATGGCCTGGCCCCATCCCAGCCTTGAGGAGGCCTCCCAGCAGGTGGAAGCCGCTTTCCGCGAGCTGAAGCTCGAGCGCTGCGGCGGGCTGGAGATCATCAGCGCGGCCACGGGCGGCTTCGTGGGCCGGGTGGAAGACCTGCCAGGCCTGCAGGCCCTGGGCTGCCACCAGCTGCTGCGCTTTGACCTGGCGCTGGCCGCGCTCTTGGCCCGCGGGGCCAACACCCTGGTCTCGCTGGTCAACGGCGCGCCCGGGGCCTGGGCCCGCCGCATCAACAGCGGGGTGCGGGCCCTCTCCTGCGAGGACGCCCACAGCATGGGCCAGACCCTCAAGATGGCCTTCTGATGCGCGACCACCCTGCGCTGGAGGTCAAGGCCGTGGCCCCGGGCAGCCTGGCCGAGGCCGCGGGCATCCAAGCCGGCCACCGGCTGGAGAGCATCAATGGCCAGGCCCTGGCGGACGAGTTCGACTACCGCTTCGCCCAGGCCGAGGAGAGGGTGAGCCTGAGCTGGCTGGACCTGGAGGGCCGGCGGCATGTCAAGCGCCTGGCCAAGCACCCGGACCAGGACCTGGGCCTTGATTTCCGCGAGACGCCCTTCAGGTCCTGCAAGGTCAAGTGCGTGTTCTGCTTCATCGACCAGAACCCCAAGGGCATGCGCAGCTCCATCTATTTCAAGGACGAGGACTACCGCTTCAGCTGGCTCTACGGCAACTACGTCACCCTCTTCAACATGAGCGAGGAGGACCTGGAGAAGGCCATCAGCCGGCGCATGTCGCCCATGTACGTGTCGGTGCACGCCACGGATGAGGCGGTGCGGCGGCCGCTCTTGGGCGTCAAGAAGGACACCCTGCTCATGCCCCGCCTGCGCCGCCTGGCCGAGGCCGGCATCCAGCTGCACTGCCAGGTGGTGGTGGTGCCCGGGCTCAATGACGGCGCGGTGCTGGAGCGCACGGTGCGCGACCTCGCCAGCCTGCATCCCGCGCTGGCCAGCGTGGCCCTGGTGCCGGTGGGGCTCACCCGCCACCGCCAGCACCTGCCCAGCCTGCGGCTCAACACCCGCGCCGAGGCCCGCGCCCTGCTCAAGAGCCTGGCCGCCTGGCAGCAGGAGTTCCTCGGGCGCCTGGGCACGCGGCTGGTCTTCGCGTCGGATGAATGGTACCTGAAGGCCGGGCAGGAGCTGCCGCAGGCCGGCGATTACGAGGATTTCCCGCAGCTGGGCAATGGGGTTGGCTCGGTGCGGGGCTTTATGGATGACTTCGCGCGCCGCTTGGGCCGCGCCAAGCGCAAGCCCGGCGCGCCGGGCAAGGTGCTGGCGCTGACGGGTCGCGCCTTTGCTCCCACCCTGCAAGCGAGCGCGCAAGCCCTGCAAGTGCGGGTGGCCGGGCTTCAAGTGCAGGTGCTGGGCGTTGAGAACAAGTTCTATGGCCGCACGGTGAGCGTGGCCGGCCTGCTCTGCGGGGCCGACCTGGCCGCCGCGGCCGCGGGCGCCAGGGCCGACCGGGTGCTGGTGCCGGACGTGATGCTCAAGGACCGCGCCGGGCTCTTCTTGGACAACACCAGCCCAGCCTGGCTGGAGCAGCAGGTCAAGGCGCCGGTGAAGGTGGTCCCCGCGGATGCCGCGGGATTTCTGAAGGGATGCTGCCAGTGAGCATGGAAAGCACCGGGGTGGTGGCCATCGTGGGCCGCCCCAATGTGGGCAAGTCAGCGCTCTTCAACCGCCTGGTGGGCAAGCCGCTGGCCATCGTCAACGACGAGCCCGGCGTCACCCGCGACCGCCACACCCAGCGCGTGGAGTGGGGCCGGCGCTCCTTCTGGCTGGTGGACACCGGCGGCTTCGACCCGGCCGGCATGGAGACCCGCACGCCCAAGTCCATCAAGGACCAGATGCACGCCCAGGTGCGGCTGGCCGTGGAGCAGGCCGACCTGGTGGTCTTCTTGGCCGATGTGCAGGCCGGCCTCACCGCCGGCGACCGCGACGCCGCCAACCTGCTGCGCCGCTCGGGCAAGGAGGTCATCCTGGCGGTGAACAAGGTGGACAACCTGGCCAGCGAGGACGCGGTGCACGAGTTCTTCGGCCTGGGCTTCGGCGAGGCCATCCCGGTGTCGGCCCTGCACGGCCGCGGCGCCGATGACGTGCTGGACGCGGTGGTGGCGCGCCTGCCCCAGGCCCAGGTGCCCCAGCTGGAGCAAGGGGAGCTGGCGGTGGCCCTGGTGGGCCGGCCCAACGTGGGCAAGAGCTCGCTCACCAACCGCCTGCTGGGCAAGGAGGCCATGGTGGTGGACCCCACCCCGGGCACCACCCGTGACGCGGTGGACACCCCGCTCAACGCCCTGGGCCGCAGGATCACCCTCATTGACACCGCCGGCCTGCGCCAGAAGAACCGCATCAGCGAGGCCGTGGAGCGCTACGCCAGCATGCGCAGCCTGCGCGCCATCGAGCGCTGCGACGTGGCGGTGCTGGTGCTGGACGCCTCGGACGAGCTGAATGAGCAGGACGAGCGGGTGGCCGGCCTCATCCATGAGGCGGGCCGGGCCTGCGTGATCTGCGTCAACAAGTGGGACACGGTGGCCAAGGACAACAAGACCTTTGACGCCTTCACCGACGACATCCGCGCCAAGCTGCCCTTCTTGGACTACGCGCCGCTGGTCTTCGTCTCGGCCAAGAGCAAGCAGCGCCTGGGCCAGCTGCTCGAGCTGATCATCCGCGTGGGCGACCGCCACGCCGTGCGCATCACCACCGGCGAGCTCAACCGCGCGCTGGAGGCCATCCTGCTGGATTCGCCCCCGCCCACCCGCCACGGCAAGGCCCTCAAGATCTTCTACCTGGCCCAGACCGGGGTGAAGCCCCCGGCCTTCGCCCTCTTTGTCAACGACCCCAAGCTGCTGCATTTCAGCTACATGCGCCGCCTCAAGCACAAGCTGCGCGAGCGTTTCGACCTGGAAGGCAGCCCGCTCTTCGTCATGCTCCGCAGGAGGAAATAGCACCATGGACGCCAACGCGATCTCCCTCACCGCCCAGTCCGCCGACCTGGCCCTGGCCGGGCAGAACCCGCTCTGGCGGGTGGCCCTGGCCCTGGCCATCAGCTACCTGCTGGGCGCCATCCCCACCGGCTACCTGGCGGGCCGCCTGCTCAAGGGCGTGGACATCCGCCAGCTGGGCTCGGGAAATGTGGGGGCCACCAATGTCTTCCGCAACCTGGGCGCCAAGGCCGGCGTGGCCGTGCTGCTGGTGGACATGGCCAAGGGCCTGCTGGCCGTCACCCTGGTGCCGCGCCTGCTGAGCCTGGCGCCCAACCACTGGGACACGCTGGCCTGCGGCCTGGTGGCGGTGCTGGGGCATGACTACACCTGCTTCCTCAATTTCAAGGGCGGCAAGGGCGTGGCCACCTCGGCCGGACTGCTGCTGGGCCTGGAGCCGGCGGCCACGGTGCTGGCCCTGCTGGTCTTCGCCGCGGTGACCCTGGCCGGCCGCATGGTGAGCCTGGGCTCGCTCTTGGCGGCCCTGTCCCTGCCCTTCTTCATGTTCCTCTTCCCCACCAGCGGCGGCGAGATCGGCAAGCACCACCTGGCGCTCTACCTGGGCATCCTGCTGGTGGCCCTGGTCTGGCTCAAGCACATCCCCAACATCCGGCGCATCCTCGCCGGCACCGAGCACCGCTTTGGCAGCCGCAAAGGCGGGGAGGGCGGCCATGGCTGACACCCCGGCCTTTGTGATGGGCGCCGGCGGCTGGGGCACGGCCCTGGCCGGGGTGCTGGCCACCCGCGGCCTGGCCACCCGGCTTTGGGAGTATGACAAGGCCTACGCCGCCGAGATGCAGGCCACCCGCCGCAACCCGCGCTTCTTGCCGGGCGTGGAGCTGGACCCCCTGATCGGCTTGGTGACGGGCTTTGAGGCCCTGGCCGAGGCTCGTGCCGTGGTGCTGGCCGTGCCGGCCGCGCACCTGCGCGCCACGCTGGAGCGGGCCCGCCCCTATTTCAGGCCCGGCCAGCTGGTGGTCAGCGTGGCCAAGGGCGTGGAGCAGGGCAGCCTCTTGACCCTCACCCAGGTGGCCCGCCAGGCCCTGGACGGCAGCGGCACCGGCTTCAAGGTGCGCCTGGCCGCGCTCTCCGGGCCCAGCCATGCCGAGGAGGTGGCGCGCCGCGTGCCCACTACCGTGGTGGCGGCCTCGGATGAGCCGGCCGCCGCGCGCGAGGCGCAGAGCCTGTTCAGCACCGACCGCTTCCGCGTCTACACCAGCGGCGACCTGCTGGGCGTCGAGCTGGGCGGCGCGCTCAAGAACGTCATCGCCCTGGCCGCCGGGGTGGTGGATGGCCTGGGCCTGGGCGACAACGCCAAGGCCGCGCTGATGACCCGCGGCCTGGCTGAGATGACACGCCTGGGCGTGTCGCTGGGCGCGCAGCGCGAGACCTTCGCCGGCCTGGCGGGCATGGGCGACCTGGTGGTCACCTGCATGAGCCGCCATTCGCGCAACCGCGGGGTGGGCGAGCGCCTGGGCCGCGGCGAGCGCTGGGAGGACATCAAGCAGGGGATGCTGCAGGTGGCCGAGGGGGTCTACAGCGTGGAGTCGGCGCTGGGCCTGGCCCGGCGCCAGGGGGTGGAGATGCCCATCTGCGAGCAGATGCACCGGGTGCTCTACGGCGGGGCCGACCCGCAGTCCGCGCTGCAGGCCCTGATGACCCGCAGCCTGAAGGAGGAGGGGAGCTGATGGTCCCAAGCGCGCCAAAGCCCTTCTACACCATCAATGAGGTGGCCCAGCTGGCGGACGTGAAGCCGCATGTGCTGCGCTACTGGGAGACCGAGTTCAAGGTGCTCTCGCCGGAGAAGAACCCCGCCGGCCAGCGCATCTACCGCCAGCGCGACCTGGACGTGGTGCTGCGCATCCGCGAGCTCTTGTATGCGGAGAAGTACACCACCGAGGGCGCCCGCCAGCGCCTGGAGGAGGACCTGGCCCGCGCGCGCCGCGCGCAGATGCCCCTGGAATTGAACTTGCGGGAATCGGAGATGGCCGCCAGCCTGGTGAAGGCCAAGCGCATGGTGCGCTCGCTGCTGGATGACCTGGCCAAGGACCTGGGCGAGGAGCCGGAGCCTGGGGAGAGGGCGGCCGAGCCGGCGCCCGGGGCGGCAGGGGAGCCCAAGGCCGGGCCGGCGCAGGAGGCGCTGCCGGCCAGCGCAGGGGAGCAGGCGGAAGCGGTGGAGGGGGATTTGCTGGAGGGGCTTGCGGCTGGGGAGGCTAGCGCGGAGGAGCCGCCGGCTTGAAGCGCCAAGCGCTGCCGTCGAACCACAGGGCGGCGCAGGATGGCAGGGGCGCTGGCGGCAGGTCCAGCGGGCGCTGGCTGTAGAGGCTGTAATACCAGGTGCATTGGGTGGCCCGTCCGGCATAGGCCAGCTCCTGGCCGCGCGCCGCGGCCGGATGGGCCTGCAGCAGGGCCACGATGGGCCGGTTGGGGTCGGGCGGGTGCCAGAGCGTGGCCAGGGCCGCGGGCAGCAGGGCCAGGGCCCACAGCAGCAGCAGGCCGGTTTTGAGGCGGTTAAGCAGGGGCTGGGGCAGGCCGGGCGCCTGGCCGCGGGCCGCGGCAAAGGCCAAGGCCAGCGAGGCCAGCAGGCCCAGGCCCAGCAGCCCGGGCAGCAGGCTTGGCAACAGGGAAGCTGCCAGCGCCAGCAAGGCCAGCAGCAGGAGGCTGGCCAGGCCCCAGGGGCTCTGCTCCAGGGCCATCCATTGCGCGGCCAGCAGGCAGGCGAAGAAGTTGAAGCCCAGCATGTAGTTGATGACCTGGTGCTTGATGCCCAGGGCGCCCAGGCCCCACGAGAGCATGAAGAGCAGCATGAAAGCCGAGCCCGCGCGCTGCGCGGGCTCGGCCATTTTGAGCCGCCCCAGGCCCAGGCGCAGGGCCGCGGGCAGGGCCAGCAGCAGGGCGCCGGGCGCCATCTGCAGGCCCCATTGGGTGTAGAAATCGATGTTGCTGGCCCCGGGCACCACGGGCTTGCCCCATTCCACGGCCCGGCCCCAGGTGTTGACCTTCCATTCCTCGGCCAAGAAGGCGGGCCCATAAGCCCAGGTGTAGAGCGCCAGCCAGCCCAGCAGGGCCAGGGCTGGCGGCAGGGCCAGGCGCCAGAAGAGGCCCGCGCGGCTCAGCCCCTTGGGCGGCTGGGCCAGGAACACCAAGCCGGCCGGGGCGAAGACCAGCACGAACCAGCTCTTGGCAGCCACGGCCAGGGCCAGGCACAAGCCGGCGCAGAGCGCGCGGTTGGCGGCCTTGGGCTCAGGGCCCTCCACCGCGTCCAGCAGCAGGTCCAGCGCCAGCAGGATGCAGGCGAGCAAGGCGCTGTCCATGGTGACAAAGCGGGCATGGAAGAGCAGGTCGGGCTGGCAGAAGAGCAAAAAGGCGGCCAGCAGGCCGGCGGGCAGGCTCTTGGTGACGCGGGCCACCAATTTGGCGGCCAGCGCCACGGCCAGGGCGGCGAAGGCGAAGGTGGGCAGGCGGGCCGCGGTCTCGCTGGGGCCCAGCAGCTTGATGCAGAGCGCGGTGAGCCAGGGGATGAGCGGCGGCTTCTCCAGCCAGGGCTGGCCCTTGAAGAAGAGGGGCATCCAATGCCCGTCGCGGGCCGCTTCCAGGGCCGCGGTGGCATGGGTCAGCTCATCCCAGTCCATCAGCCGGTTGAGGCCCAAGGTGGGCAGCACCAGGGCAGTGAAGGCGGCCAGCACCAGCCAGAACAGGGCCCAGGGCTTGCAGGCAAGGCTTTTCAGGGTTTCCTTGAGCATGGGCGTCCGCCAGGGGGGTGGGTGATGGGGGCCAGCATACCAGAGCCGGCATTAAAATGCTTGAATAGTTAAAGGCAGGATGGTATATACACTCTGCCCTTCGGGGTGGGCGGCGCATTCTGGCTGTCTGGTTTGGAGGATGTGTCGGGGCGTGGCGCAGGGGTAGCGCACTCGCTTGGGGTGCGAGGGGTCGCAGGTTCAAGTCCTGTCGCCCCGACCATATTTTCCTCCATGAGATATGAGACGACAGGCCGGGCCCCTTTGCCCGGTCTTTTGTTTGGCAAGTGATTGAAGTGAGTGGAAGCCATCAAGGATGCTAATCTTTCGATCGCACCCGGGCTAAAGCCCGGGCGCGATATGCATCGATTGGCATCACCAAAGGCTAATCTTTCGATTGCACCCGGGCTAAAGCCCGGGCGCGATATGCATCGATTGGCATCGATGCATATCGGGGCATAGCTCAGTGGGAGAGCGCTCGGTTCGGGACCGAGAGGTCGCAGGTTCAATCCCTGTTGCCCCGACCAAATATCATGCCCAAAGCCCTGTCCATCGCGACAGGGCTTTTCGTTGGCACGGTCGCTCGCCGGGGCCCTGTGGCAAAGTGCCGCGTCGCTGCGCTCCGCAGCCGAGGCCCCGGCACTCCGCCGCTGGCTGGTGGGCCAGCGGCTACGGGTTCAATCCCTGTTGCCCCGACCAGATTTGATGCATGAAAGGCTCCTTGCCTGCGGGCGGGAGCCTTTTTGCTTTCAAGGCATCTTTGCTTGCCCCGCGGGGCCGGGGCCTTTACAATCGTTGGCCAAGGCCGGGGATTCCCCGGCAGACCTGAGGGGGCGGTTTGGGCAAGCTCTTCACCAGCTTATTCATAAGCGCGCTGCTGCTTGTGCCAGCGGCCCAAGCCCTGGCCTGGGATGACGATGAAGCCTGGTTCGACCCGGCCTATCTGGAGAGCCTGAGCCTGGGCTCGGGCACCGGCCTGGCCACCATCCCCTGCGCCGAGGTCATCCCGCACAACAACATGGTGGCCGGCATGGACCGCTTCGTGGTCAAGGGCGGCATCGGGCTGTGGGATGTCTTTGAGATCGACGCCAAGGCCGACGTGGGCGGCAACACCATCACCTCCAACCAGTTCTTCACCAAGCTGGGCCAGCAGATCGCCATGCAGGGGCGCATGCGCATCCTGCGCCAGGACAGCGCCGGCTTCAGCCTGGCCCTGGGCCTGGAGAGCCCCGACCTCTTCAACAGCCTGGGCAGCGGCTACCGTGAGGACTTCCACCCCCAGGAGCCGGGCAGCTTCAATGCCTATGTGGTTGCCGACCGCACCCTGGCGCTGCTCAATGGCATGGTGCTGGACCTGGGCTACGGCACGGGCAGCTACCATGACCAGCCCTTTGGCGGGCTGGGGGTGGTGGCCTTCCCCGGCATGCTGCTGAGCGTGGAATACGACGGCAGCGGCACCAATTACGCCGTGCGCATGATGCTCTCCAGCCAGATCAAGCTGGACATAGCCTTCGTGCCCGGCGCCATCAACATGGTGAAGGACACCCTGGGGCAGATCATGCAGCGCAGCCTGGTCTTCGGGGTCAGCTACACGGAGCCCATCCAGTGGGGATGGTTCTGAGGCAGGGGGTGCCCATGGCCAAGGCCGCCAAGGCCCAGCGCAAAGCCGCGCCGCGCAAGAGCAGGCCCGCGGCCGAGGAAGGGGAAGAGGAGGCCAGCGGCCCTGATGCCCTGCGCCAGTACCTCAAGGAGATCAGCCGGGTGCCCCTGCTGGACGGCCCTGGCGAGCAGCGCTTGGCCCGCAAGATGCAGCGCGGGGATGCCCAGGCCAAGCAGGACCTGGTGGCGGCCAACCTGCGCCTGGTGGTCTTTGTGGCCAAGCGCTACCGCAACCGGGGCCTGGCCCTGCTCGACCTCATTGAGGAGGGCAACCTGGGGCTCATCCGCGCCTCTGAGAAGTTCAAGCCCCGCAAGGGCTTCCGCTTCAGCACCTACGCCACCTGGTGGATCCGCCAGAGCATCCAGCGCGGGCTGGCCAGCCAGGCCAGCTCGGTGCGCGTGCCCATCCATG
>Ga0181516_10003123_pt1 | contig 11303 bp, 8 predicted proteins | sample PEATcosm2014_Bin_25_FD_121104 | JGI IMG/M metagenome (GOLD analysis project Ga0181516, IMG submission 121104) | Peatland microbial communities from MTU Mesocosm Facility, Houghton, MI, USA - PEATcosm2014_Bin01_10_metaG | ecosystem: Environmental > Terrestrial > Soil > Wetlands > Peat | place...
CCGACGAGCAGATGCAAAGGGCAAATTCCGGAATGCTTGCCAGAAGTTGTCATGGACATGAATAGTTTGCCTCTTTCGATTTCTTCCAAGATATGTGACCAGGAATCGGCCAAGCAGCTTGAGGTTGCTCAAGGAGCAGAACCAGTATGATCCGCAAAAATGACGCCAGGATTACGTGAAAGTGACAAATCCGAAATAAGGGCCTTATCGCAATTCAGGGCCCGAATGGAGGTTGTGAAGGACTCGCCTTTTCCAGCGGACTTTGTTGTTCGCCTCTTTGCGCGAAAGCTGTTACGATTCTCTGACAAAGTCCAAGACTGTCGCCTCGGGAATCTCTTTCCGCCCTCACGCGCAACCTTGTCGAGAACCAAGGCGTTGCCGTCCCCGCGGTAAGGGCTACGCTGGCTGTCTCAGCAGAAGCCTGCCACTGCAGATCTCTAAAAGCAGATCTGGCATGGGAGCATATCCGCGTTTACATACAAAGACGCCCGGCTTGCAACCGGGGGCGTGACGAACCTCAGTGAAGCGCTGGGCCGCATCGCTGCGAGAAGCTTCACGTCAAGAATCACCAAACGCGGCCAAGAACCTCTATTTGCCTGGAAACGGTGGTTGGCCCGCGCGACCGCCGTTCATATTGGGAAACCAGTTTGCACCAACAGAGGTCTGCGGACCAAGGGTCCACCCCACAAAAGGCGGCTTCACTCCTGCGGCAGAAACAAAACCTTGAACGCTTCCGCCGGGTTCGCCTGCGTCTCGAACGCCTCAACGTACCTCGCCAGCGGGAGCGCCGCGACCTTCAGTTTCTCCAGCCCCATTTGCGGCAGCAATTCCACCGCGCGCCCGTGCGTGTAAGGGTTGATCAACGACCCGACAATGGTCAGCTCGCGGGCGAAAATCTCGTTGGGGCGAACGGTGGCCGCGGCGTGCGCAGGAGCGACGCCGAATACCAGAATCGAGCCCCCGCGCGCGGCCCGCGCGATGGCCTGCTCGAAAGTGGGCCCGGAGCCGACGGCGTCGATCACATAATCGAAGTCTCCCTCGATCGAATCCGGCGCCACCGCGTGGTCGGCGCCGAATCCAGCGGCGGCCGCGCGCCGTCCTTCGCCTGGCTCGCTCACCGTGATGTGGCCGGCCCCGGCGAGGCGCGCCAACCGCGTCAACAGAAGGCCCACCGCACCCGCGCCGATCACCAGCACCGTGGCGCCGGAGCGGACCGCCAGCCGGTCCATGCCGTGGACACAGCAGGCCAGCGGCTCGGCGAAGCAGCCGATGCGCGCGCCGATGCCCGCCGGCAGGCGATAGACGTTCCTGGCCGCGGCCACCATGGCTTCCGCAAAGCCGCCGTTCATGTGCACGCCATAAGCCCGCATCCCTTCGCAAAGATGCTCGCAGCCATCCCGGCAAAACCGGCAGGCGCCGCAGAACGTGTTGGGCTGGACCGTGACCAGGTCCCCTTCGCGCAGGCTGTGGACGCCAGAGCCCACGGCATCTACCACTCCACCGATCTCGTGCCCCAGCACGACGGGCGCGGCGGCCGCGAACTCGCCGCGGAAAATGTGCGCGTCGGTTCCGCAGATGCCGGCGGCTTGCGGACGGATGCGCACTTCGCCGGGCCCCGGATCGGGCATCGGCAACTCCTCCAGGCGCAGGTCCGCGGCGCCGTGAAATCGTAGCGCGTTCATAACCGGCTCCCGGCAAGCGCGGGCCGGCGCAAGCGCTGACCGGCGGTGTCGAAAAGGTGGCAGGCTTCGGCGCAGATGCGGAAGGGCACCCGGTCGCCTTCGCGGATGGCGGTGTCGCCCGCCGTCTGTACCACCAGGCCGCCGCTGTCGGCCAGCCGGGCGTGCAAATACGTGCGCGGGCCCAGGTGTTCGAGGGCCTGGATTTCGCCTTCCAGCTCGCCCGCCCCCAGCGAGACGTGCTCGGGGCGAATGCCCAGCGTGAGCCGGTCGCCGGCTGCGAGGCTGGCATCCGGAACAGGCACAGCCAGCGCCGCGCCATTGGGAAGGTTCACGGTCAGTCGTGCCGGCCCGGCGTCTCTCACGCGAACCTGGAGGAAATTCATTTTCGGCGCGCCGATGAAGCCGGCCACAAACAGCGTGGCGGGGCTTTGATACAGTTCCAGCGGCGACGCCACTTGTTCCACGCGCCCCTCGCTCAGCACCACGATGCGGTCCGCCATGGTCATGGCCTCAACTTGGTCGTGCGTGACGTAGATCATGGTGGTCTTCAACTCGCGATGCAGCCGCACCAACTCCAGGCGCATCTGTGCCTGCAGCGCGGCATCCAGGTTGGAGAGCGGCTCGTCCAGGAGGAATGCCTTGGGCTGGCGCACCATGGCGCGGCCCAGCGCCACGCGCTGCAGTTGGCCGCCGGAAAGCGCCCGCGGTTTGCGGTCGAGTAGCGCCTCCATGTCCAGGATGCGGGCCACGGCGCGCACCTTTTCGTCGCGCTCATGCTTGGGCGCGCCGGCCAGGCGCAGGCTGAAGCTCATGTTCTCCGCGACGGTCATGTGCGGGTACAGCGCGTAGCTCTGAAACACCATGGCCAGCCCACGTTTCGCGGGCGGGACGTTCTGGGCGGGCTGGCCGTCGATGCGCACCTCGCCTTCGGACACCTCTTCCAGGCCGGCGATCATGCGCAGCAGGGTGGATTTGCCGGAGCCCGACGGTCCGACGAAGGCTACGAACTCGCGGTCGGCGATGGCCAGGTCGATGCCGTGAATCACCTCGTGCGCGCCGAAGCGTTTGCGAACGTTCCTCAATTCTATAGTGGCCATTATTTGACGGCTCCGAATGAAAGACCGCGCACCAACTGCCGCTGGCTTACCCAGCCGAAAATCAGCACCGGGGCGATGGCCAGCGTGGAAGCGGCCGACAGCTTCGCCCAGAACAGGCCCTCCGGATCGGCGAAAGAGGCCGTGAACGCGGTCAAAGTGGCGGCCTTGACCGTGGTCAGGTTGAGGCTCCAGAAAGCTTCGTTCCAGCACAGGATGATGGAGAGCAGCGCCGTGGCCGCAATTCCCGGTGTGGAGAGCGGCAGCAGCACGAAGAGCAGTTCCTCCCTTTGGCTGGCGCCATCCATGCGGCTGGCTTCGAGAATCTGCGGCGGCACTTCGCGGAAATACGAGAACAGCATCCACACTACGATGGGCAGCACGCTGACGGAATCGATCAGCACCAGCCCGATGCGCGTGTCGAGCAATCCGAAAGTTCGCCAAAGCAGGTAAATGGGCACCAGCACCCCGACTGCCGGCAGCATGCGCGTCGAGAGCATCCAGAGCAAAATGTCCTTGGTCCGCCGCGTGGGAAAGAACGCCATAGCATAGGCCGCCGGAATGGCCAGCGCCAGCGCCAGCAGCGTGGCCCCCAGCGAGACCACCACGCTGTTGAGCGCGAACTGCACGTAGTCGGCGCGCCGCAGGACGGCGGCGTAATTCTCCAGAGTCGGCCGGAAGAGCACGGCGGGCGGCGTGGCCACCGCGGTGATCTCGGTCTTGAAGCTGGTCAGGAACATCCAGAGAATCGGGAAGAAGATGATCAGCGCAGCGGCCCAACCTACCGCCGCCAGCGCGAGGCGCGACCAGCGCGTCGTCCTCATGGCAGGTCCTCCAGGTTGCGGCCGACTATTCGCATCAGGAAAAGTGCCACGATGTTCGCCAGGACGATGGCGAAAACCCCACCCGCCGAGGCTCCGCCCACGTCCCAATCGAACAGCGCGTCGCGGAAAATGAGGTACGCCAGGTTGGTGGAAGCCAGGCCCGGACCTCCGCCGGTAGTGACGTAGATTTCGGCGAACAGGCTCAGGAAGAAGATAGTTTCGATCATGGCCACGACCGCCATGGGGCGCAGCAGGTGCGGCAGTTCGATATGGCGGAAGAGCGCCACGGGTCCGGCGCCATCCAGGCGCGCGGCCTCCCGCAGTTCCGGGTTCAGGGATTGCAGCGCCGGCAGCAGAATCAGCACCGCGAACGGCGTCCACTCCCAGGCCACAATCACCACGATGGCCGCGAGCGGCATGGAGCCGAAGAAATCCACCGTCCCGAGGCCCAGCGACCTCGTGATCCAGGCGAACATGCCAAACACCGGATTCATGAGCATGTTCTTCCAGATCAGGGCGCTGACCGTGGGCATCATGAAGAAAGGCGCGATCACCAGGAGCCGGCAGATGTTGCGTCCGGGAAATTCGCGGTCGAGCAGGGACGCGAGCAACGTTCCCAGCGCCAGTGTGATCGCGAGCACCAGACCCACCAGCAGCAGCGTGTTTCCCATCGCCACCCACAGCGCGCGCCCGGTCAGGAGATAGCGGTAGTTATAGAACCCCGCGAAGGCGCGCTTGCCGGGACTTAGTAAGTTGTAATGCTGCAAGGAAAACCACAGCGTCATGGCCAACGGGACGACCATCCAGACCAGCAGCGCCGAAACCGCGGGCGCCAGTAACGGCTTGGTCCGCGGGCCATGCCGGCGTACGAGTGGCGCGGCGGCGGTGCTCATTGCAGATACCCTCCCCGCCGCAATTCCCGTTCGGCCTCCTGCTGCGCAAGCTGGAGCGACTGCGCCACGGTGGCCCCGCCGGTGAGAGCGGCGCTGATTTCCTGGCCCACCTCGGTGCCGATAGCCTGGAACTCCGGAATCGCCACATACTGGATCCCGACGTAGGGCACGGGCAGGGCGCTCGGCTTAGTGAAATTGGCGTTGAGAATGGCGTCGCGCACCAGGTTCGCGAAAGGCGCGGCGCGCTGGTAGGCCGGGTTGGCGTAAGTGGATTGGCGGGTTCCGGGCGGGGCCAGCAGCCAGCCGAATCGATCGCCCACCATGGTTACATATCGCTTGCTGGTGGCCCACTTGATGAAACGTTTAGCCCTCTCGACCTTAGCTGTGGACTTAGGAATGGCCAGCGCCCAACCCCACACCCACGCCGATCCGCTGGCCGTCCGGGCGATAGGCGCTTTGGCGAAGCCGGTGGTGCGCGCCACGCGGCTCTGGCTGGGATCCAGGATGTAGCCCGCCGCGGCCGTGGAATCCACCCACTGGGCGCAGTTCCCGTTGGAGAAGAGCGCGCGCACCTCGTTATAGCCATCGGTCACCGACCCCGGCGGCCCGTAATTGCGCAGCAGATCCACATAGAAACCAATCGCGTCCAGCCACGGTTGGCTGGTAAGTTGCGGCTGCCACGCAAGGTCGGCCCATCGCCCGCCGAAGGTGTGGACCAGGGTGCTCAGGTACGCCACGTTCTGGCCCCATCCCGGTTCGCCGCGCAGGCAGACGCCGTAGACGCCGTGTGCGGGGTCGTGCAGCTTCGCCGCGAATCCGCGAATCTGCTCGTAAGTGGGCTGGAGCGGCATAGTAAATCCGGCCTTGTCGAAGAGATCCTTGCGGTAGTAAGTGAAGGAGCTTTCGCCGTAGAAAGGCGCGGCGTACAGCCGGCCGCGCCAGGAGAGACCCTGGCGGATCGGCTCGAAGATATCGTCGTAGTCGTAATCGGAGCCCAGGTCGTCCATCGGCGCCAGCCAACCCCGCGCGGCCCAAAGCGGGGTCTCATAGCTTCCGATGGTAATGATGTCGAAGGTGTTGCCGCCGGTGGAGATATCCACGGTGAGCCGCTGGCGCAGAATACTCTCTCCCAGCACCACCCAGTTCAGCCGGATGCCGGTCTCCCGCTCGAACTCCTTCGAGAGGCGTTGCATCACGATCATGTCGGCGTTGTTGACGGTGCCGATGGTCAGTTCGGGCCTGGGGCGCTGCTGGTAGGCGATCGAGAGAACCAGGACCGCTGCGAGCGCAATTCCAAGCGCTTTCCAGATTCGGCCGGTATACCACATTGGGAGCGAATGCTACGTTAACACACAAATGTGGGCCAGCCAATCCCGGAGCGCTGGCGCGGGAGGGCCGGCGGCACGGCGCGGACCGTCCCACCAGTCGAAGCCGCTACTTGATCTCCAGGATGTCTTTTTCCTTGGCCTTCGCGGCGGCGTCGACCTTGGCCATGTAGGCGTCGGTCAGCTTCTGGATCTCGTCGTGGGCCTTCTTGTCGTCGTCTTCGGTGACCTTCTTGTCTTTCAGCAGTTTCTTCACCGCTTCGTTGCCGTCGCGGCGAACGGCGCGCACGGAAACGCGATGATGTTCGGCCGCCGCGTGCAGTTTCTTCACGAGTTCTTTGCGGCGCTCCTCGGTGAGCGGCGGGATGGGAAGGCGGATGATCTTACCGTCGTTGGCCGGATTGAGGCCAAGGTCGGAGGTCCGGATGGCTTTCTCGATCGGCCCTATCTGCGAAACATCCCACGGCTGAATGGTGATCAGCGCGGGTTCCGGAACGTGCAGGTTGGCAACTTGGTTGAGCGGTGTGGGCGTGCCGTAATAGTCCACCCGGATGTGATCCAGAATTCCCAGGGAAGCGCGCCCGGTACGAATGGCGGCCATTTCGTGCTGCAGATCCGAGATGGCTTTGTCCATGCGCGTTTTCAGGTGGGTTTCGACCTCTTTGATGGAGTTAAACGTGGGACCGCTGGTTGCTGCCGGCTGTTCAGTTTTCATAGCAGTTTCTCCGAATCGCGGCTTGCGGAGCGCCCGGGCCGGTGAATCGCGGCGCCTGCGGGTTCGCTCATCGACATTCGCATTATAGCCCGCCGGGCCCTTCGGAAGTCCTTTCCATACAGAAACAAACAGGTTAACACGTTTGTCATGCGCGACAGAATAGGGAGAAACCGGGCGCGGCCCTCCCGCATGGACGGCGCGCCGCTCGGCTGCCAGGCGCGAAAGGGAGACGGGAAGGGCGCCGAGCGGCCCGGTTCACCGCGCGGTGGCAGAGAGCGGCGCGCCCTCGTCTGCCGGGCGCGAAAGGGAGACGGGAAAGGCGCCGGCGGTCCGGTTCACAGCGCGGTGGCAGAGAGCGGCGCGTCGCTCGGCTGCCAGGCGCGGCAGAGGAACGGGAAAGGTGCCGAGCCGTCCGGTTCACCGCGCAGTGGAGGCGCGCAGCCCTCGCGGTGGGGCGGATCAGCTCTGCGGGCCAAGCCACAACCGGTCTACGTTCCATACCGCCTGGGGCCGCAGAGTCGACGGGGAGAGATTGTGGAGACGGTGGGAGACGGCCATCAGCGCGTTCTTCGTCACAAGGTACAGCATCGGGTCTTCATCCGTGACGATCTGCTGTACGCGGTCAAAGAGGGCCTTGCGCCGATTGGCGTTGAGGGTGGTGGCCTGCTGCCGCATGAGACGGTCGATCTCCGCTTCCCAGGCCGTTTCCGGGACCTTCTGGTTGGGGTTCCACTGGTGCTCGGACGCCGAACTCAGCCATAAGGCCATCTGCGCGTCGGGGTCCAGGTCTTCATTGATCAACCCGAGGAGACAGGACTCGTATTGGAAGGACTTGCTGATCCGTTCGATTAGTGACGGAAAATCCAGAGTCACGATATTGAGGCGGATCCCCAAGGCGGCCAGGTCCTCCTGAATCATTGCGGCGATCCGTTCGCGGGAACGATTACCGGAATTGGTGATTACGGAGAACTCCACGGGGTGACCTTCCCGGTCGACCAGTGAGTGGCCGGCCGTGTGAAATCCGTCGGCCGTCAGCAGGCGGCGCGCCTGCGCCAGGTCGAACAACTGCGGCTGCAAGCCCTTATTGAACCAGAAGAGATTGGCGGGCGAGAACGGGCCGACGCCGGGTTGCGCGTGGCCGCGATACACCACGCGGCTGAGATCGTCCCGGTGGATGGCGTGCGAAATGGCCAGCCGGAAATTGCGCGACCGGAACCAGGCTTTGCGGAAAGCCGGGATGGGAGCGGCGTCTTTCATGTTGAACCACATCATCTCGCCTTCCAGGCTCGGGCCGGCGTCTACCACGCTAGCGCGGTCTTCGGCGGCAAGTTGTTCGAACTGGTCGGGGTCAACGGACGAGATGAGGTCGAGCTGGCCGCGGCGGAAATGGAGCAGTTCGGCTTCGCGATTCTGTTGAACCTCCAGGCGAACCGCATCCAGATAGGGCAGCCGCCGGCCGCGATCGCTTTTCCAGTAATTCGGATTGCGCGAAAGCAGGATGTAGGAGCCCGCCTTGTGTTCGGCGATGCGAAACGGCCCTAGGACGGCGCGTTCGTGCAGTGGGGAAGCCTGCGACATGATGGCAACCTGGTCGAAGAGCCGCGCGACGCCGGCAATGGGTTCGGGAAATGTCACCGCGATTTCAAATTTGCCGCGCCCGGTGGTTTCGACGCCGCCGTTGCCAACCCGGAAGGCATCGCCCGTAGGGGAGTGCAGGGCGGGGTCCATGAGCACCTGCATGGTGTAGGCGACGTCTTTGGCGGTGAACGGCGTGCCATCTGAAAAAGAGACGCCTTCACGCAGCTTGAACACGATGGTCTTGCCGGCGTTCTCGACCTTCCAGGAGGTGGCCAGCTCCGGTTCGAGTTGCTGGTTGACACGATTCACGCGCAGCAGAACTCCGCCGGTCAGATAGCGAACGGTTTCCGCGGCGTCGTCGTCCACCATGGCCGGGTTAAGAGTGCGCGGTTCGCTGTGCAGGCAGAAGCGGAGCTCGCCGCCCCATTGAGCCTGGAGATTGGCGGAAGCGAGAGCGGAGAGAATCAGGATGCCGAGCGTTCTCATGTGAAGTTGGTCCTCGCTCTCCTGTTATGCATATTCAAGGCCAGGAATAAGTGGTTTGTTTCGAGTGGGAGTGTGGGACGGGGCAGGGACAGTTTGGCGCCGGAGGACAGAATGTCTCCGGCGCCGGGTAAGAAGTAAAGGAAAGGTATGAAAGCCAACTAATTAAGACATTGTGTTAATGGACCGGCCACTTTGCTATGCTGATTCGTTCGTAGCACTGCCCTAGCCGGCGCCGTCTCTCCAAGCCGCCCCGGACCCCGGGCGCCGCTGGTGCCCCAAGCCGCCGAGCAACCCCAGGGCGGCGAGGCCCCCTTGCGGAACACGTCGATTCCGCAGGCTATCCACGGTCCGCGGGCGATGGAGCCTCCCCAGGCCCCCGGCGAAGAGAACAACGGGTGTGCCCTGTTGTCCGCGGCGCCGTAAGTAGGAACCGGCTGGCTGATGTAAGCCGGAAACATCCCGCTGGCGTTGCTTTGTGGCATCAGAGTCGCGGCGCCCCTCACGTTCGGAGCGATCATACCGGAACCGCATGGCATCATATAATTTCCTATAGCATTGTCTGAGGTTAGAGTTTCCATTGGATTCACCTGACGGCATGAACCGGCACTTATGGCCGCTCTACTTCTCGCCTTTCCCCGAGATGCTGGCCGCGCCGGGCGTCTCGGTTGCCCACGCCGATGTGGAGCCCCAAAGAGTGTTGAAACCCTGAGTGGTGCTCTGAGTCATAGGTGTAGCGACCGCAAAGCTCACGTCGGATCCCCAGGCCACCTGAGATCCCCAAGCCACCTGAGTCGCTGAGGACACTGAAGAGCCCCAGGCCACCTGAGAGCCCCAGGCCACCTGAGAGCCCCAAGCCACCTGAGAGCCCCAAGCCACCTGAGAGCCCCAAGCCACTTGGTTTGCGTTCACAATGGCGACGGTGCCGGTGGCGGCGTCGTACACGGCAACCGGCGAAGGACAAGTGCCGGGCGCCATGGCGGTGCTGTTGAGGGCCGCTGTGACATTGAGGTACCCGGCGCCCACGGTAAAGATGTCGTAGTAAGAAGTATACTGGAGGCCGGTAGTCGGATCGGTGGCCACACTGGAGGTCGGAAACGTCTTGTTGGCGGTCAGCATGAGCCGTCCCTTCACTTCGTCTGGTGTGATTGCGGGATTCTGCTGGATGAGAAGCGCGGCGGCGCCGGAAACCACGGGAGTGGCCATGCTGGTGCCGTTCAGGACGAAGTAGACCGAGGGGGAACTGGCGGAGCCGCCGTAGGTAGTGGGACTAACCTGGTTAGCCGCCCCGTACTCCACATCGAGCGTGCTGCCGGCCACCCGCAGAGAAGAGACCATGTTGCCGGGAGCCACCAGGTCGGGTTTCACGAAATTGTCCACCAGGCTGGGGCCCTTTGAGCTATAGCTGGCGATTGTGTCATCGCTGGGGTCCGTGGTTCCGTTGGTCTTCATGGCGCCGACCGTGATGACCCAGGGGTCGTTGCCGGGAGCGGTGATGGTGCCGTAGCCATTGGTGCCGGCGCTGTTGTCGCGGCCGTCATTTCCGGCGGCCACTACGACCACGATGCCGGCCTGGTAGGCGGCTTCCACGGCCTGGCACAGGGGATCCAGTTGCCAGGTTTCGTAAACATCGCGGCCCAACGACAGGTTGATGACGCGGATATTGTAGGTCTGCTGTAAGGAGATGGCGGTATCGATTGCCTCGATCACCTGGGCATCGGTTCCCGAACCGTTTTGGTCCAGGACCCGCAGGTTGACCAGGTTCACCTGGGGTGCGACGCCGGCATAAAAACCGCCGGAGTTGGCGCCGTTGCCGCCGATGATGCCGGCGACATGCGTGCCGTGGCCATAAAAGTCCTGCGTGCCGGTGCCCACAAAATCCTGGCTATAGACCACGCGGCTGGTGGACGAATGGGCGACGTTCAAGTCGTTATTCGTCACATCGATGCCGCTGTCGATCACGGCCACGCCGACGCCGGCCCCGGTCCAACCCGACTGGTTGGCGATGCTGGAGCCTACGGTGGCCGTGGTGAGATCCAGGTGGCGCACCACTGGCCGGTTAAGCGAGATGTATTTCACGCCGGGCAGCTTGGCGATGATGGGTACCATCGCGACTGGGACGGTCAGCACCTGGACCTTGGGAAAGTGCTTAAACTGCTTTTGCAGGACCGCCCCACTGCTTCCCAGTGAACTGGCCAGGGCGGTGGTAGGTACGCTGGAGAATTGTACCAGGACTGTGACGGTGGTTGGAGAGCTGGTGGTTTTTAGACCGGCGGAAGCGGACGCGGAGTTGGCGACCGAGCCGGTAGAAGCGGCTGTGGACGCGGAACCGGCGAGCGAGCCGACTGAAACGGGCGCGGACGCGGTCATGGCGAGCAAGTCGGGAGAAATGGTTCCCTGCGCAAATGCGGAACCGGCCAATAATAGCGAGCAGATCAGGATGAGTGAGCGTTTCATAGTTTCCTCGGGCACTCTAAAAGCAGGTAGCTGGCCACAAGCTAAGTTGTTTGTTTTCTTGCAAGTATGGCGGCGGCTCCGGGGACAGTTTGTCCGCCGGGGACAAGATGTCCCGCCGAAGCGCTTATTCCGGACTGGGGACGGGAGGGACGGCTGCCTGGGAGTTGCGCAGCACCGAGGAGGAGAGCGCCGCCAGGTCTCCGGCGGCCGATCCGGCGAGCTCTTTATGGGACCGCTTGGTGAGATACATGC
>Ga0181516_10003127_pt1 | contig 11294 bp, 6 predicted proteins | sample PEATcosm2014_Bin_25_FD_121104 | JGI IMG/M metagenome (GOLD analysis project Ga0181516, IMG submission 121104) | Peatland microbial communities from MTU Mesocosm Facility, Houghton, MI, USA - PEATcosm2014_Bin01_10_metaG | ecosystem: Environmental > Terrestrial > Soil > Wetlands > Peat | place...
AAGTCCCCACATACTTCCGGAGCAGTCACCGTTCCCCACCCAAAAACCACAACAAAAACCGCAACCACAACATCTTTAGCAAAGGCAATGCCAACTATTAAAATCCTATTTTTGCTGGCAATTTTGAGAATTTCACTCATTTCACCGCGTTCGCAACTGTGTTTTTTTTTGCAGACAGAACAAAATAATTCGCCCGCCAGCAGCCTATAAAAAGAAATGTTCAAACACCAGCCAGGCGGAGCAATGCGCCGCGCTCCGAAAAAAATCAATTTTGGAGCGGTCTCAAAAATGATCCCGCCTCGAGCGGCGGAATTATTTGCACCGAAACAATTTAATTTTGTGCGGGTGCTATTCCGCCGCCAGTCCATCTTTGACGACCACCGGCTTCGATTCAATTTGAAGTGTCGCCGGGGTCAGTCCGTCGCGCGTGGCCGTGAGCGTGATGACACCGGCAGTCATCGTCGAGCGGATGGCGACGCGGTTGATGCCGCACTCGGTATCGAGATAAAGATTATTGATGGAATTGGGCTTGCCGCTGTTGTAGCCGCCGCGCCAGATGGCCGGACCGGCCAGCTTGAAATCCACCCGCGCCTCGTCGGTCGGACAGCGCCGGCCTTGCGCATCCACCACTTCCACGTCGAAAAACGCCACATCCGCGCCGTTCGCCTGCAAGCCATTCGGCGAAACATGCGGCGTCAGCTTCAACGCCTTCGCATCACCGGCGGTTTCGATTTCGGTCTGCGCGACAATTTTACCGTTGGTCTTGGCCACAGTGGAAATTTTTCCGGCTTCAAATTTGATTTCGGGAAAAGCGAAAATGTAGCCGTTCTTCGGCGTGCTGGATTTGCCCAGCGATTTGCCGTTCACGAACAGTTCGACGCTGTCGCAATGATTCGCGGCGACATAAACGGTTTTCACCGTGTTGGTCGGATACGTCCAATGGCCGATGATGTGAATGTCCGGCGCATCGTTTTGCATGACGCGATAAACGTAATAAGCTTCCTTCGGCAGCCGCACGGAGTCCACCTTGCCGCTCACGCGACAAACTTCGCTGCTGTCCTGCCGGCCGTCGGCGTTCGCGTCGGACCAATAAATCGAGGCATAGGCCGACCATTTCGCATGCGCAGCATTCGTATTGGAAATGATGTTGCTGAAATAATCGTGATAGCGTCCGGCCGCCGCAACGCAGAAGCTCTCGGAATTCCAGTTGTAAGTGTCGTTCGGGCCTTTCTTGAAACCAAAATGCGGCGGCGAAAAATCATCCCAGAACCGCCGCGCGGCCTCGTCGCGAAAATCTTCCGTCTCGACAAACGGTGCGCGGTCGCGGCGTTCGGCGCTGTAGGCGCGGAACATATCGGTCGGACCGGCGAGTTCATCCGTGCGCGGATCCTGCCCGATCATCACGCCAAAATATTCGGCCACCGGCGTGGCGGACGCTTCATTCAACGTGCGGCAGCCCATCGCCCGGCCGCCGTTCGGATCCCATTGTTTGCGCAAAGCCACCATTTGTTTCATGTGTTCGGTGGTGACGCCGTTGTTGCCGGCTTCCCAGAACAGAATGCTCGGATCATTGCGGAAATAAATCATTGAATCGCGCATCACTTCCAAGCGCTGCTCCCATTGGCGCTTGGCGACCGGCGGATCCAGCCGCTTGTCGAGCACCGGATCACCTTCCTTGTCGCCCGCCGGGCAAACTTCCACGATGCCTGCCTGGTCACAGGCGCGCACATCCACCGCCTGCGGCGAAATGTGCATCCAGCGGATAAAATTCGCGTGCGTGCTGCGCACCAGTGCCGCGTTGTAATTATGCATCCAGTCCGGATACGCCTCGCCCAAGGCCGCCCAGTCGTCCGACGAACGCTGCGCATAGCCGGTGAGCCAGACGAATTTGTCGTTCAGGTAAACGCCGCCGGTGCCGGCGCCGCCTTTGAATTCCGCCTTGCGAAAACCCGTTTTGATTTTTTGCACGTCCACCACCTTGTCGTTCACCGTCAAAATGGAATAAACCGTGTAAAGATTGGGCGTGGCGTCGCTCCAGAATTTCGCGTCGGTTAATTTTCCGTACGCCGTAAAATTTTCCGTTTCGCCGCTGACCAAATCCAGCACGTCGCTCAAAAACTTCGCGCAGACCTTGCCGTCCGCGTCCACCACCACCGCCGACAGCGTGATGGATTGCTGGTCGCCGGATTCATTCTTCACCTGCGCCTCGATATTTATGTCACAAGTTTTGTCCGGGATGGAAAAATTTGACGGATAGACATAAACGCCCGTGGTCTGCAGATTTTCGTAGAGCGGCAGCGTCTGATAAACCTTGCCAGTGAGGTGCAGCCGGATGTCATGGTTCAGCCCGCCGTAATTCGGATTGAACGCGCGGCCCATCCATTCGAAGCCCGCGCCGGTCGCCTCTTCGGAATAATCGTTGCTGTTGTCCACTTTCACCGCGATGACGTTGTCGGCCTCGCCAAAATTCACGAAGGCCGTGAGATCCAGTCCGCATGCCGTGATGCCGTTTTCAAACCGGCCGACGAACTTGCCGTTGACCCAGAAACGGCCGGCCTGCTTCAAGCCTTCAAACTCCAGAAAAACTTTCCCGTCCTGCGCGCCGGCGGGCAGCTTGAAATGTTTCCGATACCAGGTGATGCCCGTCCAGGCGTGCCGGTCGCCGCCGCTGTGGCTGATGAAATCGGTGTAGGAATCCACGTCATTGTAAGTGTGCGGCGCGCTGACGTCGGTCCACTTGGAATCGTCACAGGCCACCTCGGCTGCGTTGGTGACATCCGCCTTGATGAATTTCCAGCCGACATTGAAATTAAAAGTCGCGGGCGGCGAGGCGGGCGGCGTGTAAACCGCCTCAGACGCGGCCAGGAAATTTATCGCCGCCGTCCACACCAGAATCGTGACCCAAAAGAATTTGATACGCATAAAACAATGCAACATTTTTAGAAAAATCTACCGGTGACGCCGCGCAGTTTTCCCGATCCGCCTGTTTTTGGAAATCTTTTTAAATGATTTTCCACGGGCATAGACAAAAAATCCGGTTCCCGGTCATTTCTGCAACTGGAAAAATTGCGCGCTGCCGGCGACGGGCAGGGCAACCTGCCACTGGTTGCCGACGACTTGCGGTGACGCGAATGCCGGCGTCCAGCCACCCGTGGCCAGGTTCGTCGTCGTCATCACCGTGAAATTTGCCGAGGCCAGCGGCCACGCCAAAGTCAAGCTGCCGCCGCCGGCCACCGCGCTGATGACCGGACTGCCGGCATCTAACAATTGGTTTGGTCCAAGCACCTGCGTGGCCGCGATTTCATTGGCGCTCAACGCGCCGTTGTAAATGCGGAACTCGTCCAGTGTGAAATCGGGATACGGATCGGCGCTGTAAAGCGACCGGCCAAGGTAGCTGTCAACATCGCTCACCGAGCTGAACGGCGTGGTGACGGCATTGTTGATGCCGGCTAGCACGCCATTCGTGTAAAGCGCGACGTAGCCGGCCGGCGGATTGAAAACCGCCGTCACATGCAGATTGGTGTGGAAGCTGAAATCAAAATTGCCGTAGGCGTTTTGCTCGCTCGAATAATTGCCACCGGTGATGGCAATGCGTCCGCCTTGCGGCGCGCAGAAAATGTAATTCACCCCGGAACTGCCGCTGGTGTTGCCAAAACCAAAAAAGAAGCAGTTCGCCGGCAACTGGTCAGGAAACGTGACCCAGCTTTCAATCGTGACGGCGGCATAGTTGCTCAAAATTTGCGACGGCACCTGGACGTATTGCGAATTGGCCGAGGCGAGCGCCACTTGGCCATCGCCCAGCGTGCCGCCGCGCGGCAAGGTGCCGGTCCACGCCGGGCCGCCGACCGAATCGGCGACATTCGTGCCGGCCGTCTCACTGAAACTGTAACGATGCACGAGCGTCGTCGGGACATAAACGACCTGCACGCTTTGCGTCGCGGCCAAGCCCAGGCTCGCGTAAGTCGCGACGATGCTCGTCGTGCCCGAACCCACGCCGGTCACGTTGCCGTTGAGGTCCACCGTGGCGATGTTGGTGTTGGCCGAGGAATAAGTAATGGCATGATTGGCATTGGTGGTGAGGTTGATCCAATTGCCGGATTGCTGGCCCCAAATCGTGGAGGCGACCAACTGGCCACTGTTGATCGGCGAGGTGAAATTTAATTGCAGGTTGGTGTAATTATTGATGCCGACCGCCGTGAGCCGCAGGATGGAAAGCGAATTCGCCGGCAGCGTGAGGGTGAAATTCGTCGCCGCGTTCGCGATGGCATTGGTAACTGGAAAAACCTGCGTCGGCAGCGCGAAAGAATTTTCATCCGTCGCGCTGCCCGAAGTTAATTGAATGATCGTGGCGCCCGGCGCAATCGAGTTGACGCCGGCAACATTGAAGGTCGTGGCCAGCGGCGTGCTGTAAGGATTGACCGCCTTGATAACGACCTGCCCGGCGGCCTGGGCGTAAGTTGACGAAACCAACAAGCCGGTGGTCACGCTGGGCAACGTCACATCTTGCACGATATTCGTGGCGGCCTGAACCGCATTGGTGCCGAGGTAACACTGCGCGCGCGAGCCGGTGACGACGATGCGAATATTATACCAGACGTTCGCCGCGATGGTCTGCGAAACCTGCGCGTAAGTGGTCTTGGTGCCGCCGGCCATTTGTTCGATGCCGTCCAGCGTGTCGCTCCAGCCGCCGATGTTCCACCACGTCCAGTCGTAGTCATCGAGAAAACTGAACAGGATGAGAAAGCCCTCCGCGCCGCTTGTCTTGCGCGCCTGCAGGCTGATGGTGTAATTCGCCCAGTTTGTATTGCCGGCCGTCGAGTAGCAATCGGTGATGAGCGCGGTCTGCTGATACGATCCATTGTTGGTGTTCCAAGTGCCATTAAAAACGCGCCAGCCATGGGTGCCTTGATTGACGAAATCGCTTTGATAGAGTGTCACGCCATTGCTGGTCACGACGATGTTGGTGTATTGCACCGCCGTATTCCACGAGCCCAGACCAATCGCACCATGCACGGGCACATTCGCCGCGTTGGTGGTGATGACCACCGGGGCCGGCAAAACCGCATCGCCCCGATTTTGCCCGAATAATTGCTGGACATAATATGAGGGCGTGCCGAACACGCTCCGCGAGCTGTCATAATAAATCAGGTTCGGGTGCCATTGCATGCTGTTCACGTTTGCAAACAGCGGCGCGTAGGAAGCGAGTTGAACCAGGTCGGAATTGCGTTCCATGCCGGTCATGAAGGCGGCTTCCCCGAGCGCGGCAGCGAGATTGCCATAAGTTCCATAGCCGGAGGTCACGGCATATTCCCCGACAAAAACTTTCGGTCCGCTGCGGCTGTAACTGTCATATTTTGTCGCGTAGGAAATAAATGTGCCGGGGCTGGAATAATAATGTTCATCCTGGATTTCGACGGGCCGGCTCGAAGGAATGCCGCCCCAGTCGGGACAAATCAAATGCACGGACGGATAATTCGATTTCATCGCATCATAAAACAGCGCGTAGCGGTCGTTGTAATACGACCCGCCATTTTCGTTGCCGATTTCGAGGTATGGCAAATTGAACGGCGCGGGGTGGCCGTTGGCCGCGCGCTGCGCGCCCCAAAACGTGTTCGTGGCGCCATTGGCATATTGAATCAGGTCCACCGCATCCTGCACCCACGGGCCCATTTGATTGAGCGGAATGGTGTTGTTGGTGGCACCGTTGTAACCGAGCATCAGCCCGCAGTTGATGCCGTAAAGCGGAGACATGCCCAGGTCTTCGCAAAATTGCAGATATTCCTCGAGCCCGAATCCGTCCGTGGACCAATAACCCCACGCATCGTTCAAATGGCCTGGTCGCAACGCGGTGTCACCGATGGTTTTCTTCCAATGAACCGCATTGGTGGCGTTGTTGCTTTCAATGAAGTTGCCGCCGGGATAGCGCATGAAAGATGGATGCAATGCGGCCAGCAGGTTCGCCAAATCCGCGCGCAGGCCGTTGGTCCGACCGGCAAACGTCGCCTGCGGAAACAAGGAAACTTCATCCAGCCAGACGGTGCCCGGACTCGAGAGACTCAATACAATCCGCGCGTTCGTGTCCGTGCCGCTCGACACGAGCGCGGCGGAGAATTTTTGCCAGGACGATGCCAGCCCGCTGAACACCGCCTGCGCATAGACCTTGCTGCCGGTGGAATTTTGCAATTGCACCACGACCGGGCCGGTAAAATTATTTGAGCCGGCGGCGTAAAAATTCAAATTGTAAGCGGCGCCGGTTTGCAGCGACATGCCCCAGAATCCGGCGTTGGCCGCGCCGACGCTGCCGGTGCCGGACTGCAGCGTGAGATTTAGCGCTGCCGGTTTGTTGGTGTTGAGCTGCCGCGAAAAATCCACCGCCATCGCGCCACTGGCGGTGCCGGTGGTCACCAAGGTCCAAAAATCGGGATTGGTGGAATTGTTGAAGGCGCGATTGCGCACCATTTCGGCGTAGACCCCGCCTTCACCGGCAAAATTTATTTCCTCAAAAAAAATGCCAAACAGATTGGAACTCACCACTGCGCCCGGCTGGTTCGCCTGGATCGTCACCGTGGCGGCGGATTGGCTGCGGGCGTTGGCCCCGGCAAACAAAACGAACGCGAGAATCAAAATGAGGCGGTTTCCGGTTTTCATGGCGGCTGCAAACTTCGTTCCGGCATGACCGCCGAACGACGAAAACAACCTTGCCCTCGTTTGCTATGGGTGAGAAGGGAGTTGTATCGCTTCCGACATTACCGCAGATGGCGCTGCCAAACAAATTCATTTTCCAAAAAGCCGCTGCAAAAATACTTTAACTCGCCGCGGGAAAAGCCGATTGCAAAGCGGATCGTAAAATAAAATTTGTGAAGATCATTTTTCCAAAAAAAAACCGGAACCGGCCCGCGCCGGCGGAAGCCACACGCCACCTTTAACGCGATCATCATGGAACCTCGCTACCATTCCGAACCCCGGGTCGAACCGCTGCCCATGGACCCGGTTGCCGCCATTCAATTGCTTGACCTGTTTCGCGACAGCGACCACGACATTGACCGCATCGTCGAATTTATCAGCCAGGATCCGAGGTTGACGGCCGAAACCATCAAGCGCTGCAACAATGCTTCTTTCCGGGGCGCGGAACGGACCACCGACCTCTTTGAAGCGGTGAGCCGTCTGGGTTTTTATGAGCTTTACGGCATCATCGCCGCCTCCATTGGCGCACGCGGCATCAAGCCGGACGCGCATATCACGTCAGTTTAATCCAACCTTTTCTGCATTCTGCGCTCGGCTTGCAATCGAGCGGCGAACCGCATTTTGAAAATAAAAAAGGCAGCGAATTTTCTTCCCTGCCTTTGCTGCGAACATCGGCTAAAACTCCTACGGTCCGCCGGTATGGCAATCAATGCAGCTCGGATTGTCGTCCAGATCGCCGCCGGGATGAATGAACTTCTGGCCGCCGGGCGAAAGCTTGTTCAGTTCGGCGCCGGCACCCTGTGCGAGAATCGTGTGGCAGGTGTTGCAATCATTCGCTTTGATGGTTGTCTTGCGGTCTTCGGTCTTGTGCTGGCCGTCATGGCAGCGGAAACAACCGGGCCAAATCATGTGGCCGACGTTGTCCGGATAGCTCGCCCAGCTCGCCTTCATTTCGGGGAAGAAATAATCGGCATAAATCTCCTGGATGGTCGCCGTCGCAGTTTGAATGCGCGGATCGTTGGGATACTTGGCAGCCAGCGCGGAGGCGATGCCGTTCTTGGCCTCGTCTTCGGTCTGGTAAGGCCGGGTCAAAACATACACGGCGTTGGTCTTGATCCACGGAATCGCCGGATCAATCTTGCCGAGCGCCATCTGCTGGTTGACCGCTTTTTCCGGTGAAAGATAGCGGTGCGACGGACGGTTGTGGCAGTCCATGCAGTCCATCGTGCGCGTTTCCAGCTTGGTCACGTCGTTGGTGAAATTCTTCGTCTTGAAAATGGTGACTTTGCCCTGTGCATCGGTCACGCGCACCCACGGAATTTTCAGCCGTTCATTGTCGGTGGCGATGTATTCCACTTTGTTGCCGGGCAGATTGTGCCAGTGAATGCCGCCGACCGGTCCTTGGCGCGGATCGCTGCCGCCGATTTTCAGCAGCAGGCGGATGGAGTAAGGCGAATTGGACACGTCGCTCTGGAAATAATTAAACGTCCGGTCCAAGTTGCCGACGAACGACTGCGGCCAATGGCATTCTTCGCAGGTGTCGCGCGCGGGGCGCAAATTATGAATCGGCGTGCCGATGGGCTTGGGATATTTGTTAAAGGCCACGGCGTAAAGCTGATACGAACCGGAGATTTTCGACTTCACGAACCACGACACGCCCTTGCCGACATGACATTCAACGCAGGCCACGCGCGCGTGCGGGCCGAGATCGTGCGTGGTTTTTTCCGGCTTCATGACTTTGTGACAAGTCTCGCCGCAGAACGTCACCGATTCGGTGAAATTAAATGCGTTGTAGGAGCCGACCGCCGAGAGCAGCAGAAATACCACGCTGCCCGTGACGAACGTCAGCAGCACGCGCCGATCGCGCGGATTGTTCAAATCAATTTTCAGCGACGCCGGCCCGCTGCCCTGCAAACGGCGGCGACGCTCCAGCCATGCGCCCAAAAACGACAGCGCAATGCCGCCGATTAAAAATCCCGGCACCACCATGTAAGTCAGAATGCTGACGTAGGGATTGGCGAACTTGGCCAGCGCATCCAAAACAAACAGCAGCAAAAAGGAAAACAGCGCGCCCACCGCCACCACCATGCCGACAAAACTAATCCAGTTGCGGAAATAGGACGGCGATTGGGACGCGGCAGATTCAGGATTCATGGGCGGGGAAAATTACGTTTGCAAAGTTAATCGGTTGAGACTCCACTAAAAAACTGGCTGCCGGACGTAACCAATAACCGTCCGGCAGCCAGAACCATAACCATAACCAAATTATTTCTTCAAACCATGGACGTAGGCCACGAGCGCCTTCACCTCGTCGTCCGTCAACGGCGCGTCCGCCCCGGTCACAAACGGCTTCATCAACGTTTTGTCTTCCGGAGACTTCAGTCCGTCCTTGATCGCCTTGGTGGCGGCGTCATCCTTGATGTCCGCCTGCACCGTCGCGTCGGTGAAATCCTTGCAGCCGAGTTTCTGGCCCATCTTGGTGTCGCCTTTGCCTTCGGCTCCGTGGCACTTGGCACAGAGATTGTCCCAGTTTTCCTTTACGTCGGCAGCCTTGGCCGACAGGCCCGCCGCGAGACCAAACAGCGTGACTAACAGAATTATTTTTTTCATCTTTTGTTTTCGTTTGATGTTCATGTTGGCCGATGCAGAGCACCGGGTTCGAGTAAAGTGTCGGCCAGTCGTGAAAATTCCACTAACCGTTTTTTGCTCAATGGTTGGCATTTATTGAGAAGCCTCCTCATGGCCACCCATCCATCGCCGAGACGGATTTCCCGCCCACGGAGAAAAGACGGAATGCGCAATGACGCCGAAAAACGCCGAAATAAGATTGTTTTCGCCCGCGCCGCCGCTTTAATTATCGGCTCTGTGGCTGAACCCATTGTCAAGATCCGCGAGCTAACCAAGCTCTATTCCCAAGGCGAAATCCAAGTGACGGCGCTCGACCACATCACGCTCGACATCGCCAGCGGCGAATTTCTCGCGCTCATGGGGCCGTCCGGCTCCGGCAAATCCACGCTGCTCCACATAATTGCCGGCGTGGACCGGCCAACCAGCGGCGAATGTCTTGTTCAGGGCGTGGATGTGACCAAGTTGAACGAATCTGAACTGGCCGACTGGCGCAACCACAACGTCGGCTTTATTTTTCAAACCTTCAATTTGATCCCCGTCCTGACGGCTGCGGAAAACGTCGAGCTGCCTTTGCTGCTCACGCGCCTGACTCGCGCGCAACGCCGCCGGCAGGTTGAAACTGCGCTCGAAGTCGTCGGCCTCGCCGACCGCGCGAAACATCTGCCGCGCCAGTTGTCCGGCGGACAGGAACAACGCGTTGCCATCGCCCGTGCGCTGGTTACGGATCCGGCGCTGATCGTCGCCGACGAGCCGACCGGCAATCTCGATTCGCACAGTGCGCAGGAAGTGCTCGGCGCGCTGCAATCGCTTCGCAAGGACGCCGGCAAAACCATCATCATGGTCACGCATGATCCGAAAGCGGCCGCGTTCGGCACGCGGCAGATTCATTTGGAGAAAGGCGAATTGAGCCAATGACCGTTGCAACTTTCATTTTGAAAAACGCCCTGCGCAACAAGCGTCGCGCGCTGCTCTCCATTTCCAGCGTGGCGGTCAGCTTGTTTTTGTTGGTCACATTGCAGGTGGCGTTGCGCGAATTGACCCTGCCGCCGCCGAGCGCCGGCGCGGAACTGCGCGTCGCGGTGCGCAACAAGATTTCGCTGACCAATCCCTTGCCCGTCCGCCAGCGCGGCATCATCGAAAAAATTCCCGGCGTCGAGGCCGTCACCCCGTTCACCTGGTTCGGCGGTAAATATAAAGGCGAGCAAGGCATGAGCTTCGCGCAATTTGCGATGGACGCCGACAAGCTGCATTCCGTCTTCGGCGAGGCGAAGATGAACGGGGACGGTTACGAAAAATTCAACGCCACGAAGGATGCCTGCGTTCTCGGCAAAATCACGGCGGACAAATATCATTTGAAAGTCGGCGACCAGCTCACGCTCGACAGCACGGTTTATCCTGGCTCGCTGTCGTTCCACATCGCCGGCATTTATTCCGGCACGCCCGACGACCGCAACATGCTTTTCCGCCAGGACTATCTCGACGAGTCCATCGGCGAACCCGGCTACGTCGGCATGTGGTGGCTCAAGGTGAAATCCGCCGACGACATGGTGCCGGTGATCAAGTCCATCAACGCCGCGTTTCAAAACACTTCCGCCGAGGTGCGCGCGGAAAGCGAACGCAACTTCCAGCTCGGCTTCATCTCCATGCTCGGCAACATCAAGACGCTCATTGCCTCCATCAGCACTGTCGTCGTGTTCACGCTCGTCCTTGTCACCGCCAGCACGATGAGCATGGCCGTGCGCGAACGTTTTCGCGAGCTCGCCATTCTCAAGGCGCTGGGCTTCCGCCGGCGCGAGCTGTTTGCTTTCATCCTCGCGGAGAGCTTTGGGCTGGCCGTGGCCGGCGCGGTGCTGGGCATCGGCGGCGCGTATTGCCTCTACACCTTCGGCGACATCGGCAAGATGACGGCGGGCATTTTTGTTTCCTTTGAAGTCACGCCGCGCATCATCGGCGTGGCGGCGCTGGTCGCGGCGGTGCTGGGA
>Ga0181516_10003128_pt1 | contig 11293 bp, 10 predicted proteins | sample PEATcosm2014_Bin_25_FD_121104 | JGI IMG/M metagenome (GOLD analysis project Ga0181516, IMG submission 121104) | Peatland microbial communities from MTU Mesocosm Facility, Houghton, MI, USA - PEATcosm2014_Bin01_10_metaG | ecosystem: Environmental > Terrestrial > Soil > Wetlands > Peat | place...
GACGAAGTTCCCCACAATGCCGACAACCCCATACGCCAAAAGCAAACTTGTGACCATGACTCGTGTCAGCCCAAACATCTGACGAAGCATCGGTTCAAGGTAGGTGTAGGCGGCGAAATGACCGGCAAAGATGAAGAACATCACAAGCAACCCGATTTGGGCCATTCGCATCGTGAGCGGTGTAAACAAAGTTCGGATACGGACAACGCTCTTGGCTGGAATGGCAGGAAGAAAAAGCGTCTGGGCGAACAGCACGAGAACGGCCAAAGCGCCGGTGGCTCCAAAGGCGACCCGCCAGCCAGCAATGCCGCCGATTAAAGCTCCGGCAGGAACGCCGCAGACCGTGCCCACCGAAATGCCAGCGAGAATTACTGCCGTCGCGCGTCCGCGCGATTCCTCGCGCACCAACTGTCGTCCGACGCTTACGGCGAATGTCCAAAAACCGCCCACGCCAATGCCGAGGAAAAAACGACTGATCAGAAGCACGCTGAAATTCGGCGCGAGGGCGGTCATGAAGTTGGACACGATGAACATTGTTGTCAGCGACAACAGCACGACCCGTCGGTTCGTTCTACCTGCGGCCACGGTCAAAACGGGAGCGGCCACCGCAGCGACCAAGCCGGGAATCGTGACCAACAGTCCGGCTGTGCCGCTCGAAACCTTCATTGCTCCTGCGATGTCAGAAAGCAGTCCCACCGGCAGAAATTCGGTGGTTACCAAGGCGAACGCGCCTACGGCGACAGATGCGACCGCCCACCATGCGCGGCGAGCAGAGCATAACATTCCGCCAACGCAGTTCGGACCGCCAGTGACGAGAGCAACATTGCCTGAAAGTTTTTGCGCCATCGCGCTCATGCGATTTATTAGATTCGCGCAGGACTATTCTTTTAAGAAATCCAGCAACGTCTTCGTCACAAATTCCGGTTGTTCCTCCTGCATGAAGTGGCCGCTGTTCTCGACTTTGACCAACTGAAAGTTAGTGGCTTTGGGAGTTACTGCTGCTTTTAACCAACCGTAGCCAGTCGAGCCGAGTCCCAACACCGGCATTTCCAGTTTGCCGTAGGCCTTGTCGTCAATGATGTCTTGTGGGAAGGCTTGATACCAGGCATCGCCGCAACGTATGGCGTCCGGGGTGGAATAGGCGGCTGCATAAATGGCGCGGTCGCGCTGGCTGATTGATTTGGGGTCTTTTATCAGGTAATCAATCAGAAAATTCTGATAGATTGGGAAGCGACCTTCCAACACTTGTTCAGGCAGCCCCTTCACTTGATGGAACGCGAACCACCACGGATAGCCCGGATGTTCGTCGTCAATTTTATCTCCAAACTTTCCTGCTTCCGGGAGCATTTTGATCTCCGAGAAGAACTCGTCCGGATGCGGAACATCCAAGAGGGCAACCTTCAAAGTCGCCTCCGGGTGATTCGCCGCAAAACTAAACGCAACCATTGACCCGATGTCATGCCCGACGACGTTGACCTTGTCGTATCCGAGAAGACGCACCAATTGGTAAATATCCTCCGCCATGTTTTTCTTGTCATAGCCACCTTGGGGTTTGGCCGAGCCTCCCATGCCGCGCAAATCTACGGCGATCACGCGGTATTGCGCAGCCAGCGCAGGCATTATCTTGTGAAATTCCCACCATGTCTCCGGCCAACCCGGCAGCAAGATGAGAGTTGGCCCTTTGCCGCCGATGACGTAGTGCAGTTGTGTCCCGTTGACTTCGGCATAGCCGTTTTCGAAACCGGGCAACGATTTCACCAATGCCGCGTCAGACAGAGCGCCGCCAGTTGAGACATTTGCTGTCGAGGCGCACCCAGCGACCAACCCGAGCACGAGTGCCAGTGCGGCGACGGCGAGCCAGTGATTATTGAGGCCGAGATGAACGCGGATTTTTTTTATTGTGGTATTCATAATAATTTTGATTTGGATGTTTATGATGTGTGATTTTCAAAATGTGCATTTTAATCTTTGCTGAATGCCCGCGCCGCCTCGACGGTATCGAGTGACTCTCGCAAGAGTTTGATCTTCCCGTTCTCCGCGACGAGGCGTCCGGCGTAGGATTGCCGATAGGTCTTGCCGGTTGACGGCACGAGAGCTTCCACGTCGTATTCGCCAAAGGCCTGGTCGGGCGTCTGAATCCAGATGCGGATGTTCTTGAAACGGAAGTCCGGCACTTTTGCGAGCAGCCCGGCGAGGAACTTTTCAATTGCGGCAGGCCCTTCGGCGCGCGCCTCCACCCAAGGCAGTTCAATCACGCCGTCGTCTGCAAATAAAGCCGCTGCTGTTGCGGGGTCTTGGATTTCCGACAGATAAGCTTTAAGTAATTCAGTTGCGTTTTTCATAAAACATATCTCATCGGCGAAGAAGCGCCGCGAGTGCCGTTGTGGTCTCTGTCGGCTTTTCCTCATTCAGAAAGTGTCCGCAGTCGAATCCGATGCCGGTCGCTTGAGGCGCGAATGTCCTCCGCCAAGTTGCAAGCGGCGTCTCGGCGAACCCGCCGAAAATTTTACTTCCCCAGAGAATTAGTGTCGGGCACGCGATTTTTTTCCCACCCGCGACATCGGCCTTGTCGGCTGTCAAATCCACTCCGGCAGCAGCGCGATAGTCTTCGCAATAAGCGTGGACTCGTGCGGGATCGCCCCAGTTTGTGCGATAAAATGCAAGGACGCCGGGGTCGAAGATTGAAACCGATTGCGGACCCGTTGCGCGCCGGACTAATTCCTCGATGTAACTGGCCGTCAGAATATTTTCCGGCTCGGGCGCAGGTCGCGCCATGAGCGTCCACCAAGGTAGGAATCCCGGCGTCGCGTTGATTAAATCCCAAACCACATAAATCGGCAGGTTGTCCAGCACGGCAAGGCGTTCGATCCGATTCGGATTGTCTATCGCCATACGATACGCGACTTGAGCGCCGCGATCGTGACCGGCGACGGCGAAACGTTCGATGCCGAGTTTGTCCATTACGGTAAAGGCTTCGTTTGCCCAAGTCCGCTTCGAATAATCTTCGTGCTGTGCATCGCCTGGAGGCGCGGACGAAAGGCCGTATCCCTTGAGGTCGAGACAAACTACCCGGTTGTTCTTCGCAAGCTCCGGCGCGACCGTATGCCAACACAGATGCGATTGTGGAAGGCCGTGGAGCATCAGCACGGCGGGAGCTTTTTGGGGTCCGCCAACGCGAGCGAAGAGACGGTTTGGGCCGACGTCGAACCAAGTTTCTTCAAAGTCTGGAAAGAGATGGTCGAGTCCATCCGCCGAAGTTGCGGGAGTCAGATTTTGGGCGAGAAAGTTTCGTGGAAAAAGTGCCAGTGCCCCAATGGCGGCCGCGCCTTTCAGGAAAGAGCGCCGATTCAACTTCACATCTCCGCCATATTTTCTGACCGAGAGATTATGACGTGGCAATTGTTCCATACAGTTCTCCGTTTGTTGTATCGGTAGCTATCCTCATGCTAATGCTTAAGCGCGGCTCCGAGATTTGAAAGCACCCCAAGTTGAGCCATCATGATTGTTGCAGCGGTATAGCAGTTGAACGACTGGACTTTTCCGTCTTTCAAGCGAAATACGTCACAGCATGGCGCGTGCATCTCCTTGCCTGTTGCCGGAATTATTCCAGCAGGCAGCGCCAGCGGTCCTTTGTGCGTGCCATTCAATGACAGCTCCACGACAATGACCTGACCGATTTCATAGAGGTCGTAAAGTTCCCGGTGCATGTCAGGAAATGCCGCCGCATAAATATCCACCACGCGGCCAAGTTCCTTGCCGCGATATTTGACACCGGCTGACACATCGTTGAAAACGCCGTCGTCTGTAAATAATGACGCGAACTTTTTAGAGTCTTGAACTTCTGCGGCCTGATATAGCGCGCGGATTATTTGCTCGTTTCCAGTCATTTTATTTCTCCTTTTTTTAGGGCCGATTTCATGCGAGCATTGTTTTTGAAAACACTATGCGACGATTCTATCCTTCCGCCCGCACTTGACGATTGCACGATGGAAGGAAAGAATTCTCCTTCTAAAGTAGGAGTTCAGGCAAGCGGGTCAGGCACGATAACAGGCCAAAGAAAATATACTACAGGCAGATTATGCTGCGGCTTTAATCCTCACAGATGAAGTAATCCTCTTCGGTTCGCCACGGAAATTGCCTCCGTGCGGCTCAAGACGTTCAGCTTTCGAAACATGGATTGGACGTGGCTCTTGACGGTAACTTCCGTGATCGCAAGGTCGGCACCGATGAGTTTGTTTGGCTTTCCTGCGGCAAGCAATTGCAGAACCTCCATTTCGCGTGGAGTCAATTCTTCGGCGGGAAGCCGTTCGGCGAGCTTCGCGGCGATGGCCGGTGGAACAAAAGTTTTACCATTATGAACCTCACGAATACATTCGAATAATTCTTCGCGCTTCACATCTTTGAGCAAATAGGATTTCGCACCGGCGCGCATTCCTCGATAAATGTCTTCGTCACCGTCGAATGTCGTCAGGACAATGATGCGCGCGTTTGGATCAGCCGCGCGGATTTCGTAAATGGCATTGACACCTTCCAATCCGGGCATTCGCAAATCCATGATTGTTACATCCGGCCGGTGTTTTTTCCAAAGCTCCACTGCCTGCTGGCCGTCGCCGGCTTCAGCCACCACATCCATGTCCTTTTCCTGTTTGATAATGGCGACCAACCCGTCGCGAACGACCGTATGATCGTCGGCAACCAATACACGAATTACATTTTTGGTTCTATTCATCGCCGTTTTCTGGTTTTGGCGACGACGCGATTCTCAATGTGACAAGAATTTCTGTTCCAACGCCCAGCTTCGAACGAATTATGAACTCGCCGCCCATGCGGTCAACCCGTTCCTTCATGCTAATCAGCCCGAAACCTTCGTGCTCCGCTTGAGTATCAAAGCCTCGCCCGTCGTCCACAAGCTGAAGTTGAATTCTATTCTCGCCGACACATAACGCAGCCTTGAAATTTTTTGCACTGGCGTGTTTGACGGCATTGGTCAGAGATTCTTGTGTAATACGCATCAATGCTTCTTCAAATTCTGCCGGTATGCTCCGTTCGTCACCCTCGCCGCGAAATTCAGCATTCAATTCCGTGCCGTCCGTCATTCGTTTGAGCATGTTGTCCAACGCGATGAATAATTTTCCGTCACGAAGCGATCGCGGGCGCAGCGCACGAACTGAACGGCGAGCTTCGCCAAGGCTCGACCTTGCCAATTCCCCGGCGCGCTCGACACGTTTTGTGGTTTCGGCGATATTATTTTGCACAATCGCACCTTTCGCAGCTTCGAGTTGCATGATAACGCCGGTGAATCCTTGTGCCATCGTGTCGTGAATGTCGCGCGCCATGCGATTGCGTTCTTCTATGACTGCCGCTTCTCGGCTTTGTTGTGACAAGCGCATCAACCGAATCGCCAGCATTGCCTGATGTGTCAGCGCGCAAGTTAATTCGAGTTCCTCCCGCAGAAAGGCGCGCTGTTGCTTGAAGCGAATGGAAATAAACCCGGTAATCTTGCCGGCCACGAACGTTGGAACCGAGAGAGAGCAAATAATCCCAACCGAGCGACGCTGTTTTATCACACTCGCTGCGGCCGGGTAAGGCGTCCAGTCATGCCACGGCGAGTCAGGAATCTCGGCAACGCGCAATCGTAACGGATTAGATTGCATATCCGTTATGACGCAGTGGGCGCCGGTCCGAAAAAACTCTGCCCAAATGGGATGGTCAAGCACGCTGACACCCTGTTGAGACGATGCTCGGATTTCTTCCGGTGAGGCGAAATTTAATTGACCGTTTTCGCAGTTGGCTACTATTTGCACCCGCTGATTCTTTGCGTCCAATTCCCACACCCCAACGGAATGAGTGCCTAATTGTTGGCCGATTACATTCAATACATACTCAAGCAGTTTTTCAGGTTCCGATTCTTGGGAAAGCGCAGTTAGCGTGCTCGTCAACGCTTCCACCTGGCCGCGGGCTAGGTGTTGCGATATTCGAAGTGCCTCCACCGCTCGCTTGCGTTCGGTAATGTCCGTGGACAATTTATACCAGTGAACAATTCGTCCGTGCATGTCGCGCAGCGGCAACCCGCGAGTATGAAACCAGTGATACTTGCCGTCTGCTCCGAGGGACCGATTCTCCATCTCATAAGGCTCGCCAGTTTCGATGGAGTGCTTCCAAGTTTTAGCCGTAAGTTCGCGATCGTCCTCGTGCAGCATTTGAGGGAAAGCTTTCATTTCGTCCAGTGTTTTCACTCCAAGGTAATCAAGAGTTTGCTGACTCACGTTTTCCACTTCACCCGTCGGACTCCAAACAGAGATGAATCCCGGAATCGTGTCCACCATAAGGCGCAAGCTCCGCTCGCTTGCCTGCAATCTGTCGAGAGCCTGTGCCAGCGCCAACCGAGATCGGTCCTGGTCGTCATCATCGTTTGTATGAGTCGTCAGCATAGGCATCACCGCTTTGATTCGGTTGCGGAGCGTGAGGTTATTCCTGAAAAGATTTTCATTTTGGCCAAGCCTTCAAAGCGATTTCAACAATCCACATCAGCTCCTTGCGGGTCGAACCGGTGGACGCCTGAACGGTCAGGCCAAAGTTGACCGTCTGCACATAGCGCGCGAGTGTGTCCGCGTCTGTGCCAGCGGGCAGGTCGCCCTCGGCAATTGCGCGCTTGAAGCGATTGCGCAATGCAGAAAGTCCGGCGACCCGCTGCGCCGCGAATTCCTTTCGCAGCGGATTATCCCCGCAAGAGAGTGCGCCATGCACCCACATGCAAGTTGTCGGTGTATGCGGATTGGTCAGCAGATCAACGACCCCGCGCAACAGTCGCTCGACGACGGCGCGTGCGTTCGGCTCTCGAAGCGCTTCACTAAGATAAGCGGACGGACCTTTGGAATAGTGTTCGAGCGCCTTGCGGAAGAGCGATTCTTTGTTGCCAAAGGCGGCGTAAAGACTCGGACGATTGATGCCCATCGCCTCTGTGAGATCGGAAAGTGACGTGCCGAGGTAGCCCTTCCGCCAAAAGACCTGCATCGCGCGGTCCAACGCCTTCTCTGCGTCGAAAGCGCGGGGGCGTCCGAGTGCCGGTTTAACTTTCTCGCGTTTCATACCGATAAGTAAATAAATCATTGACAGATTTCTGTCCAGATGTTTCTTTCTATACCGAACGGTAAATAATAGCAAACCAAACAACAAAATATCGAAAGAGCCAAAGTCATGAACACCGATAAACTGTTAGGGAAAATCGCCCCCTTCACCAAAAAAGGCTGACGAAACATACGCATGATTCAATCGCGAGACGGCTAATCTTCATTCTATGGGTGCACTCCACAATGAAAATCTAGTTGGACGAAACATAATCAGGTTTCGGCACCGCAAGCATTGGACGAGAGAACAATTTGCCGCCAAATTGCAATTGCTTGGATGCAACATCACGCCGCAAATTCTCGCCAATATTGAAACGCGCCGCTGTTCGGTGACGGGCGCACAAATCGTTTTCTTCTCGGAAGTCTTCCGCATTCCTGCCGAAGATTTTTTCCCACTAAAGCCGCAGTCCGAGAACGGAACAGCGCAACTGACGAAGAAGTGAGTGACTCCGGCACTATTGAAACTTTTCTCATGCGAGTCAGGTCATTCAGATGAAGATGTGTTTGTATGTGATTTGTTATTTGGCGGTTGTGCTTCAGTCACCACGATTTTAAGAATCACCGGCTGGCCTTGATTGACCAAGGGTTGATAGTTGGTTGATACCTTTGCCACAAATGACAGCTCCCTTTTTTGTATCGCAATTTCAATGCGCCGTAAATTGTGCCCCTCAATCAAAATTTCATGGGTTGCAAAAACAATTTTCAGCCGTTGCTCTTTGTCATCAATCGTTGATTCGGCAAAGGCGAATTGATTAAAGGGCAGCGTGATTGCGCAGCCGGATGATGTTTCAACGCGAAGCCCGTCCACTTGCGGGTCAATCGCCCAACATTCGGGTGACTTGGTGCTCATGTTTTTGTGTGATGTTTGGTTTCAGGTTGCGGTTATGCCGGTCGGATTTTTTCAACCGGCAAAAGGTGTCGGCGGCGTGTTCGCCAAAGCGCAGGAGATAACCGCGAAGTTTATCCCAAAGGAGGATGCCGGGCTGACGGCGAAAGCCGTCGGCAAAATCCAACGCCAGCGGTCTGTGGCCGGAGCGGGTGACATTTTCACGAAGCTGCTCCTTGTCCGGCGTGAAAATGCGGACGCCACGCCGACCGCGTGAAATTGTCACATACCACTGCTGGGCATTTGTTGCGGCCCTGATCGTCGAATCGGAAAAGAGAACGTAATCCACCGTTTTGCCTTGCGAGCCATAGGAAGTCACCGCGTAGCCGGGCAGAAATTCGCGAAAACTTTTATCCAACACACGTCCATCCAGCAATTCAACTTCGCCATCGGCGCGGACGGATTTTACCGTAACCAATTCCCCGTTGGTGACACGGCCACCGGCAGTCAGTTTGCGATTGGCTTTGAGATGCAGCCGATCATTTTCCGCGACTGAAATTTCACGCGGCAGGCAAATCGTTATCCGGTCGAGCAGCCGGTTCGAGACCGCAACGATTGCGCCGTTGACTTCGACCATTGCGCCCCATTTGAAAATGTTTGCCAGTTTTCCTTTTGACCCAGGCTCAACCTCACGCACTTTCTGATTAAAAATAATCACCGCATCCTGCGGATAAAATCGCTCATCGCGTTTCTGCGCTTTCGTCAGGTCGAGTTTGTCCAGCACTTGAATGGCCGTGTCATTCGCACCGAGCAATCCTTTCGACTTCAACGCATCGCGCACGGAGGAATTGACACGGCGCACTTCATCCCAAGTTTGTGAGACAACGACGGCGGAAGCATTTTGCTCCGCAAGCTGGACGTATTCACCGGCCAGCGTGTCGGCCTGTCCACCCAAACCGCATGAAATGACCGCGCCCATTTTATCCAGTCGTTCAAACGATTCGGACAACTTGCCGGACGCCGCGACTTCGACTGCCTTGCGATACTGGTTGATCTGCGCGCGTTCGCGTTTAGTCCGACCGCGCTCCGGGTCCTGTCGGCGAATCTTGTGCAATTCAATTGGCCGGACGCCTGAATGCAACTCGATGGCCCGCAGCGCGTCCGAAGCCTCGACCGCGCCATGCTGCCGCGTATCGCCGGAAAGAATCAGGCGGGCATTGCGTTCCTTCGCCAATCGGATCAATTCCAACATCTGGCGACCGCCAATTTGTCCCGCTTCATCCACCACAATCAGCGCGCCTTCGGAAAGTTCCCGGCGTTGCAAAAAGCTCGCGACTGTTTTGTGCGAAGGAAAACCTGCTTGCTCCATGTCCACCACCTGTTGACGTTGTGGCGCGAGGATGACAACGCCCCGGCCTGATTGACTGACTTGTTCAACCAACTCGCGCAGGACAAAACTTTTGCCCGTGCCAGCACCACCACGAAAGACGGCTACCGCATTGATTGAACCAAGCAAGGCATCCAACGCGCGACGCTGTTCAACATCCAGTTTGAGATTCGCCGGACGCGGTTGCCACACCAGCGGATAACAAGAACCGATGCCTTCCTTGGCCGTCTGGACAATTTCCCATTCGCGTAACAAAACGTCGCGAAGTGTCACTTGACCCGGACGTTCATCATGGCGGATATAATCACGCAGACGCGTGAACTCCTTAAGTTCAGTAACGGAGAAACTCTGACCGCGCGCCCGTTCCAACGCCTGCTGCCAAATCTGGCATTCCAGCACAACGGAATTCCGGTCAAACAGATGTTCCTCCGCCCATTGCACCGCTTCGGCGATGCTGATGCGATTTGTTGCGACAACGTTTTGTCCCGAACTTTCCAAACTTCGGCGCAGCGAAACGCGCTCGTCTTTGGTCAACTGCGATTCCCACAAAACCCGCAATTCGTCCCGCGACAAATCCTTTTGTTTCCGCGTGCGTCTTTCCGTTGCGAGTTTGGCGCGCAACACTTTGAGGTTTGCGCCGGCAAGTTCCGGTTTATCCGTCAGCAATTTTGCCAGTGCTTCATCAATTTCTTTGTCTCGTTTGGAAAACCGTTCGCAAATTTCTTCAGAAACACCTTCGATTTGAAAATCACCGCGCGCATGGTTGCGAATTCGATAGCCGGAATTTTGCAATTCACGCGCCAGTTCGTGGTAATAAACATTGCGGGCAAAATTCCGCGCCTGCAAAAGTTCAAAATTTTGGAGCGCCTTCCAGCGATTCTCAATCGGATCGAAAGTGGCGTTGAACACGATGCCATGCGTGTGCAGATGCGGATCAAGCGCGCGGGAAGTATCGTGGGTAAATAATGCCGCCACGAAATTGCCGGTGAGACGGTCGTTCTGTGCTCCATCAGTCCGAATCCGTGTCGCGGCATACGCCTCGAATTCCTTCAAAGCCAGCCGCACCGCCCGCTCATGCAGGAAAAAGATTCGTTCATCCCCGCCAAGAAACGCGGCGATGGAAACTGATTTTGGCGGTGAAAAAGTAAAATCAAAAAAGACACGCCGATTGGCCACAGTGCCGTCCTCCTCGACCCGTCTTCCCTTCTGCCGTTGAGTTAATTTTTCACCTGTGGCGGGATGTTGATTATCACAGAGCCGCAGAAAATCATCCGCGCGGACTTTGCCGGATAAACCAAGATATTCCGCGCCCACCCCAAACCATTCGCCAGTCACGCGCTGACCTTCATCGTAGTAATCGCCCACGCAAAGATGTTCCTGAAAGTATTCCTTTGCGTTCGTCAGATTATATTGCGTCTTTGCCGTGACCACACCCCGGACACTATCAGGACTTAACGCGCATTTTGTGTCCCAGAGACACCTTTTCAAATCCGAATTTTGGTGAACTGCGGACATGGATTATGCAACGGACGAAGAAATCAGAACTGCTCTCCGGGTTCTGAACGCGCTCAAGGATGAATTGAAGGCGCACACGAAACGCCGGATGGATCGAATACCGGACAACGTGGCATGGAACGAGAAAGCCACTCACATTGATTTCGATCTGCGAGGAAACCTGGACAGCATTTACGGTTTGAAGCTGGAACTGAAGCACTGGCTCAAACGCCGTCTCAACGCAATCCGGCGCAGCAACCACACCTGATATGATAATGCCCACCACCGCCGACCTACGCACCGCCATCCAAGTTCTGGAAAAACTTGGCGAAAGATTCACCGCCAACGCCAACAACTCGATGATTGAAATGTCCGAAGCGCAGCCGGGCAGCCATCACGCCGGACGAATTGAAGCCAACGCTATCGAACAAACCGCCCGCGTCAAACTCGTCAGCGCAC
>Ga0181516_10003131_pt1 | contig 11286 bp, 10 predicted proteins | sample PEATcosm2014_Bin_25_FD_121104 | JGI IMG/M metagenome (GOLD analysis project Ga0181516, IMG submission 121104) | Peatland microbial communities from MTU Mesocosm Facility, Houghton, MI, USA - PEATcosm2014_Bin01_10_metaG | ecosystem: Environmental > Terrestrial > Soil > Wetlands > Peat | place...
ACCGTTGGTGTCGCACGTGCTGGACCTGGGACTGGTGGAAGCGACGACCGTGCAGCAGTTGGATGCGTTTGCGGCGGGCATTCGGTTTGCACGCGCCGAAGGCATCATTCCCGCGCCCGAGGCCAACCATGCGGTCGCAGCTGCCATTCGCGAAGCGCTCGTCGCGAAGGAAGAAGGCAAGCAGCGGACGATTCTCTTCAATCTATGCGGGCATGGTCATTTCGACATGCAGTCGTATATCGACTACCAGGCGGGAAAGCTTGAGAACTACGACTATCCAGCTGAGGAAGTTGCAATGGCTCTTGCGGGATTACCGTCCTTCGAATGAGTCCTTCTCGTAATCCAAAGATGGCGGCGTTTCCCCTGCTTCTCTGGCCGCTTGTTTATGTTCTATTTTGGGTGCCCCATCCATTCGACGTTGTTTGTCGAATGGGTGGGAAAGCACGAACCTAAACACACGAAGTCACACGGTCAGAGGCCGAGTGACGTTTCCGGAGGTCAGTCATGAACCGATATCTCAGTATTGCTGCGGCGCTGTGTTTTTCTGTGGCCGCTTTTGGGCAGGGTGTGCCCGCAGTGCAAGCACCGGCGACCGCCGCTGCGAACAACGTGGCAATTCCTCCTCCAACGCCGCCAGGACCGAAGCTGGTTGAGCCGCCGCCGGTCACCACGGTTCCAGATCTCACCCGGTACCTCAATGATCCCGTCATGCTGCTCTTTTGCACCGAGCAGGTGGCCCAGTTCAACGGCCGCGATGCAGACATGATCTTCATCGGCGACTCAATTACGCGCAACTGGCTTGGTCCCGGCAAAGCCGTATGGGATGCGAATTGGGCGCCTCGGAATGCGCTGGACTTCGGCATCGGCGGAGATCAGACGCAGCATGTATTGTGGCGGATGGAGAACTATCCGATTGCGCGCCTGCATCCCAAGGTGGCGGTGGTGTTGATCGGAACCAACAACACGCACAACTCGCCGCAGGAGATTGCAGCCGGGGTTAAGGCGATCCTCGATAAAACTCAGGCGATGTATCCGGGAATCAAGATTATCTTGAACAGCATCATGCCCAACAAACGGGCGAACGACCTGATGATGTCGGCGAACGCGATCATTCGCACCTATGCCGACGACAAGACGATTTTCTATCTCGATCTGGTGCCGCTGATGCCTCCGGTCGGCGACAACTGGAAGGGATTGAGCGCCGATCATCTGCACCCCGATGCGAGCGGATACCAGCTATGGACCGATGCGCTGCTTCCGCTGGTGAACCGGTTTTTGCCTGCGCCGGTGACGCCTGCTCCTGTAACCGCGACGCAGCCGTGAGCGAAAGCAGCGGCTCACAGCAATTCCTTGCAAAACAAAACGGACAGGCGCTGGGCCTGTCCGTCTCATACATTCTGCATTCTTTCAGCCTGGCTGCCGCCTGAACCTGATTACGGCTGTACCGGAACCCCCGCGCCGGGGTTGCGCGCTTCCGCTTTTTCCGTCATGACTTTGTGCGCGGTGTTTTCCAGAGCCTGAGCTTCGGGCAGGAAGGTGAGAGCCTTCTGGATCATTGGGTCCCAGTCGGCGCGAACGCGCAGCCCCTGCAACTGGCCGAAGGCGATGGTGTAGATCTTGTCTTTGATGCCCATCTTCACCCAGTCCAGATCGGTGTCAAATTCCTTGTCGGTGAAATCGACGCCCTGGTCTTTCAGATATTTCTTGAACTCGGCGAGGACGGCGTCGTTTACTTCAAAGGATTTGTCGACAGTGTGGTGGGAGACGTAAACCGGCGCAAAGTGGAAGAAGACATCCTTGTACAGCAATTCATCCTGGAAGTGGGAACTCTTGGGGCTATCGATCTTCTCATCGGGCGTGATGCCGCCGCCGCCGTAGACTGTGCGGCCTGAATCCGTGAGCTTCACTTCGCGATTGGTCGAGTCGCCGGGCTGCGCGCCGGCATGATTGTAGTAGTAGTCGTAAAGCGAAACGCCCGTGTAGTTGCGCTGGATGAGGCGGCCGGACGGCGTGTAGTAGTGATAGGTGGTCAGCGCCAGGCCGGTATTTTCGCTGAGGTTATAGACCGTCTGTACCAGCCCTTTGCCGAATGTGGTCTCACCCACGATGAGTGCGCGGTCGTGATCCTGCAGTGCGCCGGAGACGATCTCCGCGGCGGAAGCGGTGTTGCGATTCACGAGCACGACTACCGGGAAGGTCTTGCCTTGGTTGCCGTGGGTAGCGGTGTAGTTCTGATCGGGATAGGCGCGTCCACGCTGGGAGACGATGGTCTGCCCCTTGGTAAGCAGGTGGTCGCAGATGTCCACGGCTTGGGTCAACAAGCCGCCGGGGTTGTTGCGGAGATCGATGATCAAGCCCTTCAGGTTGGGGAAGCTGTCTTCAGCAGCCTGCATCTCTTCGCCGCTGGTCTCCTGGAACTGGGTGAGGTGGATGTAGCCGATACCGGGACGAATCTCGTACTTCAGATCGACTGAAGGATGCGGAATGTCGTCACGAATCAGATCGAAAACAAGCGGCTTGGCCTCTCCATCCCGCACCATGGTCACCTGCACATGCGTGCCTTTTGGCCCCTTGAGAGCCTTAGCCACCAGGTCCGAGGTCCAGCCGTCCGTGCTCTTGCCGTCAACGGCGGCAATGACGTCGCCGGGATGGATGCCGGCGCGGTAGGAGGGCGTATTCTCATACGGCGTAACGACGTAGACCTTATTCTCCTGCTGCTGGATCACCATGCCGACGCCGTAATAATGGCCGCGCTGATCTTCGCGCATCTTGGCATAAGCCTTGGGGTCGTAGAAGTTCGAGTGGGGATCGAGAACGCGCAGCATGCCCGGGATAGCGCCGTCGTAGATTGCAGTGTCGGCCTTGTCGCCGGTGAGGGGCTCTGCGTAATTCTGCTCCACGATGCTATATATGTTGGTGAATTCCTTCAGATTGTCGCGAAGTTGGCTCTCGTCGGCGGAAGACTGGGCCCCAACCTTGTGCTGGAGAAAGCTGCCCGCGACGGCGCAGACGGCGAAGAAGACAATCACAGAGAACAGGGCGCGGCTTGCGCGGGGACTCATAGGCGAATAGAACCTCCGGGCGGCAAAGGCAGCAATCAGTCAGAAGCGGCCTTCCATTCTCCAGATGCAGAATCGAATCCGGCGGTTCGGACTCTTTCTCCATAAAATTTCGCCTTGCCCGGGTTCGGCAAGGCCTGGAAATGGGAACCGCTCCGCGATGTTACGCAGGGCCGTCCTATGGGCTAAAGTATAGCACCGCCTTATTTGACGCGGCCGGGACGGGTTCCGGTAGCTCCAAACTCTCGGAATGCCGCTCTTCGGCTGCTAACAGGCGCGCACATCGTTGGCCCGGCAGGAAATCGTTGCAGTAAGCCCAGGATCAATCGCGCACCTGCTGCCCGGCCATTTACAATGACGTCTATACCTCAGGTGACAACAAATCGCCGCCTGCCGTGTGCCGACCTTATGAAATCAAGACTTTTTCGCATTCCCGCGGCAATCGTGTTCAGCGTGCTCTTAGTCTGCACGATGCTGCCCGCAAGTTCCACCCTGGCGCAAACGCGCGCCACCGCATCGGATAGCCCCTATGGTGGCGATGTGGTCGAAGAGATCATTGCGCGCGTGAACGATCAGATCATCACGCGTTCTGACTATGAGCGCGCCAGGGCGGAGATGGACGACGCGGCCCGGGAGCATGGCGCCACGCAGCAGGAGATCTCGGAAGGGCACAAGGATCTGCTTCGCGGCCTGATCGATCAGCAACTGTGGCTCTCCAAGGGCAAGGAACTGGGCATCACCGGCGATACCGAGCTGGTGAAGCAGCTGGACGAGTACCGCAAAAAGTACAACCTGGAGACGATCGAAGACTTGGAAAAGGCTGCCAAGGAGCAAGGCGTCTCCTGGGAGGATTTCCAGGCTAATATTCGCAACGGGATCATTACCCAGGAAGTGATGCGCCAGGAAATCGGCAGCAAGGTGCAGTTCACGCCGGGTGAGGCAGTGCGCTACTACGAGCAACATAAGCAGGAATACGCGCAGCCCGAAAGCGTTCATCTGAGCGAGATACTTGTTTCAACGGGGACGCCCGCTCCAACCATCTCCGGCGAAACTCCAGCAGATGACCCGGCGAAACTTGCCGCCGCCAAAGCTAAAGCCGACGATATCGAAGCCAAGCTTCACGCCGGCGGCGACTTTGGCCAACTGGCCAAAAGCTTCAGCGACGGGCCGACGGCAGCCGAAGGCGGGGACCTTGGCCAGTACAAGCGCGGACAACTAGCCAAGGTGCTTGAGGATCAAACCTTCGCTTTGAAGGCCGGCCAATATACCGAGCCCATCCGCACCCGCCAAGGTTATGTGATCTTCAAAGTTGCGGAGCACGTTCCCGGCGGTCCTGCACCCTATAAGGATGTGGAGAACCAGGTAGACGAGGCTCTTTACATGAGCCGGATGGAGCCGGCCATCCGCGCGTATCTGACCCAAATGCGCGAAGAGGCTTACATCGACTGCTGCAAGATGGGGCTTGTCGATACCGGCGCCAGTCCCAAAGAGACCAAGCCCGTTTATACCGTCTATACGCCGCCCGCACCGAAAAAGAAAGCCAAGGTAGAGCGCACGCGCTATCGCGAAACCACCCACACCTTCCGGCAAAAGGGTCCTGCATCGGCGCTTACTGAGCCCGCACCGGCTCCTGCCCCGGCTGCGGCCCAGGCCAAACCCAAAAAGTCCTTCTTTGGCAAGAAAAAGAGTACAGATACAGCTACCGAGAAGCCGGGCAAGAAAGAGAAGATCCGCTATGGGCAAAAGCCCCTGGAAACTCTGCCCGCTGCGCCGGGAGCTCCGGTAGAAAATGCCGGCGCCCTTCCGGAAACGGCATCGAATGCCGCGGAGCCCGCCAATCCGCTTCTGCCTGCTGCGCCCACGGCAAAATCGCGATTCAGCTCGCGCGCCAAGCAGACCAAGCACTCAAAGCAAACCAAGGGAACCGGAGCTCAGCCGGATGCTCTGGCTCCCGCACCCCCTGAAGCTGCTGAAATAGCAGACCGCCAGACGCAATCCGCACCGTTGGGCCTGGGGGTCGACACATCGGCGAAAACCAAGAAAACCGCAACCACCACCGGCGACAAGACGCGCATTGCGAAGACCAAAAAGCAGAAGAAGCCCAAGGCGCAGCCCGAAATGACACCGACGCCTGCCGTCCCGGGAGCGCCTGCTCCGGCATCCTCTTCCACGCAGCAAAATCAGACGCCGCCACCAGCGACGCAGACGCCGGCCCCTCCTGCTCAGCCGTAGCTGACGCGTCGTTGTTTGTATAAATCCGCCGGGCCTGGGACCATCGTTCCAGGCCCAATTCTTTGGGCGGCGCGGCACCAGGATTTCCTCATCGCCGCTCTATGCTTTAAGCTTCAGGGCAGAATGAAAGACATCTACATTGCCGATCTCGCCAATTTCGACGAAGGGAAACTCTTCGACGGATTCTTTCTAGTTCTCTCCAAGCAGCAGAGGACCACGAAGAACAACAAGCCCTACTTGAACCTGATCCTGGGCGACAAGACGGGACAGTTAGAGGGCCGTGTCTGGGAGCCGGGCGATCCGCGCATCGCCAAAGACTTTGACCGCGGCGACATTGTGAAGGCCCGCGGAAGCGCCTCTCGTTTTGACGACCGCTTGCAGATGAAGGTCGACCAGCTGCGTCTGGCGCAGCCGGGAGAGGTAGACAAGGCCGACCTGCTGCCCTCGACCAGCTACGACGTCGATGTGCTCTGGAGCCAGCTGGAAGCGAGCATCGAGAGTGTGTCTAACCCGGACCTCAAGCTCCTGCTCACGACCATGCTCGCCGACCCGTCGCTCGCGCAGGCATATCGCGAGGCACCTGCGGCGCGGCAGCTTCATCACGCATGGCTGGGCGGACTTTTGGAGCACGTGGTCAGCCTGTTGGCGCTGGCCGAGCGCGTTGCCGCGCATTATCCGTTTCTCGACCGCGACCTGCTCATTACCGGAGTGATTCTCCACGATATTGGAAAAGTCCGCGAGCTCTCATGGGAGATCGGCTTTGAGTACACCGTCGAGGGTGTCCTGCTGGGACACATTCAGATGGGTGTCGATCTGGTGGAAAAAACCATCGCTTCGCTGCCCGGGTTTCCCGACCGGCTGCGGACGCTGGTGCTCCACATGATCCTATCGCACCACGGTAAGCTTGAGTTTGGGTCGCCGAAGCTGCCCATGATTCCCGAAGCGTTGGCGCTGAATTTCCTGGACGATCTGGATGCCAAGATGCAGGCCGTGCAGATTGAGTTCGACAAGTGCATTCGCGAAGGCAAAGGGCCCAACGAGATGACAGGAAAGGTCTGGGCGCTGGATCAGCGACAATTGCTGAACACGAAAAGGTGGTTGGGCGAAGACGGGAAGTAGCAGCAATCTCCGCAAGCTGAATTGGGAATCTTCCTCTCGAATTGTAGGCAAAAATTACTTGGCTGACGCGTCACAGGCCTTGTATGATCGGTGCGCTTCAATCCCCACCCTTCAGGAGAAAACCTATGACTGACGCGCTCGCGAGCGACAGAACCGGCAATCCCGCGCCCCTCGGGTTGATGGGATTCGGCATGACAACGGTCCTGCTCAATCTGCACAATGCAGGATTCTTCCCACTTGATTCGATGATCCTCGGCATGGGGATCTTCTATGGCGGCTTGGCGCAGGTGCTGGCCGGCATCATGGAATGGAAAAAGGGCAATACTTTCGCGGCCACGGCCTTCACCAGCTACGGCATGTTCTGGCTTTCCCTCGTCGCATTGGTCACCCTGCCCAAGGCGGGCCTGGGCCTTACCGGTCCAGGCAAGGATTTCGCCATGCCGGCCTACCTTGTCATGTGGGGCATTTTCACAGCCGTGCTGTTCATCGGCACGCTGCGGCTGAATCGCGCCTTGCAGGTCGTCTTTGGTTCGCTGACGCTGCTGTTCGCCTTGCTTGCCATTGGCGATGCTTCGGGCAACGAGGCTATTGCCAAGTTCGCCGGATGGGTGGGCATATTCTGCGGAGCATCCGCCATCTATACGGGCCTGGCGCAGGTGTTGAACGAGGTCTACGGGAAGACGGTGTGGCCCTTGGGGCCTGTGGCGAAGCGGTAAAGCTCGCCCAAATTGAACCTTGCTCCGTGAAGTCGCTTACGCTAGAAACCAGTCCCACTGTTCCTTCGTCAGCGGAACCACGGACAGGCGGCCGATGATGATGAGCGGCGACTGCTTGAAGAGCGGCTCTGCCTTAATCTCGGCCAGGGTTCTTGGCCTCTTGAGGCGCTTGCCGGCCTTGACGCGGACGATGGGCACTTTGGGATCGGTGGAGTCTACGCTGACCACAGTCCCTGTTCCGACAGCGGTGCGCTCATCACCGGTGTGGTAGAAGATCCACTTCGTTCCCGCCTTCATCTCGCGGAGGTACTTCACTGCGGTCGGGTTGGTGACGCCATCCCAGGTCGTTTCTTTGTCGGCGAGAAAATCGTCGAAGGAGTAAACGTCAGGCTCGGTCTTGAAGAGGAAGTAGGCCATGGGGTCCATGGTAAGACAGGGAGCCCGAAACAGGGAACAGGGATTAGGGAACAGATAAGTTGGCGTTGGGAGGCCGGGTGCCAGTTCAATTGCCTGCATGCTACTCTTTCGCAATGATGAACGACCAGCTGGCAGAGTTGATTGCGCACGGAAGAGCCGCACGCGACAATGGCCGGTTGGACGATGCGAAAGATTGCTTTGTCGCGGCAGTTGCGCAGGGAAGAAAGACTCGCGATCAGACTCAATTTGTGCAGGCGCTCACTGAGTTGGGACAGCTCGACCGCCAATTAGGAAATCTTACATCGGCTCTCAAACATTACCTGGATGTCGTTGCAATCTATCGCGCGCAGAAGAATTCGCTCCTCCTCGCACATGCAGTCCGAGAAGTTGCCGACATTTATCGCGAGCAGGGTCAAGTGGACAAGGCTGTTCCCTTTTACCAGGAGGCTCTTGAGATTTATCGCCTTCAGGAGCTGGCTCCCCCGCTGGAGTTAGCCGATTCCCTACGTGGTTATGCGCTGCTCGCGGCCGATACTGCTGACCCGGAAGAGACGATGATGCTCTGGTATGAGGCCATGGCTCACTATGCCGAGGCTGGATCGGCCGACAGGGTAGCCGAGTGTCAATCCCAAATCGCGTTCCTGATGGGGCGCTGATTTTGAATGATTGCGACTTGCGCAGTCCAATCCCATTCCCAGACCCAAGACCCCGGACCCCAGACCCCAGGTCCTCGACCCCTGATCCCTGTTTCCTCCCATTTACAATGAAATGAATATGATCCGTTTCTCCACCGCCGGCGAGTCCCATGGCGAGGCCCTGATTGCGCTCATCTCCGGGCTGCCTGCAGGCGTCCCTGTCGATCTTGAGTTCGTCAATCGCGAGCTTTGGCGGCGTCAGCAGGGCTATGGGCGCGGCGGGCGCATGAAGATCGAAACCGACAAGGCGCACATCCTCTCCGGCGTGCGGCACGGCAAGACGATCGGGTCACCCATCGCCATCGAGATTGTGAACCGCGACTGGAAGAATTGGGAAGAAAAGCTGCCGGTTGAGGCCGGCGATCCGGCCAAGCATCAGGCAGTCGCCTCGCCGCGTCCGGGCCATGCCGATCTTGCCGGTGCGCTCAAATATAACTTCCCCGACGCGCGGTATGTGCTGGAGCGCGCCTCGGCTCGCGAGTCTACGGGCCGTGTGGCTGCCGGGGCAATAGCCAAGTTGATGCTGCGTGCTTTGGGCATAGAAGTAGGAAGTCATGTGATTCGCGTCGGCCGCGTCGAACTGGAGCGGACGGCGGCATGGGATGAAATTGCCGCGCTTGCCGCTCAAGACGACGTGGTTCTGGGTTGCGTCGATCCGGCTACCGAGGCGCAGATGAAAGGCGAAGTCGAGGAGGCCTCGCGGACCGGCGACACGGTGAACGGAGTCTTTGAGGTGGTGATTCACGGCGCTCCGGCCGGACTGGGCACCTATGCCAACTGGGATGAGCGGCTCGACGGGCTGCTTGCGCAATCCGTCATGAGCCTTCAGGCGGTTAAAGCAGTCGAGATTGGCCGCGGCGTGACGGCCGCAGCGTCGTTCGGCTCAAAAGTGCACGATCCCATTCACTACGCAGCCCAAGAGGTCGGCAAGCCGACACGCTTCACTCGGCCGCACAACAACGCAGGCGGTATCGAGGGTGGGGTTTCGAACGGCGAAGATATTGTGGTGCGCGGTTACCTGAAACCGATCTCGACCCTGCGCCGTCCGCTGGAATCGGTGCGCTTTGATACGCGCGAGGCGACTAGCGCCAGCTACGAGCGGAGCGATATTTGCGTGGTGCCAGCCGCAGGCGTTGCCGCCGAGGCTATGGTGGCTATTACCATTGCCACGCTGGCGCAACAGAAGTTTGGCGGAGACTCGCTCCTGGAGATGAAACGAAATTTCGATGGATACATCGAACAGATACGGAGATTTTAGCGAACGACCATGATTTTAAAGATTGTCAAATTTCCTGAGCCGGTGTTGTCGCAGCCTGCCGAGCCGGTGACTGAATTCAATGGCGAACTGCGCAAGCTGGTCGCGGACATGTTCGAGACCACCTATGCCAATCAGGGCATCGGGCTCGCCGCCCCGCAGGTGGGTGTGTCGAAGCGCGTCACCACAATCGACCTGAGCATGGGCAAAGATCCGAAAGACAAGCTTGTGCTTGTCAATCCCGAAGTCATCTTTCGCGAGGGCAAGCAATATGAGGAAGAAGGCTGCCTGAGCTTTCCGGATATCCGCGAGAAGGTTCAGCGCGCCGCGAAGGTTCGTATTCGCGCGCAAGACGAGAACGGCAAGTGGTTTGAAATGGATGGCGAGGAGTTGCTCTCCCGCTGCTTTCAGCATGAAATCGATCATCTCGACGGCATGCTCTTCATTTATCGCATGAGTGCGCTGAAACGCGACCTGAATCTGCGCAAGATTCGCAAGATGCAGCGCGACGGCGAGTGGTAGAGCTCATCATGGCGAATGCAGTGGGTCCGTTACGGCTGGTTTTTTGCGGGACTCCGCAGTTTGCCGTTCCAACACTTAAATCGCTGCTCGCCGCGGGTCATGAAGTTGCTCTGGTTGTCTCGCAGCCTGACCGGCCTGTGGGTCGCCATCAGGAGCTTACTCCTCCGCCGGTTAAGCAGACAGCGCTTGCCGCCGGCCTGCCGGTCACGCAACCGGAGAAGATTCGCAACAACGCAGAGTTTCGGGCGCAGCTTGAAGCGATTGCGCCGGATGCCATCGTGGTGGTGGCCTACGGGCGAATTATCCCTCCGTGGATGCTGACCCTCCCGCGGCTGGGCTGCATCAATCTGCATGGTTCGCTGCTGCCGCGCTATCGAGGCGCGGCGCCGATTCAGTGGGCTGTGGCCATGGGCGATGCATTTACCGGCAACACGACCATGCTGTTGGAGGAGGGTCTCGACACCGGCCCGATTCTGCTGCAACAGGCATTTGGCATCGATCCCGCACTTACGGCGGCGGACCTTTTTCCGATTCTCGCGGATCAGGGCGCGCCGCTCGTGGTGAAGACGCTTGCCGGCCTTGCAGACGGAACCATCGTGCCATTGCCGCAGAATCATGAAGGCGCCACCTACGCACCGCTGCTCACGCGTGAAGACGGCCGCATGGATTTTACGGGTCGCTCAGCCCATGAACTTCACAATCGCTGGCGCGGCTTTCAACCCTGGCCCGGCGCATTTACAACTCTGGATGCCAAGAAGCTCATCGTGCATCGCATGGCAGTATGTGCGCGTCCAGCGTCTGCGGAGCCAACCCTCGCTGAACCCGGGCGCATTTGCACTGCGGATCATCGCCTCTTTGTAGCGTGCGCGGCGGACACATGGATTGAGTTTCTTGAGGTGCAGGTTGAAGGCAAGAAGCGCGTCGCAGCCGCCGAATTCCTGCGCGGGACCGCACTCCCCGTCGATGCGCGGCTGGGGTCATGAAAAAGCCCGCGATCTCCGCGGCACGGCGCGCGGCATTTGATATCTTGCTAGCCGTTGAGCGTGGCCAATCGCATTCCGACGACCTGTTGCGTGGTCGCGCGGTCGATGCGCTATCCATTCCGGATCGCAACCTGACCACTACCCTGGTGCTTGGTGTGTTGCGCTGGCAGATTCGAATCGACCATCATCTGCAACTTCTGCTGAAGCGGCCCAATGCCAAACTCGACCCCGAGATACAAATTGCGTTGAGGCTGGGCGCGTTTCAGATTCTGTTTCTCGACCGCATTC
>Ga0181516_10003132_pt1 | contig 11282 bp, 12 predicted proteins | sample PEATcosm2014_Bin_25_FD_121104 | JGI IMG/M metagenome (GOLD analysis project Ga0181516, IMG submission 121104) | Peatland microbial communities from MTU Mesocosm Facility, Houghton, MI, USA - PEATcosm2014_Bin01_10_metaG | ecosystem: Environmental > Terrestrial > Soil > Wetlands > Peat | place...
CTCGATGTCGTTGACGATGTCGCCGCGATAGGCCGGCAGCGTCACGCCGTCCTTGGTCTCGACGTCGGACGAGCGCGGCTTGGCGAACTGGCCGGCGATGCGGCCGACTTTGACCACCGGCGACGCGGCGGCGAAGGTCAGCACCACCGCCATCTGCAGGAAGACGCGGAAGAAGTCGCGGATGTTGTCGGCTGAGTGCTCGCCGAAGCTCTCGGCGCAGTCGCCGCCCTGCAACAGGAAGGCTTCGCCCGCCTGCGCCTTGCCGAGCAGGCTCTTGAGCTTGCGCGCCTCGCCGGCGAACACCAGCGGCGGATAGCCGGCGAGCTGGCGCTCGACTTCGGCGAGCGCGGCGCCGTCGGCGTAGACCGGCGACTGCTCAACCGGCTTCGCCCTCCAACTCTCTGGTGTCCAGCGGCTCTGGGCCATGGGGAAACGCCTCGACGGATCCATTCTCGCTTGCGGACCGGCCGAAGACCGGCGCCCGCGGGCGCGTCTATATAGGAAGGCAGGCCGGAAGGCGATACGCCGCCCGCCTACGTCACGGTCAGCCGACCGGTTCGCCCGCGCCGACGCTGAGGTCGACCATGATCTCGGCGGCGAGTCGTTCGAGCGTCTTGCGCAATTCCTCCACCGCAAGGCCGTCGGGCAGGCGGATGCGCAAGTCGGCGCGAAACATCTCGGCCCCGGTGAAGGGTTCTCCCTCGACGCCGCTGGAGAATTCCTCGATGTTGACGCCGAGGCGGGTCAGCGCCTGGGTCACGTCGCGGACGATTCCCGGCCGTTCGGCGCCGACGATCGACACCGCGATCAGCCGCTCGCTCGGCGCCGCCGCGGCCGGCGCGCCCGGCGAAATCGTCACTCTGAGCCCGGCGGTTTCGAGCCCGGCGAGCGTCGCGGCGAGCGCCTCGAACTTGTCCTGCGGCGCAGCGACCAGCACGACGCCGGCGAACTCGCCGGCGAGACGGACGAGACGGCTTTCGAGCCAGGTCCCGCCCGCGCTCGCGACGCGCTCCGAGATCGCATTGACCAGCCCTGGCCGGTCGCGGCCGACGAACGTGAGCACCAGCGGCGTCGTCATGTGCTGCCCCCCGCGCGCGTCGCGCGCCTAGAGTATGAACCGGCTCAGGTCGGCGTTGTCGGCGAGGTCGCCGACATGCGCCTCGACGAAAGCGCCGTCGATGGCGATATGCTCGCCGGAGCGGTCGGGCGCGGTGAAGCTGACGTCGTCGAGCACCCGCTCCATCACCGTCTGTAGCCGCCGCGCGCCGATGTTCTCGACGCTGGCGTTGACCTGCGCGGCGATGCGGGCGATCGCCGCGATCGCGTCGTCGGAGAAGCTCAAGCTCACCCCTTCGGCCGCCATCAGCGCCACATATTGCTTGATCAGGCTCGCCTCGGTCTCGGTGAGGATGCGCTTGAAATCCTCCTCGGTCAGCGAAGCGAGTTCGACCCGGATCGGCAGGCGGCCTTGAAGCTCGGGCAGCAGGTCGCTCGGCCGCGAGATGTGGAACGCCCCCGAAGCGATGAACAGGATGTGGTCGGTCTTGACCGAGCCGTGCTTGGTCGCGACCGTCGTGCCTTCGATCAGCGGCAGCAGGTCGCGCTGCACGCCCTCGCGCGACACGTCCGCGCCGCCGCGTCCGTCGCGGGCGCAGATCTTGTCGATCTCGTCGAGGAAGACGATGCCGTTGCTTTCGACCTCGCCAATCGCCTCGCGCACCACCTGGTCCTGGTCGAGCATCTTCTCCGCTTCCGCCGACACCAGCGGCTCGTGCGCCTCGGAGACGGTCATGCGCTTCGCCTTGGTGCGCTGGCCGAAACCCTTGCCGAAAATGTCGCCGAGGTTGATCGCGCCGACCGAAGCGCCCGGCATGTTGGGCAGCTCGAACATCGGCATGCCGCCGCCGCTCTGCGGCAGCTCGACGTCGACGTCCTTGTCGTCGAGCTCGCCGGCGCGCAGCTTGCGGCGGAACGCGTCGCGCGTCCCGGCGGAGGCGCTGACGCCGACGAGCGCGTCGAGCATGCGCTCCTCGGCGGCGAGCTCCGCCTTGGCCTCGATGTCCTTGCGTTTGCGCTGCTTGACCAGCGTGATCGCCGTTTCGACCAGGTCGCGCACGATTTGCTCGACGTCGCGGCCGACATAGCCGACCTCGGTGAACTTCGTCGCCTCGACCTTGAGGAAGGGCGCGCCGGCGAGCCGGGCGAGGCGGCGCGCGATCTCGGTCTTGCCGCAGCCGGTCGGGCCGATCATCAGGATGTTCTTCGGCATCACCTCCTCGCGCATTGGCGAGGTGAGCTTGAGGCGGCGCCAGCGGTTGCGCAGCGCGATGGCGACCGCGCGCTTGGCGGCGTGCTGGCCGACGATGAAGCGATCGAGCTCGGAGACGATCTCGCGCGGCGAGAACTCGGTCATGCGGTCACAGGCTTTCGAGAACAAGATTGGAATTGGTGTAGACGCAGATCGAGGCGGCGATCGCCATCGCGCGGCGCACGATCTCTTCGGCGTCGATCTCGATCGGCAGCAGCGCGCGCGCCGCGGCGAGCGCGTAGTTGCCGCCCGAGCCGATCGCGATCGCCGAGCCGTGCTCGCCGGCTTCCGGTTCGAGCACGTCGCCCGAGCCGGTCAGCACGAAACCGGACGATTTGTCGGCGACGAGCAGCATCGCTTCGAGGCGGCGCAGATAGCGGTCGGTGCGCCAGTCCTTGCCAAGTTCGACGCAGGCGCGCGGCAATTGGCCGGGAAACTGCTCGATCTTCTTTTCCAGCCGCTCGAACAGGGTCAGGGCGTCGGCGGTGGAGCCGGCGAAGCCGGCGACGACTTCGCCCTTGGCCAGACGGCGCACCTTGCGCGCGTTGCCCTTCATGATCGTCTCGCCGACGCTGACCTGGCCGTCGCCGCCGATGACGACCTTCCCGCCCTTGCGCACCATCAGAATGGTCGTCGCATGCCAGCCGGGCAGGCGCGCAGGGTTGGAATCGGTCATAGTCGCTTTCTTCCTCGCGCGTCGGCGGTCTGGGCCACGATTTATGAGCCCGAAGCCGCCGGCGCAAGGAGGAGGCCTCAGCCGATCGAATCGAGCCAGATGGGATTGGTCCAGGCGCGGCGGCCGGCGGCGTCGATCGCGACGACGCGAAACCACGCTGCGGGACCCATTTCGGTCCACGCCTTCTTCCCCGCGCCGGCGAGGTCGAAGACGGCGCGGGTGATATGGCTGCCGGCGACGTGCAGCGCGCGCGACGTGCCGGTCAACAGCGCCACCGCCTCGACCGGCGAGGTCTCGACGACGATCTCGTCGCGGCCGACGCGGACGTCGTGCAGGCGCGGCCCCTGACTGGCGTAGAAATGGCCCGCCTTCAGCGCCGCGAGCAGCGCTTCGGGCTGGAGGCTTTGCGCCTTGACCTCGACGAAGCCGCCGAACGCGTCGCGCTCGCCGTGATTGAAATGCGCGTCGTCGACAGCGATCGCCGTCAGCCGTCGGCCGAGATTGCAGAGCCGGTCGAGCAGATAGAAACCATCGCCGCGATCGGTCTCGACCGCGCAACCGTGATTGTAGATCTCGACCGCGTGCGCGGCCTCGAGCGTGCGACCGTCGTCTTCGGTGAGCTGCGACCATGCGGGATGGGCGATGGCGACGAAGGCGCCCGCCTCGCGGGCGCGGCGCGCGAGCTGCGGCCCGGTCTCCGACGCGTTCGGCGCCGGAAAATCGAGCGGCAGGCCGACGGCGAGGATGTGCCACAGCTCACCGGCGGTCGTCGCCATCGCGTGCAGTTCGGCCCCGATCAGCGTGGTGAAGGCGTTGGAGCGGAAGGCGCGGGTGTCGGCGATCGGCCAGCCGAAGCGGTCGAGGAAATGCTCGGAGAGTTGAAGGAAGTCGTAACCGTTGCGTTTGTAGGCGGCGACCGCCGCTTCCGGGGTGAGCCCGCCGTCGGATAGCGTCGAATGGGTGTGCAGATTGCCGCGCCAGAAACGGCCAGGGGTCGAGAACGGGGCGATCGAGTGCATCGGCGTGGGCAAGTCCTGTGGCTGGCGGCTGGCGCCGCGAATCTTCGTCGCCCACCATGACAGGCGCGCGGCGGCCGGTCATCCCAGCAAGGCGAGCCGCTCGATCAGGAAAACGCGAGTCGCCGGGTCGAATTCGAGGCCGATCGCGTGGCGGTAGGCGTCGGCGGCCTCGCCTTTGCGGCCGGCGCGGGCGGCGAGCGCGGCGCGCGCCGCCCAATAGGACTGGTAGCCGTCGAGGTCGCCGTCGGCCGCCGCCGCTTCGAGCAGCGCCAGCCCGGCCGCTTCGCCATACGCCTCCGCGGTCGCCACGGCGCGGTTGACCGCGACGACTTTCGAATCGGTCAGCGCGTAGAGTGCGTCGTAAAGCGCGGCGATCGCCGGCCAGTTGGTCGCGCCGCCATGTCGGCGCTCGGCGTGGGCGGATTGGATCGCCGCCTCGAGCTGGAAGCGGCCCGGGGCGCGCTTGACGCTCGCGGCGCGCAGCAGCCGTTCGGCCTCGTCGATCGTCGCCGCGCTCCATCGGCTCACGTCCTGCTCGGCGAGCGGAACGTAGCTGCCGGCCGCGTCGCGGCGCGCCGCGCGGCGCGAATCGGCGTAGAGCATCAGCGCCAGCAGACCGAGCGCCTCCGGCTCGTCGAGCGCCAGCGACGCGACGAGCCGCCCGAGCCAGATCGCCTCTTCCGCCAGATTGCGCCCGCGCGGATCATCTGCGAAAGCCTGCTCCCAGCCATAGGCGAAGGCGGCGTAGATCGCCTCCAGCACCGCGTCGAGCCGTTCCGGCAGTTCGTCGCGTTCGGGGATACGGAACGGCGCGCCGGCGAGGCGGATCTTCGCTTTGGCGCGTGACAGACGCTGGCCCATCGCCGCAGGCGAAACCAGGAAGGCCGAGGCGATCGCCCCCGCGTCGAGACCGAGAATCGTCTGCAGCATCAGCGGCGCGCGCACCGCTTCGTCGATCGCCGGATGGGCGCAGACGAACATCAGCGCGAGGCGGCGATCGGGCAGCGGCCCGACGTCTTCCGCCGCCTGCAGTTCCTCGGCCGCGAAGCGCAGCGTTTCGCTCGCTTCGTCGGCGATGCGGCTGCGCCGCGCCGCGTCGATTCTGCGCCGTCGCGCCGTCACGATCAGCCAGCCTTCGGGGTTGGCGGGCACGCCGCGGCGCGGCCAATCGGCCAGCGCCGCGGCGAGCGCGTCGGAGAGCGCATCCTCGGCGGCGGCGATGTCGCGGTCGCGCGCGGCGAGAAAGGCGACGAGCTTGCCGTAGCTCTCGCGCGCGACGCGAGTCGCCGCCGCGCGGGCGGCGTCCTCGGCCGCGGGCGTTACATCGGCCAAATCGGCCGCACTTCGATCGCGCCGTCCGAAGCGCCGGGGCAACGCGCCGCCCAGCCGATCGCCGCGTCGAGATCCGCCGCCTCGATGACGTAATAGCCGCCGAGTTGCTCCTTGACCTCGGCGTAGGGCCCGTTGAGCACCGAAGTCTTGCCGTTCTTCGCCCGCACCACCGTCGCCGTCGTCGACGGTTGCAGGCGCTCGCCGCCGCGCAGCACGCCGGCGTCTTTCAGCGCCTGGGTGTAGGCACCATAGGCGGCCATCATCTTTTCCACGTCCCCCTTCGGCATGTTGGCGAAGCGGCCTTCTTCGCCGTGGATCAGCAACAGATATTGCATCGGCATGACTCCTGTTCGGCGCGGCCCTGGCGCCGCGCTCACGACAAAGACGACTGACCCCGCCGCGTTTCGACAGGCGCGACGAAAATTCTCACTCCGCGCGCTCGACCGCCATTGCGGTCCCCTCGCCGCCGCCGATGCACAGGGCGGCGACGCCGCGCCTGAGGCCGCGCGCCTTCAACGCGGCGATCAGCGTAACCAGGATGCGCGCGCCCGAAGCGCCGATCGGGTGGCCGAGCGCGCAGGCGCCGCCGTTGACGTTGACCTTGTCGGCGGGCAGGTCGAGATCGCGCATCGCCGCCATCGCCACCACCGCGAACGCTTCGTTGATCTCGTAGAGGTCGACCGCGTCGGCCGTCCAGCCGATCTTGTCGAACAACCGGCGGATCGCGCCGACTGGGGCGATGGGGAAGTCCTTCGGCTGGGCGGCGTGGGTCGCGTGGGCGACGATCCGCGCCAGCGGGGCGATTCCTCGCTGCTCGGCTTCGCTATGGCGCATCAGCACCAGCGCGGCGGCGCCGTCGGAAATCGAGCTCGAGTTGGCGGCGGTCACCGTGCCGCCGTCGCGGAACGCCGGCTTCAGCGTCGGGATCTTGTCGGGCCTGGCTTTCGGCGGCTGCTCGTCCGCGGCGACGATCGTCTCGCTCCCGCCCGTCTTGACCGGAACCGGCGCGATCTCGGCGGCGAAGGCGCCCGCCCGCGTCGCGGCCTGCGCCCGTTCGAGCGAGCGCAAAGCGTAGGAATCCTGCGCCTCGCGGCTGAATTGATAGGCTTCAGCGCAGTCCTCGGCGAAGGTTCCCATCAGTCGGCCCTTGTCGTAGGCGTCCTCCAATCCGTCGAGGAACAGGGAATCGACGACGCGGCCGTGGCCCATGCGATCGCCGGAGCGCGCGCGCTCGAGCAGATAGGGCGCGTTGCTCATGCTCTCCATGCCGCCGGCGACGACGATGGTCGCCGAACCGGCCGCGATGAGGTCGCAGGCGAGCATCGCCGCCTTCATCCCGGAGCCGCACATCTTGTTGACGGTGGTCGCGCCGACGGCGACGGGAAGGCCGGCGGCGAGCGCCGCCTGGCGCGCCGGCGCCTGGCCGAGGCCGGCCGCCAGCACGCAGCCCATCAGCGCTTCGTCGACCGCCGCGCCGTCGAGGCCGGCGTGCGCCAGCGCGGCGCGGATCGCCGCAGCGCCGAGCGCTGGAGCGGAAGCGTCCTTCAGGTCGCCGAGAAAGCCGCCGATCGGCGTCCGCGCGGCGCCGACGACGACGATCGGGTCGGAAGCGGGCATCCTCATCATCCTAACCAGCGCGGCAACAAAGCTTGCCCGCGCCGCGCAGCAGGATCAAGGCCCAGGCGTCAGCCGGAAATCAGGGAGGCGAGCAGCGCCGGCAGTTCAGGCCAGGGGCCGTAACCCGCCGCGGTGTTGATATGACCGGCTGATCCGATATTGCGGAAGTCTGCGCCCCAGGCGCCGGCGAAGTCGCGCGCGCGGTCGATTGCGCAAAAGGGATCGCTCTCACTGGCGACGACCAGCGTCTTCCATGGCGACGTCCGGCGCGGGATCGGCGTCCAACCGGCGAGGCGGGCCACCCAAGCGGGCGGAAAGCCGGGCAGCGAAATCTCCATGTCGGGCGGGGCGACCAGCAGCGCGCCGACGACATAAGGCGGCGGGGGATAGCGCGCCGCCCAATGAACGATGGTCGCAACGCCGGCGCTGTGGCCGACGAGAATCGTCGGCGCCGCGACGCGTCTGACCGCGCGGTCGAGCGCGGCGGTCCACAAGCGGCGGGTCGGCGCCTTCCAAATCTTCTGTTCGACGCGCGCGGCCTTCGGGTGGGACCGCTCGAGCAAAGTTTGCCAATGCCCGGGACCGGAATTGCCGTGACCCGGGACGATCAGCACAACATGTTCGTCGAGACCCATTTCGCTCTCTTCGCGTCGACAACAAAGACAAGTTATCAATCGCCGCGGCGGTCCGCCATCGAATGGATAGGCGCGGACGAAGGAACGAATGTGAACGAAACTTACGAATTGCGGCGCGCGACCGCGGCCGACGCAGCGGCGGCGCGCGCTTTGACTTGCGAAGCCTACGCCAAGTGGGTTCCTGTCATCGGTCGTGAGCCGAAGCCGATGACGGCCGATTTCGACGCGGCGATCCGCGACCATCGCGTCGACCTGCTGCGCCAGGGCGAGCGGGTCGTCGCGCTGATCGAGACGATCGCCGAACCCGAGGCGATGTTGATCGAGAATGTCGCAGTGTCGCCGGCCTGTCAGGGCCGCGGTCTCGGCCGGCGGCTGATGGCGCACGCCGAGCGGCTCGCGGCGGCGATGGGCTACGGCGAAATCCGGCTCTACACCAACGCCCGCTTCGTCGAGAATGTCGCGTTCTACCAGCGGCTCGGCTACGCGATCACGCGCGAGGCGCCGTTCCTCGGCGGGCGGGTCGCCTATATGAGCAAGCGATTGCCGCCGGCGTGAAGCCCACCCATTTGCCCCGCCGTCCTGCTGGCGGGTAAACTCGCTTCATGAAGCTGAGCAAGGAAGAGATCGAGCGCTATGCGCGGCAGATTGTGCTGCGCGGCGTGGGCGGGCCGGGGCAGAACAAGCTCAAGGCGGCGCGCGCATTGGCGATCGGCGCCGGCGGACTCGGGTCGCCGGCGCTGCAATATCTCGCCGGCGCCGGCGTCGGGACTTTGGGGATCGTCGACGACGACGTCGTCTCGCTCTCCAATTTGCATCGCCAGGTGCTGCATGCGACCGGCAATGTCGGCCGCAAGAAGGTCGACAGCGCCGAGGAAGCGATCGCGCGCCTCAATCCGCATGTCGAGGTGATCAAGATCGAGCGGCGGCTCGACGAGGCCAATGCGCGCGCGCTGGTCGCCGGGTTCGACGTCGTGCTCGACGGCAGCGACAATTTCGCCACCCGCTACGCCGTCTCCGACGCCTGCTTCCACGAAGGCAAGCCGCTGGTCACCGCGGCGATCGGCGAATACGACGGCACGCTGACGACGCTGAAGCCTCACGAAAAAGGTCCCGACGGCAAGCCCAATCCGACCTACCGCTGCCTCTTTCCCGAAGCGCCGCCGCCCGGCGCGGTTCCGACCTGCTCCCAAGTCGGCGTGCTCGGCGCGCTCGCCGGCGCGCTCGGCTCGCTGATGGCGCTGGAGGCGATCCGCGAAATCGTCGGCGGCTTCGGCGACGACGACCGCGGCCTGGTCGGGCGGCTGCTGATGATCGACACGCGCGCGATGCGCTTCGAAACCCTGACCTACGGCTGGGACGAAACCAACCCGCTGAACGGGACGCAAGCGCGGCGCCTGGTCATTTCCGGTTAAGCAAATTTGGTCGCTTTCCTCTAACCATGACGCGAGCCTGGCGCGGCGCTCGACGCGAATCGCGCGTACATTAACCCTGTTCGGCGTTCGTCGCCGCGCGGGGAGTTCGTCATGCGTCGCGTTCCTGCTTTTCCCGTCGCCGCTTGCCTCGCTTTTTCCGCTCTGGCGTTTTCGGCCGGCGCCGCCGTCGCGGCCAACGGCGAACTCGGCGGCGGCTTCATCGAACTGCTGCTGACCGGGTCGGCTGGCCCGACCAAGTTCGTCGCGCGCCCGGCGATGTCGTCGCCGATCGAGTCGGTTCAAGCGCCGGAGCAGACCGCGGCGCCCGAGCCCGCGCCGCAAGTCGCGGCGCTTGCCGCAAGCGAGCCTGAAACCGAACCGGCGGCGGAGTTTCGCCGCCAGGAAGTCGATTATTCCGGCCGCGAAGCGCCCGGCACGATCGTCATCGACACGCCGCAGAAGTTCCTGTTCCTGGTCGAACCGGGCGGACGCGCGATCCGCTACGGCGTCGGCGTCGGGCGGCCCGGCTTCGAATGGTCGGGGGTCAAGACGATCACCCGCAAGGCCGAATGGCCGGGTTGGACGCCGCCGCAGCAGATGATGCTGCGCCGTCCCGATCTGCCCGCCCACATGGATGGGGGGCCGGACAACCCGCTCGGCGCGCGCGCGCTCTATCTCGGCTCGTCGCTCTACCGCATTCACGGCACCAACGAGCCGGAAACGATTGGCCACGACGTTTCATCCGGTTGCATCCGGATGATGAACGAGGACGTGATCGACCTCTACGACCGCGTGCGGGTCGGCACGAAGGTCATCGTCATCTGAGGCGGCGCGCCGCCGCCTCAGACGTCGAACCCGCCGCCGCCCGAGCTTCCGTCGTCAAAACCGCCGCCATTGTCGAAGCCGCCGTCATCGAAGTCGGCGGCGTCCTGGAAGCCGGGATCCACGCCGGGGTCAGGCGACGCGGCGCCGACGTCGCGCACGCCCGCGTCCGGCGGCGCGTCGTAGAAATTGTTGACCACGGTCTCGCCGCCGCCGACGCCGGCGGAGCCAAATAGGCCGCCGCGGCCGCCGCCCAGCAGGCTTTCGATCGCGTTCGCCGCCAACAGGCCGCCGGCGACGCCGGTCGCAGTGGTCATCGCGCTGGCGAGAAATCCGCCGCGCGAGGCGGCAGGCGGCGCCCCCCAGGGGCCGACGGGTGGCGCATAAGCGGGCGCCGCCGCGGGAGGGGGCGCAGCGGCGCGCTGATAGGCGCTCGCGTCATAGCCAGGCTGCTGCGCCGGCGGACCGCCGCCGAACAAGGAGCGGCCGAGATTGCCGAGGAAACCGGACTCCTGCGCCGGTTGCGTCGTCTTCGCCTCGAGCGCCTGGATGCGTTGAGCGGCGGCGTCGAGCGCGCGCTGTTGCACCAGCGCGGTCTGCGCCAGCAGATAGGGCGCGTAAGGTTGCGCGCGCACGGCCTCGGCGATGAAAGCCTCCGCCTCCGCGTCGCGCGGAGCGGCTGCGGCCGAGCGGATGCGCTCGAACAGGTCGGCGAGCACTTGGCGTTCTTGAGGGGTCATGGACATCTCCGTGTCGAGCCTGTCGGCCCGCGGCGACGATATGGGGTCGCCGCAGGAGGTTCCAAGTGGGGGCGAAGCGGGGGACGAATGCGCCGCGCCGCTTTACTCAGCGGTTGCAATCGCGTAGTCCATGCGCGCAATGAGCCCCGGTCCAGCCCATTGTCGCTGGCGCCGGGGCTTTTGCCTTTTGGCGATTGAGGAATCGTTCGGCGATGGCGAACGTGGTGGTTGTCGGCGCCCAATGGGGCGACGAGGGTAAGGGCAAGATCGTCGACTGGCTTTCGGTGGCCGCCGACGTGGTGGTGCGTTTCCAGGGCGGCCACAACGCCGGCCACACCCTGGTGGTCGACGGCCAGACCTATAAACTTGCGCTTCTGCCGTCGGGCATCGTGCGGCCGGGCAAGCTGTCGGTGATCGGCAACGGCGTTGTGCTCGATCCGTATCATTTGATCGATGAAATCGACAAAATCCGCGCTCTCGGCGTAGAAGTGACGCCAAATAACCTCAAGATTGCCGAAAATGTCCCGCTGATTCTCGCGCTGCATCGGGAGCTCGACGCGTTTCGCGAATCGGCGGACTTCGGCGGCGTGAAAATCGGCACCACCAAGCGCGGCATCGGTCCGGCCTACGAAGACAAGGTCGGTCGGCGCGCCATTCGGCTGATGGATCTCGCCGAGCCCGAGGCGCTCGACGGCAAGATCGCGCGCCTGCTCGCCCATCA
>Ga0181516_10003133_pt1 | contig 11273 bp, 7 predicted proteins | sample PEATcosm2014_Bin_25_FD_121104 | JGI IMG/M metagenome (GOLD analysis project Ga0181516, IMG submission 121104) | Peatland microbial communities from MTU Mesocosm Facility, Houghton, MI, USA - PEATcosm2014_Bin01_10_metaG | ecosystem: Environmental > Terrestrial > Soil > Wetlands > Peat | place...
CATCGGCACCCTGGCCCGCGAAGCCGCCGAGCAGCAGCACGAGGTCTTCATCGTCTCCGGCGATAAGGACATGATGCAGCTGGTCACGCCGCAGGTGAAGATCCTCAATCCGCAAAAGGACAACCTGATCCTCGATCCCGGCAAGGTCACCGAGACGCTCGGCGTCCCTCCCGACAAGGTCGTCGACGTCATGGCACTGCGCGGCGACTCGGTCGACAACATCCCCGGCGCGCCCGGCATCGGCGACAAGGGCAGCGTCGAGCTGATCAAGGAATTCGGCACCGTCGAGGCCGTGCTCGATCGCGCTGCCGAAGTCAAGCGCAAGGCCTACCGCGAATCGCTCGAGCAGAACCGCGACACGGTCCTGCTGTCGAAAGAACTCGTCACCATCGACACGCACGTCCCCCTGCCGCTGGATCTGGCTGCGATGGAAACTCAGCCACCCGACCTCGAGGCCTGCCGCACTCTGTTCACTGAGCTCGAGTTCACATCGATGCTGCGCGATCTCGCTCCCGCTGAGGGCGCAGCCGTGGTTGAGCTGATGGATGAACCAACTGCCGAGCAGGCCGCAGCCTTCTACGCCGCTGCCCGCCGGCACGGATTCGCCTTTGCGCTCGATGCAGTAGAGCCTTCCGCCGACGAATCGGAAGACGAAGCCCCGTCCGCGCTTTCGCTGCTCGATGTCGCTGAAGCCGCGGAGAAGAAGTCCAATTTCTATCTCGGAGTCTCTGCTGATGCCGCTCGCGCGCTTCGCTCGCCGCTAACGCCGGAACTCCGTGCGCTACTCGAAGACGCCGCCGTCTCCAAACGCGTTCATGATTGGAAGTTGGCGCTGCACGTCCTCGGCGACATGGGCGTTGAATTGCGTGGCTCCATAGATGACACCATGCTTCTCTCCTACGCCCTCAACCCCACCCATGCCACGCAGGCATTGGCCGACGTCGCCGCCCGCAACAACCAACCACCACCCTCTTCGCTCCCCGCCGCCGCTGCCGCGATTTTTGCACTCGTCCCCGCCTTGCGCGAAGAAGTCGACAAATCCGGCGTCTCGCGCGTCTACGCCGACATAGATCTCCCGCTCGCGCCCGTGCTCTATCGCATGGAGAAAACGGGCGTTCGCATCGACACAGCTGCGCTGAGCAGCCTTTCCGGCAAGTTCAGCGGCGAATTGACTCGCGTCGGAGAGCGCATCTTCGAGCTCGCCGGCGAGCGCTTCAATATCAACTCGCCCAGGCAGCTCGGTAACGTTCTCTTCACCAAGTTGGGCCTGCCCGCTCCGCCCGCGCGCGGCAAAACCAAGTCCGTCTCCACTGCGGTCGATGTACTCGAATTCCTGTCCGGCCAACACGAGGTTCCCCGCCTCGTTCTCGAGTACCGGCATCTGTCCAAGCTGAAATCGAATTACGTCGACGCCTTGCCTTTACTCGCCGATGCCAATTCGCGGGTCCATACAACATTTCAGGCCGCCGCCACGTCCACCGGCCGCCTCTCGTCGGTCAATCCGAACCTGCAGAACATCCCCGTGCGCACCGAGCTGGGGCGCGAGATTCGCGCCGCATTCACCGCCGCGCCGGGCACGCAACTGCTCTCGGCAGACTACTCGCAGATCGAGCTGCGTCTGCTCGCCCACTTTTCGGGCGATCCTCTGCTGATTCGCGCCTACGCTGAAGGTATTGACATTCACACCCTCACGGCCAGCGAGGTCTTCGGCGTCTCCGTCGAAACCATGGATAAGGAGACCCGCAATCGAGCCAAAGCTGTGAACTTCGGCATCGTCTACGGAATCTCCGCGTTCGGCTTGGCCGCGCAGCTCGGAATTCCGCAGGCCGAGGCAAAGGCCTACATCGAGCGGTACTTTGCGCGCTACCAGGGTGTGAGAGCGTTCATCGAGAAGACGCTCGAACAGACTCGTAGAGACGGTTCCGTGCGCACCATGTTCGGACGTTTGCGGCCGATCCCCGACATCGAGAGCCGCAATCCGAATCAGCGCGGCTTTGCCGAGCGCACTGCGATCAACACTCCGCTTCAGGGTACAGGCGCCGACCTTATCAAGCTCGCCATGATCTCCCTCGACCGAAAACTTGCGGAGCGAAAACTGAAAACGCGCATGGTCCTGCAGGTCCACGATGAACTCTTGTTTGAAGTGCCGCGCGACGAAACCGATGAAGCTGCGACCCTGGTCCGAACGGAGATGGAGGGAGTCGTGAAATTGAAGGTCCCGCTTGTCGCCGACCTTTCGTTTGGGCCGAATTGGAGAGATTTGAAGTGAGACCTTTTGCGGCCTAAACTGGTCCGTCCAGTGAACATTTGCCTTAAATGGAGGAAGCAAGATGAGCAAAGTCAGCCGAAGAGAGTTCGCGAAAAGCGTAGCCATCGCTCCAATTGGATTGGCTGCCGCATCCTCTCTCCTTGCGCAAACCGCCGCTGTTCCGCCGGCCGCGCCTCCAAAAACCGCCCCTGACCCTGAAGCCGCCAATCGCATCTTTTCCGTTGCCGAATCCGAGCCCTTTGCTGCTCCCCTTCAATTCGTTCGCAATGAAACGGCGCCGCGACTGAAGCCCTTCTCGTTGGGCGACGTGACTCTCAAGGCCGGCCCGCTCCAGCAGGCGCGCGACTGGAATCGCGGCTACATCATGCGTCTTCCGAATGACCGGCTCCTTCACAACTTCCGGGTGAACGCCGGACTTCCGTCGAATGCTAAACCCCTCGCCGGCTGGGAAGCCCCCACATGCGAAGTCCGCGGACACTTTGTTGGCCACTATCTTTCGGCGTCTGCCTTGCTCACTGCGGCGGCGAAAGACAACGCAGTCAAGGCGAAGGCCGACGAGCTCGTCACGGGATTGGCGGAATGTCAGACCGCCCTGAATCAAAATGGCTACCTCAGCGCATTTCCCGTTGAGTTTTTCGGCCGCCTCGACCGGCGCGAAAATGTTTGGGCCCCGTTTTACACGCTGCACAAGATCATGGCCGGCCTTTTGGACATGAAGACGCATGCGGCAAACGATCAGGCCCTCGATGTCGTCGTCAAAATGGCCGGCTGGGTTGATGCCTGGACCGCCGCCAAGTCCGTAGACCACATGCAGGAGATCCTGAACACCGAATACGGTGGCATGAACGACATCCTCTACAATCTTGCCGCCGTAACCGGTGACGACCGTTGGGCCCGCACCGGCGACCGCTTCACCAAGAAGATCTTTTTCACTCCGCTGGCCCTTCGCAAGGACGACCTCAAGGGACAGCACATGAACACCCACGTTCCGCAGGTGATTGGCGCGGCGCGGCGTTATGAGCTCAGTTCCGATTTCCGATTCGCTGGCGTTAGCCGGTTCTTCTTCGAAACCGTTTCTGAAGCACGCACCTATGCCACCGGTGGATCGAGCAACAATGAGCACTGGCTCACCGATCCCAACCATCTCGCCGCGGAGATGAAAATCAGCTCGCACCACCAGGAATGCTGCTGCTCGTACAACATGATGAAACTGGCGCGCCATCTCTACGCCTGGAGCGGCGACCCGCGCCTTATCGATTACTACGAACGCAATCTGCTCAACCACCGGCTGGGAGCGATCGAACCAGAGACGGGACACACGACCTATTTCCTGTCGCTCGCGCCCGGAGCCTGGAAGACAACCTGCACCGAGGATGCCAGCTTCTGGTGTTGCACCGGCACTGCAGTTGAGGAGTTTTCCAGGCTGAATGACACGATTTATTTCCACGACGACGACTCGCTCTTTGTCAATCTCTTCTTCGCCTCATCGGTGAGCTGGAAAGATCGCGGCATCCGCCTGGCACAGAGCACGAACTTCCCGGAGAGTGACCGCACAGAACTCCTCATTGAACAGGCTCCCGGCACAGCCTGGTCGCTCCATCTCCGGATTCCGTCGTGGACGGCGGCAGCGAATTCCGTCGTCGTCAACGGAAAGCGGCTGGAGGTTTCCGGCACTCCGGGCAGCTATTTGACCCTCACTCGCATCTGGAAAGCCGGTGATCGAGTCGAGCTCACGCTCCCGATGCGTCTCACTGCAGAACCACTCGCCGACAACATCTCGCAGCAGGCGTTTCTCTACGGACCGCTTGTGCTGGCCGGCCAATTTCCAAAGTCCGGGCTCGAAGATCATCTGGAGCACAATCAAGGTCCTGAGGTCGGTGAGGCTCCCGAATTAGAGATCCCTTCTTTCAGATCGAAAGGCGCCGATCCCAGCTCCTGGATTCGGCCGATTCCGGGCCAAGCGCTCGCATTTCGCACAACCGGACAGGATCGAGACGTAGACCTGAAGCCGTTGAACCAAAGTTGGCAACGGTTCGCTGTTTATTGGACTGTATCGTAGTTAGGGTAGCAAGCCAGAGGGCCTTGAGTCCGGCCAAATCCGCCGATGACTCGGTCGGTCGTCGCCCGCGCCCGGAACGTCCAATTTCCCCGAAAAAACCCTTGCATACTTATGCGCTTCCGTCGTATATTTATTCAAGCGCGGTTTCCGCTCTGCGGACCGCGCCTTTGCTTTGTTCGCGTAATAAAACGGTGTCCCTGGAATGAACGTCCAACGCCTTAACGTAATTCGCGAAGTGCTGGCCAGCTCGCCGGTGGCGAGCCAGGACGAGCTGCGCCGTAAGTTGCGCCGCCGCGGCATTCACGTGACGCAGGCCACGCTTTCGCGGGACATTCACCAGCTTCGCCTGTCAAAGGGCCCCGGCGGTTACGCGCTCCCCAATGGGCACAGCGCGCCTGCCGGCGCGACAGCGGCGGAAGAAGATCAACCGCCTTCCCTCAATGAAATGATCGACAGTTTTGGTCTGCGCGTCCGTCAGGCGATGAATCAAGTGGTCTTGAACACGGTCATGGGCGGTGCGCAGCCGGTTGCAGCGGCTCTCGACCGTCAGGGATGGCAGGAAGTTGTCGGCACCATTGCCGGAGATGACACGGTTTTGGTCATTTGCACGGATTCGCGTCACGCAGGCGAAGTCGAAGCCCGGCTGAGGAAAATGCTGGACGTATGACCAAAACCTTACAAACCGCGATCGTGGGAGTGACTGGGTACGCCGGAGCTGAGTTGGCTCGGCTGCTCCTCCATCATCCCCGCCTGAAGAATCATCCGCCGGTCTTTGCTGGACGCGTGGATGCAAAGGATCAGGCGCGAGGCGGAGTTCCGCTTACCGAGATTCACCCTGAATTGGGAGATAACAACGGCAGCGCCAACCTGAAGCTCGAGGCCTTCTCCTGGGAACTCCTGGCCGAGCGCGGCGTTGACGTTTTGTTTTTGGCCACTCCGCACGAGCAATCGCGGGAGTGGGTGCCGGAAGCGCTCAATCGCGGGTTGCGCGTGATCGATCTGAGCGCCGCGTGGCGACTGACTGATGCGGCCAACCGCGCCGTATATGCCTTCGAGGACGAAGGAACCGAGTCGGCTGCATCCACGCAGGCGAAAGCCGTTTACGGCATGCCCGAACTGCATCGTAAGCAGATCTCGTCTGCCAGGCTGGTCGCCAATCCGGGATGCTATGCAACCTCGATCATTCTGGCGCTTAAGCCCCCGGTAGCGGCTGGGCTCATCGATCTCGAGCATGGAATCGTGGCCGACGCCAAGAGTGGCGTCAGCGGAGCCGGTAAGCTTCCCACGGCCAGAACGCACTTTATGTACGCGGCCGACAATCTTTCTGCCTACAGCGTGTTTGCACATCGCCACACCGGGGAGATTCTGGAAGAGGTCGGCGTTTCGGCAAAGCAGATTGTTTTTACGCCGCATCTGTTGCCGATCCCGCGTGGAATCCTGTCGACGATTTACGTGCACTTCAGAAAAGCGCAGACGCACGAGGGTCTGCTCCAGGTATATCGGGAGTTCTTTGCCGGCAGCGCCATGGTGCGGCTCTACGAAAAGGGTCTGCCGCAGATTCAGTACTCCGTGCGGACAAACTATGCAGACATCGGATTTCAACTCGATGCCGGCGGCAAGCGCGCAGTGATCGTCAGTTGTCTCGACAACCTCCTGAAAGGCGCTGCCGGCCAGGCGGTCCAGAATCTGAACGTGATGCAGGGCTGGCCCGAATCGGAAGGTCTGGCATGAAACTCGCCGCGGAGGACCTGAAATGAAGTACGTTGTCAAACTCGGTGGCGCTGGCCTTGAAACACCTTCGCTCCTCGAAAGCTGCATGCGAGCCATTACCGACCTTGTGCGTGACGGCAATCAGGTTGCCGTCGTTCACGGAGGCGGAATCCAGTTGACGCGCACGCTCAAGGCGCTGGGCAAGGAGAGCGAGTTCATCGATGGTCTGCGCGTTACCGACGCGGAGACGCGCGACGTCGCGCTGATGGTCTTTGCCGGCCGCGTGAACAAAAGCCTGGTGGCTGCGCTGGGCGCGTTGGGCCAGCCGGCTGTTGGCCTCTCCGGCGGCGACGGGTTGCTGTTCCGCGCGCGCAAGAAGCGCACATCGCCCGATCTCGGCTTCGTGGGCGAGATCGCCGCGAGCGACCCCCGCTGGCTTGAAGCCATCTGGCAGTTGAATGGCGTGCCGGTTCTTTGCTCCATGGCCCTCGGATTTGACGGCGAGTACTACAACATCAACGCCGACGAAATGGCTGCTGCCTGCGCGATTGCCTGTCGCGCCGACGCGCTGGTTTTCCTCACCGATGTTCCGGGTGTGAAGGGAGCCAATGGCGAAGTACTGCGCTGGCTTTCCATCGATCAAATTGCGGAGATGGCCAAGAGCGCGGTCATTTCCGGTGGCATGTTGCCCAAGCTCAGCGCATGCCGTGAGGCGCTTTTGAACGGCGTGAAGCGCGTACGAATTCTACCCGCCGAAGCTGCAGGTTCCCTGCCCGATTTGTGCAGCTCGCGCGTTGCCCATGGTACTGAAGTGATGGTCGCATAGGAGGTCTTGGCAACAATGAAACTCGAAGAGATTCGCGCCGCGGAAGCCCGCCTGCTCCTCTCCACGTACGAGCGGAGCCCGGTGCTTTTCGTCGGCGGCGAAGGGGTCTACATTCAGGACGAGAACGGTGCGAAGTACCTCGATCTGCTGAGCGGCATCGGCGTCAACGCGCTCGGATACAATCATCCGGCAGTTGTGGATACGATTGCCCGTCAGAGCCGAGCTCTCATCCACACATCGAACCTCTACTATCACGAGGGTCAGGCGGAATTGGCGTTGCGTCTCGCCGAGCGCACCGGAATGGACCGCGTCTTCTTCGCCAACACGGGCACTGAAGCGTGGGAAGCCGCGCTCAAATTGGCGCGCGCCTACGCCGGGCTGAAGCGCAGCGAGGGCGGCCCCAACGAGAAAAAGATCGGAACGAAGTTTCTTGCCTTGGAGCAGAGTTTCCACGGCCGCACCTTCGGCGCCATGTCCACCACGTTCAAGGAAAAGTACCGCGAGCCGTTTGCTCCCGTCATGCCCGGAGTCGAATTTGTGCGCTTCAATGATGTCGCCGACCTGCGTAGGAAGTTTTCCAGCGAGGTTTGCGCCATCCTTGTCGAAGCCATTCAGGGCGAAGGCGGCGTGCGGCCGCTGACGCAGGAATTCTTTGCCGAGGCGCGAGCACTGGCCGACTCGACAGGCGCATTGCTGATCGTCGACGAGATTCAGTCCGGCATGGGACGCACCGGAAAGTGGTGCGCGTATCAGCACCACGGGATTCATCCTGACGTGACCACATTCGCCAAGCCGCTTGCCGGTGGGCTTCCCCTCGGCGCCGTGATGTGCACCGAAGAAGTTGCTCGCGTGATGCACGCTGGCATGCACGGCACGACTTTCGGCGGCGGGCCGCTGGCATGCGCCGTCGGCATCGCCGTCATTGACGCGATCGAGAAGAACGGTCTCCTCGCGCACGCCACCGAGGTGGGCAACTACTTCCAGCAACGTCTTCGCGAGCTCGCCGCGCGGCACGAGACCATCGTCGATGTGCGCGGAAAGGGCCTGATGATCGCCGCCGAGCTCGATTCGGCGGACCTTGCCAAGCTCACCGTGGCTGAAATGCTCAAGCGCCGCATTCTCATCAACTGCACCAGCGACACCGTCCTGCGCTTCCTGCCGCCGTACATTTTGGAGCGCGCCCACGTGGACACGGCGATCGCCGCGCTGGACGAAATCTTCACGGTACACGCTGCGGCGCATCACGCGCCTGCGGGAGGTCACCATCATGGCTAGCAGAACAACCCTTGAACAGAAGAATCTTGGCCGCAAAGAATCCGCGGTTCCCGTCGAAAAGGACCCCGATGTCCTTGCCGCGGCGGCGCGAATGGCCGGCGAGGATCTCTGTTCGATTGCCGATCTTTCCAGCGCTGAAGTGCGTGCGCTGATGAAGCTGGGCCACGACGTCAAGCGCAATCCCCGCGAGTACCGCCGTGGGCTCGACGCCAGGCAGATGGTGCTCATGTTTGAAAAGGCGAGCCTGCGCACGCGTCTGGCATTCGAGGCCGGAATCAACACCATGGGTGGCAATGCGATCTTCGTCGATCAAACCAATTCGCCGCTGGGCGAACGCGAAACCATTGCCGATGTGGCCAGAAATCTGGAGCGCTGGGTGGATGTAATCGTGCTGCGCACGTATGCGCACGACACCATCACCGAGATGGCAGCCAACTCACGGGTGCCCGTCGTCAATGCATTGTCTGATTTTGAGCACCCCTGCCAGGCGCTCGCCGACTTCATGACGCTTGAGGAGCACTTCGGCGCAGCCGTTGGTCTCAACTTCACCTACGTCGGCGACGGCAACAATGTTTGCCACTCGCTCATGCTTGCCGGAGCGCAGTTGGGAGCGAACGTCACCGTTGCCACGCCGCGCCGCTACTCTCCCAAAACCGAAATCACCGCCATCGCGCGCGAGATCGCAGAGAAGAATCACTGCGAATTGCGCCTGCTGCAGGATCCGCAGGCGGCCGTTGAAGGCGCTGACGCCGTCTACACCGATGTGTGCGTGAGCATGGGCTTCGAGCACGAGTCCACCAAACGCGCTCCAATTTTCCGGCCGTACCAGGTGAACGAGGCGCTGATGCAGAAAGCCGCGCCCCACGCGGTCTTTATGCACTGTCTGCCCGCGCGGCGCGGCGAGGAAGTCACCGACGCCGTCATTGACAGCCCGCAGTCCATCGTCTTCGATCAGGCCGAGAATCGCCTGCATGTGCAGAAGGCGCTGTTGCTTTTGTTGCTCGGCGGCCTCGTGAATGTGGAGAAGTTTCAGTAGCAAGTTCGTGGTTCATCGTTCTCGATTTGCAGTGGTCCGGCAGTTTGCGCTAAGGCATCAGAAACTACGAACTAAGAACTGTGAACTTTGAAGGAGATCATGTCCGCAATTCTTGAGTCCCTGCCCACAGGAGAGAAAGTTGGTATCGCCTTCTCCGGCGGGCTCGACACCTCCGCCGCTCTGCACTGGATGAGGCAGAAGGGCGCGATCCCTTACGCCTATACAGCCAACCTCGGACAGCCCGATGAAACCGATTATGACGCCATTCCGCGCGCGGCCCTCGAGTATGGCGCCGAAGTGGCTCGCCTCATCGATTGCCGTGGCCCGCTCGTTCGCGAAGGACTCGCCGCGCTGCAGGCCGGCGCCTTTCACATCACCACCGCCGGTGTCCCCTACTTCAACACCACGCCGATTGGCCGCGCAGTCACGGGCACCATGCTGGTCGCCGCCATGAAGGAAGACGACGTCCACATCTGGGGCGACGGTTCTACCTTCAAAGGCAACGACATCGAGCGCTTCTATCGTTACGGCCTGCTCGTCAATCCCAACCTCCAGGTTTACAAGCCCTGGCTTGACGCAGCTTTCATCGACGAACTAGGCGGCCGCGCCGAGATGTCTGCCTTCATGCAGCGCTCCGGCTTCGCCTATAAGATGTCAGCGGAAAAGGCCTACTCCACTGACTCCAACATTCTTGGCGCAACCCATGAAGCCAAGGATCTCGAGCATCTCTCTTCGTCCGTCAAGATCGTCGTTCCCATCATGGGCACGGCTTTCTGGCGCGACGATGTCGAGATTCAGCGCGAAGAGGTCGCCATTCGCTTCGAAGAGGGTTTCCCGGTCGCGCTCAACGGCCGGCAATTCGACTCGCCCGTCGACCTGCTCCTCGAGGCCAACCGCATCGGCGGCCGCCATGGCCTGGGCATGTCCGATCAGATCGAGAACCGCATCATTGAAGCGAAATCCCGCGGCATCTACGAGGCTCCGGGCCTCGCGTTGCTCTTTATCGCATATGAGCGCCTCATCACCGGCATCCACAATGAGGACACGATTGAGCAGTACCGCGATAGCGGCCGCAAGCTCGGCCGGCTGCTTTATCAGGGCCGCTGGTTCGACTCTCAGGCAATCATGCTCCGCGAGTCCGCCCAGCGCTGGGTCGCCAAACCCATCACCGGCGAGGTCACGCTTGAGTTGCGCCGCGGTAACGACTACTCCATCCTCAACACTGAGTCGCCCAACCTCACCTTTCACCCCGAGCGCCTCAGCATGGAGAAGACCGAGTCCACTTTCTCCCCGCGAGACCGCATCGGACAACTGACCATGCGCAACCTCGACATTACCGACACTCGGGAGAAGCTCGTCACATACGCCAAAGCCGGCCTCCTCACGCTCAGCAAAGGCAGCGAAATGCCGCAGCTCTCGAGCGTCACGGAGAAGGAATAGGATGAGGTACGCTTAAAGAAATGCCGAATGAACAACAGTCCGGAAAGATGTGGTCGGGCCGGTTTCGCGAGCCGCTGGACGCGGAATTTGAAGCCTGGCAACGCTCGATCGTCTTTGACTGGCGGCTTCTCGACCAGGAAGTCGCCGCCAGCAAGGCGCACGCGTCCGCCCTCTGCGCGGCCGGAATCTTGTCTCAGGCTGAAACAACGGAGTTGCGCGCGGCGCTCGATGCGATAGCTGCGGAATTCAGTTCGGACGAAGGCAAGAAGCGGGTGCGCCATCATGCGACCGCCGAAGATATTCATCACTTTGTCGAGCTCAAGCTCGTGGGACGGATCGGAGATCTCGGACTTAAGCTGCACACAGGCCGCAGCCGCAACGAGCAGATCGCCACGGACCTGCGCCTGTATGTGCGCGCTCAAATCGAGCGCGTCGTCGACGGCCTCGCCGCCTGGGCGAGCGCGCTGGTCGAGCAGGGGCGTGCGGCCGGCGGCGCAGCCATGCCCAGTTACACGCATCTGCAGCGGGCGGAGCCTGTTCTCGTCGCGCATTGGTTGCTGGCCTATGTCGAGATGGCGCTGCGCGATGCCGATCGACTTCTCGACTGCGCGGCGCGGCTCAACTTCTGTCCGCTTGGGTCGGGAGCGGTGGCCGGCGC
>Ga0181516_10003136_pt1 | contig 11269 bp, 8 predicted proteins | sample PEATcosm2014_Bin_25_FD_121104 | JGI IMG/M metagenome (GOLD analysis project Ga0181516, IMG submission 121104) | Peatland microbial communities from MTU Mesocosm Facility, Houghton, MI, USA - PEATcosm2014_Bin01_10_metaG | ecosystem: Environmental > Terrestrial > Soil > Wetlands > Peat | place...
AACCGATAATAAAATCCTACACATTGCTTACGCCGCTTCCGATACTTCAAGCATTTCTAAAGTCGCATTGCATATCACGCCTCACGATCCTGCGCCGGGAGCGAGCAACGCGACGGTTGAGATTCCCCTGCCCGCCTCTATTTCAAAAAATATTGCACACACTGATCTAGAAGATTTGACCGCCTACCCGTGGGCGGGACAAAAAATAACGCTCCAGATCGTCGCTAGCAACAAGGCAGGAAAAAAGGGAGAAAGCAACGCGATCGACATCGTTCTTCCCGAACGTTCCTTTTTCCACCCTGTCGCCCGCGCCCTGATCGAGGAACGCAAGAAACTCATGCAACATCCGGATGACGAAAATATACGCAACGAGATAGCGAATATAATGGCAAACCTCGCGCATGATGGTTCCAACTATCGCAGCGATCCCGTTGTCCTTATGGCCTTGCGTAGCGGCGCGGTGAGGCTGGTTCTTGAAGGTAGCCAAAACGCCGTATTTTCTGTCAACAATCTTTTGTGGCAAGCGGCAACACGCATCGAAGACGGGGCTCCTGACGCCAAACGACTCATGATGCAGGATGCGTGGATGGATTTGGCATAAAAGCGACGCCAAAACGGCCCCTTTGTAACCCTCAATAATCCCTGTTGTGTGTCTCCCTAGAATCACCCTAAAAGGGTTAATTATTGGACGACACATTGTTTCGATGATGCAATGTATCTTTCTTGTTTCTTCTTCTTCTGTTGCCTCAACGACACAAAAAAGCGTCCTACAGGCAATTTCTGCCGACTTTGTTAAAGAAATATTCATACGCACGCGATTATTTTTTAACCAATAGTGAGATTTGGTGGGCAATTTCTGCCGATCTATGGTTAAGAGTTCTGGGCTAAAGAATGCATAAAGGGGTTTCGTCCGAAGCCCCTTCATCCGGTGAGCAGGAGAATGACAACGTGAACGCTTTTCTGCAGACTCTTCGCAACCTGGGACCGATGCGTCTTATCGCGATTGCTGTCGTGGGCCTTAGCTTGCTCGGCATGTTGGGGTTCATCACGACGCGCATTTCGACAGCCCCGCTTGCCCTACTCTATACCGAACTTGACCAACATGATTCAGCCGCGATTGCGCAGAAACTCGATGCGCTCAAAATTCCCTATCAAGTCGATGCCAGCGGCAGCCTGATCCGCGTACCTTCCGATCAGGTTGGTAAAATACGCATGACGATGGCGGCGGACGGCCTGCCCAAAGGCGGCTCGATCGGCTATGAAATCTTCGACCAGAAAGAAGGCCTCGGCACGACCAGCTTTGTGCAGAACATCAATCAACTGCGCGCGCTGGAAGGTGAATTGGCGCGCACGATCGGCGCGATGGATTCCATTCAAAGCGCGCGCGTCATGCTGGTTCTGCCACAGCGCGAATTGTTCAGCCACGCGACGCAGACGGCGACTGCCAGCATTTTTCTGAAGACCCGCAACGGCGCCGTTCTGTCGCGCGAGCAAATCGCGGCCATTCAGCATTTCATCGCGTCATCCGTGCCGCAATTGCAACCCAACCAAGTCTCCATCGTCGATGATCGTGGCAATTTACTGGCCCGCCCAAGCAGCAGCGCAGGCGCGGCAGGCGCGGGCGGCAGTTCCGATGACCAAGACGACATGCGCATGCAGTTCGAGCAAACACAGGCGCGCAAGATCGAGGATTTGCTGACCCAGACTCTCGGCTTTGGCAAAGTGCGAGCGCAGGTATCCGCCGATCTGGACTTTGACCGTATCACCACAAGCTCGGAAATATACGACCCCGACAGCCAAGTCGTGCGTTCGACGCAAAGCACGAACGAAGACGCCGTCACTTCGGAAAAAGGTCCCTCGGGTGCCGTTTCCGTAGCCAACAACCTCCCCACCACACCACAACAGATTGCTAATGGGGGCGCAGCAGGCGGTGAAGCTTCATCCAACAAAAATAATCGTACCGAAGAAACGATCAATTATGAAATCAACAAAACGGTGCGCAATCAGGTGCGCGAAAGCGGACAAATTCGCCGCCTGTCGGTCGCCGTCGTTGTTGATGGTTCCTATAAAACCTCTGACGACAACAAAACGTCCACTTATGTTCCGCGCACTGAAGAAGAGCTCACCAAGATTAAGGATCTCGTACGCTCTGCGGTTAATTTCGATGCCACGCGCGGCGATACAGTCGAAGTCGCCAACATGCAGTTTGCTCAAAGCGACAGCAAGGATCTGGGCGCCAGCAGCGCGTCCGACATGCTGATGGGCATCCCACGCGCTGATATCTTCCACGCGCTGGAAACCATCATCCTTGCAGTCATCGGGCTTCTGGTCGTTCTTCTGGTCGTGAGGCCAATCCTGCGCAAAATTTTGGAGAGCGCCGGAACAGTTTCAGTCGAGCAGCAAGCCTTGCTGAGCGGCGGAGCCTCTGTCGGCAGCGTCGCCCGTCTTTCCCCTCCTGGCGGCGCGGCCAATTCCAGCGCCGATGCCGAAGCAGCTGCGGCAGCGGAAGAATCCGAAATCGAACGCATGATCGACATCTCGCGCGTGGAAGGCCGCGTCAAAGCTTCTTCCTTGCGCAAGGTCGGCGAAATCGTTGACAAGCATCCCGATGAAGCCATCGGCATCCTGCGCAACTGGATGTATCAGGAGAATCATTAATGGCGGCTCAACATCTTCGCGATGACGTCAAGTCTCTTTCCGGATTGGAAAAGGCCGCGCTGTTTATTTTGTCGCTGGGTGAAGAATACGCCGCGCGCATTTTCGGCCACATGAACGACGACGAGATCAAGGATCTGTCGCAAGTCATGGCCAATCTCGGCAGCGTCAGTTCCACGCTGGTCGAAAAATTATTTATGGATTTTGCCGAGCAAATGTCGTCAGCGGGCGGCACTGTCGGCACGCTGGAATCGACGGAACGCTTGCTGATGAAGGTTTTGGATAAAACCCGCGTCGGCAACATCATGGAAGACATTCGCGGCCCCGCCGGTCGCACCATGTGGGACAAGCTGGCCAACGTCAACGAAGCGGTGCTGGCCGCCTACCTGAAAAACGAATATCCGCAAACCGTCGCGGTGGTTGTCACCAAGATCAAACCCGATCACGCCGCGCGCGTGCTTAGCCAATTGCCGGAAAGCTTCGCGATGGAAGTTATTTCCCGCATGTTACGCATGGAATCGGTGCAAAAAGACGTGATCGACGATATCGAACGCACCCTGCGCAACGAATTCATGAGCAATCTGGCGCGTACCAACCGCCGCGACAGTCACGAAATGATGGCGGAAATCTTCAACAACCTCGACCACGCCAATGAAGCTAAGTTTATGAGCGCGCTTGAAGAGCGCAACCGCGACGCAGCGGAAAAAATCAAAGGATTGATGTTCACCTTTGAAGATTTGGGCAAACTCGACGGCGGAGCCATTCAGGCCATTTTGCGCGTTGCCGACAAGACGAAACTGCCGACGGCCCTTAAGGGATCGTCAGATACGATCAAAGACCTGTTCTTCTCGAATATGTCGGAACGCGCGGGCAAGCTTTTGAAAGAAGACATCGCCTCCATGGGCCCCGTGCGTTTGCGCGACGTTGAAGAGGCTCAAGCGCATCTCGTCGTCACGGCCAAAGACCTGGCCTCTAAGGGTGAAATCGTTATATCGAAGGGTTCGGAAGAAGATGAACTTGTCTACTGAAACCACAGTATCGGGAGTATCGGGGAAGAAGGCTTCGGCCGACACCGCTCCGGCGCGCAAGTTCATGTTCGAACGTTCGTTCGACGATGCGGCCGTCGTTCATCGCGCGCCCGAACGCAAACCAGTTTTTATGAAGCCCGAGCAAATCGATGCTTTGAAAAAAGAATCCCACGACGCCGGGTTTGCGGCGGGACAAAAGGCCGAGCGCGAAGAAAAACGGGAAGAACAGGCCAAGCGGCTGAACGCCGTTCTGGCGAAAGTTGAAGAAAGCCTTGCCTCATTGCTTAAAAATCTTGACACGCTGGCACATGAGCAAGAAGAACAGACTCTGCGCTTGACGCTGGCTATTGCGAAAAAACTTCTGCCTGCCTACACGGCGCAAAACGGATTAAAGGAAATAGAGACACTGGTCGGCGACGCCATCCGTGATATGGGACGCGAACCGCGTTTAGTCGTGCGCACCAGCGAAGGTGAATTTGACGCTTTAAATGAAAAGATACAGGTCCTCGCTACCCAGCGCGCCTATGCCGGAAAGGTCGTGATTCTGGCCGACGCAGCAGTAGCCTCGGGCGACTGCCGCATTGAATGGGCCGATGGCGGCGTCGCGCGCGACACTCCGACAACATGGAACGCGATAGAGCAAACAATCTTACCCTCTTCTTAACATGAGCAGTCGCGATTGCGCGAAGCGCAGAGCAGTCGCGACAAAACAAAAAAGGAGTTTATTATGGCCGATGACAAAGAATCCCTGACCCTGACCGAACTTGAAGCCAATCCCGGTGAAACGCTGAAAGATGCGCAGCCGATTACGGCTAACGATCTGGATGCCGTCTATGGTATTCCGGTCGAAGTCGCCGCCGTGCTTGGCAAAGCTGAAATGCAAGTCAGCCATTTGCTGAAATTGGGACGCGGCGCTGTGATCGAGTTGGACCGCAAAGTCGGCGAAGCCATAGATATATATGTCAACAATCGCCTCGTCGCGCGCGGCGAAGTGGTCGTCGTGGAAGACCGCCTGGGCATAACAATGACGGAAATTATTAAGTCTGATCGGAATAACTAAAGGACATAGAAACATGCGCTTACTCATCGTCGGACAGTTAGACGGGCCTCTTGGCACCGCAGGTCGCATTGCCACGCAACGCGGCGCTAAAGTGGCGCATATAGATAGTGTTGAAGGCGCTCTTAACGCGTTGCGCAACGGGCAAGGTGCCGATCTGGTCATGTGCGATGTCAGTTTGAACATTGCCCAGTTTATCGACAGTTTGAAATCCGAACGCATCAACATTCCTGTGGTTGCGTGCGGTATTGGTGCCGATGCCGGAGCGGCCGTCCGCGCCATTCGCGCCGGAGCCAAAGAATATATTCCGTTGCCTCCGGACGCCGACCTTATCGCCGCCGTTCTGCAGGCCGTTGCCGAGGAAGATGCCACTTTTATCGCGAAAGACCCCTCTATGCAGCCGCTGTTGCAAATGGTCGATCGCGTCGGTGCCAGCGATGCCTCGATCCTCATTACTGGGGAAAGCGGCACTGGCAAAGAAGTGATGGCGCGTTACATTCACCGCAAGAGCCGTCGCGCCACGGGGAATTTCGTCTCCGTTAATTGCGCCGCCATTCCGGACAATTTGCTGGAATCCGAACTCTTCGGTCACGAAAAAGGCGCGTTCACTGGGGCAGTAGCTCGCCGTATCGGCAAATTCGAAGAAGCGAACAGTGGCACCTTGCTGCTCGATGAAATCAGCGAGATGGACATCCGTCTTCAGGCCAAACTGCTGCGCGCCATTCAAGAGCGCGAAATCGACCGCGTCGGCGGCACGCAGCCGATCAAGATCGACATCCGCTTAATCGCAACCTCAAACCGCGATTTGGAAGAGGAAGTGAAAGCCAAACGTTTCCGCGAGGATCTTTATTTCCGCCTTAATGTCGTCAATTTGCATCTCCCCCCCTTGCGTAATCGCGTCGCCGACATTTTGCCGCTGGCTGAATATTTTGCGACTAAATACGCCAAAGCCAACGGCCTCAGTGACCGCAAATTATCGCCAGCCGCAGCGGCGTCCTTACAGGCACATCACTGGCGCGGCAATGTGCGTGAATTGGAAAACACGATGCACCGCGCCGTGCTGTTGGCGCAAAGCAATCCAATTGAGGCCGAAGCAATTATGTTGTCAGGCCAATCTTTCGCGCCAGACAAGCCCTCTGCTGCCGAGGTCGCGGCTCAGACGGCCTTGACTCGCGCCTCTGCCGCAACGGGCGGTCTGGTGGGCAGAACAGTAGCCGACGTCGAACGCGATCTGATTATCGACACGCTGAGCCATTGTTTAGGAAATCGCACCCATGCGGCCAATATCCTCGGCATCTCCATCCGTACTTTGCGCAACAAGCTCAAACAATACAGCGATGAAGGCATGCCTGTGCCGGGCGGCTCCGGCGAAGAGAGAGTAGCATCGTGAAGGAATAAATCTTTATGACCTTCAACTTCCCGAATCCTGAGCTGTAACCCCAACTCTGTCCCTTAGTTTATGACCGACCAAACCACAACAGCCGAAGGCGCCGATTTCTTCAGCGGCTTTTTTAAACGCGGCGAAGTTTGGCTTGGCCTTGGCCTGATGACCATCCTGACGGCGCTCGTCATTCCGATGCCGCCTTTCTTGATCGATATCGGATTGGCGCTGTCGATTACTTTTGCCGTTTTAATCCTGATGACGGTTTTGTTCATTGGCCGGTCTCTGGAATTTAGCACCTTTCCTACCGTCCTTTTGATAGCCACCTTGATCAGGCTATCGCTGAACCTCGGCACAACCCGTCTTGTTCTGACGCACGGCAACGAAGGAACAGATGCGGCGGGGCATGTTGTCGAATCTTTTGCCAGTATGGTCATGGGAGGTGACTTCATCATCGGTGTGATCGTTTTCGCCATTCTGACTTTGGTCAATTTTGTCGTCATCACCAAAGGTTCGGGCCGTATCGCCGAAGTCGCGGCGCGTTTTACGTTGGACGCGATGCCCGGCAAGCAAATGGCCATCGACGCCGATTTATCGACCGGCCTTATCAACGAGGATCAGGCACGAGCCAGACGTAAAGATCTTGAAGATGAAAGCAACTTCTTCGGTTCGATGGACGGTTCCGCCAAGTTCGTACGCGGCGACGCCGTGGCGGGATTGGTTATCACCTTCATTAATGCCATTGGTGGCATTACGATTGGCACCTTCCGTCACGACATGCCGGTTCTGCAAGCGGCAGACACCTATGTCCGCCTGACGGTCGGCGACGGATTAGTCACCCAAATCCCTGCTCTTCTGGTTTCGGTCGCCGCCGGTTTGCTGGTGACCAAGGCCAATGTCCGAGGTTCGACCGACAAGGCTTTGTTCTCTCAGCTAAGCGGTTATCCCATGGCGCTTGGCCTTAGCTCGGCGATGTTGACGATTTTGGCTCTCATGCCCGGAATGCCGTTCATTCCTTTCGCCATTCTCGGCGGAATCTCCGGCTTTGCCTGCTACTCAGTTACGCAAGTATCCAAATTAAAGGAATCCGACGACGTGGGCGTCGCGAATGCCAAAAATAAACCGGCCGTCGTGGCGGAAGAACCAATCTCTAAGTCATTGTCCATCGACATGATCCGCCTTGAACTGGGCTATGCCCTGCTCAGCCTTATTAACAGCGAAGCAGGACAACGCCTGACCGATCAGATCAGGGGGTTGCGCAAACAGTTGGCCAGCGAAATGGGCTTTATCATGCCCGCCGTACGGATTCAGGATAATTTGCAATTGCCGCCCAATTCCTATGTGTTGCGCATCAAGGAAATCGAAGCCGGACGCGGTGATTTGCGCCCCGGCATGTTGCTGGTCATGGACCCGAGGGGTCAGCCTATTTCTCTTCCAGGCGAAGCGACATTGGAACCAACCTTCGGCTTGACCGCCACATGGCTCGACCCGACCTACCGTGAGGAAGCCCTCTTCAAAGGCTATACCGTCGTCGATCCGCCGACCGTCATCACCACGCATTTGACCGAATTGGTCAAAGACAACATGTCCAGCCTGTTGTCCTATTCCGAAACGCAGAAATTACTCGACGAATTGGGTAAGGATCAGCAAAAACTGGTCGCAGACGTCATCCCCAGCCAAGTCACGATCAGCGGCCTGCAACGTGTTTTGCAAAACTTGCTGGCCGAACGCATATCGGTTCGGGATTTACCGACCATTCTCGAAGGCATAGCTGAAGCGACCGCCGTGACCCGCAATTTGTCTGCCATTTCGGAACATGTGCGCGCGCGGCTGGCGCGGCAGATTTCCGACGCGAATACCAATGATATGGGCTATATCCCGATGCTCACGCTATCGGCGGAATGGGAACAGGCGTTTGCCGAATCCGTCATCGGCGAAGGCGATGCGCGACAACTTGCGATGCCCCCCAGCCGATTACAGCAATTCATTACCGCTGTGCGCCAATCCTATGACCGTCAGGCAGCAATGGGAGAATCGCCGATTATGTTGACCAGCCCGACAATCCGCAGCTATGTAAGATCGGTGGTCGAGCGTTTTCGTCCCTCGACCGTCGTTCTGTCGCAAAATGAAATTCATCCGAAGGCTAAAATTAAAACCTTGGGGCAAATATAAATGAGGCTAAAATCCTTTCACGGTGCAACATTGACCGACGCGATGCGGGCGGTGCGCGCTAGCTTGGGCGAAAATGCCATTATCGTCGCCACGCGCGAAGATGAAACCGGCGGCGTACGTGTTACCGCTGCGGTTGACGATGTTGTCTATGAATCAGATGCATCCAGCAAAGCCTTTTCCAGGGCGAAGCATGACGGCTCCGAGGCTTTGGAAAAAATTGCCGAAGCGCTGACCCGTCATCACATTCCGCCGTCGCTGGCCGAAAAATTAATGGCAACCGCTACGCAATTTGCCAACGACGACCCCTTGTTGTCCCTCAGCGCGGCCATCGACACGCATTTCAAATTTGCACCGCTCACTTATGATAAACCTTTGATGTTGGTAGGACCGACAGGCGCAGGCAAAACTTTATGCACGGCCAAATTTGCGACACAGGCCACGTTAGCTGGCCGCAAGCCCACCGTCATCAGCACCGACATCGACCGCGCCGGCGGCATGGAACAATTGGCCGCCTTCACGCGTTTGCTGAAAATAAATCTGGTTGAGATTGACGATTGGCATGCGTTGCGCGACATTGTATCGATACAAAAAGAAAATACCGTATTCATCGACACGGCAGGACGCAATCCGTTCGACGGACGCGAGAAAGAATCCTTACGCGAATTTATCTCTGCCGTTGGCGATGCCACGCTTGTGCTTCCCGCCGGGCTTGATGCGGCAGAAGCGCTTGATCTCGCCTTCGAGTTCCGCAGCATTGGCGCATCCAACCTTCTGATTACGCGCCTCGATACCGTTAAAAGGGTCGGTCATGTTATGCGTCTGGCGTATGAATCGCGCCTGCCGCTTTCGAATTACAGCGCCTCGATCAAAGTTACGGAACCCCCGCAGCCGATGAACCCCGTGGTCCTGGCGCGCCTGATCCTCAAGAACCCGGGCGAACGCGCCTCGTCTGCGCCCCAAGAAACACCGCAATCCGCCTATGGAGCCGCCCAATGACCGATCCTATCCCCCTGCAAACCGGCAAGGCTCCGTCCCCTACGGCGCTTCTGCGCTGCGCGAATATGGTCGCAGTGGCCAGCGGCAAAGGCGGCGTTGGCAAGACGTGGTTTTCAATCACCCTGTGCCACGCCTTGGCGCGACTGGGTAAAAAAGCATTGTTGTTCGACGGCGATTTCGGTCTGGCGAACGTCGATATTCAGCTTGGATTGACTCCTGACAAAGATTTAGGCGCGGTCGTCGACGGATCTTCTTCTATGGCTGCGGCCATAACCCCTTATACCGATGGTGGTTTTGATATTCTTGCCGGACGCTCGGGTTCCGGAAATCTCGCCACGCTGGGGGCGCAAACCCTGTCCAATCTGCGCAACGATCTGATCGCGCTGGCCAAGAATTACGACGCGGTTATCGTCGATCTGGGTGCTGGCATCGAAAGGCCCGTGCGGCAGATGGCCGGTCCTGCAGCGTACACTTATGTCGTCCTTATCGACGAACCGACATCGCTAACGGATGCGTACGCCTTTATCAAACTGTCGCGTGCCGCCAATCCTGCAGCCGATCTGCGCATTATTGTCAATCTGGCTGCCTCCCAAGCGGAAGGCCAAAAGACCTATGAAACGATCCGCAAAGCCTGCGAAAGCTTTTTGCAATATTCGCCGCCTCTTGCGGGCATCATCAGGCGCGACCCCAAGGTGCGCGATGCCATTCGCGCCCAAACCGCCCTTTTGATCCGTTCGCCCATCAGCGACGCGGCCAAAGATGTTGAAGCCATAGCCAATCAGCTCCGGCTTTAACGGAAACGGAGAGAGCGATGGTCAATATCCAGCTCGCCTCTTCAACGCCTCCAGCATCGACAACTCTGGCCGGGGCGTCGTCCTCCAACCTGATTGCAGTTCCTGTAACTGTGGTGTCGGTATCGTCATCCGCGCTGGAAAATCTGACGCATCTGATACAAATAAATGCGACAGCAACTTCATCCGACGGAACCAGCCTGACGTTGGCCACGGCGCTCGGCAACATAACCGTATCCCTGTCGCAGCAACTCAGTGCAGCAGAAAAACAAAATCTGACACAGCAGTTAATCAGTCTTATTCAAACATCAAAACCTTTGACATTAACGTTGCAAGCGGGTTCGCCGCCGACGCAAGGGACTTTGCTGATATCAGCAACCACGCCGATGCCAACGGCAGTACAAAATGTTCTACCTCCAACCCCCACGCCGTATCTATCTGCACCGCCTTTAGCGGTTGGAGACAATCTGCCCGCCATCGTTCTGTTCGTCCAACCGCCTGCCGGTGCACCACCCGCAACAGCGCTGCCGACGGAAATACCAAAATTGCCAGCAACTCCATCGCCAATAATAATCCCGTCGCCAACAGAGGAATCCAATTTTACGGTCAGCGCTCCTTCCCCCGCAGGAACTCCTATCCCGGCCCCAACGCAAATAGCCGCCACCGTCACACAGACGACGCTTCCTGAGCCACTCGCAAGCCCGACGCCTCTTCTACCAACAAATACCGTGGCAACGCCTCCTGATGTCCTCCTCACAAGCCCAGCTTTAACTGCGCAACCCGCGCCCGAGCCTGTTGTACCCGTTGCTGTTGCTCCAACATTTTCCGTACCTATCCCCACGACACAACAACCGGCAATCAATACTACTCCGCCAATCAACATACCTTCGACCGTTGCCTCACCGCTCGCGGCCTTACTGACGCCGGGCAATGAAGTTGCGTTGCGCGTTGACAGTGTTCTTTCCGTCTCCGCCCCAAACGGGGCTCCGCCGGACACGCCTCCTCTTGCACCCAACCAAATCGTCGCCACAGTTAGTGGCATAGGGACAGGTGGCCAACTTATTCTTCAGGCCGGAGACGCGACGCTTTTCGTGAAATCTCAAGTCACAGCCCCTGTCGGCACGACGGTTATCGTCACTGTCGACCAAAGCAAACCTGCCCCTTTGTTGACCCTTCCTTTGCTGGACAC
>Ga0181516_10003137_pt1 | contig 11268 bp, 10 predicted proteins | sample PEATcosm2014_Bin_25_FD_121104 | JGI IMG/M metagenome (GOLD analysis project Ga0181516, IMG submission 121104) | Peatland microbial communities from MTU Mesocosm Facility, Houghton, MI, USA - PEATcosm2014_Bin01_10_metaG | ecosystem: Environmental > Terrestrial > Soil > Wetlands > Peat | place...
AGCGTCAGTCGCGCCAGGAAGTAGAAATGCTGCGCCGAGATGAACGCCACGCGCTGCTTGAGCCCCTGCAGCAGCGCCAGCAGCTCCGTCAGGGAAACCGGCACACCGGCAGCGCGCAGCTCAAAGAAGAAGCTAACGAGCACGGCGGTGCAGGAACGCCAGCTGCTCGAACAGCATCACGTCCTGTTCGTTCTTCAGCAGCGCTCCGTGCAGGATCGGGATGGTTCGCTTGGGGTCATCACTGCGCAACGCCTCGGGCGGAATGTCTTCCGCCAGCAGCAACTTGATCCAGTCGAGCAGCTCCGAGGTCGACGGCTTCTTCTTCAGTCCCGGCGTGTCGCGAATTCGAAAGAATGCCGTCAGCGCTTCCGACAGCAGCTCCTGCTTCAGTCGCGGGTAGTGCACCTCGACGATGCGGCGCATCGTGGCTTCGTCCGGGAAGCGTATGAAGTGAAAGAAGCATCGTCGCAGGAAGGCGTCCGGGAGCTCCTTCTCATTGTTGCTGGTGATGATGATGATCGGACGGTGCCGGGCGCGCACCAGCTGCCGCGTCTCGTAGACGTAGAACTCCATGCGATCGAGCTCGCGCAGCAGATCGTTCGGGAATTCAATGTCGGCCTTGTCGATCTCATCGATCAGCACTACCGGCGGCAGGTCGAGCTCGAAGGCCTCCCAGAGCTTGCCCTTGAGGATGTAGTTGCTGATATCGTGCACGCGCGCATCGCCGAGCTGCGAATCGCGCAACCGTGAGACGGCATCGTATTCATACAGTCCCTGCTGCGCCTTGCTGGTGGATTTGATGTGCCATTCGAGCAGCGGCCGCTGCAGCGACAGCGCCACCTCCTGCGCCAATTGCGTCTTGCCGGTGCCGGGTTCTCCCTTGATCAGCAGCGGACGCTGCAGGATCACCGCTGCGTTGACCGCGAGGCTCAGATCCTCGGTGGCGACGTAGCGCTCGGTGCCGCTGAATCGCGGCTCGCTCAAAACAATGCCGCCGCTTTCGTAAGCGCGATGTAGAGCCCGATGAAGAATGGAATTCCGACCCCAAGCCACGCCAGCACCCCGACGATGCCGAAGCCGCCGCGCGCGGCCAATGCGGCATCAGTGGTCACACGGTCTTCGCGCTGCAGGGAGCGCTCGCGCGCCAGCTCCGCATCGCTCATCCAGTACTTGCTGTCGACCGGCTTGACGAAAGTGTTGCATAGCAACCCGACGACCAGCAGCCCCGCCATGATGTAGAGGGTGATGTCGTAAACCAGCGCGTGTGCGACGCCGTGGTCGATCTGGAATTGGCGCAGCCCGGCGATGAGCGCCGGCCCGACGACACCGGCAACCGACCAGGAGGTGATCAGCCTGCCATGGATCGCTCCCACCATCTGGGTGCCGAAGATGTCGGCCAGGTAGGCCGGAACCGTGGCAAAGCCACCGCCGTACATGGTCATGATGATGCAGATCGAGGCCACGAACAGCGCCGCGATGCCGAGGTGACCCCAGGTCGGCAACAGGCAGTAGACCAGGATGCCGAGGATGAAGATCGAGTAGTACATGTTCTTGCGGCCGATCTTGTCCGACAGTGAGGCCCAGAAGATGCGGCCGAGCGAGTTGAACAGGCTGATCAGACCAACCAAGCCGGCGGCGGCCGCTGCGATCGAGACACGCTGCGCGGGCGTCAGCACCGCGCTCGAGTCGAGCCCCACCAGCCTGGCGCCGAAGATCTCCTGGAACATCGGGCTGGCCATGGAAATGACCGCAATGCCGGCGGTGACGTTCATGCACAGCACGCCCCAGATCAGCCAGAACTGCGGTGTCCGCCAGGCGCGATTGAGATGCACGCTGCGTTGGGTGATCAAGACGTTGGACGCGCCTGGCGCCTGCGGCGACCAGCCCAGCGGACGCCAGCCGGGCGGGGTCACGCGGAAACCGAACGCGCCGGCCGTCATGACGATGAAGTAAATGATACCCATGGTGACCAGCGTGCGGGCGACACCGGCCGGGGCCGTGGCACCGTACTTGCTCATCAGCCAGACCGCGAGCGGAGCGCCGATCATGGCCGCGCCTCCGTATCCCATGATCGCAAAGCCGGTCGCCATGCCCCGGCGATCCGGAAACCATTTGATCAGCGTCGAGACGGGTGTGATATAGCCCAGCCCCTGACCGATGCCGCAGAGCACGGCCACCAGATACACCAGCCAGAGCTGGTGCAGCGAGACAGCCCCGCCGAGCAGCACCAGCCCACCACCCCAGCAGATGGCCGCGAAAAAGCCTGCCTTGCGAGGACCCGCGTGCTCGAGCCAGCCGCCCCAGATGGCAGCCGAGATACCCAGCACGGCGATGAAGATCTCGAAGATATGCGTGACCGTGGGCACGGACCAGTTGCAGGTGGTCGAAACCAGCAGGTCGGCGAAGCCCTGCGCGCTGCAGGCGGCCGCATCGGTCGTGGGCAGCAGGTGACTCATCGGCAGCCAGAACACGGAGAAGCCGTAGGCCATGCCGATGCAAAGATGAATGGCGAGTGCCGCAGGCGGGACCAGCCAGCGATTGAAACTCGGTCCGGCGACGCTCCGCTCGCGGGAAAGCCATCCAGCCGCAGAGGTGTCCATCTCGCTGACGGTCGTCATGACGTCCTCCATGTTGCGTGATGCTCGTAAGGATGGGTGGCAGTTGCTGCTTCTTTTGGGTCCCGGCGCACCCTACCCGAGGTCATTGTAGGGTTTTTGGCGTGGGCGTGAAAGCATGCGCCCCGCGTGGCGATATTGCCGGATTATGGACAGTGTTATGGTGCGAGGCCATTGCGCTGCCCTCAAACGCCACCATGCCATTTGAGCTTCAACCCAGCCTGCAAGACCCCTGGATCCGACTGCGGCCGCTGCTGCCGGCCGATTTCGAGCAGCTCTATGCCGCCGCCAGGGACCCGCTGATCTGGGAGCAGCACCCGAACCGCAATCGCTACCAGCGCGATGTGTTCGAGAACTATTTCAAAGGCGCCATCGAATCCGGGGGTGCGCTGCTGATCCTCGACCAGCAGAGCGGTCAAGTGCTCGGCAGCTCGCGCTACTACGACCTGGATGAAGCCCGACACACGGTCGCGATCGGCTATACGTTCATCGCGCGCGAGTATTGGGGACGCGGTTACAACCGGCAGCTCAAGACGCTGATGCTCGATCATGCCTTCCGCTTCGTCGAAACGGTGCTGTTCCACGTCGGCGCCAGCAACCTGCGTTCGCGCGTCGCCATGCAGAAGCTCGGCGCCAGGCTGATCGGCGAGGCCGCGATCGCCTACTACGGTGAACCGAGCAATCAGAACGTGATCTATGAGATCAAACGCAGCGAGTGGGAGCGCCTGCGCGGGAGCGGCCTGGACGCGCCTCAACCGCAACCGCAACGAGATCTGCGGCCTTGATCGAGTCAGTCATCGTGCCTCATGCGGAACTCGAGGCCGACACGCTGCGCGCAGTCATCGAATCGTTCGTGCTGCGCGAAGGCACCGACTACGGCAGCCGGGAGTTCACGCTGGCGGAGAAAGTGGCGCATGTCATGGGTCAACTCGAGCGTGGCGAGGCGCAGATCATGTTCGAGCCCGAGTCGCAGAGCATCCACATCGTCCGGATCAAATAATCAGCCGCCCCGGCCGCCGGCGACCATGACCGCCTGGCCGGTTTCGAGCAGCAGCTGCCGCTGGTCGCGTCTCGACAGACCACTCGCGGCGGCGACCATGCGGGCCACCATCTCGCTGTACAGTCCGGGCGAATTGCCGATGTCGGAGCCCCACATCATTCGCGCGGCGCCCAGCAGGGCAACGAAGCGGCGCAGCGCCAGCTTCGTCGATGCATTCGCTGCGCGCAGCAAGTCGAGGTTCACGGTGGTGAACTTGAAAGAGATGTTGTGGTAGGCCAGCAGCCCGAGGTGCGCGCTGCTGAGACCGAAGTCGGGTGGTCCCGCGGCATCGGGCCAGGCACAGTGATCCAGCACCAGGCGGACTCGAGGATATCGGCTCGCGAGCTGTCCATACGCCGCCAGCGCGGGCGGCGAGTGACCGGGCGGCAGCGTCATCAAATCCATGACCAGTCCGGCCTGATTGACGGCGGCCCAGGTGCGATGCGCGGCCGGCGACTCGAGCCACGGGAATCCGCCGTCGGCGCCGCGCGCGCCCGTGAGGCGCACGCCGGCGATGCCGTGCTGATCGACCAGCTGGCGCACCGTGTCGGGCGTTGCCGGGTCTTCCGCATCGAGAGCCACGACCGGCACCAGCCGGTGCCGGTATTGATCAGTGCTGTCGAGCAGGTAGCGGTTGTCGACACCATAGGTGTCGCGGTGCTGCACGGCGGCGCCGCCGCCCACGCCGTTCTGATCCATCCAGCGCAGCACCCGCACCACTTCCGGCACCTCGCCGCCGGGCGGCGGTGACGGCGTAGCGCCCGCTGCCGGCGCCGCCGGTGCCCGCGGATAGCGCGCGATGTCTTCGGACTTCAGGTGCGCGTGCGCATCGAACAGCGGAAAGGGCAGTCCGCTGCCGGAGTGCCGGGCCTGCGCCTGCCATGGCGACACCGTCAGCGCGAGGGCCGAGGCGAGCCAGCTGCGCCGCGTCAGCATGCTCCGCGCTCAGCTGCGTTCCGCGCGCAGCAGGCGTTCGAGTTCCGGCACCACCTGGAACAGGTCTCCCACCAGGCCGATGTCGGCGACCTCGAAGATCGGTGCCTCGCCGTCCTTGTTGACCGCGACAATGGTGCGCGCATCCTTGATGCCGGTCAGATGTTGAATCGCCCCGGAGATGCCGAGCGCCAGGTACAGCTCTGGCGCGATGATCTTGCCGGTCTGCCCCACCTGCATCTCATTCGGCACGTAACCGGCATCGACGGCGGCACGCGAAGCGCCGACCGCGGCGCCGAGTGCATCGGCCAGCGCATACAGCAACTTGAAATTCTCGGCGCTCGCCAGTGCGCGGCCACCGGATACGACTCGTCGCGCGGTCTGCAGGTCCGGTCGATCCGACTTGGCCTGCGTGCGGGACAGGAAACGGGTATGGGTCGGCAGTGTCGCCTCGACGCTCACCGCCTCGATGCCCCCCGCGCCGCCGCCAGCTGCCGGCTGGAACGAGGCCATGCGCACGGTCGCCACCACGATCTGATCCGCGGGCACCTCCACGGTCATCAGCGCATTGCCGGCGTAGACCGGCCGCAGGAATCGGTGCGGCGACTCGACGGCCATGATGTCGCTGATCTGCCCGACACCGAGCAGTGCGGCGACGCGGGGCATCAGGTCCTTGCCGAAGGTGGTGGAAGGTCCGATCAGATGGCTGTAGCCGCGGGCGAGCGCTGCCAGCTGCGGCGCATACACCGCGGCCAGCGGCTCGGCGTTCTCGGCTCGCTCGAGCGTCAGTACGCGTCGCACACCCTGGAGCGCGGCCGCCTCGGCTGCGACCGGTGCGGCATCGGCGGCGAGCACCGCAATGTCGACCGTGCCCGCGCCGAAGGTCTGCGCGCAGCTCACGCACTTGGCGGTGCTGGGATTGAGACGGCCGTCACTGTGTTCGGCAACGATCAGAATCTGCGTCATTTAGATGACTCCACTAGATAACTCCACGCTGCTTCATCGCGCCGACCAGCTCCTCGACGCTCTTGACCATGATGCCGCGCGAGCGCGACGGCGGCGCCGTGAATTTCACCGCGCGCGGCGAACCTGCCGCCGGCTCGACGCCAAGCGCGGCCAGCGTCGTGGTGTCGAGCGGTTTCTTCTTGGCCTTCATGATGTCGGGCAATTTAATGTAACGCGGCTCGTTGAGGCGCAGATCGGTCGTGATCACGGCCGGCAGGTCGATCGAGAGGGTCTCGAGCCCCGCATCGACCTCGCGCGTGACGCGCGCCCGGTTGCCGTCGAGCTCGAGCTTGGAGGCAAAGGTTGCCTGCGGGCGATCCCACAGCGCGGCCAGCATCTGGCCGGTCTGGCCGTTGTCATCGTCGATCGCCTGCTTGCCGAGGATCACCAGCAGCGGCTGATGCTGCCTGGCGAGCTGGGCGAACACCCGGGCCGCCGTCAGCGGCGCCACCGGACCGTCGACCTGGACCAGCAAGGCCCGATCGGCGCCCATCGCCAGCGCACTGCGCAGCTGCTGCTGCGCATCGGCCGGTCCGATGCCGACCGCCATCACTTCGGTGGCAGCGCCGCGCTCCTTCAGGCGCAGCGCTTCTTCCAACGCAATCTCATCGAATGGATTGATGCTCATCTTGACGCCGTCGGTGACGACACCCGAGCCATCGGGCTTGACGCGCACCCGGACGCTGTAGTCGATGACGCGCTTGATGCCAACCAGAATCGTGCTCATGTACGAAGATCCCCCTGACTGCGGGCGCGTTAGCTGCCGGAGCGAGCGCGGCCGCAAAGGATAGCCGATAATGCGGCCAATGAAATTCTCCGGTGTGCGTGCGTTCGTCAGCGGGGGCGCGTCCGGTCTGGGGCGGGCTGTGGCCGCCCGCGTGGTCGCTGCGGGCGGTTCGGCCGTGCTGCTCGATCTCAATCCGACCCAGGGCGCGGCGACGGCGGCCGAGCTCGGGCCGCGGGCGCACTTCGTCAGCGGCGATGTGACCCGTGAGAGCGCCATCGACAGCGCGATGGCGCTCGCACGCGAGCGGCTTGGCGGCCTGGATCTCGCGGTCAGCTGCGCGGGCATCGGCACCCCGGCACGACTGATCGGCCGATCCGGACCGATGAGCGCCGAGTTCTTTCGCCGCATGATCGAGATCAACCTGGTCGGCACACTGCTGTGCTCCAAGGCGGCAGCGATGCTGATGCAGCAGAACACGCCCAATGAGGCCGGCGAGCGCGGCGTGATCGTCATGACCGCTTCGATTTCTGCCTACGAGGGGCAGATCGGCCAGGTCGCCTACGCCGCCTCCAAGGGCGGCATCGTCGCAATGACGCTGCCGATGGCGCGCGAGCTGGCCTCATCGGGCATTCGCGTGGTCACGATCGCACCCGGCATCTTTCAGACGCCGTTGCTCGCGGCGCTGCCGGAGGCCGCGCAGCAGTCGCTCGGCGCGCAGGTGCCGTTCCCGCCACGGCTGGGCCGGCCCGAGGAATACGCGGCGCTGGTCACGCAGATCGCCGAGAACAGCATGCTCAACGGCACGACGATCCGGCTCGATGGCGCGCTGCGGATGGCACCGCGATGAAATCGCACGGCAGTGCGATCAACCGCGCCCGATGTGCCATAACCGGCCGACATTCAGCCAGGATTCATGCGCAGCCCGTAGCATGGCGCCTGTCCGTGGCAATCCGACGCCAGGTTCAGTAACTTCCACCCTCGACCCGCTGCCGCGCTGTCGCCACAATGGCAGCGGCTACCAGTCTGCGTTATGTCGCAAATCGGAGACTGGCAGGGCGCGCGGGGTCGGATGCGGCAACGGTTGGGGAATCTGGGCGTGCACTCTCATCAATGGCTGCTGCTTACGCTGACGATCGCGGCGGCCGTGGCCCAGCATTCGAGCGCCTCTCCGCCGCGGGCACGTCCCGCGGCACCGACGCCGATCGCCACCTTCGGCTTCGAGAGCGTGCAGCGGCTGGCCCAGCAGCGCGCCGATCAGCCCTATCGCGAGTCGGGCAGCAAGCTGCCCGAGGCACTGGCCAGGTTGAGCTACGACGATTACCGCGAAATCCGCTTCCTGCCCGACAGCGCCCTGTGGCGCAACCAGACGCTGTTCGAAGTGGAGTTCTTCCATCGCGGCTCGAACTACGACAAGCGCATCGATGTCTACGAGGTCACTGACCAGGGCGTCTCGCCGGTGCGTTACGACCCGGCGCAGTTCGACTTCGGCAAGAGCGCCCCGCTCGCCAAGGCGCTGACGCCGGAACTCGGCTATGCGGGTCTGCGCATCCACTACCCGTTGAATACCAATGACTACAAGGACGAACTGATTGCCTTCCTCGGTGCCTCCTATTTCCGGGTGCTCGGGCGCGGTCAGAGTTATGGCGCCTCCGCGCGCGGCCTGGCGATCAATGTCGCCAGCACCAATGGCGGCGAGGAGTTCCCGTATTTCAGCGATTTCTGGCTGGTTCGACCGGCGCCGGATCAGCGCACGCTGACCGTCTACGCGCTGCTCGACAGCCCCAGTCTCACCGGGGCCTACCGCTTTGAGATCCGCCCCGGCGCGACCACCGATGTCGAGGTCACCGCGACGCTCTATCCGCGCAAGGAAGTCGAGAAGCTCGGCGTGGCGCCGCTGACCTCCATGTTCCTGTATGGCGAGGAGCACCGTCGACAGTTCGACGACTACCGTCCCGAGGTGCATGACAGCGACGGCCTGCTGCTGAACAACGGCGGCGGCGAATGGCTCTGGCGTCCGCTGGTCGATCCGAAGTCGCTGCGGATCTCGAGCTTCTTCGATGAGCATCCCCGCGGCTTCGGTCTGGCGCAACGCGACCGCGACTTCTCGCACTACCAGGACGAGGAGGCGCACTACCAGCGCCGACCGAGTTACTGGATTGCGCCGCTCGGGGATTGGGGCAAGGGCAACATCGAGCTGGTCGAGATCCCGACCGATGAGGAGATTCACGACAACATCGTCAGCTACTGGGTGCCGGCGGCGCGGCTGCAGCCGCACAAGCCGGTGAGCTTCATGTACCTGCTGTCCGCCTATGCGTACTCGCCGCGCTGGCCGCCCGGTGCCCGCGCGATCGCCACCCGTACCGGCGCGGTGCGTGGCCGGTCCGACAACTCGCGGCGCGTTCTGATTGACTTTGCGGGCGGGGATCTCGATACACTGGGACCGACTCAGCCCATCAAAGCGGAGCTCAGTGCGCACAATGGCGATATCGATTCCGTCTCCGTGCAGCGCCTGTCCGAAAACGGGGTCTGGCGCGTCGCCTTCCGACTCACTCCCAGGGGCGGACAGAACGCCGACCTCCGGTGCTATTTAACTTTATATGGCGAAGCCCTCACCGAGACCTGGACCTATCTATGGACACCGTGACCCAGCCTGACCGTGGCGAGCGCTGGCTGCGCTTCCAGGCTGTCTGGCGGCGGACCGCGTTCTTCAGTCTGACCTTTCTGACGGCGATTGCCGCCGGCTTCCTGATGCTCGACATCCTGCGCGCCAACGGCCTGGGGCCGCTCGAGCTGATCGGCCTCGTTACCTTCATTGCCCTGTTCACCTGGATTGCCGGCGCCTTCTGGACCGCGATCGCCGGCTTCATCGTCCGCGTGGTCGGTCACGATCCGGCGGCGCTGCATCCGGAAGGCGATCCGCAGCGTGCGCTCCGGGGTCGGACTGCGGTGGTATTGCCCATCTACAACGAGGACCCGCAGCGGGTGTTTGCCGGCCTGGATGCGATCTGGGCGTCGTTGGCGGCCGAGCCGCAGGCCCCCAGCTTCGATTTCTTTGTGCTGTCCGACACCCGCCGGCCAGAGATTGCAGTCATGGAAGAGCACGCCTGGCGCGCGATGGTCGCGCACTACGGCGCCAGCGGCCGGCTGTTCTACCGCCGCCGCGCCGACAACCTCGGTCGCAAGGCCGGCAACATTGCCGAGTTCGTCCGCAACTGGGGCGGCGCCTACGACTACATGATCGTGCTCGACGCCGACAGCGTGATGTCCGGCCGCGCGCTGGTGACGCTGGCACAGACGATGGATGCGCATCCGCAGGTCGGGGTCATTCAGGCATTGCCACTGCTGGCGGGGCGCGAGACGCTGTTCGCGCGGCTGCTGCAGTTTGCGGTCCGGCTCAACGGACCGCTGTTCGCCACCGGATTGGCCTTCTGGCAGCTCGGTGAGGGCAACTACTGGGGTCACAACGCCATCATTCGACTGCGCGCGTTCGCCGAGCACTGTTCGCTGCCGCGACTGCGCGGCTCGCCGCCGTTCGGCGGCGAGATCATGAGCCACGACATCGTCGAGGCGGCGCTGCTGCGCCGTGCCGGTTATCGCACCTGGCTAGTGCCTGACATCGCCGGCAGCTGGGAGGAAGTGCCCACCAATGTGATCGACTACGCCGCGCGCGATCGCCGCTGGGCACAGGGCAACCTGCAGCACGTCGGCGTCATGCCGATGCGAGGACTGCATTGGCTGAGCCGCGTGCATATGCTGACGGGCATTCTTTCCTACGCGACCTCGCCGATGTGGTTCCTGGTCCTGATCGTCAGCTCGGTGCTGACCAGCATCGAGGCGGTCGCCGGCCACAAGTACTTCCAGCCCGGCGCGCGCACGCTGTTCCCGGCGTGGCCGCAATACCGGGACGGCGAAATCATCGTGCTGCTGTCGATGACCTGCGTGATCCTGTTTCTGCCCAAGGTGCTGGGCACCTCGCTGGCGCTTGCCAACCGACGGTTGCGCGCTGCCTACGGCGGCGCGCGCAGGCTGATTGAAGGGGTGCTGTTCGAGCAGTTCATGAGCATGCTGCTGGCGCCCACGATGATGCTGTTTCACACCACCTTCGTGTTGAGCGCGCTGTTCGGTCGCAGCGTCGGCTGGGACGCGCAGCCACGCGGCGATCGCGGCATCAGCTGGCACGAAGGATTGATGCGGCATCGCTGGCACCTGGCCCTCGGTCTGGTCTGGGGCGCCGCGATCCTGGCGCTGGCACCCAAGTTCATCTGGTGGATGATGCCGGTGCTGCTCGGCATGGTGATCGCGGTGCCATTCACCGTGCTCACCAGTCGCAATAGCCTCGGTCGTGCGCTGCGCGCGCGCGGCCTGCTGCTGACGCCGGAAGAGACCGCGCCGCCGCCCGAGCTGGCGGCGCTCGCGGCCAATCTTGCGCGGGTGGAGGCCGATACGTCGGCGGAAGCACCCGTGTGCGCAGCGCCCGCACCGACCCCAACACCGGCGGCCGTATCAACGGCCCCGCCGTCAGTCGAGCTGTTCGTGCGCGTCCCGCAGCAGGCGCCGCTGGCGATGGCCTCGAGCGAGCCGCCACCGGTCGAACTGCGTCCGCGCGCCGCCTGATTCCCCGAAAGTCTGCCAGGGCCGCCCGCTGATAGAATCCTGCTTTCCGCTCGAGCTGCCGCGGGTACCGGAATAGTCATGGGTCGGATATTCGAAGTCCGCAAGCACGCGATGTTTGCGCGCTGGAACCGGATGGCGAAGCAATTTGCGCGCATCGCCAAGGACATCAACATGGCGGTGAAGGCCGGCGGCGCCGATCCGGCCTCCAATCCGACCCTGCGGCGCGTGATGCAGAATGCGCGCGCAGTCAACATGCCGAAGGACAAGGTCGAAGCGGCCATCAAGCGCGCCAGCGGTCGTGATGCCACCAATTATCACGAGGTTCTCTATGAGGG